>Ga0137418_10002547_pt1 | contig 16675 bp, 11 predicted proteins | sample CZODoug3_1_2_16f_FD_122242 | JGI IMG/M metagenome (GOLD analysis project Ga0137418, IMG submission 122242) | Vadose zone soil fungal communities from Angelo Coast Range Reserve, California, USA - CZODoug3_1_2_16fungal (Hybrid Assembly) | ecosystem: Environmental > Terrestrial > Soil > Vadose... | reverse complement strand
TATCCTTATGTTCGGCAGTGATGCTGGCCGGGCCATGTTCCTGGTTTTCTAAAAAATCGACGATCGCCTTGCGCTGGCTTTCGGAAAGAACCTGGAACGATGGCATCCTGCCCTGGCCTGCCCTTACAATTTTGCCGATCTCCTGTTTTTTGAGACGGCTGCCGATATCCACAAGACTGAGGATTTCCCGTCCGTTCCCTTTCCGGTCCATCCCGTGGCAGGGTGAGCAGTTGTTAACATATAAGCCCTGCCCTTTAGAGAGCGCCGCGATCTCTTTCTGCCGGTCGGCCATAGATACCATCCGGAGCTCCCAAGGAGCATTATTACTATTTTGATAAAGAATGCCGTGCGGGCTTACAGCGTTCCCGCCCCACTCCGCGCCGCCACTGTACCCAATGAGCAAAGTTCCTTTGGCGCTCGGCGGCAGGAATTTATCGTCGTGGCCGGTGGTCATGAAAAGCTTCTTTATGTAGGCATGCGCCTCCGGCGAGATATCGGTAATATCGCTGTCGGTAGCCACCTGGTCGGAAAAGGGAAGGGGCTTAAGCGGGAATTTCTGCTCAGGCCAGGGATGCTCTCCGGGCAATCCCCTGGTTGGAACAGGGCGCTCTTGCACGGGAAATAAAGAGGCGCCGCTATCGCGATCCAATACATACACCCATCCATCTTTTGTTGCCTGCACCACCGCATCCACCAGCCGACCGTTATGTTTCACAGTGACCAGGTTCGGAGGGCAGGGGATATCTCGGTCCCAAAGATCGTGATGTATGGTCTGGTAATACCATTTCATTTTGCCCGTTTCGGCGTCGAGTGCCAGGATACAATCCGAAAACAAATTGATACCCGTTCGCGCTCCGCCATAGAAATCTGAAGAAGGGGAGCCTGTCCCAAAATAGACCACGCCCCTTTTCTCATCGAGTGCTAAGCCGGCCCAATTGTTCGTACCGCCTGCCCATTTATAGGCATCTTGCGGCCAGGTGTCATACCCGAGTTCTCCTGGCTGGGGAATGGTATGGAAAATCCAGCGCATTCGTCCGGTAACTACATCGAAGCCTCGCACGTATCCCGGAGCCGCATCCCCGGATTCGGATACAGCGGAACCGAGGATAAGGGTATTTTTATAAATGATCCCTGGTGAAGTGGCTGTTACATAGAGGTTGCTCACGTCATGATTGATATCGAGCCCTGTATACAAGCTCAGTTTTCCATTTACGCCGAAACTTGTAACCGGCATGCCAGTGGAGGCATTCACGGCATAGAGAGTTGGCCCCGCTGCGTAGAAGATCCGCTTGTCATCCCCGTTCTCCCAATACGCCACTCCCCGGCTCTGGTTATACCGGGGCTCGTCGTCCCTGAACGGATCGAATTTCCATATTTCTTTACCGGTAGCAGCCTCGAGGGCAAAAAGCTTTAGCGTGGCATTGGTGCCGTACAAGATTCCGTGGACGACGATGGGCTGGCATTGTATTTCATGCTCCTGCCGATGCCCGCCCGAAACCGAGGCATCCGCCGAATTGTAAATCCACGCCACCTGCAGATCCTGTACATTTTTAAGATTGATCTGGCTCAGCGAAGAATAGCGGTTGCCTGCCTTATTCCCTCCATAGACAGGCCAATCCGCGTTCTCCCTGTGAGGGATGGCACAACTTCCTATCAACAAGAGCACCGCTACCAGGATCGATAGACTCGTTTTCATCTCGGCGATTGAGAGGTCGTATTCAACTTGGTTGGTTATGGTTAATTCCTGCGGTGCGGATATAGAACTCGTAAAGGATCCTCCAGGTGAATGTTTCGCCCGGTTGGACCTTCACCCGGATATAAGGCTCGGGACATAACGCCTTTGGTGAACCCCAGTACACTAATTTGGATAACGGTCTATCACAGGTGATCCGCAGGCCGGCACCCGTTACATGATTCTCGAGGCGAATGTCATAGTCATTGGGCTGACCGCCGTATCCGTGCAAAACCGCGTAAACCGACTCCCGGTCGGCCAGTTGCCGGAGGAGCACGATCGAATCCCCCCGGATCGCCGTCAGATCTCCAAACCCCCGCGCCTCTTCGCTCGTCAGGAGGAACGGAAATTTCAGCACCAAGCCCGGCCCGGTGGGCTGGTGATCGAGCAGGAAAAAATTGTGATTGTAGACATCCGTTTCGATGACGCGCTTTCCCGTATTTTTCAGGCTATGCGTCAGGACCAGTTCCGGCTTGCCTTTCGACAACCGTACGCTTTTCTTATATTCATAGGAATAAGCGGTGTCCTTCAGTTGGTGCAGAAATTCGAGCTGATCCGGTAATCTGTTCACCTTCCATGTACCCGGGTCCAACACCTTGTAGTATTTAAAAGGAGAGTAGGGCGATTCCTCCGGTTTGGCGAGAATGCCTACCCCGATCTGGACAAACCCCTCACCCGCGCCCGCGCCTTCGTAGCCAAGCGGAGAGAACGACTCCACAGGTCCCATGACCGCATCATGGATCGTAGGAGCATATTTCTCGAACCATTGCCCGCAATAGCTATGGCCCTTGTATTCGAGCACGGGCATGACTCCGGACCAATCGAACCTGGTGCCGCGATAATATCCCTTTTCAGAATCCGGCAGGTACAGGCGCGCGTGCAGGATACCGTTACTGATTTCCACTTCAGGGAATCCGATAGCCGATACAGCACTGATCGTCAGGCCGGACAATATGACTAACGCCAGGCAGGGGATCTTGTTCATAGTTTATCGGGGGATTTAGGGTCTTAGAATCGCACCGTCTCTTTGACGCAAGGTCCATTTGCCGGCACTGTTTGTGATCGGGTATTTGGCAGCCAGGTTTTCATCGATATCAACGCCCAGGCCAGGAGCCTCATTCACATAGAGATACCCTTTTTTCAATTCGGGGCTTCCGGGGAAAACTTCGCGAAGCTTATCGGAAAAGAACACGGATTCCTGGACACCGAAATTCCAGATTGCCAGATCGATATGACAATGCGCCGCATGACCGACCGGGGATACATCCCCCGGGCCATGCCAACCCGCTTTCACATTGAAGAACTCTCCCAGCCGGGCCACCTTCATAGCCGGGGTGATACCCCCGATCTGGGATACATGGCAGCGGATATAATCAAAGAGGTGATTTGTCATGGCGCCCACGAATTCATTGGGATTATTAAAGAGCTCTCCCATGGCAAACGGCACCGTGGTGCTCGCCCGGAGCTGCTTGAACCAATCCATGTTTTCAGGGGACACCGGGTCCTCAATCCAATAGGGGCTATATTCCTCGATCCGCTTACACATATTGATCATATCCAGCGGCTGCACGCGTTCATGGGTATCATGCAACAGGTCGATCTCCTCCCCGCAGCGTTTTCGGACCTCCCGGAACAGTTTAGGGATCGCCCGTACATACGCATTCGCGTCCATAAAATCGTCGGTTGCCCTTCCAAAACCCGCCCCCTTGAAATCGGGCTGCTGGGCCAGGTATAAAGAACCGTAGCCGCCCTGCTGAATTCGTACATAACGAAATCCCTGGTCCATATACTGCTGTACATTCTCAGCTACTTCTTCTGGCGCCTTGCCGTCCGCATGCGCATAGGCATCCACGGCAAAACGGGATTTACCCCCGAGTAGCTGGTATACGGGCATGTTGGCCCGCTTGCCCTTTATGTCCCACAGAGCCTGATCGAGACCGCTTAAAGCATTATTTAGAACCGGGCCGTTCCGCCAATAGGAACTGACAAAGAAGGATTGCCACATATCCTCTACATTATCGACGTCCCTGCCCACACAGAAATCGCCCATGTAACTGTTAATGGCGGTCACCACCGCTTCGGCTCGCTGCGTGAAAGTGGCACAGCCTAAGCCGTAGAGCCCGGGTTCGGTGGTCTCTACTTTCACCACCACCAGGTTGGCTCCTGCTGGGGCCGTCCCGATGGCCTTCACGCTCTTGATCCTTACAGGAGGCATGGCTTTATTCGCATGCGGTTTTTCAAGCGCGGAAGCCTTCATAGGAACACCACCCGGCATTCCCAATAATCCCGCCACAGACCCCATTCCCAGGAGTTTCATGGCATTGCGACGGTTCAGGCCGGAATGGCCCGGTTGATGTGTCGAATGACCCGCGTTACTATTCATATTCCGCCCGTAGTGTTCAAACGTTTTCATTTCCCGACCTATTCTGCAATCGTTTTGAGAAGCGTAAATCAGCAGTTCTGTGAAGCACATGCTGCTACTTATGTCGCGGCTTCATGGAGGCGAACTTGCTCGCGAACTGCTTGGTTGTCTTCAGCTCGCGGTCGCCAAGTTCCGAGGAAGGTTCGATCTCGCTGCCTTCGTGCCATTCATTCCAGCTGGTCACCAGGATCCAGTCAGGGTTGGCGGCGATGGCTTGCTCCCACATGACCCGGTAGGTTTCACCCTCGTGTCGGTGTGTAATTGGGCGCGGCGGCAGGCGCGAAGGCTGCACGGAATCGTCGTAGCCGGGAATAATGGTAACGCAGGCGATCCGCTGTGGTCCGGCGATGTTGACCCAATCAGGGAAGGTCGTCGTCGCCCAGCTTCGGATCTCGTCGAGGGATTTGCCCTTGGTAAGCCCAGTCGGGTTGTAGGTGTGGATGCCGTCAAAAATGGCGGCAGCTTTGGCCGAAACCTGGTCTCCGATGAACACGGCCCCTCCGGGATTCTTCTCCCGAAAGGCGGCGATTACTTTTTCCCAGCCATCGAGCTTGAGTTGCCCGACTGCGCGACCATAGACGAAGATTACCGGCTTGTTCCGCACTTTGAGCCACGCCGGATGCTGGCCGTACTGGTTCACGATGTAAGTGAGGTCGTCCACGGCGCCCTCCACGGTCGAATTGCCGCGGGGAGGTACTGTCTCGTAGTACACCGTGATTGCCATTCCGTGCTTTCTGGCGGCATCGAGCATCAGCGGAATGCCCTGGTCGTGAAAATCCCCCTTGGCCCACCAGCTCACGATGAAGCCAGTGAGGCCAGCCTCCTTCGCTTGGCGGACGTGCGTTTCGATCACTTTGGGGTCGTGGCTATCGTAGGGTCCCAGCACGGGGTAGTGCGCCGACTCATCGATGTGTTTCTTCGCCGTATCGACGTTCTTCCAGTGGTACCAGCGCTGGCTCACCTCCGGGCTGCCATACCAACCGTAGTAGAAAGCCAGGGTCTGTCTGGGAACATTAGTCCAGCGGATGTCCGACGGGCTGGTGGCAGCGGATCGCACTCCAGCAACCGCCGCCAAAGCCAAAGCAACACAGCCAAGCACGATCCCGGCGGACCGCATGCTGAAACGAGGATTCCTCATGAAGATACTCCCGCCCATTAGAGCACTTTATTGGTTAATGTCCCGCGGATGTTAAGCGCGGGTGTGCCATGCTAAGTTTTGGGACGTTGATCGCCTACTTTCTGCAGGCTGAGCCGGAATCGATAGGCTACTTCACTGTCCTGGGAGGCTTCGTATGCTGCGAACGATGCTGGAAGCTATCGTGGCAAGCGAGTCGTCGCCGAGTCGCTCATGGCTCAGAATATAAGCTTCAGACCGGCTTGCATCGTCCGATTGCCCGAGGCATTGGTCACGACGCCAAATAGCGGGTTTGATAGATCCATGCTCGCCGGATTGTTCCAGGTTTTTAAGTTGAACAGATTGTAGATCTCCCACCGAAAGTCCAGGTGCGCCCGCTCTTTGATGGGAATGGTGCGCGCCAAGGAAATGTTCTCGCGGAACCGTCCGGGCGAACGTGTTGCGCCGTTCAAGCGGGGAGCGTTGCCGAAAGGATCGACACTGGGATCGGTTCTGCGCTGGAAGGCAGTGCGACTCAGATACGGTCCGCTGCTGGGGTCGAACCGATCCCCCACAATCGGCGCGCGCCAGTCCAGCGAGGTCACGTTCGGGCGCGCCCGACCGCCCATCAGGAAATTTGAGTAGCCGTCGTCGACGACGCCCAACGGATAGCCGCTTTGTCCATAAATGAATGCGGCGACGTTCCAATCGCCGAGAACGTGCCCAAAGACGCCTGAGCTAAAGTAACGGCGCCTGGGGCCAAATGGCAGGTCGTAGCTGGCGGTGAGCTTGAACATATGCGCCATATCCAGCACTCCGTATGACTTCTCGACTCGCCGGTTCCAGTTGTTCTGAGCCGCGCCGGCGCCAACGCCTGATCCGACCACGCCGGCAATCCAGGGCTCCGATGAATCGGCATCGGTGAGCAGTTTGGACCACGTGTAATCGGCCAACATGCTCAAACCGCCCGAAAAGCGTTTCGTCAGCTTCACAATAAGCGCATCGTATGTGGAGTTACCGCTGTGATTATTCATGCCTCCCGTACCGACGCCCGTATACTGGGGCCACCGACGGAGCGATTGACCCAACGTTGCGCGAGCGCCCAGCAATTGCTTGAAGTTCGGGAAGGGCGGCTGGAAACCGAGCGCGACTACGGCCGGGTCATCGATGGGTTTGTTCAATAGACGTCCGAGGGAAGCATATTGCGGCGGAATCTGCATGTAATTCACCCGATCGGACGCTAGGTGTGTGCCTTTGCTTCCGGCGTAGGTAACATCAAGGACGAAGTTGCCGCCAAGTACTCGTGAGACTGCAAGATTCCAGCTGTTTGTGCTTGGCAACTTCGCGATCTCCGCAGCGGGCCACCAAGTCACACCAAAGCCCGCGTTGAATCCAGAGTCGATAAAGGGCGGTGCTTTCCAGGCCGGGAATCCCTGGTCCCAATAGAACGCTGGCGTGATGCCTTGGTCCACCGATGTCCAGGTAGGAGAGCTGGTGAAACCTGTACTCGATGGGGTGAGGCCCGGCGCCTTCTCCGATGCGTAGAAGATTCCGAAGCCCGCGCGAACTACGGTCTTCTTGTTAACCTGATAGGCCAGACCGAATCGTGGACCCCAGCCCTGGGCGTTGTTCCACAAGTGGCGAGTGCCGGTCCGGCCGGGACCGGAGCCGAGGAAAACCAGTGCACCCAGGTAGTTGTTCGCGGCCGGATTGGGAACCGTTGGGTCAAAGGTCGACATGCGGTCGTGCTTCTCATACGCACCGATGTTCAGCTCATAGCGCAAGCCGATGTTCACGGTCAATTTAGGCGTGATCTTCCAGTCGTCTTGCACGTAAAACGCATGATAAGGAAACCGCAACATGCCGCTGAAGGGCACACTAAAGCCGCCCTGATGCAGGGCACCAAGCATGAAGCTTGCGAAAGAGTTTCCCGAATTGCCACTGCTGTCAGCGGGGGCCGCGGTTTCGAGGCGATTAAAGCGGAAATCTCCGGCAGCATTGTTCCGGTTATTTGTGTTTAACATCAGCAACTGGAAACTGTAGCCGAACTTGAAGCTGTGACTGCTCTTGACCCATGAAAGATTCTCATCAAGGCCGTAAACAGTGTGGTATTCATCCCATAGCTTGGAGCTATCCCATTCGTAATAGTTGTCCGTCTGAAATCTCACTGGCGGGAAGCTGTAGTTGTAATACGGATTGTTATTGACGGCGCCGGCGAGCTTGTCACCCCACTTTTGCCCTACTGGAAAGGCGGTAACGTCGTGCTCGGGATGAGTGAGGCGGTGGGCCCCTAAGGTCACGGTATTGACGAGGGTCGGCGTGATCAGGTGAGTATCGTTGATGCGAAAAACGTTCCCGTAATATTGGTCGCCTTGATAGTATTGGCGACCGGCTAGAGGATAGGGAAGCGAACCGCCCCAATTCATGGGATTGGTCAGATCCGTGTCATATGCATTGTTGAAATGCATGCCGTTGCGCGACCACGTGAATGCCAATCGGTTCTTCCCCGCGAAGCTGTGATCGAGCTTTATGAGATAGGCGTTTTCGATGCGCTTTCTGGGGCCGGCGCCCACGGTGTTGTAGTTGAGCCGCAATCCCGGCGCATTGGGAGCCGGATAGTATCGGGCAATCGCCTTGGACAGAGTGCTGAGGCGGTCCGGCGGGATGATATTGCCGGGAAACGGGTCGCGGATAAATCCCCCTCTGCCGTCGCTGCGGGTCGTGGCCGGATCATAGATCGGGATCAGCGTACCGTCCGGTTTCCTCCACTCTGAAAAGTCGCCGGCGATCATCTGCTGGCTGGGAATGGTGAGCTGTGACACACCGGACGTGCTTGGAAAGCGGTAGCCTTCGAAGGAGAAAAAGAACCAGGTTTTGTTCCGGCCGTTGTAGATCTTCGGCAGGTAGACGGGGCCGCCGACATTCGCGCCGAAGTCGTTGCGATGATAAATTGGTTTGGGGCGACCCAGTTTGTTGTTGAGCCAGCTATTCGCGTCGAGCCGCTCGCTCTGGTAGTAGTCGAACAGCCCTCCATGCAGCTCGTTAGCGCCGGATTTCGTCGTCACCGAGATGTTCCCGCCGCTAGCCCGGCTGTGCTCGGCCTTGAATACCGCGGTATCTATTCGAAATTCCTCCACCGAATCAACCGGCGGAGTCAACCGGTTCATGTAACCGACGTGATTACGCCAGCCCATCTCTACCGAAAGGCCGTCCACGCTGACGTTCCAATCATGCTGCTGGCCGCCACCTACCTGAAAGTCGTCCCACGCGCTCTCGCCATTGCCACTTTTGACCTGCGGCAGCATCATCATGATGCTGAACGCGTTACGCATGCCCCCCCCGATACCGGCGATGGGGACCGGTACATCCCGGACGAGCTTTTGCTCCATCGTCGTGGAGACCTCAGTGGATTCAGTTTTAAGCGGCGGTGTCTCGGCGCTAACTTGCACCCTCTCACTGACTTGGCCCACTTGGAGTACAGCGTCTACCCGCACGTTGTCGCCGCTTGACAATGCGATACTGGATCGGACCCAGCTCTTGAATCCCGCCTGCGTTACAGTGAGTTCATAGTAGCCAACCAACAGGTTTGGAATCACGTAGTTCCCAGTCGACGACGTAACCGTGGCTGCCTGCGCGCCGGTGGCCATGTTTCGAGCGACGACGGTCGCGTTGGGTACAATTCCCTGGCTGGTGTCGGTCACCAAGCCTGTGATGGTTCCGGTAACCGTCTGGGCAAAGCCAGGGTGCAGCCACGCTGCACTTAAAGCGATAAGAGCAGCACAACGGAAGAGCGGGCGAAACATAGTCTCACTCCTTTGCTTGCGCCGTGATTTTGAGGGTAAAAGAAAAGTAGAGTAGGCTTTCTTTTGGGACTCCGCATGCTAAACCCCCACACCATTTGCGGATATTGCGCCCGCCGTGACAAAGAGTGCAACGTTAGGAGAGTTCCTAACGTCGTGTGGATCAAACTGATTTTATTGCCCTTAGCTGGCCTGCAAGCCCGCAACGGTAGATACTTTGGCCGGTCGGGCTTCCCCACAGGAGCGCGATCACCAATCTCAAGCTTCTCAAGCCCAACCTGGATTAGCGCAACGCGGCATTCAACCCTATCTGCACATCATTTTGGGAGGCATTGTCGATCTGCGCTGGACCCCGGAAAATGTTTCCCGTAATGACTGCACAACTGACGGCTTCTCCCAACGAGATGTGCCGCAACTTTTGACGGAATTCACACCCTCGGACGAAGAGACTCCCTGAGTTTGCTTGAATTGCCGCGCGGTCTCCCTCTTTTCCCCACTGCACGAAGGTGCAATCGCTGAAGCCTACGGTTCCTTGTCCGTCGATCCTGGCGATTTGATTGCACGGTCCCCAGAACGCACTGTTACTTATGCGGATCACCCCCTTATTGCTGGCGCGGACCTCGACCATGGTCGGATCACTGCCGTGAAAAGAGGTGAACTCTCCGTTCGCAATGAGAAGTCCGTAGGGCGCGCTTTGCTCTATCACCACAGCGCGATTGCAATCGTCGGCTCCGATGCCCAGGAAGTTGCCGTTGCAGTTCCCGGTATTTGTTTCCATGAATCTATATCCGACACGGTAGCCAAAACAGAAGGTATTGAATACATATTCCCAATCGGCACGACCGAAGACAAAGGCTTCGCCGTTGGCTGTCTGCCACTGGTAAACCGGGCTGTGCGAGTTCCACCACGGATTGAAGTGGACATTCTCGATGCGGCCGATGTCGTATATTGCGTCGACCCAAATGCCCCGCCGCAAGGGTTGACCAGTGATGTTCCGAATGTTATGGCGCTCATTATGACTTGCGTCGATACCCTGGAAGGGATTGAGTAGCTCCAAATCAAAAGCCGCTGGATTCTTGCCTCGCATAGCGATGGCCCACGGATAAGGGATGGGCTCGCCATCGAGTACCTGATTCGGGTAATAAATAGTCAGGCCGCTGACCGAACTGTTTGTATTCAGAGTGAGAAGCGGGTGTCCGTCCTCATGCCCCTGACCAGCCGTCACGAATAGAGCGCTCCCGTCGTCTCCCGGCTTCGGCTGTCCCTGATCCCTGATGCCGTTATGTGACGGTACGCAGCCGAACGAGCCACGAAGCGACGCTCCATCGGGGATGGTGAGGGCTCCCTTTAAGAGATACCGTCCTGGCGGCGCATATACGGTGCCACCTGACTTGTACACAGCATCAAGGGCACGCTGGAACGCGGCAGTGTCGTCGCTGATCGCATCTCCGGCGGCGCCGAAGCTTTTGACGTTCTCGACGAGTGGCGCATGTGTTTCGTCATTCTCCGCCCTCTTTGCAATCCTCTGTGAGTCCAGCAACGACGTCATTCCAGCGACGGTTCCAAAGGATAGGAGTTTCGCGGCGCGATGTCGGCTTCATGTTTTTGTGTTAATCCTCCGCGGATTGGTTTCAGCCCACCGAAACTTGCGCGCTTTGCCGAAGTTCGAACTGGAGCCTCATTCCGTTGGGTCTCATTAGCGCGCTTGCTCCGCGGCGGCTTGTCCTCATAGAGAGGTTTTAGTCGTCACAGAGGACGCGAGCATCGATAGGCCCTTAGCGTCTAGAGATCACAGTAATCGACTGTCAGAGTAAATGACAACGTTAGTGCCGCTCCTGTAGACGATGACACTGTGCTGCAAGCAAAGGAGTTATTGAACAGCTCAGCAGCTAACGGTAGGTACTCCCCGTGAGGTTTGCCTAGCGAATCGTGTTCCTCGTGCACTGTTTCGCTCCTAACCGTGTCCGTTTATCAGCCACGCGGACTTCCAGCATGGCGTGCGCCGGCCGACTAACGAGCACAATAGACGTCAACGATTGGACCGAATGCAAAATTCTGTTGACACGCTCATAGGTCATCGATAAAGTCTCAGCCACGTAGCGTTTGCCAGAGCCCAGCCATGCAACTTGCAACGCCCACCGACACCCGGAAAGCGGAAATCGGGCGAGTTTTACAGACTCAGCAAGATATCGCATCACTGCAGCTGCACCTGAAGGAATTGATTGACGGGGCTGTATTTAGGAGCAGCCATCGCAGCGGCCAGTTTCTGAGTTATATCGTAGAACAGGCAATCGCGGGTCACTTCGAATCCTTGAAGGAGCGCGTAATTGGCGTCGAAGTGTTTGGACGCTCTCCGTCTTATGACACGGGTGACGATGCGATTGTTCGAGTCACCGCGAGCGACGTTCGACGCCGCCTTTTGCAACACTATGGCAAGTATGGTGCGAACTCCGAGTTTCGCATTGTCCTTCCTTTAGGGTCCTACATTCCGGAGATCATTCGTAGGCCTCGCACTAAGGTGGACCTGTACGCGCCGGATGCTGGACAACATCACCAGTCCAAGGTGGCGCGGCAGGGACCGTCCCAGAACTTGATTTCTTCTTCCGATCCGACTCAGGAATCTCGAATCTCACGGATTCGGAACGGGATTCCCTTGCTGGGCCTCGGCTTTGTTCTCACTGCCCTCAATCTCGTTGTGGGCGTTGCCATGTTCTGGACCACTCATGCTTCTATACCGGCAACCGTGCCGGCCGCCGTCCTTCCATGGCCGACATTTTTCAATTCTCCAAATTCAACGCACCTGATCACCAGCGACCCCAACATTGCGGAGATTCAGGGATTCACAGGTGGCCAAATCTCGGTATCCGATTATGCGAATCACAATTACATTCCCGAACCGAATACGCTGACGCCCGACATCGATCGGTTCTGCCGCGTCATCCTGCGAGGGGATAAGGCTGCCGCCGTGGACACGGTGATCGCTGTAAATATTGCGCAGATAGCTCAGGCCAGCTCGAGAAAGATTAAGGTGCACGCCGCCAGAAACGTTCAGCTCTCAGACCTTAAAACCGATGATAACTTTATTCTTCTGGGGAGCCCGCGTTCAGACCCCTGGTCTGCTCTTTTCAGCGATGAACTGGACTTCAGGTTTGTCTTTGATAAGGATTCGAAGCAGGAGATCATTCGCAACGTTCATCCGCACCTGCATGAGTTGCCGTCCTACATCCCGACGGCTCCGGGTTGGGCTACCGGGCAATCGTTCGCCCTCATTGCGTTTGTTAAAAATCCCGATCAAAACGGCCATGTCCTCCTCTTGGCCGGGGAGAATCGTGAAGGCACCGAAGCGGCTGGAAGACTCGTCACCGACTTGGCTCGTTTTTCGGACGCGTTGCAGAAGTGTGGTGTTCCTCCTTCTGGTCCACTCCAACACTTCGAGCTGCTGTTGCGCCTAAATATGATGGCGGGTTCCCCAAACAACGTCGATGTCGTGGCCTGTCATGTTTTGCCGGGAACGTCTGTCCATTGACGATGCCCAATTTCATAATTTCGAATTCACTCTTGTAGGCCCGCGGACCAATGCCCTCGAAGCCTTGACCAAGAATGGGCGGGGTGTGTTCCGGTGCGACATCGATGAGAACCCAGGAGGTCGGCTCTTGGAGGTCCCGTAATGGATGTTCGATTCGGTGGCCTGTTGCCATATGCGCATGGCGACAATGCCCACGGTCAGCTGCGGTGCGTTGCTGGATTTGAAGGCGCTGCTTCGATGCGCGTCGTTTTCGGACAGTGATGTTGTGCTACAAGGTCAGCATCGTTCCTTGCTATCTCCAGGAGGTGCTGATGCGAAAATCACTGAACCGACAGAGAGTCGCTCAATTCAAACTGTTTCATCCACCTCAGAAGCGCCCGTCTTGGCAGGTGCTGCCTCAGGAAACCAGGCGGAAAACAGTAAGGTTGCTGTCGCGACTGCTGCGCGAACACATCGGAAGAGTCCACGCCTCCGGCAGCAGAAAGAAGGCGGGCGATGAGTGACAAGATCAAGCCACACCATCTCGAGCGAAAAGCGATCCTGTATGTTCGCCAGTCCTCCGCGTACCAGGTCAGCCACAACCTGGAAAGTCAGAAGTTGCAGTATGCCATGCAAGATCGTTTACAGCAGTTGGGCTGGCGCGAGATCGAAGTTGTGGATGAAGATCTGGGTCGGTCGGCAGCCGGGACGGTCACGCGTGCGGGCTTCGAACGGATGGTGGCGGAAGTGTGTTTGGGCAAGGTGGGAGCGGTGGCCGCTCGGGAGGTGTCTCGCTTTGCGCGCAACAGCCGGGAGTGGCAACAATTGGTGGAAGTGTGCCGGATCGTGGACACGCTCTTGGTCGACCAAGAGACCGTCTATACCCCGCGACAAAGCAACGATCGCTTACTGTTGGGGCTGAAGGGTAGTTTGAACGAATACGAACTGGACTTGTTGCGCCAGCGTTCGGTCGAAGCGCGGCGCGAAAAAGCACGGCGAGGCGAACTGCTGGTGACCGCGCCAGTTGGTTACTTGAAAGGCGAAGAACAACATTGGGAAAAGGATCCGGACCGCCGTGTTCAGGAAGCCGTCTTGTTGGTATTTCGCAAATTTCTCGAACTCGGTACGGTTCGTCAGACTTTGCTATGGTTTCTGGAGCACGGTCTGCAATTTCCTGTGTACACCCGGCAAGGCGAGACCTGCTGGAAACGCCCTTCCTACGCAACGATCTACCGAGTTCTGACCAACCCGGTTTACGGCGGTGCCTATGCCTACGGAAAAACAGAACACACACTGCACTATGAAAACGGCGAGCCTCACCGAGGCATTCGACGCAAACCGAGGGAGCAGTGGCTGGCCTTGCTTCCGAACTCCCACGAAGGATACATAAGTTGGGAACAATATCAGCAAATTCAACAAGCGATCGCGGAAAATGTTCGCGGGAGCGAGCCATCGGGCGCCGTGCAAGGCGGTGCCGCTTTGCTGGCCGGTCTGTTGCGTTGCCGGCGGTGTGGTCGTAAGCTCACCGTGTTGTACACTGGCAACCGCCATGATGTACTCCGTTATGTATGTCATCGAGGCTGGCTGGACAATGGGCAACCGCGTTGTATTGCATTCGGCGGGATGAGCGCAGACGAAAGCATCGCCAAAGAGGTGCTGTGCGTGGTGCAACCTTCGGCAGTGGAAGCGGCGGTATTGGCAGGCGAAGAAGAAGCTCGCAAGCAGGACGACGTTTTGGACGCGTGGAGACGAGACCTGGAAGCGGCGCGCTATGCGGCGCAGCGTGCCCAAAAGCAATACGATGCCACGGATCCGCAAAATCGTCTGGTCGCCGACGAATTGGAGCGCCGCTGGAATCAAGCTTTGCAGCGAGTGCAAGAGATCGAGCTGCGGATCGAGCAGCATATCCATGGTCAAGGGAAAACGACGACACCATCACAAGAAGAGTTTGAGGATCTCGCAGCCAAACTGGAGGCGGTGTGGAATTGCCCAGACGCCGATATTCGTCTAAAGAAGCGTATTGTTCGAACGCTGATCCATGAGGTTGTCGTGGATGTGGATCCACCGGCGGGTGAAGTCATTCTGGTCATTCACTGGAAGGGCGGCGTGCACACGGAGTTGCGTTTGCCCCGGCGGCGGCGTGGGCAGAATAGCGCGCAAACATCGAAAGCAATTATCGACACCGTGAGAGTGTTGACGCGAATCTGTCCGGATGAAGTGATCGCTGGTGTGCTCAATCGAAATGGCTTGTTGACTGGGCGTGGCAATCGCTGGACACAGGAACGGGTGACTTCGCTGCGGAGTCATCACGCGATTCCCGGTTACGATGCCGACAAGTGTGAGGCGGAAGGGTGGATGAACCTAACGGAAGCAGCCAATTCGTTAGGCGTGAGTGCCAGAACACTTCGGTTGGCGGTCGAACGAGGTGAAATTGAAGCAGAGCATCCCCTGGACGACGGCCCTTGGATTTTTAATCGACGCGCAATAGAAACAGAGGCTGCCGCACAGTTCCGCGCACGCGTCCGAGGCAGCAATCGAGACCCCGCAATACCAACTTCCAAACAGAGTACACTCGGTTTTTCAACCACATAGCGAGGTGGGGCAGTATGAAACGTACTTGTACAAGTGCACACGCACTCGCCTGTCCCTAGAATTAGAATAAGGATGCGCCGATCCCGCGGACTGTTCAGCCGCCTGAATTCGGTACGGTGATAGAACTGCCCGAAGTTGGCGGACTCCACCACCGATACGAACGCCGCGCGGGCTAGCTTGCTCGGATCTGCGCTCCTCTAAACTTGAACTTGACGAAATACTGCGGTTTATAGCGCCGCAACCAACTTCTTACCCGTCTGTGTCAGAGAATATCGCACGCGGGTCGTTTTGAATTGTTTGCCTTCGTGTCGAAGCAGCTTTTCACGACTCAGACGGGGTTTTTGGTAGGGACAAGGATTCCAGTGGTTATGAGCGCCAGCGTCCCTCCAAACCAGACGGATCCGGGTGGTCGTGCGTGTGCGGCTAAAGCGGCGGCTGTCATCAGAGATGACGCAGTCAGCCCGCTACTCAAGCGACGGTAACCCCCTTACCTCCCCTAGCTGGCGATGTCACCTCCACTCAACCTTCAGAACGGGATGAAGCTCGATGACATTGGGCGCAGCTCCCGTGGCGCCGTGAGCCCGGTCAAAGAAGCCCACGCCTGTAAGCCTGACGTGCGTGGGAGTAATACTGGTCGCGAAAAGCGGTTGTACGGCCAGCGACCCTGCCGGCGGAGTCTCAAATCTCAAGCCAGGGGGAGCGATCTGACGGGGTTGGAAGGCCATCAGCGCCGCGAGCGGTACGTACTTTCCGTTCATGAGGGCAAAGGCCGAAGGGGAAAGGTGCTTGACAAGTTTATCGTCGATCTCCTGGCGCGCCTGCCCGATGTTGGTGATCCAAGGACTGTCGCCGACGAATACGCTGGTCGGGGTGGGAACCTCGCCCACCATATTCGCGCCGCTGGCGCTTTGGAGCACCAGATGGTAGTCCCCATCGTGTTCATGCTTCAAAGCTATGATGGTTGCCTCGATGCGCCAAATAGTGACTTCGGTGACGTTCGCGCGAACGCTCTTGAATGCTGGCGGGTCCTTGGTCGGATCCGTCAGACCAGCGGGTCGGGGAAGAGAGATCAGTTCTTCGAGGGTGGAGTCGACGATGCCGGCGCCAAGATCATTTCCGTTGATGACGTTCTTGCCCACTTTGGCTCTGTCTGGATCCGTACCGGTTTTTACAGGCCAACGTTCGCTGCCGGGAGAATCGGTCTCCACCGGCGCGGGTGTTGCAGCTAGCCCGGCCGCAACGGGAGCGGCCGCCGGACCGCCGATGACCAGCCCAGCCGCTGCCTTGATTTTAGCGGCGACACTTGCGCTGACGACGGGCAGAGAATTAACGTCGGTAATGGGGCCGCCGTCTGGACCCGGAGTTGGCGGAAGAGGTTGGGAAGGGATCGGGGGCTGCGGCACTGGTGTCGTAGGGTCAGGGCCCAGGGTTCCGGGTACGCTACTGCCAGAGCGCCCAAAGACAACGAAGCGCGGAGTTGCATCGCGGTTCGACCCGTCTCCTTGGCCCT
>Ga0137418_10002546_pt1 | contig 16676 bp, 15 predicted proteins | sample CZODoug3_1_2_16f_FD_122242 | JGI IMG/M metagenome (GOLD analysis project Ga0137418, IMG submission 122242) | Vadose zone soil fungal communities from Angelo Coast Range Reserve, California, USA - CZODoug3_1_2_16fungal (Hybrid Assembly) | ecosystem: Environmental > Terrestrial > Soil > Vadose... | reverse complement strand
GGGATTTCGACGCTGATATTCTTGAGGTTGTGCTGGCGCGCGCCCCGGATTACCAGTTTGGTCAGGCCCATGAGACGCCCATAAGACGAAAGTACTCCCTCCACAGGAGCCCCGGCGCTCAGTAGGTACACTGAGCCCAAGATAACTTCTCACAATAGCAGGGCGCAAAGAATCGGGTCAACCTTCACTTGGGACATGAATCCCTATAGGCCGGCGTAGGTCTGGCGGCGGAGGAATTGGCCGGCGCCGGGGCGGCCGACGAATTTGCCGGCGTCGATGACGGGGCGGCCGCGGGAGAAGACGGTTTTGGGCGTACCCTTGATCTTGATGCCCTCGAACATGGAATAGTCGACGCGCATGTGGTGGGTTTTGGCGCTGATGACTTCCTCGTGGTTGGGGTCGAAGATCACGAGGTCGGCGTCGGAGCCGACGGCGATGGTGCCTTTGCGCGGGTAAAGGCCGAAGAGCTTTGCTGGGGCGGTAGAGACGAGTTGAACGAAGCGGTTCGCCGAAAAATATTTGCCGTGGACTCCGCCGGTGTAAATGAGGCTTAGGCGGTGTTCGATGCCGGGGCCGCCGTTGGGAATTTTGGTGAAGTCGTCCTTGCCCAACTCTTTTTGCTCCTTGAAGCAGAAGGGGCAGTGGTCGGTGGAGACGACTTGCAGAGTATCTTTGGCGAGGCCCTGCCACAGTTTTTCCTGATTCCACTTTTCGCGGAGCGGCGGAGTGAAGACGTATTTGGCGCCTTCAAATCCGGGCGCGTCCATATTTTCCAGCGAGAGATACAAGTATTGCGGACACGTCTCGGCGTAGGCGGGGAGGCCGCGGTCGCGCGCTTCGCGGACTTTTTCGAGCGCTTCGTTGCAGGAGAGATGGACGATGTAGACGGGCGCGCCGGCCATTTCGGCTAGGGCGATGGCGCGGGAAGTGGCCTCAGCTTCGGCGGTGGTGGGGCGCGTGAGCGCGTGATATTTCGGGGCGCGTTTTCCTTCGGCGAGCGCTTGCTGGACGATGACGTCGATGGCGCCGCCATTTTCCGCGTGCATACAGATGAGGCCGCTGTGCTTGGCTGCCTGGCGCATGGCCCTGAAAATGGTGGCGTCATCGAGCATGAAGACGCCGGGGTAGGCCATGAAAAGCTTGAAGCTGGTGACGCCTTCGCGGATGAGCTGGCCCATTTCCTCGAGTTGCGCGGAACCGAGATCGGTGATGATGCAGTGGAAAGCGTAGTCGGTGACGGCTTTATCGTGAGCTTTCTTCATCCAGGTGTCGAAAGCCTGGCGGAGGGTTTGGCCTTTGTACTGGATAGCGAAGTCGATGAGTGTGGTGGTGCCGCCGAAAGCCGCGGCGATCGTGCCGGTCTGGAAATCGTCGGCGCTGGTGGTGCCGCCGAAGGGCATGTCGAGGTGCGTGTGGACATCGATGCCGCCGGGGATGACGAGCATGCCGGTGGCGTCTTGGACGCGGGTGGCATTCTCCGTGGGAAGCTGCGCGGCGATGGCGGTGACTTTATCGCCGTTGATGCCGACGTCAGCGACGCAAGTGTCCGTCGCGGTTACGACGGTGCCGTTGCGGATTACGGTGTCAAAACGCATCTGCGCCTCCGGGGGCTAGGGAAAGTTATCACAAAGTGAAGATCATTTCGGATTGGAAGTGGGCGTTATGCTTCCTCGGTACGACCTCACAAATTCTTGAAACGCGGGCAAGGCTTTCGTGAAAGCGGGTTTTTCTCGCGCACTCAGGACCAGAGTCAGGACACGATTGATTTCAGCAACATAGACAACTTGCTCCACTGAATTTCGTTTCTCGCCGCTCTGGAAGGTGTAGACAGGAGCTCGAAGCTTTGTGTGGGGCAAGTCAAGAGGGGTTTCTTCTTGAACAACGCCGTTTTTGAATCGTTCCTTGAAACCGGCAACATCCGACTCAATGTATGCTTTCACGTCTTTTGACTCTTCATTCGGGCCGACTGGGGCGGAACTGATATAGATCCAGACACTCGGTTTTCCATTGCGCTCTGCCTGGGTGACGAAATAGGCCAAGCCTGGGCCATCGGCACGCACCCATCCCTTTGGCGTATCGATGGCCAAGAATCCTTGTTCTGTAACAAGCATCTCCGGAGGTTCGGAAGTCTGAGTGGGCTGTTGTGCAAAGGAAGTGACCCCGGACAACACGAAGACTGTAAGGAGCAGAGCGACCTTAAGGGCAGCCGCCCGCACCTGCCAGGTGAAGATATCGTGATTACTGATTACGGTGTCAAAGTGCATTTCTGCTCTCCTTAGGAATCGTTTTTGAGTGGCGCGAAGAGGGGCTACCCACGGGACGAAACAGGGCCCCCCTATGCTTTTTGTAAGTGTTGCATCTAAAGGGCTTAGCCATGCCGTAAGTCTTTTGTTTGCAACACTTGCGAGCAGATCCATAAGTGTTGCTTCTAAAGGACTTACATTGCACAAAAATTGTGCAATTTCGGACCATTTTTGGGTGCGGAATGTGGGCAGTGGGAAGGGTGCGGAAGCGGCCAGAGATATACCTGAGAGATAGTGTACCACAGAAATATGGGTTTGGCAAGAGGAATTTGCGGGGGCGACAGGGACGCGCGTTATGCCGACGGCACCTACGTCCACTGAGCGGTTGGTTGGACAGTTCTTTGACGGATGCATGGGCGGTCGGGCCCCGGAAAAAGCCTCACCCCTGAAGGGGTGAGCTACAGCTATTTTGCATAGTGCGACAGGATCTTGTGTTCATAGACGTCGAGGGTTTTTTCTTCGTCGCCCGACATGAGGTAGATGTTGAATTGGGTGACGCCGACTTTGCGGAGGCGGTCGAGTTTTTTGCGATGCTCTTCGATGGGACCGATGATGCAGAAGCGGTCGACTACTTCGTCGGTGACGAAATCGGCGTTGTCGCTGCCGACTTCGCAGTGGTGGAGGTAATCGTACTTGCCGCGGTCTTTCACGAAAGAAGTCAGCGCGGGGGGCAATTCCTCGGGCTTGTATTTGGAGATTAGGTCCATCACGTGATTGGAAACGAGGGCGGGAAACCAGCGGACGTGTTCGCGCGCGGTTTTCAGGTCGTCGGAGGCCCAGACGGGTGCGGCGGCCATGACTTCGATCTTGCTGAAGTCGCGTCCGGCTTCTTTTGCGCCTTCGCGGACGAAGCCGAGGCACCAGTCGATCAGGTCAGGGTCGGCGAACTGGAGGATGACGCCGTCGCCGATGCGACCGGCGGTGCGGAGGGCTTTGGGGCCGTAGCCGGCGACCCAGACGCGGGGAATTTCGCCATTGGTCCAGGGAAACTTTGTGGGCACGCCATCGAGATCGACCGTTTTGCCGGCGTTCAGGTTGCGGAAGATGCGGACGAATTCCTCGAGGTTTTCGAGCGTGGTGGGCTTCTTACCGAGGACACGGCGGGAGCTGTCGCCGCGGCCGATGCCTAGCTCCATGCGGCCCTGCGAGGCGAGATTGAGCGTGGCGAAGAGGCTGGCGGAGACGGTGACGTCGCGGACAGCGGGATTCGTGACGCACGTGCCGAGGCGCATTTCTTTGGTGTTGGCGACCATGAGGGTGAGGAGCGGGAAGGGCTCTTTCCAGATGACGTGGGAATCGAAGATCCAGCCGAAGGAGAAGCCGGAGGATTCGGCCTGGCGGGTGAGGCTCAGGATTCTGTCAATGGAGATGTCTGGTTTGATGGTGATGCCGAAGTCCATTACGGTTCTCCCACTCGATGGTTGTCGGTCCGTGATTGTTTTGCGCTGAAAATGTGCAACTGAGGTCGTCGGAGCACAGCCAGGATTGGCTGTGCCACTAAAGCGCTAGGATTGAGGGTGATGCCGAAGTCCATGGGAAATGCTCCTGTTTAGTCGGCCGGCTGGGTTACAGGGGCGACTCGGTTCATCAAGGCGAAATAAGTAAGGAAGCTGACCAGGAAGCCCACGAACCAGGCGTAATGGTATAAGACGCGCAAGGGCGGAAACACCAAGCCGACGAAAGCGACGGCTGCACCCGCGGCCAGCGCTGCGACTGCTGTCCAGTTGAAACCGCGTGAGTATTCGTACTGGCCATTGCGCTGGTAGAGGTCTTCGACAATCAGGATTTTTTTGCGCACTACGAAATAGTCGCAGATAAGGACGCCAGCGATGGGGCCGAGAAAGCCGGAATAGCCGACGAGCCAGCCGAAAATGTAACTTCCATAGTCGGCCATGAGCTTCCACGGTTGCATGACGATGCCCATGGCGCAGGTGATGAGGCCGCCGGTGCGGAAGCTGATGCGGCGCGGGGAAAGATTGGAAAAATCGTTGGCGGGGGAGACAACGTTGGCGGCGACGTTGACGTTGAGTGTGGCCATGACCAGGGCGATCATGGCGAGAACGACCGCGAAAGGGTTGCCGAGGCGGGCGAGGACGGCCACCGGATTCCACAGCGCTTCGCCAAAAATGATGAGGGTAGCGGAAGTGACGGCGATGCCGATGAAGGAATAAAAAGTCATGGTGGCGGGGAGGCCGAGGGCCTGGCCGACGATTTGATCGCGCTGGCTGCGGGCGTAACGGGTGAAATCGGGGATGTTCAGCGAGACGGTGGCCCAAAAACCGACTACGCCGGTGAGTGATGGGATGAAGAAGTGGAAAAATTCGCCGAAAGATTGAAATTTTGAAGGCGTCGAGAGCATGGGGCCGAAGCCTCCGGCCCTACTGCGAGCCCAGAGGAGGAGAGCAAGTCCGATGAGGAGAAGGAACGGAGCGGAAATGCCTTGCAAGAAGCGAATGGTCTCGATACCGCGGAGAATGACCAACACGTTGAGGAGCCAGAAGAAGACGAAGCAGAGCGCCGGACCGGAATGAAAGTCGGCCCAGGACGGCGCGAGCGCGACGATCATGGCGTTGATGGCTTCGCCGCCGATCCAGGTTTGAATGCCGAACCAGCCGCAGGCGACGAGCGCGCGCAGAATGGCGGGGACGTTAGCGCCAAGGACTCCGAAGGAGGCGCGGGCGAAAACCGGAAATGGAATGCCGTATTGCGCGCCAGCGTGGGCGTTGAGGAGCATGGGAATCAGCACGAGCACATTGCCAAGAAACACGGTGAAGAGCGCCTGCTTCCAGTTCATGCCGCCAGCGATCATGCCGCTGGCGAGCATGTAGGTGGGAATGTTCACGCTCATGGAGATCCACAGGGCGGCGTAGTTGTAGGTGCGCCAGGTACGGCGATCACCGGGGACCGGAGCAAGGTCCTTGTTGTAGAGCGAACTGCTCTGAATGGTTTCCGCGCGAAGCATACCGCTGGGAGATTCACTCATCCTGCTGCCGCAGTATTCGTGGCCTGGGTGCGCGCGATTTCGCCGTAGGATTCCGGGCGGCGGTCGCGGTAAAACTGCCAGGTATCGCGAACTTTCTGGATTTCGTCGAGATTCAATTCCGCGACGAGCAATTCGTCCTTGTCTCGGCAGGCCTGGGCGACAATTTTTCCGCGCGGGTCGCAGAAATAGCTCTTGCCGTAAAATTCGCCGATTTTCCAGGGAGCTTCCGTGCCGACACGGTTGATAGCAGCGACGAAATAAGCATTGGCGACAGCGTGGGCGGGCTGCTCGAGTTCCCAGAGATATTCGGAGAGGCCGGCGACGGTGGCGGAAGGGTTGTAGACAATTTCCGCGCCATTGAGCCCGAGGATGCGCGCGCCTTCCGGGAAATGACGGTCGTAACAAATATAGACGCCGACGCGGGCGTAGCGCGTCTGGAAAACGGGATAGCCGGCGTTTCCCGGCGTGAAGTAGAACTTTTCCCAAAAGCCGGGGTGACAGTGCGGAATGTGGTGCTTGCGGTATTTGCCGAGGTAGCGGCCGTCGGCGTCAATCACCGCGGCGGTGTTGAAGTAGACGCCAGTCATCTCGACTTCGTAGACGGGCACGACAAGGACCATCTGATATTTTTTGGCGAGTTTCTGCATTTGCGAGATGGTGGGCCCGCCGGGGATGCGCTCAGTCAATTCGTACCAGCGGGTTTGTTGCTCGGCGCAGAAGTACGGGCCATAGAAAAGTTCCTGGAGGCCGAGGACCTGCACTTTTTTCTTTGCGGCGTCGGCAATCAGGCGCTCGTGCTTGGCGATCATTTTCTTCTTGATCTCAGCGAGCGAAAACTTTTCCGGAGACCATTCACATTGGGCCTGAATCAGGCCACAGCGAACCGTGCGGGGCATGCCACACCTCCCGAGTTAACGCAGGCGAAAAGTCTACCCTGTGCGCGATTGTGCGACAAGTTTCAGGGGCCGAATGGGCCATTTGCTGGACACCAACAAGCTGATGGAATGAATTCAACGGATTGGTGCTGCATTGACCCGATGGACCGGGCGAACTACCATCGAGGCAAACCAATTTCCGGCGGGAGTCCTGGCGTGGGAAAAGCAAGCAAGTCAACAATAACGCTGCTGTGGGCCTTCGGCTTGTTGTTGCTGCTGAATGGCCGAGTCGCGAACGGGCAAGAGCACGGGAACCACGGTGCCAAGGAATCGCTCGGAAGTGTCGAGTTCCGTGTGTCGTGCAACGCCGAAGCACAGCAATCCTTTACACGTGGCGTGGCTCTCTTACACTCGTTCACGTACGAGGAATCCGCGGAAGCATTCCGGGATGCCGCGGCACGAGATCCCCATTGCGCGATGGCGCATTGGGGCCTGGCGATGACCGAATACCACCAGATGTGGGAACCCTATCCCGGAGCGGCTGAATTGCAACGCGGCTGGGCCGAAATCCAGAAAGCGCGTGAATTGAAGCCGGGAGCACCACGCGAAAAGGATTACGTCGAGGCACTGGGCGTCTTCTACGACGGATGGGAGAAGCGCAGCCACGCGGCCCGCGCCAATGCGTATCGAGATGCAATGGAAAGAGTGCATGAGCGAAATCCCAAGGATCAGGAAGCGGCGATTTTTTACGCGCTGGCTCTGGTAGCGACGGCCGCACCGGAAGACAAGGCCTATGGCAATCAGCGGAAAGCGGCGGCACTTCTGGAGCCCTTGTCCGCGGCGCAACCCCATCATCCGGGAGTAGCGCATTACCTGATCCATGCTTATGACAATCCGGTGCTTGCGCCGCAGGGAGTGCCGGCGGCACGGGCCTACTCCAGGATCGCTCCCGATTTGCCACACGCGCTGCACATGCCATCGCACATTTTTACGCGGTTGGGACTTTGGGAAGATTCGATAACGTCGAACATCGCTTCGGCGGCCGCGGCACGAAAACACAAAGACCAAGGCGAAGAGTTTCACGCACTGGACTATCTCGTCTACGCTTATCTGCAACTCGGCCGGAATGACGAAGCGGAGAGGAACAGAGACAACCTCCCTGCCCTGAGCAAGGTCAGCCCTTCGTCGCTCTTCAAGATCAACTATGCAAGAGCGGCGATTCGCGCGCGCTGCGCGCTCGAACAGGAGCATTGGGCGGAAGCCGAGAATTTGACGCCGGAGCCGGAGGTGCAGCCGCAAGTGGCGGCGATTTCACATTGGGCAGCGGCGCTGGGGGCCGCGCACAGCGGAAACCTACAGGCGGCGAAAGCGCATACGGAGCAGGTGCGCAGGCTTGCCGGAGAACTGAAAGAAAAAGGCGACACCTACTGGGCAGAGCAAGTGGCTATTCAGAGTGAGGAGGCCGGGGCATGGCTGGCGTTTGCCGAACATCGAACCTACGATGCGCTACGACTCTTGCGAATGGCGGCGGACCATGAGGATGCCGCAGAAAAGCACGCTGTAACGCCCGGAGTAGTCCGTCCTGCGCGGGAATTGCTCGGCGACCTGTTGATGGAAATGCACCATCCAAAAGAGGCGTTGACCGCGTATCGGCAGGTGTTGACGGTGGCGCCGGGAAGACGCAAGGCTTTGATGGGGGCGGCCGAGGCCGAGCGCTTGGCCGCTATGTCCAGCAAATTCAGATAAATACCTGACGTAGCTTCTGTCAGGCGGTTCCATGAATGTAGGTCGTTGATACGCAGGGGTCACGGACGGGCAGGTAAATTTTCGGGGGAGGTAGAGCTTTTTTACTTGGAAATCGTTCGGCAACCGCTGAAAACAAAGGCTTTAGTTTTGGCGGAGGGCTTGCACTCTCAGAGCCAGTGGGGGAGGCGAGCCGAGGATCCCTTTAGGGGATTGAGGGCTGGGCCGGTTCGCTACTCCCCCCTTTCACTTTCGCCGAGCGGTGACCCTGATTGCCTCAGAGGAGCTCACCGAATCACCCCAAAAACACCCCGGACACTTCCGAACACGGCGAAAGTGCGCCTGAAAATCGAAAAACCGCTTTGGGAATTCCTAGAGAGATCGATCAAGCTCCCACAACGTGAACGATGTGGGCCACGATTTAGACTGACAGGAAATGAGCGGGAGTGGGCTGGACGAGACGGCCCTCGCCGGGCTGCATTTCGTGAGGACGAGTGTCGTAGTCGCTGAGCGTTAACCCCAACATGATGGCGAGCCAGAAAATGGAACAGACAATGACAAGCTGGGTGCGCTTAGGGCTGTAACGGGCGTGCATGAAGTAGAGGATGACGAGGGTGGCTTTGATCGTGGCGATGGCCAGCGCGATGACAATGTTGTATTGACGAAAATTTTGAAACGCTGCCCAAACCGTGATGCCCGTACCGAGCATCAAGGATGCGAAGATAAAGATATAAATTTTAGGCGAAACAATGTGCTCGGACATGCGCGACTCTCCCTACTCTCCTACCGGTGCCTGTCAATCAAATATAGCAACGGGAACAGATAAATCCACACAATATCGACGAAGTGCCAGTACAGACCCACGATCTCCACGGGCGTGTTGTACTGCGGCGTGAAGCGGCCGGCAAAGGAACCTTTGATGAGCCAGAGGAGCAGGCCTGCGCCTACGATCATGTGCAAGGCGTGGAGGCCGGTCATGCCGAAATAGAGAGAAAAATAAAGCTGGCCGTGTGCGTTGATATCCGGATCGTGCGCGAAAGCTTCTTCCACTTCCTTTTTTTCCAAAGCCAGTTCTTTCGGATCATCGCCGGGCATGGGATGCGTCGGATGGTACTTCATGTCAAAGTTGCGGCCGGGAACGAGATGGTGGTCGAACTTCTGCTTGTATTCGACGGCTTTGACGCCAAGAAAGACGGTGCCGAGACCCAGCGTGGCAATCAGGAAAACACTGACCAATTTCTTTTTGCCGACTTGCGCCGACCAGACGGCCATAGCCATGGTCAAGCTGCTCATGATCAGCACAACGGTGTTGCCGGCGCCCAACTTGATGTCAAGAGTGTTGCTGCCGATGCCGAAAGCCGTGCTGTAGGCGCTGCGATTGATGGTGTAAGTGAGGAACATGCCGCCGAAGAACAGGACTTCGGTGACCAGAAAAATCCACATGCCGAGCGAAGCGGTTTCCTTCTGCTGCTCGAGCGTTTGAAATTGTCCGTATAGATCGCCGGTGCGGTGCACGCGGTACTCCTCTTTGCCATCCAGGGATGGCGTCTAATTCCTTGCGACGCGGGCGGGGCAAGCCCCGTCACTACAAATCAACTGACTATCGCTCAGGGACGGGGAATACCCGCCCGTACAAATAGAACAGGCTAGTCGTCTCCATGGGCCGGCGCGGGCAATGGCGATCCCGCTGCCAAGCCAAGATCCGGCCGGTTCTGAAAATCGTATGGCTCCCAGGTCACTTCCGGAGTGACATGGAAATTTTCCGTCGGTGGCGGCGAATCCGTTTTCCACTCGAGGCCAGTGGCCGGCCAGGGATTCTGCCCGGCAACCTTGCCGTAGCGCATGGACCAGGTGAGATAAGCCATCGGGAGCAAATAGCCCAGCGCGAGAATTGACGCGCCAGCCGTCGACAACACGTTCAGGACCTGGAATTCCGGCGGATAGGTGTGATAGCGGCGCGGCATGCCGAGGTATCCAAGAATGAATTGCGGAAAGAACGTCAGGTTGAATCCCACGAACAACGTGACGGCGGCAATCCGCGAAAGAGCTTCCGGGTACAGGCGGCCGGTGATCTTCGGCCACCAGAAGTGCAATCCACCGACGTAACCCATGACGGCGCCGCCGACCATGATGTAGTGGAAATGGGCGACGACGAAGTAGGTGTCGTGAATGTGAATGTCCAGGCCAAGGCAGGCGAGGAAGAGCCCGGTGAGGCCGCCGATGACGAAAAGGCCGATGAAACCGAGGGCGTAAAGCATCGGCGTATCCCAGGAGATGGAGCCTTTATAAAGCGTGGAGGTCCAATTAAAGACCTTGACCGCCGAGGGAATCGCGACCAGGTAGCTGAGGAAGGAAAAGGTGAGCGCGGCGTAGGTGGATTCGCCAGTAACGAACATGTGGTGCGCCCAAACCAGGAAGCCGATGACGGCGATGGCGATACTGGAGCCAGCAATAAAGGAGTAACCGAAGATAGGTTTGCGCGTGTAGGTCGGAATGATCTCGCTGATCACGCCCATGGCCGGAAGAACCATGATGTACACGGCCGGGTGCGAATAGAACCAGAAGAGATGCTGAAAGAGGATGGGATCGCCGCCGAGAGCAGGATTGAAGAAGCCGAGATGAAACATGCGCTCAAGGCCGACGAGCAAGAGCGTGATGGCGATAACGGGCGTGCCGAGAATCATGATCAGGCTGGTGGCGTAGTGCGCCCAGGCGAACAGCGGAAGCCGGAACCAGGTCATGCCGGGGGCGCGCATGGTGTGGATGGTAACGATGAAGTTGAGGCCGGTCAGAATCGAGGAGAAGCCGTTGATAAAGATGCCGATGACCGCAGACGTGACGGCAGAATTCGAATAGATGCTGCTGAGCGGCGTGTAGAACGTCCAGCCGGTATCCAGCCCGCCGGTGGCGAAGGAATACAGAACGAAGCAGCCGCCGATCATGTAGATATACCAGCTGAGAAGATTGATCTTCGGGAAGGCCAGATCCTTCGCGCCGATCATCAAGGGGATCAGGAAATTGCCGAGGACGGCGGGAATCGAGGGAATCAGGAAAAAAAAGATCATGGCCACGCCGTGCATGGTGAAAAGCTTGTTGTAGGTTTCCGGCGTGACCAGCGCGCCGGTAGGCGTCAGCAAGTGGATGCGAATTAAAGTGGCGAAAATGCCGCCGATGAAAAAGAAGAAGGTCACCGAACCGAGCCACAGCAGAGCGATGCGTTTGTGATCGGTGGTCAGCAGCCACGAACGGATGCCGTAGGAGGCGTTGAGATAATCCTCATGCGGCATGTTGTGGCCCGGCAACGGATTCAGCGTGTCACTCATAACTTATTTCTTCCCCGTGGACGGCGCAATGCCGGAGCCCTTGGCGGGAACCGGCAACGATTGCAAAGACTTGATGTACGCGGTAAGAGCGAAAATCTGCTCCTCGGTGAGCTGACCCTGGAACGAAGGCATCACTGGCTGGTAGCCGGCTACAACTTTCGCGTTGGGCTGGAGAATCGATTCGCGGATATAGGCTTCGTCTGCAGTGACCGTCGTGCCATCGGCCAAAAGCACTTGCGCGCCATAAAGGCCGTTGAGCGAAGGAGCGCGGCCCGTGCCGTCGGGGACGTGACACGTGGCGCAGGCTCTATCGGCAAAGAGCTTTTCGCCGGCAACGACGGGATTGACGCTTCCGCCGGACGAGCCGGAAAGCCATGCGGCGTAGTCTGACGGCTCCATGACGGTAACCCAACCACCCATCACCGCATGGTTGGTGCCGCAGTACTGCGAACAGAAGAAGTGGTAACGGCCGGGCTTCGTGGGACGGAACCACATGGTGTTGTAATGGCCGGGAACGACGTCCATTTTCACGCGGAACGCGGGAACGAAAAAGTCATGGATCACGTCTTCGCTAGCCAGGATCAGGCGAACGTTACGGCCCACGGGAACGTGCAATTCATTAATCTCTTTCAGCCCGTTGGGCTGCTGCGCCTTCCACATCCACTGTTTGCCGATCACGTAGACGTCCAGAGTGTCCTTCGGGGCATGCCGATAATCAACGTAGACGACCGCGCCCCAGCTGAACATGGCCATCGCCAGAATCAGCGGAATGATCATCCAGGCGGCTTCGAGGCGCGAATCGCCTTCGATGGGAACACCGACGTCAGCCGGCTTTTTGCGATGGAATTTGAAAAAGAAAATGACGATCGCCGCAGTGATCGCCACCGCAAAGAAAAGGCAGATGGTGGTGATGAAGAGCATCAGCGCGTCCACCTGAGGCGCGAAATTGGAGGCTTGCTCCGGATAGATTGGCAATTGCGACTGCACGGTTTAGTGAGCTCCTCGTTCCAGGCTACCGGCAAGCGTCTGGCGCAAATTCCTGGCTGCTGCCGACGTTTCACGACGGCGTGATATCCAAATTCCACCGACGATGCAGAGAATCGTCAGGACCCCGCCGAGACGGATAATCTTGAGAATCGAGGCGCTGTATCTGGCGGCGGAGGGGTCATAGTGATAACAAAAAAGCAAAACATGGTCGATGGGCGTGCCGATCTTTCCCGCGGAGGCATCCACGAGCCCGAGGCGCATGTCGCGGCCGGGATATTCTATGCCGTAGAAGTAGCGCGAGATGCGGCCGTCCGGCGTGAGAATCATCACGCCGCTGGCGTGCGCGAAGAGATTGTTCTTAGCGTCGAAGGAGAAACGGAAATTCGCGGCTTTGGTCGCGGCTTCGACGGATTCCTTCGAGCCGGTGAGAAAATGCCAACCGGAATTCGTTTCCGGGCGGCGGAAATGAGCCAGCGCCTTCTTTTTCTTTTCCGCGGCCATCTCCGGTGTCTCGCGGAAATCAAAGCTGACGAAAACAACTTCGTAGTCACGCCCAGGATTGAAGGTGAGCATGCGAAGCGAGCCGACGACGCCCTGCTCGACTTGATCACAAAGCATGGGACAGCCGTAGTAGACGAAGGCGAGGACGACAGGCTTTTGTTGTCCAAAAAAGTCGCGGAGCTGAACGCTGCGGCCGGTTTCGTCGCGGAACGGGAGATCCAGCGGCATTGGCCCGTCGAGCGGCGGCTCGAATCCCACGTTTTGCAGGGCGGGAGGCATGGTCGCAGCCGTTGGGCCGGCGTTGCTGGGGACGGTCTGCGCGCACAAGGTGAACGCTGCGAGCAAGAGCGCTGCAGTCCCAACGATATGGCGAACTCTATTCATTTCGTTATTTCTTTTTCTTCACTGGCGGCGCAGGAGCTGCGGCTAAACCCTTTTCGGCGATAATCTTCATCGCGTCCTTGACGGGAATTTGCGCCACACCGCTGGATTTGTCGATCCATTCCAACTTCTCATTGGCTTCCGAGTCTTCCTGAATCTTTCTGCGCAAGTCGGCCTGCGGGTCGCTCTCATGGCCGGGAACACCTTGCAGTCGCGGCTCCGGGGGCAGCTCTCGAAAATCCTTGCCCAAAGCCTCGCGAGAGGGCGGCGGAGGCGTATCGGTGGAAGCCGCATAATTCAGGGTGAAGCGGAGAATGTAGATGCAAATCAGCAACGCGGCCACGACGGCAAGGCCCAAGGCAAAAAGATACCCATAAATGGTTCGCGCGTTGACGTCGCGTTCTTCGAACGAGACGTCCGTGTGGCGCGGCTCCTGGCCCGTGTTCTGAGACTCAGTGCTCATGATGCTCGATGGCCTCCGCCAGTTTCGGGTCGCCCAGTGGGAGAAGCGGGCACTGCTTCAAATTGAACGCGAAGAAGCCCAGCCACAATCCGCCGAGGGCGACGGGCAAAACAATGTCCAGCCAAGTGGGCACGGCGCGAGAAGTGAACTCCGGGCGCGTCATCCAGAAAAGGTCCACAAGACGCATGAAGATGAGCCACATGGCGATCTTCGGAAGCACTTTCGCGTTACGTTTCACATCCTGAGAGAGAAGCAGGAAAAATGGCACGAAGAAATGGAACACCAGCACGACAACGGCGACAACGCCCCAGCCGCCATACAGCCGCGTTAGATAAAAACTGATTTCTTCCGGCTGGTTCCCCGACCAGATGATCAGGAGCTGCGAGAAATCGAAGTAGGCCCAGAGCATCACAAAGGCAAGGAGCAATTTTCCGAGGTCGTGGAGATGGCGCTTTTGGAGGATGCTCGCGAAGGGTTCGGTGCGTGCGAGCAGCACGACGACGGCGATCATGAAGGCCATCGAGGAGATCAACTGTCCCGCGACGAAAAGGAACCCGTAGATGGTGGAGGCCCAGTGGGGCGAAAGGGACATAACCCAGTCGATGGCCGCGAAGCTCATCACGAAAACGTAAAGAATGATGCCCGGACCGGCCAGCATTTTGAAGCGAAGGCGCAAAGCGCGGTCTTCCGGCTTGGCGTCCTGCTGCTTCGACAAAACGTTGAAGATGAACATCAGCAGCAGCCAAACTGCAAAATAAATGACCGCGCGAATGTAAAAACCGTTTAGCGTGAGGTAGCTCTTCTGAAACGCGGAGAGAGCGCCTTCGCCAGTCGGCGGCGCGTTGAGCCAGCCTTTCTCTTTATCGTGGCCCGAATAGAGATAGTGCATGCCGAAAACCGCGATGGGCAGGAAAGCGACGACCATGAGTGGCAGCGTGCGTGTGGCCGATTCCAGCGGGCGGCGGATGATGATGCCCCAGTGACCGGCGACGAGATGCTGCAGCATAACCAGTCCAAGTGAACCGACAGTCAAGCCGAGAAACAGCAAAAAGCTCATCAAGTAGGATTGATAGAAATCCCCTGGGCTGCGCACGGCGCCGAGAATGGAAATCAGCAGGGCGACGCCACCAATCGATAGCGCCCATTGTTGAAGTCGGCCGACGCTTTCCGGCGCGTGATATTCCTGCGCAGCCATTAGAAGCTGCCTCCTGTCGAATCCTTTGTGCCACTTTGTTTCTCACCGCCCTGTTTCTCGCCGGAAGAACCGCCCTGATTCAGCTTATCGCGAAGCTCCGCGGGCAGGTCGGCGGCCTTGGCGTTGCGGCTGAGCTGCAGCGCGCGGATGTACGCGATGATGGCCCAGCGGTCGCGCGGAGGAATCTGCGCCGAGTAACCCAGCATTTGGCCGAAACCATTGGTCGTAACGTCGTAGATATAACCGCTGGGCGCCTGGCGAAGGCGGTCTTGATGATAGCTGGGCGGACGCTTCATGCCGCGCAAGGCCACCATGCCGTTTCCGTCGCCCTGCAAACCGTGGCAGGGAGAACAGAAAATCTTGTAACGCTCTTCACCGCGCTCAACCAGCGCAAGGTTTACAGGCAACGGGAAATTATTCGAATCCTTCGGCACAAAGAGCTCGTCGTTGGCCAGCGAGCCGCGGGCCACGGTATTCTCGACAAGCGGGCGCTCGGAGCGGCCGTCCTCAAAAAACGGCGAGGGGGAAAGCGCTTTGTTCTTTGGCTGGTTGGCCATGTCCTGCCGGAGATACTCGCATCCGGCGCCGAAAATCAGGCAAGCGGCGGCGCAAACAGCGACTAGGCAGCGCGAGGTGTTAATCATCTGACACCTCGGTGATATGGTGCGCGTGAACATCCTGGAGAATACGCGCGACTTCTTCGAGATGAAACTTCGGATCCCTGGCTTCGATGCAAACAAAGAAACGGTCCGACGACGCGTGCGTGAAGCGATGCACGTTGAAGACCGGATGGTGCGGCTGGGGCAGCTTGTTCAGAGCAAGCATGCCGAAAACGGCGGCGAGCGATGCGCCGAGAATGGTCAGCTCAAAGGTGACCGGAATGAAAGCCGGCCAGCTATTGAGCGGGCGGCCGCCGATGTTCTGGGGATAGGTGATTGCCGCGACCCAGTACTGGAAGAAAAAACCGCCAACACCGCCAGCCAGGCCGCCAAGCAGGCAAATCAAAGGGACCATGTTGCGCTTCAGGCCCAGCGCCTCCGAAAGACCTTCCACAGGAAACGGCGAATAGGCGTTGACGCTGCGGTAGCCTGCCTCGCGGATTTTCTCCACCGCATGAATGAGCTCCTGGGGGTCACCGAACTCACCCATCACGCCGTAGATATGAGAGCGCTGAAGATGCATTATTTCTCATCCTCGGAAGTTTCCGCGACGAGTTCGCGCATTTCCGCGATGGAAATCGCGGGGAGAACGCGCACGAACAGGAAGATAAGAGTGACGAACATACCCATGGTGCCGATGAAGGTGGCCCAATCCCAGAACGTGGGGCTGTAACGGCCCCAGGCGGAAGGCACAAAGTCACGCGTCAGGCTGATCACCACGATGACGAAGCGCTCCAGCCACATGCCGATATTCACAACGATGGACATGATGAAGAGTACCGCGACGTTGTGGCGCAACTTGTAGGACCACAGCAGTTGCGGCGTCAGGATGTTGCAAAGAATCAGCGCGTAATAAAACGGAGCATACGGTCCGTGGAGGCGCTGCTGGACCAGGAAAACGTCAAACTTGTTTCCGCTATAAAGCGACAGAAAGAATTCAAAAAAATAGCCGTAGGCAACGATGAGCCCGGTGGCCAGCATGACCTTGGCCATGTTGTCCAGGTGACGCATGGTGATGAAGTCTTCCAGGGCATAAGCTTTGCGCAATGGAATCGCGATGGTCAGAACCATGGCAAAACCCGAATAGATGGCGCCGGCCACAAAATACGGCGGAAAGATCGTGGTGTGCCAGCCGGGAACAATGGAAACTGAAAAGTCGAAGCTGATCACCGAATGAACGCTGAGGACGAGCGGCGTTGCCAGCCCCGCAAGCAAGAGGTAGGCCGACTGATAGCGATGCCAGTGACGCGCGGAACCGCGCCA
>Ga0137418_10002543_pt1 | contig 16680 bp, 9 predicted proteins | sample CZODoug3_1_2_16f_FD_122242 | JGI IMG/M metagenome (GOLD analysis project Ga0137418, IMG submission 122242) | Vadose zone soil fungal communities from Angelo Coast Range Reserve, California, USA - CZODoug3_1_2_16fungal (Hybrid Assembly) | ecosystem: Environmental > Terrestrial > Soil > Vadose... | reverse complement strand
GTCAGCCCCAAGACGGTCGAGAAGCACCGCGCCAATCTGATGCGCAAGCTCGGACTGCGCAACGTCGCCGAGCTGACGCTGGTGGCACTGGAAAGCGGGCTGATCGAGCGCCCCGGCTCCGTGTCGCGCCTGTTCAACGGCACCACGGCCCAGATCAGCGAGGAAGACAAGGAAGTGCTGGCCGACTGGCAGCCGGGTACGGCGCCCCAGCCAGCGGTTTGAGTTTGCGCAGACGCGGCCGCTAGGCGGCCGCGCCGGCCAGCGCGTGGGCGCTCGCCGCCAGCTTCCAGCTCGCGTTCACGCGCGTACCGCGGTGCGGCGCTGTCTCCAGCGTCAACAGGCCGCCGGTCGCGTCGATCCGCTTGCGTATCGCATGCAGGCCCAGCCCGAGACCCTGCTCGGCCACGCGCGTCGGGTCGAACCCGACGCCGTCATCATCGACCGCCAGCCGCAGTTCCTCGCCCAGGCGGACAAGAGACAGGTGCACGCGGTTGGCGTGAGCATGCTGTGCCACGTTGCTCAGTGCCTCCTGCACGATCCGGAACACCTCGAGCTTCAGGTCATCCGGAATATCGCGCTCCTCGATCGAGATCCGGCATCTGACCGCCAGCGACGGACAGGCATCCTCGAATCCGCGGCAGTACCACTGAAGCGTCGGTCCCAGCCCCAGGTCGTCGAGCAGGCGCGGGCGCAAATCGGTCGAGATGCGCCGCAACTCGGCCAGCACGTCGCGCAGCCTGGAGGTGGCCCCGTTCATCACCTCCACGGCTTCGTCGGCGGCGCCGCGTGCCAGGCGGCTCTGCGCATCCTCGATCATGTATTTGACCATTACGACCAGCGGCGCCACGTCGTCGTGCAACTCACCGGCCACACGCATCCGCTCGGCCTCCTGCGTGCGCAACAGCCCGTACGCCAAGCGGCGCAACTCGACGTCGTTCACGCCCGCGTCCGTACGGGAGCGCCGCCGCAGCCGGCGCTCGGACCAGGCGATCACCGCTCCGGCCTCGCCGTTGGGCAGCGGCTGAGACTGCGCGGTCATTTCGACCAGCGTCTGCCGGCCGCTGCGGCCGCGCAGCAGCAACTCGAAGCTGTCGGTCGAGCCGAACCGCACGCGCGCCGCAGCCACCTCTGCGGCCGTGCGCCAGCCCTCGGCCGCCAGGTCGGCCAGTTGACGGCCGACCAGCGCCCGCGGCTCGAAGCCCAGCATGCCGGCCGCGCTGGTGGTGGCCTCGCGAATCCGGTCCTGGTGGTCCAGCCAGACGGCCGCTACGCCGCCGCTTGCGAAGGCAGGTACACCTTCGCCAGGCCCGACATCCTGAAGCCCGGGCGTGAGGTCCGTCTTCGCATCCATCGAAAGCACCCGCTCCTGCATCACATGCCATTGACACAACGCCGGTGATAAGTGGCGTCGCGCTTCGATTGTCGGTTCAGCGCCGTCCTGTGACAAGTGGGCAACTGCCCGACCCGGCGCACGGGATCACTCGTTCGTTCGGAGGATCCCGTACCATGGTCGCCGCCGTTCATCGGCGGCGCAAGGCCGGTTGTCGCCACTTCGGGGAAGCTCCAAAACCCGCCCTATACGGGTGGGAGTGACGGTAGAAGATCTACCCCGTATTCCGTATCCGAGGTGCGATTCGTTGCCGCGCTCTGCGCCGATGAGCGATGGTCGGGCTTCGACGGCATCGTAAGCTGTGCAAGTGGTCACTGCGCGTCGGGGTTGCGAAGCGCAGCCGACCCTTTGGCCGCCTCGCTCGCACCGATGATTATGTGGATTCAGGCGGAGAAAATGTTGCGGCGTCTTGCGATCGTTGTTGTTGTTCTCCTGACGGTGGGATCAGTCCCCCCGGCCGAGTGCCACGACTTTCAGGCGGGCATGCTGGCCGTCGACCGGGCCCACACGGCGCCCTCGGTGGTCGGGCAGCACGAAGACCTGGCCTTCATGACAATCACCAACTATGGCGAGGACGATGTGCTGGTGGGTCTGACTTGCGCGGTCGCGGACTCGGTCGAACTGCGTGCAGCGGTCCCGGCCGAGGTCGGTACCAAAACGCGCTCGCTCGGCTCGATCCCGATCCCGGCCAACAGCACGCTCGAGTTCAAGCCGCAGGGCTATCACGTGGCTTTTGTCGGACTGAACTACAGTTTCGCGCTCGGCGAGCGTATCGCGACGACGCTGAAATTCGCCAGCGGCGTCGAGTTGCCTGTTGAATTCCAGGTCGTGGCGCCCGGAGAGGTCGCGGGGAAATGAAGCGCCGCCGGCGACCGGGAAGCGCCGCAGCGGCTAGATGGGCGTGGGGCGGCTCAGCTTTGCCAGAACCTTCGGCACGTAGTCGCGTGTTTCCTTGATCGGCGGAATCCGGTACCCGGCACGCACCACTTCGTTTTCGCCGGCGTTGTAGCCGGCCAGCGCCAGCCGCAGATCACCGTCGAAACGGTCGAGCAGCCATTTCAGATAAAGCGCTCCACCCCGTACGTTCTCCATCGGATCGAACACGTTTCGCACGCCGAAGCGCTGAGCGGTCCCGGGCGTCAGCTGCATCAGCCCCCGGGCACCCTTGCGCGACACGGCCTTCGCGTCATAGCCGGACTCGACCGCGATCACCGCGTGCAGCAGCTGCGGCGATACTGATGTCTCCTGCGCAACCCGTTGGATCATCGGCTTGAACTGCGCCGCGCGCAGTGCATCGGGCCCCGCAACAGCGGGCAGCGCAGCGATCGGCGGCGCGGCAGCTACGGCGGCCAACGGCGGAACCGGAGCGAGCGGCGCAGCAATGACCAGCTGCGGCGTTTCGCTGGTCTGAAAGTTCGACAGCATCACGGCCCCGCTGCCGCTGGTGCCGGCATAAATCTGTGCGCCGGCGGGCACGGCGACGCCGGCGGCGGCGCCGGTCACCAGTACCATCAACAGTCGATCGCGAAGCTTCAAATTGACCCCAACAAACGGCCTGACTCGAAGGCCGGTCATCCGTATTGGATGCCTAACCACGCGTTTCGGGTAGTAGGAGGCCTCCCCGTTTCGGGCGGCGTCAAACCCGGTCGACGTTACCGCCAATTATGGAGCGATCCAATGGGTCTGGGCAACCACGGCCGGGCGCGGGGAATCGGTCAGACGGACCATGTATCCGCCTTTCGAGGCGAAGCGCTGTCCGGGCGCCAGGCCCAGTTTCGTGTAGTAGCCGTTGATCAGACGAAAGCTGACCGAGTTCTCGACTTGCTCGAGCACGTAATCCCGCACGAACTCGCCGTACGCGTGGCCAATGGCCTCGCTCATTATCTGGCATGCGATGTAGGCGTCGACTTGCGCGCGCTCATCGACCACCGCAATTTTTTGGATGCGAAACCACCCGAGCGGGTAGTTCAGCAGCACCGCGCGCTTTTCCGGCAACTCGAATGGGTATGCCATCAGCGCGACGCTGCGCCAGGCCGACGGCAGCGGCGCACGCTCCAGCCCACCCATCAATCCCGACACCATGACCTGCGTGACGCCGGTGGGCGGGGCTTCAGGCAGCGCGCGCAGGTCTTCGGGGCGCAGCCACAGCACCACCACGTCGCCTGGGCGGATCACGGCCAAAGCGGCCTTGACGTCCGCCTCCTTGCCCTGCTCGGTGACCGGGGATTCGGCCCAGCTGCGGACTGACGACTTGGCCGATGCGGACTGCGCGAGCGCCTGCGCGGCCTGCTCGCCGATGTCGCCCTGCCGGTAGATCTGAACCACGCGGCCGGCGGACGCGGCGGGATCGCCGAGCTTGTGTGCGATCAGGTCGGCCTCGAGCAAGACGCCCCGGTTGTAGTAGACCGAGTAGAAATCCTTCTCGTCCACGACCGGCAGTTCAACGTTCGGAAACAGGCACGGCAACTGCTCTCGCTCACAAAACCGATGCACGGGCCCCCATTCGCGCCCGCCGCCGCCGGATATCGTCGCGAAAACCGGCTCCTGGCGAAGATGCTGCTGCAGCTGCTGATCCCAGGTCTCGGGGCCGCCTTGGAGGTCCCATACGTGCAGCCGCCACTTGCGCGTGACCCGATAGTGGATCCGCCGCTTGGCCACCAGCGGGGGATCATGCAGCCGCTCGAAGTCGTTCTTGTTCGAAAAGAAATGGCTCAGTACATCGATCGTCCCCTGGCGGGCGGCCGGATCCGTCTCCGGGGTGAAGATGGTCGCGAACTCCAGGAACTCGTCGCCAACGCCCGCCACGCGCCCGCTGGAGAGCGATTTCAGGTAGGCAATCAGCGCCGCCATGTCCGCATCGCCGAGCGCGAAGCGGGGCATCAGAAAGCTCAGAGGGCGGCCGTCGGCGTCGATCCCTTGTCGGATCGCGCGGGCCAGTGTCTCGTCCGTGTATCGCTCGTGCCGCAGACTGGGCTGACTGCCGGCCTGCATGGCGTCCTCCGGCATCGGGCGCTCGCCGGGATGAAACAGGTACTTGGCGGTGATCGGCGGAATCGTGATCCGCCCCTCGTTCGTGCCCAGCCCGCTTCGGCGATGGCAGTTCACGCAGGCCGCGGCCGCGCCTTCCATCTTCAGGCCGTGCTCGCGCACCCCCTTCAACGGCTTGCCCGACTGCAGCATGCCCTCGCGGTAAATCGCGTAACCACCCGGGCTGTCTGGCGGCGGCGCGCCCGTCTGCGCCTGCGGCCGAGCCTCGGCACCCACCGAGACGATCAGCGCGAGAAGCAGGAACGACAGCCGCATATGAAAATCTTACCCGCGCTTGCCCGGACTCGCGGACGAAGCGTGCGAGGTCAAGACCCTGCCGCTCGAGACCGGGTCGCAGCCGGAGGAAGGCCCGGTAGCGATGCGGTCCCGGGCTTGCCGAACTGCGCGTCGTCGATCGGCGGATTCAGCAGAACCCGGTCGAGCACCAGCCGTTCGAGGCCGCTGCCGGACCCGGTACCCGTCTCGATCGCCATCGGGATTTTCAGGCCTTCGACGGTCTTGTAGACCTCCACGCCCCCCCGTGCGGCCGCGTTTTCTTCGACGATCCGATCCACGGTCGACCCCGGAGCAACGCCGGTTCCGGCAGCCATCGTGGCGGTCCACACCCCCGAGGCGAGCACTAGGGCTGCGATTCGACGCATCGTTATCAAACGAAAGCGCGGCGGCGCGGAGCTGACCGGCTATCCGCCGCGCGTAGCGCTCGGGGCTATTTCGATTTCGTCTTCCCGGACGCGGCCGCACCCGGCGCGACCGCCGGCGGCTTCAGCGCGGCGGCAGGCCCAATGGCAACCGCGACCGGCGCCGGCTTGGCAAACAGAGCGTCAGAAAGTGCAAGATTCAGCGCGACGTTTTCGACCGTCATCTTGTGCGACTTGGATACCCCCTGCACCCTGGTCTCGGAAACGTAGGCAATCATCAAGCCCTCGACCGCGCGGTAGTCGCGCAGATAGGTCTCCACGGGGCGCATCCTGCCGTCAAACCGGCGCGGATGGTCCTCGATCTTGGCCTCGAGGAACGTGGTGCCATCGATCCAGATATGGCTCGAATGGCCTTGCTTGTTGGTCAGCTTCAGACGGTAGGTCGCCTTATCTTCAACTGTCTCGGTGCCTTCTAGCTCGATCTTGCTGCCCTTGGCCGCGTAGTCCACCAGCAAGCCGTCGATGCCCGGCGCGTCCGCGGTCTTGCTGACTTCCTCGGCGGAGAACGGCTCGGGATCGGGGCGGTTCAGAAACGGGCGCAGCTTCCAGCCATCCTTGCCGTCGAACACCTGCACCGCGGTTTGGCCCGCGAACTCGATCGTCAGGCGCTGCTTGTTGGGCCGCTTCATCTGCAAGGTGAACGGAAGCTCGTTGTTCGCCTTGCCACCGACCTCCATCCGGCCGGTCATCTTGATCGACTGCACGGCCCGCCATGCCGTCAGGCCGCCACGGGCCGCCACGTTCTTGTCCGCAATCTGCGCCGCGGTCAACTTTGGCAGGTCGGGCGCCGGAGCCACGGCCTGCGGCTCGCCTTTCTTCTGAGGTGGTACCGGGTTGGCCGAAACCGTCGGGTCGCGCTCGACCTTGACGGCGGCCGCCTCGGGTGCGTACCAGCCAACAGCCAGGCTCAGTGCAAGGTAACTCGCCAGCGATAGCTTCGACATCTTGGATCTCTCTTCATCGTGGTTAAAAGCGTCCCGGGTCGCGCCGCCAGAAGCGGCCGCCGCAGGCTGGATTACTCGACCGTCAGCCCTTCGGCTCGGAAAGAACCGACCACCACATCGACCTTCTGCCCGGGCTTTACCAGCTTGCCCGGATTGGAGAACACCATCCAGTATTCGCGCCCGACCTCCGGGGTCGACATCTGGCGCAGCGTGCCGATCTTTTCCATGGTCGGGACCTGCAGCCTGTTGCCGGTCTGCCAGTCGAGCATGTAGGGCGTGGCGCGCTTGTCGTTCAGCAGCTTTGCCTTCTCCGCATCCAGCACCCGGTAGCGAAACTGCAGCGAGTTGCCGGACGCCGTGAACCGGACCTGCAGGTGATCGACGCCGAAACGCCGCGCGTAGAATATCTCCGCGCGCTGGCTGCGCGGAACCACCACGGCGCGAGCAGCCGTCGCGGCAGTGGGTGTCTGTCCCGACGGCCCGCTTTGGGGGTCGGCATCCGCGCGCGGGGCGCACACGACGATCCCGGCGAACAGTCCCGCGAGCAGCGTGAGCTTCCGATAACGGCAGGCATTGCTTTGGGTCGTATGAGCCGACAACACTGCACGACTCCTAAGTTCGACTAATTGCCACAAAAACTCTCGCCACGCTGATTCTCTGTGGCCGCCACACGATGTCAGCCTGACCGCGCGGCCGGCCCCACGTTATCGAACCGTTCCCACCTTCTGGTCCGCTCCGTCGCGATTTGGCTTGCTGGCCGCGGCGCCCGCCGGCTTCGCAGTCGTCGGCTTCTTTACGACGGTCGTGCTGCTTTTTACCTTACTCTTGTCCGGATCGGAAGTCGGCTTCGGCGAGGACTTCGGATTGGCCTTGAGCCCCGTGCCTGTCAACGATACCGACAGCATGGGAGAGGGCTTCTTGCCCGGGCGAGATTCCTCGCCTGACGTAGGTTTTACGTGTCCGTCGTCACCGACGTCGTCTGGCTCCCGGGCCAACTGCGCGGAGACGTGCCCCGCGGCCAGCACCAGCGCCAACGCGGCGCAGCGCCAAAGGCTCATCGTAGATCGGAATGCTTGCGGTCTCATGATCTTCCTCAGGATTAGGAGAGTTCTGCTCGCGGGCCCACCCGCGAGCAGTACAGCACCCCCCCCACCCCAGGATAGATATCACGCTTGCGCGAAGGCAATCGCTCGGATTGCCCTCGCCGGCTGCGCTTTTCTTGTTGTTCGACCCTTGTTCCATTATAGCCACGACGGCTACTTCGCCGCTGATCCGAGAATGATGTCCAGCGTCGCAGCCTGCGGTCCCTGCTGCGTCGGATGGAACGTCACGTTGGCGTTACACGACGCGCCCGGCGCCAGACCCGTACCGCCGATCGGGCAATTGCCGTTGGTCACCGTGAACTGGTTCGCGTTGACCCCCGGCGTACCGATTGCAAACCCACGGATCACCATCGGGGCCGCACCGTTGTTGGACAGCGTCACGGTCTGGGCGTTGCCGCTGCCGAGGACCTGGCTGCCGAAGGCGAGCGCGCCGGGCCTGACCACCGCGGCAATCCCTTGATGGGAACCAGCGACCAGAACCGCACCCACGTCCGTCGCACCGCTCGGCCTTGTGTTGCCGAAGAAGTCGAGCGGCGGATGCGTGGCACTGCCCGCACCGGACACGGGACCCGCGTTCGGGACGTAATTGCCAAGCAGTGCCCCGTAGCCCGCCACGCCCTTAGCGATCGATGCATTCACGGTCGACAGCGGACCGTAGAACATGTTGATCCAGTTGTTGCCTTCATCCACCGTAGCCGCCGGCGTCAGCGTGAAGTTCTCGTAGAACGGGTTGTTGTCCGGAATTCCCGGCGGCACAGTGATCCCCAGCGCTCCCGGGCGGGTGCATCCGGGTGCGTTGGCATTGCCATTGGGAGTGGCCGCAGCGCCCGTGCACACGGTTGACACGATTTCCGGAGGCACCCGCGAACCATTGCAGTACGGATGCACGAAGTTCGGGTTCGCGGCCTGGTTGCCGTTGCCGGAGTACCCAGCGGTAAGGATCGAGTTCGTCGGCGCGAGCTGGTATCCGCCCGGATTGCTTCCCGGTGTCGGGCTCGAATCGCCGTAGACGCCGATGTCCCAGTAGTTGGCGCCACCGGGGCACGCACCCGTCGTACCCGCCTGATTCAACGGCGGCGTCAGCGTGATCACCGCAGGATTGCCCGCCGTCGTGATGTGGAACGAGCGGTTGCCCCAGATGATGTCGTTGGCCAGCACCGGGATAGACACGTGCGTGCAGTTCGGATGGCCGGTGGGGCAGGTCACGCCGGGCACGGTGAACGCGGGGCTCAAGTTGGGCGTGTGCGTATGCGTCTCCAACCCAGCCGGCTGGAAGTTCGAGAGCGTGATTGGCTGCGTGCAACCGGTCGGGTTGACCGGGTCCGGGTTGCAGCCCGGCGGGGGCACGTTGCTGTTCGGCGCTCCCAGCGTGTCGAACAGCACGCCGGCCGACGCGGTCGAGTCGTTGTCAACCACCGTGTTGTTCGTGAAGTCGACCTTCACCGCATCCTGGATCGACACGCCCCCTCCTGCCCAGCCCGCCACGTTATTCGCGATGATGTTGTTGGTCACCGAGATTGCGGTCCAGTGGGTCGGAGCGCTGGGGTTGTTCAGGACGTCGTTGCCGTTGGCGAGTTCGATTCGCAGTCCGCCGCCGCTGCCGCTTTCGGCGGTGTTGCCCATGATCAGGTTAGCGTCGATCGAAAGACCGCTGCAGCCTGACCTGTTGTACGGGAAACACCCACCCACGCCGTCGGACAGCGAAGGAGCCACATCGATGTCGATCAGCGAGTTCTCGCTGGCCGTTCCATCCGGGCTCGCACCCTGGATCACCAGACCGCCGCCCCAGGTCGGAATCGTCGGGTTGTTGCTCTGGTTGAACAGGAACGAGTTGTGCGCGATGGTGGCATTGAAGCTCATTCCATAGTGGGCGAAGCCACCGCCGTCACCCGTGCTCAGGTTGCCGCACACCCAGTTGTAAGCGAAGTTGTAATTGTCCGAACCCGGCGTGAAGGTCACGCCGCCGGCCGAGGACGGTGTGGTCGAGTTCAGTTCGTCACCGTAGGACGCGTTCAGCGAGATGTTGTTGTTGTGCATGTTCACGTTGGCGTCGATGCACAGCGGAGCCGCATCGGTGGCGCCGGCGGCGGGTCCACCCAGCGCCGGGCACGAAGCTCCACCCAGGGTCGGGTCCGGAACTTCCGCCTGGCCGACCGTGATGCCGCCCGTCAGCGTGCCGGCATTGCCGGAGACCCGGTTGTTGGACACCTCGATGTTATGAGTCCAGCCGTGCAGGAAGATGCCTCCGCCGCCCTGCGAACTGTTGGTGAAGCTGATGCCATCGATGCGCGACGGGTTGCACAGGTAGTTGACCGGGAAAAATGGCGACGATGCGTTGCAGTCGCCGCCCGTTGCGGTACTGGCGTTGAGCACGATGCAACCCGCCGAACCCTCTGCCTGGCAGTTCGCCGTGTTGTTGTTCTCCAGGCCTTTTGCGAGCACGGTAATGCCGGCGCCTTCGTAGGCTCCCATCAGAGTCGGTTCCTGCAGCAGCTCCGACAGATTGCCGTTCAGGTTCGAATTCCACCCGATGATCGGCTCGAGCGGGATCGGATCCGAAACAGGCTGGCCGTTCGCAAGGCTGAAGTTGCAAGAGTACGTATTCGTCGAATCGTACGGCTGCGGGGGAGTCGGCGGTGTCGTCGTCGGGTCGCCGTTGATCAGGGCCCCGTTCAGTGACACGCCGAACAGGCAGTTCACCGTCCTGCGCCAGTTATCGATCTTCAAGTTCCCGGACGGGTGCGTGTTCGCGTTGACGATCGTGGAGGCAGCGGCAACCCCTTGCAGCCGGACCGGCTTCCACATCAGCAGCTGTTCGGCGTAGGTACCCGGGCCGACGATGATCTCGTCGCCCGCCGTGGCTGCGTTCAGCGCGGACTGAATTGCATTGCCAGCCGTGTTCTCGCCGTTGATGTACGAGGGTTGCTTGCCGCCGGCGACGACGGTCACCGTGTCGATCGAGCGCTGGCCCGTGCTGGTGGTGATCACCAGTTCACCGCAATAGGCGGTGGCTGTTCCCGCTTGCTGGTGCGCGCATGCTCCCAGAGTGGTGGGCACGGTGCAAGTCAACGTGAGGTCGCTACCGCTGCAGGTCGCGGCAAGACCGCCGATTGTTGCCGTGGCGCCAGTACCGAACCCATAGTGCCGCTGGATGAATTTCTGGTTGAACGGCGCCGTCGTAGCCGCCGGTCCCGAGTACGCATGGTTCGGCACCGTCACGTCGCCCAAGGCGGTAATCGTGATGCTGTGACCTCTCGCGCTGACCCACGGTCCGAGGCAACCGCCCGTCGGGCACGCCTTGGCCGTTGTGCCGGACGCTGCATTTCTGAGCAGGGCGTCTCCCGTTACGCTCTTGATCGCCGGCGTGGCATCCGGGTACTGGCAATCCGGCGGGTTGTAGGCTTCGGCGAATGCCGAGACCGGGACCACCGGCGTGTCCAGATAGACCGTGTCGGCCGGCATGAACGGATTCTCGTAGCAGAACGTGCTGTAGGCCGAGTTGAAGAACGGATCGGTGACCATCTGCCCGCGTGTCGTGGTGCAGCCGGCCGGAACGCCCGGCGAAGTGCCGGTCGGCGCCGTGGTGCAGGCGGTGCGCGTGTCGATGACAGGACCCGGGTCGTTCATGCAGGTGATGAACATGCCCGGCGAGTAACCGGTCGGATTGGGCGGATTGACGTCGAAAGTCGAGAACATCAGCCCGTTATAAAGGCCCCACTGGTCGGACATGGTGCGTGAAACCTCGACGCCGTTGAAGTCCTTGATCGATACCGGCAAATTGGGCACCGCAAACTTCTCGCCGAAACCGGGCGAGGCCTGGTCGAATTCGGACGAGAAGTCATCCAGGATGAACCCGGTGTAGTGCGAGGCGGCCGGCACCTTGGTCCAGATGAAGAAGTCGGTCTGGGCCTGCATCTGGTCCTCGAGCGTGATCTCCTTGCGGTCGCAAAGGGCGCGCGACGCGCCGGCGAACGGAGCCACGGCTCCGCCCTCAGGCGAGGCCGTCATGAAGTCGGGGACGACGCGCACCTGACCCACGCACGGGTTAGGCATCGTGATATTTCCGCCCGGCCCGAAAGCGCCCAGCGTGCTGTTTCCCATGTTCGCGGTCGGATTGCCGTTGTTCTGGTTCGGAATGCCTCCGGTACCGCTCGTGTTGAAGGGGCTCGTTCCGCTGAACGGACCCGTGTACGACGGGTTCTGGGCGTTCAACGCCGCTTGGTCGGGCACGATGAAGATGTCGCCCAGGCCAGCCATCTGCGCCGATATCGTGGCCGAAGCGACGAAGGCGTCTCCGATCAGGATGTTCTTGTCTTCCTCCTTCGTAAGCTCGTAGCCCGGCGGCACGACCACTTCGACCACGTACTTGCCTGGCGGCAGGATCTTCGCGGTTGAGCCGTAGGCGCCGACCGCTCCGAAATTGGTGTTGGCCACCGTGGCGCACGCGACCGTCACGGCCGTGCCGCTGATGGTGGCGGTGAAGGAAGTAGCTGTCCCGCTACAGGCTTGACTCGGGAACTGGTACAGCCCGTCGTACGGAGCCGGCTGCACCTGGTTGAAGTTGTGCATGCCGTCATAGCACTTGTACTGGCTGTTGTTGGGCAGCGCGCTTGCGGGAGTCAGGTAGTTGGTGGTGCCGGCCAGCGTATACGGCAAGAACGGGTCAGCAGGATCTTGCCCCGGGCAGTTCATGTTGGGGGTCGTGCTGACCGTCCCGTTGGCATTCAGTCGGAAGCCCTGGGCAAACTTGTCAAAACTACTGGTCACGGTCTGATCGACCAGCGTGAGCCCCACCGAGCCGTCCGCTGCCAGCTTTTCCTGGTACAGATTGATGGTGACGTTCGGAACCAGAGGTTCCCACAGGTTCTGGAACAGCAGCTGCGGGTCGTCAAAGGGTCGCGTCGAGGAGTACACGACGTGCCCGCGGATGCCGCCATTCTCGTTCACCAGGTAGGGCAGCTTGCCCCACTCGATGATTTGGGTCTGGCTGATGAAGCCCTGCGTGCCTTCCGCGACCACCGAGCCCGGATCGATGCGCCCGGTCGAGCCGCCGGAACCGCCAGCCGCTGGGAAGCCCGCCACACCATTAAGCTCAGAGCAGTCGGCACTTGAGCAGTAGTGCGCCCCAGGCACCCGCAAGGTGCTGGGAAGCGGAATCGCCTCCGTCGTGTTCAGCAGCCCCTGGTACTTGCCTGTCCGGCCGTTCCCGCTCGGTGCAGGACCGTCGATCTGTCCGCCGGCGTCGTACACCGTGTGCACGCCGGTATTCTTGAAGCGCGTGTTGTCCGATTCGACCACCAGCCAGTTGAAGTAGGGGAAGGTCTCGTTGAAGTTGGCGTGGCCGCTGACGTCGGAGAACAGCGTGTTGTTGAACTTGCCGTTGCGCATCCGGACCCGGTTCGGGACCTGAAGCAAGCCGGCCTCAGCAGGGTCGTCCTGGATGCCATTGCCGTTCAGATCCATGAACGTGTTGGTCCAGATGTGCGTCTGCCAGGTGAACGCCGGGTAATCCAGCACGAACGGGTTCGCCGTCTTGGTCGCGCAGGCCGTCCCGCTGCACAGGTTCAAAGGCTTGGACGAGCCGTCGATGATCAGGTCGAGCCACTGGTCTCCGACCGTGAGTCTCCAGTTGCCATCGGGAAGCCCGGTGAATGTGAAGGTCCCGTTGGCATCGCACTTGGTGAAGGCAAAGGTGTCACCGTCCGTATCACCCACGCTGGCCCAGCAGGTGGTATGCGCGAAGGCCTGGTTGTTGCGCGGGTCGCCCAAGGGGAAAACGGCGCTATCGAACAGGAGCTCGTTCGGCACCCGCGACATGTGCAGGTTGCTGACGTGACCCGTTACGGTATTGCCGCAAGAAACGGCCGGCGGGCCGTTGCAGAACGAGGCCTTGCGTGCGTTGATCACGGCAGGATTGGCCATGCCCATGAACACGTGCCATCCGCCCGGTCCAAATTCCTGGAAGTAGGCCGGCTCACCGGACCTCACGAAAGCGTCCAGGAAGTGGCTGCCATCGAGCGTGTTGGTCTGGATCCATTCCTCGCCGGCCGCCTCTCTGGCAGCGGACGGATGCACGATGACGCCGAATCGGCCCGGCATCAGGTTCCTGACCAGCGCCTGGCCAACCAGCGGTGACAGCGTGACGCCGTCTTGCTCGTATTGCGGGCACACGACGATCCGGCCCAGGGCCACCTGATTCGGGTTCCCGAGATTGTCGGGGGCGGTCGGCGCTATGGGACAGGCGTTTTGCCCGGTCAGCGGGTCGATGGTTCCGTTCAAGGAGTTGGACAGCGGCATGTTGAAAATGTCGTGTTCCATCTGCCCGGTCGCGTCGCCGGCAGCGCCCGCGGCGTCCCAGATCTCGACCTGGAACTGGCCCAGCCCGGGCTCACGGTTGTTGCCTCCGGCGTCGTGCTCGCCGTTCAGCGGGGCGTCATCCTGGAACACGAAGATGGTCAGGGTCGCCGTCTGCAGCGGATTGGGCTGCAGGTTCACGACCAGCGGCGTCGTCGCCGACGTTCCCGGGCCGGCAGCGCCGGCAGTACCAAACGCGCAGATCGTCGTAGTGGTGCCAGTCGTGCAGGTCGGCGGCGCGATCGGCGCGCCGCCGATCCCGTGCCCGCAGAAGGGAACTGGCTGTCCGGTGGCGGTCGCCCCCGTCGTCACCTGTTGACAGGTGGCGTTGGCCGGGTCTGTGGGCGATTTGGAGAACCCAGTGTTGAAAGGATTCGCGATGTCGCCCGGCAGGATCGAGAGGTAATACCGGGCCGGGGTGACGCCATCGGGCTCGAATGCCGCCAGGTGAACCCCGCTCGGGAACGATATCGGCGCTGTCGCTGTCGCAGTGGATGCAACGCAGATGCCGCCGCTACAGACCGCCGGGACGTGCTGCTGATACGTTGGGCTAGTGGGATTGTTGTCGTAGACGCTTTGACCCCGCTCGCAGCTTTGCACACCAGTGCAACCGGCGGCGATCACCGGCATGTAGCTGGTATGGAAATTGGTGCCCAGGGTCGGCGGAACGCCGGACGCGGCAAGGGGCGGACAACCTGCGGGTGGGGTGCTGCCGGCGCCCCCGTTCACCTGGCAATTCGGATCGACCTTGTAGGTCAGGTCCTGCTCGATGACCCACTTGTAGTCCGGAATCTGAACACCCGTTCCGGCGTCCTTCACCTGCACATTCAGATTGCTCGGGGTCGGAAACACCAGGGTGACAGTCGCGGGTGCGCTCGGGGTACCTTGCGAATTCACCGCGGTGTACTGGAACGTGAAGCTGCCCGGTACGCCCGCCTGCGCGATGAAGGATCCGTTGGCGTTCAGCGTGACGGACAGTGAGCCTGCCGTAATCGTGTTAGATGGAGCTCCGATGGTGCCCCCCACCGGGATGGCGGTGAGCGGGTGGCCGCTCGGATCGGAGTCGTTGGTCAACAGACCCTGCCCGGCTGAGACGCTCAGCAGCGTTGCACTGGTGCTGGTGTAGCTGTCGGCGCGCGCGATCGGGGCGCCGCCCACCGTGGCCGCGGTAAGCGTCACGGTCGCGGTATAGGTCGCCTGACCGTTTCCGCAATAGGTGAACGTCGCCGTGGCGCCGTTCGTGAACGTCGCGGGAATGGCGGTCAGCGTGAAGCTGCCGTCCGGATTCAAGGTCCCGCTGCCCGCACCGCCGGCCGAGATCGGCTGAGCCGCGGTCGAACCCCCGGTCGTGCAAGGCGACGACGCGTTGTGGATGCCGACGTCGTTGGCCAGCACGTTGCCGCTGAACGTGGTCGCACCATGCGGAACAATGAAGTTGTCGGCATTGGCCGCCGCAGTCGCCGTCAAGCCGGTCGCCAGCGTGATGCCCGAAAGGGTCGTCACGCCGGTGGTGGCGTTCACGGTGCGGGTGCCGGCATTCAGCGCCACCAGGGCTTGCATGCCGCTGTCGCGCTCAATACTGTTGGCCGACAAACTCAACTGGCGGTCGAAGGCGGGGTAGACCGCCGCGGTATAGGTGGTCGTGCCAGCCGGCTGCACCATCACATCGAGCACCTTGCCGGCGGCCATGAACCAGTCCGCTTGCACCTTGGGACAGGCGCCCGCGATCGGCAACATGCCACTCGGGCAAGTCGTATGAGCGGTCTTGGTCATCCCCACCGCCTGGTCGGGCTGCAGGTTGCCGTCCTCGGCGACCAGCGCCATCGGCAGCCCCACGATCGAGGGCAGGTGCATGCGCAAGCCTGCGTTGACGAAGCGCACCAGCACATTGCCAGTGAAGTGGGCCGTGGCGGTCGTGCAGGTTGTCGTGCAGGTTGTCACGCCGGGCGTAATCGCCGAGCCGCCCGGATTGGTCCGGTCGAACGACTGACCATTGATCAGGTAGTAGGTCGGCGTGAAGTCGACCGCCGGCGGATAGCAGGTGTTGTAGGTGGTGATTGTCGGATTCGGGACCAAGGGCGTCATGCCGCAGGCAGGAGTCCACTTGGCCGTTTCGGCGGCTGGCGTGATCGTGCCCGTGCAGGCGCCGGTATTGGCCGTACAGCCCGCGGATTTCACCAGGAAGGCGTCGACCGAGCTGTTCTGCACCGGGTCGATTTCGCTCATCATTGCAACGGCGTCGGCGTCATACGGAAGTCCTGCCGTGTTGGCCGGCAGAGCGCCGGCGGGAGCCGGATAGGCCGTGCCCGCAGCAGCCGCGGTCGACGGAACGGTCACGACCAGCACCCCGTACAGGCCCATCGGTCCCTGGATCGAGGGATAGGTTCCGGTCTCGATCAGGTAGGTGCCCGGCTTCAAGGCGCTCCAGGTATAGGTGACGGCGCCGGCAGGGGCTGCCTCCACCACGAACGCGCGCGCGCGGTTGCCCTGCGTGGGCGGGGTAAATGGCGCCTGGCTGGTGACGACCGTGGTCCAGGTGGTCGCGGTCTGACCTCCATGCGCACCATCGGTGCGCGGGCCAGCTTCGCGCGAGGGGTGCCCAAGTCCATTCGGATCCGCGGCATTCGGCAGTTGCCCGACGATCGTCAGCGAAGTCCCAACCGGCAGCGCGTTGGTCAGGTTGATAGTCAAGGCAGCCGTGCACGTGCCCGCGGCCGTGGCAGTCGCAGCAGCCGCGGTGCAGGGCACCGTGATCAACGGCGGCTGCCAGGCGGTACTGACACCTGCGGTCGGTACGAACTGCGGCGTGCCGTTCGTCTGGGTGCAAGTCGTTGGCACGGTGCCAACCGAGGTTACGGTACCGCACGCCCAGCCCCACATCGGCACCGCGCCGCCGTTGGACAGCGTCGTCGTCTGCCGCGCCGCCGTCAGGCTGACTGTCTGAGCGGAGGCGATGCCTGCGGTCAGCAGGAGCGCGGATCCGGCCAGGATCGCGGTACTCAAGGTTCTTTTGTTCATACGCATGTTCTGCTCCTGGCTCTCACAGTGTTTCGTCGATGTACCAGACCGGCGGATCGACCAGCATCATCATCAGCATGCCGCCCGGAAAGACGTTGTCGGTGGTGATCTCGCGCTCGTTATGC
>Ga0137418_10002542_pt1 | contig 16684 bp, 19 predicted proteins | sample CZODoug3_1_2_16f_FD_122242 | JGI IMG/M metagenome (GOLD analysis project Ga0137418, IMG submission 122242) | Vadose zone soil fungal communities from Angelo Coast Range Reserve, California, USA - CZODoug3_1_2_16fungal (Hybrid Assembly) | ecosystem: Environmental > Terrestrial > Soil > Vadose... | reverse complement strand
GAAGCGCACCTTGCGGCCCGCGCTGCGCGGGACGGCGTCGGTGACGACGTAGGAGAACGTCCACTCGGCGGCGGCCGTGCCCGGCGTCTCGACGACGTGATCCATCCGCCAGACGTAGTCGCGGCCTTCGCGGAACATCCGCTCGAACATCTCGCGCAGGCCCTGCTGGCCCGTGTGCTCACCGAAGAAGTTGTCCGTGTAGCTGGCGCGCTCGGTGAAGCACGCGAGCAGCCCGTTCACGTCGCGCGCGTTGAACGCCTTCGCAAAGTCGGCCACGACGCCCATGCGTCCTCCTTGAACGGCTGTCCGCCTCCCGATGTGCCGTCGGGGCCGCTTCGCCGGGCTCCGCGGCCCGACGGTCGGGGCTGACACCCGTTGTAGGATAGCGCCATGCTGAAGCCCGACGCCCTCGCCGATCTGATGGCCTCCGATACCCCCCACGCGGTGCTCGACGTGCGCGAGCGCGGCGCCTACGAGCGCGGGCACGTCTACCGGTCGACGACACTGCCCCGCCGGCAGCTCGAATGGCGGCTGCCGACGCTGGTGACGGCGCCGGCCACGTCGATCGCGCTGATCGACGCCGACGGCGCGCTGGCGCCGCTGGCCGCGGCCACGCTCGGAACGATGGGGTATCGCAACGTCCAGATCCTGGACGGCGGACTGGCCCCGTGGCGCGCCGCCGGTCGCCGCCTCGTGCAGGGTCTCAACGTGCCGAGCAAGGTGTTCGGAGAACGCGCGCTCCACGAGTGGCGCACGCCGCAGATCGCGCCGCACGACCTCATACGCCGCATCGAGAAGCGCGACGACATGGTGATCGTGGACTCGCGCACGTTCGAGGAATATCAGCGTGGCTGCATTCCCGGCTCGATCAGCGTGCCCGGCGGCGAGCTGGTGCTGCGCATCGGCGAGCTGGTGGAGCGTCCGGAGACGACGATCGTCGTTCACTGCGGCGGCCGCACGCGCTCCTACATCGGTGCCGAGTCGCTGCGACGCATGCGCCTGCCGAACCCGATCGTCGCGCTGGAGAATGGCACGATGGGCTGGGAGCTGGCCGGTCTCACGCTCGAGCGCGGCGCCAACCGCACGGCGCCGGCGCCCGGCTCGAGGAGCCACGTGCAGGCGGTGGCCACCGCCAAGCGCGTGGCCGTGGAGGACGGCGTGAGGGTCCTTGGCGTCGACGACGTCCGCCGCCTCTGGGACGGGCGTCGCGAGCGCAACGTCTACCTGGTGGACGTCCGCACCGCCGACGAGTACGAAGCCGACCACGTCGCCGGCTCGATCTGGGCGCCCGGCGGCCAGGCCGTGCAGGCCACCGACGATTACTTCGCGGTGCGTGGCGCGTCGTTCGTGTTCATCTGCGACGGGCTGGTGCGCTCGGTCATGACTGCGGCGTGGTTCACGCGCATGGGTGTCCCCGACGTCGCGGTGCTCACGGGCGGGGTCTCGGCGTGGCGCGACGCGGGGGGCCTGATCGAGGGCGGCCAGCCGGCGCCGGCGCCGTTCGGGTGGGACGCGGCGCGCGTGGCGACACGTTACCGGAAGCCGGGCGAGCTGGGCAGCGCGCTCGTCGTCGACGTCGGCATGAGCGACGAGTACGCACGCGGCCATGTGCCCGGCGCGGGCTGGATCTGCCGCAGCCGGCTGGAGTCGAAGCTGCCGAGCGCGGCGCCCGACCGCGTGCGGCCGGTCGTCCTCACCTGCGGCGACGGCGTCGCCTCCACGCTCGCCGCGGCCACCGTGCGCGGCCTCGCCTACAAGGACGTCAGCGTGCTCGACGGCGGCACCCGCGCGTGGGCGGATGCCGGACATCCGCTGGAGCAGGGCGCCACGCGCCTGTGGGACGAACCCGACGACGTCGTGCTCAAGCCCTACCAGCGGGGCCGCGAGGCGATGGAGGCGTATCTGAAGTGGGAGGAGGCGCTCGATCCCGACGGCACGAGCCCGCATCGCCTGCTGAGGGACGCGCCGTGATCGAGTCCCTGGTCTCGACCGACTGGCTCGCCGCCCACCTGGGCGAGCCGAACCTCAAAGCGCTCGACGGCTCCTGGCACATGCCGCAGGCCAGGCGCGACCCCCGCGCCGAGTTCGTCGCATCGCACATCCCCGGCGCCGTCTTCTTCGACATCGATAGAATCGCCGACGGCACGACCTCGCTGCCGCACATGCTGCCGACCGCCGAGGCGTTCGCGGACGCGGTCGGCGCGCTCGGCGTCGGTACCGACGACCGCGTGGTCGTCTATGACACGCGTGGCGTCGTGAGCGCGGCACGGGTGTGGTGGACATTCCGCGCGTTCGGCCACGACGCCGTCGCCGTGCTCGACGGCGGCCTCCCCAAGTGGAAGGCCGAGGGGCGGCCGCTCGAGGCCGGCGAGGCGAAACCCGCGCGCCGTGCCTTCAAGGCGGCGCCGCGGCCCGCGCTCGTGCGCGACCTCGCGGCGATGCGCGACAACCTCACGACGCGCCGCGAGCAGGTGCTGGACGCGCGCTCGGCGGGCCGCTTCGCGGCCACCGAGCCGGAGCCGCGCGCCGGGCTGCGCGGCGGTCACATCCCCGGCAGCCTCAACCTGGCTTCCGACACGCTGCTGCGCCCCGACGGCACACTGCTGCCGGCGGCGGAGCTCCGAAAGAAATTCGAGGCGGCGGGCGTGGATTTCACGCGGCCGGTGGCCACGACGTGCGGCTCGGGCATCACCGCCTCGGTGCTCGCCTTCGGGCTCCACGTGCTCGGCCACCCGCGCGTCGCGGTCTACGACGGCTCGTGGACGGAATGGGGCGGTCGCACGGACACGCCCGTGGAGCCCTAGAGGAGACTCGCGAGATGGCAACGACCGAGACCTACACGCTCAGCGATTTCATCGGCGACCTCGATCGCATCACGCGCGAGGAGACGTCCGCCCACCGGGTCACCGAGCGGACGGAGCCGCTGCTCGCGCGGCTCGTGCGCAATCCCGGCTCGATCCCCGCCGAGTATCTGAAATCGCCCGAGGGCCAGCGCGGACGCTACATCCTGCACCGCGCGCCGAGGTTCAACATCACCTCGGTGGTGTGGCGGCCAGGCGATCGCGCCACCGCGCACAACCACGAGACGTGGGGCGTCATCGGCGTGATCGAGAACGAGATCGAGGAGACGCGCTACCGCGTGACGGAGGCGGGGCCGGGCCGCGCGGAGCTCGAGACGCTGAGCGTCACGCGCCACACGGCCGGCGGCGTGTCGCGCCTGGTCCCCGGCGACGAGGTGCACGGCATGTACAACCCCACCGCGCGCGACACGATCGAGATCCACGTGTACGGCAAGGACCTCGCGGGACTGAAGCGGCGGCGCTGGGAGGCGGACGGGACGGAGAAGCCGCTCGTCAGCGACAAGTATCTGAACTGCTAGCGAAGTCCTCCGGCGTCGGCGGACGGAACATCAGGTCGATCGCGAGCCAGAGCGCCTTCGCGAACGGATAGAAGACGATCGGCGTCAGGATCATCTGCGCGGCCCCGCCCCAGAGGATCGCCGTCCACGGCGGATCCGGCCACGTGAGCACCAGCACCCCCAGCAGGCCGGCGGCGAACAGGACTTCCGTGACGATGAAGTTCAGCGTGTAGGCCCCGAGCCAGTACTCGCTCTCCTCGTCGCGCTCGAGCCGCAGCCCGCACGCCGGACAGCGCGCGCGGATCTGGAACCACGAGGCCATCACGCGTCCGTCGCCGCAGTTCGGACATCGCAGTCGGATGGCGCGTGCCAGGCCGATCATGGCCGGCAGCATACGTGAGCGCCGAGGCGGAGTTCACGCCGCCTTTTTTCGCCGCGCCTTCGTGACCTGCGGCAGGACCTCCCGCTCGTAGAAACGGATGAAGCCCTCCTGGTCGGGACCGACCTGGTGGATGCACACATGGTCGTACCCGGCGTCGGCGTACTCGCGGATCGCCTCCACGTGCTTCTCGGGATCCGGCCCGCAGATGATCTCCTTCGCGACCGCGTCCTCCGTCACCAGCTCGGCCACGGACTCGAAGTGCTTGGGCAGCGCCAGCTCCCATGCGAGCCCGCTCCCCATCGCCGAGATCGGCCAGATCTGGTGCGCCGTGCGCCGCGCGCTCTTGTCGTCCCGGGCCCAGCACACGGTCCTCTCGCCATAGCGCGGCTTGCCGCGCCCGCCCGCGGCCTCGAACTTCTTCATCGTGTCCTTGTTGGGGCTCGTGCCGACCATGCCATCGCCGACGCGGCCGGCCAGCTCGGCGCTCCTGGGACCGCCGACGGCGATCATGAGCGGCGGCGGCGTCTTCGGCAGCGTATAGAGCCGCGCGTTCTCCACGGTGTAGTGGCGGCCGTGGTGCGACTGGTCGCCACCCTGCCAGAGCAGGCGCAGCACCTCGATGGCCTCCGCGAGGCGCTCCTGGCGGACGGCGGTCTCCGGCCAGCCCCGCCCGACGACGTGCTCGTTGAGGTTCTCGCCGGTGCCGACGCCGAGAAAGAAGCGGCCCTCCATCATCGCGGCGGCCGTGGCCGCGGCCTGCGCGACGATCGCCGGGTGAATGCGGACGGTCGGGCACGTCACGCCGGTGCCGAGCTGCAGCTTCGAGGTGGCCTCGGCCACGCCGCCGATGACGCACCACACGAACGGACTCTGGCCCTGCTTGTCGATCCAGGGATGGTAGTGATCGGAGATCAGCGCGAACGTGAAGCCGGCCTCCTCCGCCCGGGCCGCGTAGCGCACGAGGTCGTTGGGTCCGAATTCCTCGCTCGACAGCTTGTAGCCGATCTGCAGCATCGCCGCACCTCCGCGAGCATCGCCCGATGCAAGGGGGTCGCCAGCGACGGCTCAGGTCTCGCGCGTCCGGAACCGCCACCAGAACAGGACGAGCGTGAGGACCGTGAGCCCGAAGAGGCCGGCGACGCGGAAGGCCCAGGACACGCCCCAGTGCTCGGAGATCGAGCCGACGGTGAAGGCGCCGAAGGGAAACACCCCGCCGTAGATGAACGTGTGCAGGCTCATGATGCGGCCGCGCAGCCGGTCGGGCGCCGCGAGCTGCAGCGCGGCCTGGCAGCCCGCGACCACCATCACCGAGATCCAGCCGAGGACGAACAGAACGAGCGCGGCCACGCCGAACCGGGCGATCGTCGACATGACGACGAGGCCGGCGCACGACAGGAAGCCGGTCGTGAACAGGAGGGAGATCGACGGCGCCTGAAGCGCACCGAGCGTGAGCGCGCCGCCGACCGCGCCGACCCCGACCGCGGCCATGAGCAGGCCGAAGCCCTCGGGCCCCAGACCCAGCACCTGGCGCGCGAAGAGCGGCACATAGACGGAGAAGTTGAAGACGGTGATGCTGATGACAGCCAGCACCGCCAACAAGATGAGGATCCGCGGCGTGTGCAGCACGTAGCCCACGCCCTCGCGGATCTCCTCGCCGATGGTCGTGCCCCCGCGCGGCAGCGGCGTCCCGCGGGCGCGCACGGTCAGGAGCGCGACGATCACGACCACGAAGGCGCCCGCATTGATGAAGTATGCGGGGGCCACGCCCGCGCGCGCGATGAGCAGGCCGGCCGCCGCCGGCCCCACGATCCGCGCCACGTTGAAGGCCGCCGAGTTGAGCGCGACCGCGCTGGTGACGTCGGCGCGGCCGGCCAGCTCGACGACGAAGGCCTGCCGCACCGGCAGATCGATCGTGTTGGCGATCCCCCACACGAGCGCCAGCACGCAGATGTGCCAGTAGCGGACCCGCCCGCTCACGATGAGCAGCGCCAGCGTCGCCGTCTGGCAGAACAGCAGCGACTGGGTGAGCACGAGCAGCCGGCGCTTCGGCAAGCGGTCGGCCACGGCGCCGCCGACGAGCGCGAAGAGCAGGATCGGCAGGAAGTTGAGGCTGCCGACGAGGCCGAGGCGCAGCGGCGAGTTGGTGAGCGAGAGCACCAGCCACGCCTGCGCCACCTGCTGCATCCAGGAGCCGACGAGGGCCACGGCCTGGCCCGCGAAGAAGACGCGGAAGTCGCGGTGACGGAGCGCGCGCAGGCCGGCGGGAACGGTCATCGCCCGCGGTGCAGGATACCGCGGGCGACGACCGCGCGAGGGTTACTTCGGCTGCGGGGTCAGGCGGAGGTAGGGCTTGAGCGCCCTCCAGCCGTTCGGGAACTTCGCCTTCGCCTCCTCGTCGCTCACGGCGGGGACGATGATGACGTCCTCGCCCTGCTTCCAGTTCACCGGCGTGGCCACGCGGTGCTTGTCGGTGAGCTGCAGCGAGTCGATCACGCGCAGGATCTCGTCGAAGTTGCGGCCGGTCGTCTGCGGATACGTGATCATCAGCCGCACCTTCTTCTGCGGGTCGATCACGAAGACGGTGCGCACCGTGTAGACCTCGTCGTGCGACGGGTGGATCATCCCATACTGGTTCGCGACCTTCTTCTCCGGGTCGGCGATGATCGGGAAGTTCGGGGCCTGGCCCTGCGTCTCCTGGATGTCCTTCGCCCAGCCCTCGTGCGAGCTGACGGGATCGATCGACAGCCCGATGGCCTTGACGTTGCGCTTGTCGAACTCGGGCTTGAGCCGCGCGACGTAGCCCAGCTCGGTGGTGCACACGGGCGTGAAGTCGCGCGGGTGCGAGAACAGGATCGCCCAGCCGGAGCCGATCCAGTCGTGGAACTTGATCTTGCCCTGGGTGGTGTCGGCGGTGAAATCGGGAGCGACGTCTCCAAGCCTCAGCGACATGCGAGTCTCCTTTCAGGCCGCGGCGCGGGCGGCGTGGCCCGCGGTGCGGACGATGACGTCGGCGAACGCCGGGAACGGGTCGAAGCCCAGCACCCGGGGCGCGTCGGCGACGAAGTTGGACGTGGCGTTGACGTCATAGACGTAGATGCGGCCATCGCCGGCCCCGACGAGGTACTCGACGCCGCCGACATCGATGGAGGCCGCCCGCGTGAGCGCGATCGCCTGCTCGACGGCCTCGCGCGGGGGCTCGTGGCGCGAGATCTCGAGCACGGGCGCGGCGTCGACCGGGCACGCGGCGAGGGCGTCGGGCGCCGGCACCTGGCAGAGATCGGCCGGGCACAGGTTGAACTGATCGGAGCGGCGCACGATGCGGATGGCGTATAGCATGCGGCCGTCGAGCACCTCCACGCGGACGATCGCGCCGTCACGCGGCTCGACGTACTCCTGCAGCAGCGCCACGCCGTCGGGTCCGAAGTCCAGGGCCGGCGCGCGCGCCTCGAGGTCGGCGGGCGTCTCGAAGCGCTCGATGAGCGCGCCCGAGCCGCCGACGTTGGGCTTCACCAGCGCGGGAAAGCGGACCTCGCGAGCGGCCTGCCGCAGCGGGGCGACGCCGTTGACGACGACGGTGCGGGGGTACCGCACGCCGAGCCGCTCGAACAGCTCGGCCTGGAGCGCCTTGGATTTCTCGAACCGCCACGCCGCGAGCGGGTTGACGACCGGCACGCCGACGGCCTCGAGATGCGCGAGCAGCGGCTCCGCGTAGAACAGCACGCGGCCGTGAGCGCGCCGATGCGACGACGGGCTCGTGCGGTTGACGACCACGTCCCAGCGCCGGCGCCGATCGCGAGGGTCGTAGCCATGCTCGGCGTGGTCGATCCGCTCGACCTCGAGCCCGCGTCCCTCGAGCTCCGCGATCAGCCGCTTCGACCACTCCGGATGCTCGTCGAGAATGCCGACTTTCACAATAGCCCCCTTCTTGATCGGATTTGGGTATTAGAGCAGACATCGCCTGATCCGACAAGGGGGTACGAGCCCGACCATACGTTCGTTTCCGGCAACCTACGTGCCGCGGGCACTCGCCTTGCAACCTCGCGCCGAAGGGAGGCGCCCATGCTCATCAGCGTCAAGGACCTCGCGAGCTTCCATCTGGCAGCGACGGACGGCTCGATCGGCGAAGTCCAGGATTGCTACTTCGACGACGTGCACTGGACCGTGCGTTATCTGGTCGTGGACACGGGCGGGTGGCTCTCGGGACGCAGGGTGCTGATCTCGCCGATGGCGGTGCGCGAGGTCGATGCGGCGGGCCGGCGAGTCATCGTGGCGCTCACGCGTGAGCAAGTCGAGAGGAGCCCCGACGTCGACACTCACCGCCCCGTCTCGCGCCAGCACGAGATCGCGCTGCTCCAGCACTACGGATTCCCGACCTACTGGTATGGCCCGTATGCGTGGGGCCCCGTGATGCTTCCGGCGCCGCCCCTCACGCCGTCCGACGCGGTGGCCGACGAAGTCGTCGCACGCCAGGAGCAAGACAGTGTCGAGGACGCTCACCTGCACTCGAGCGCCGACGTCGTCGGCTACGCCATCCAGGCGCGTGACGGCGCGATCGGCCACGTCGACGACTTCCTGCTGGACGATCGCGCGTGGACGATTCGCTGGCTCGTCGTGGACACGCGAAACTGGTTGCCGGGCAAGCACGTGCTCGTCTCGCCCGAGTGGGTCGAGGACGTCTCCTGGGCCGACCGCGCCGTGCGTGTCGGTCTCAGCCGCGCGCAGATCAAGGGCGCGCCCGAGTACGACCGCGACCGCCCGGTCGAGCGGGACTACGAGCGGCGGCTCTACGAGTACTACGGTCGCCGGTCCTACTGGGAGGATCGCGACCGCGCAGCCTGAGCGCCTCAGGCGGCGCGCTCGGCCGAGTGCCGGCCCTCGGCGAACTCCTCGATCATCTTCGCGTTGAACTGCGGAATGTCGTCGGGCTTGCGGCTCGACACGAGTCCCTGGTCCACGACCACGGCCTCGTCCACCCAATCCGCGCCGGCGTTCTTCAGATCCGTCCGCACCGACGGCCACGACGTGATGCGCCGCCCGCGCACGACGCCCGCGTCGATGAGCGTCCACGGCCCGTGGCAGATCACCGCCACCGGCTTGCGCGCGTCGAAGAACGGTTTCACGAAGGCGAGTGCCTTCAGGTCGATGCGGAGCTGATCGGGATTCATCACGCCGCCAGGCAGCAGCAGGGCGTCGTAGTCGTCCGGGCGCGCCTGCGCGAGCGGCACGTCCACCGGCAGCTCGTCGCCCCACTGGGTGAAGTTCCACCCCTTCACCCGGCCCTCCGCGGGCGACACGACGTGCGCCGTCGCCCCGGCCTCCTGCAGCGCCTTGCGCGGCTCCGTCAGCTCGACCTGCTCGAAGCCGTGCGTGACCAGGATCGCGACCCTCTTGCCCTTGAGCTTCTGTTCCATCGCACCCTCCTCTGCCGAACGTCGAAGGCGGCGAGGAGGTTCAAGCGACGTGCCGCCGATCACTCGAGCGGGAAGGGCCGCTTTACATCCGGCTCAGGCCAGCGCGTGCTCCACGGCGCGTTCGGGCCGGAACCACGCGAGCCGTCCGGCGAGACCGACGACCTCGCCGATCACGATGACGACCGGCGGCTCCAGCGCCGCGGCGCGCGCGCGCGCGCCGATGTCGTCGAGGCGCCCGGTGAGCACCGTCTGCCAGTCCGTCGTGCCCCAGCGCACGAGCGCGACGGGCGTCTGCGGGGCGCGGCCGTGCGCGATCAGCTCGCGCGTGATCCGCGGCAGCGCGGCCACGCCCATGAGCACGACGAGCGTGTCGACGGCGGTGGCCAAGCGCGCCCAGTCGACGCCGGCGCGCGTCTTGCCGCAGCCCTCGTGACCGGTCACCACGGCGAACGACGACGCGACGCCTCGATGGGTCAGGGGGATGCCGGCGTACGCCGGCGCCGCGACGGCGGAGCTGATGCCCGGGACGATCTCGAATGGCACGCCGGCGGCCGCGAGCGCCTCGGCCTCCTCGCCGCCGCGACCGAACACGAACGGATCGCCGCCCTTGAGCCGCACCACGCGGCGGCCACGCCTGGCGTGCATCACGAGCAGCGCGTTGATGCGCTCCTGCGGCAGCGCGTGATCGCCGCTGGCCTTGCCGGCAAAGACGCGGCGCGCGCGCGGCGCCTCGGCGAGCAGCCGCGGATCGACGAGCCGGTCATAGATGACGACCTCCGCGCGCCGCAGCAGCGCGAGCCCGCGAACGGTCATGAGGCCGGGATCGCCGGGCCCCGCCCCCACGAGCGCGACCACGCCTACCCGCACGCCCCGACCTGCAGCCGCGCGCGCACCCGCCGCGCCGCTTCGTCGGACGGCGCGCCCTCGAGCAAAGCGTCCAGGCCCGCGTCGAGCGCGGCCAGCCAATCCGCAGCACCGGCGCGACGGCCGGCGGCGCGCAGCTCGCGCCGCGCGGCGGCGGCGACGTCCGCCAGCGGGCCGTAGGCGTCGGGCAGCGCCGCCTCGATCCGCTGGCGCACTGCGCGCGCCAGCGCGGGACTGGCGCCGCCCGTGGAGACGGCCACGGTGACGGCGCCGCGGCGCACGACCGCGGGCAGGATCGCGTCGCAGTGCGCGGGGTCGTCGGCGGCGTTGACCCACACGCCGTGCGCGCGGCCCTCGAGCGCGACGGCGGCGTTGACGCCGCCGTCGTCGGTGGCGGCGAACGCGAGCGCGGCGCCCGCGAGGTCACCCTCGGTGTACGACCGCGCGACATGCGCGATCCGCCCCGCGGACGCCAGCGTCGCGAGCGCGGGCGAGAGCGCGGGGCTCACCACCGTGACCACGGCGCCGGCGGCGAGGAGGCCCTCGACCTTGCGCTCGGCAACCGCGCCGCCGCCGAGCACGACGCACGGCCGGCCCTCCAGCTCGACGAAGAGCGGAAACAGCGCCACGGCTACCCGTCCACGCCGGCCGGCAGCAGGCCGCCGGCGGGATCGCGCTCCACGGCGGGGACGGGGCTCCCCGCGAGCAGCGCGCGCAGCGTCGCGTCGTCGTGGCGCGCGGCGAAGGCGCGGAAGGTCTCGCCGGCGCGCCGGCTCGCCAGGTACTCGCGCAGCAAGCGCTCGATCGCCGGCGCGACCTCGGTGGCGGGCACGCGCAACCCGATCGGCCGCGCGACGGACTGGCGCGCGCCGAGTGCGCCACCCACGCAGAAGTAGTAGGCGTCCACGAGCGCACCGTCGACCTTGAGCTTCTTGCCCTCGACGCCGATGTCGGCGATCCAGTGCTGGCCGCACGAGTTGGGGCAGCCGGTGACGTGCAGCTTCACGTGCTCCGAAAAGCTCGGCATCCGCCGCTCGAGGTCCTCGACGAGGCGTTTCGCGAAGCCCTTGGTCTCGGTCAGCGCGAGCTTGCAGAACTCGGTGCCCGTGCACGCGATGGTGCCGCGGCGAAACGGCGAGCCGCCCGTCGGCAACCCGACCTCGGCCAGCTCGCGCGCGAGCGCGGCGACGCGCTCACGCCGCACGTTCACGACGATGACGTTCTGCATCGTGGTCGTGCGCAGCTGGCCGTCGCCGTGGCGGTCGGCGGCGTCGGCCAGCACGCGCAGCTGCCCCGGTGTGATGCGCCCGCGCAGCACGGTGGCGCCCGCGTAGCAGAGGTCCGGCTGGCGCTGCGGGTGGATGCCGACGTGGTCGCGATAGACGTCCTCGGGAGGGATCTCGTGCGGGGCGCGATCGAGCGCGTAGCCCAGGCGCGCCTCGAGCTCGGCCAAGAACTTGTCGGCCGTCCAACCGTGCTGCAGGAAGAGGAACTTGAGCCGCGCCTTCTCGCGATGCTGGCGCAGCACGTCGGAATCGCGGAAGACCTCGGTCACCGCGCGCACGACGGGCACCGCCTGGTGCCAGCGCACGAATGCATCGAGCCGGGCGCCGAGGCGCGGATCGGTCGAGAGTCCGCCCCCCACGCGCAGCGAGAAGCCCGGCTCGCCCGAGGCCGGATGGCGGAGCGCCGTGAGACCGACGTCGTTGATCTCCGGGTAGGAGCACCACGCGCGGCAGCCCGTGATCGTCACCTTGTACTTGCGCGGCAGGTTGTAGAACTCCGGGTTGCCGTTCAGCAGGTGCGTCGCCTCGAGCACCAGCGGCGAGGCGTCGAGCACCTCGTCGGCGTCCACGCCGGCCAGCGGGCAGCCCGTCACGTTGCGCGTGACGTCGCCGCACGCGCCGAGGCTCGTGAGTCCCGCGCGCCAGAGCGCGTGCATGAGCGGCGGCAGGTCCTCGACGGTCACCCAGTGCAGCTGCACGTTCTGGCGGACGGTGAGATCGGCGATGCCGCGCGCATGACGCTCGGTGAGGTCGGCCAGTGTCCGGAGCTGCGGCGCGTTCACGATGCCGTTGGGGATGCGCACCCGCACCATGAAGTGCTTCGTCGCGCGGCCCTCCCCGCCCGTGCCGCCGACGGCGCCCACGCCGTCGCCCTGCGAGTAGATGCCCCACCAGCGAAAGTACGTCGCCCACTCCGGCGGGATCGCGGCGTGGCCCTCGCGCGCGAAACGCTCGATGGCCGCATACGCTTCCCATGGATTCAGCTCGCGCTTGAGCCGCTCCGCGCGCTGCGCCTTGCTCTCCTTCACGTCGCTCACGTTCGCCTCCGCCTCCACCCGCTCATCTTGTCCTCGCCGCGAGCCACGCTCTTCGCGCGGCACACGGGGCATTGGCCCTCTTGGATCGCCACCATGAGCGAAACTATATATTCTTGATCGGGATTGTCAAGAATGTGCGAAGGCGACTCGTAAGTAGCGTCGACAGCTCATTTTATGGCCTACTCGGAGTCGCCTTAGGCGGGCTGGATCGGATACCGGGCTTGCTTCCAGGCCTCGACGCCCGGCAAGCGCCTCGGCACGAAACCCTTCGGCCGCAAGCCTGGCCGCCGGCCCGGCGGCGCTGGCCTCGCGCGGTCAGGCGCAAGAGAAGATCAGCTCCTGGCCGCCGGGCAGCGACGGCAGCCGTCGCTTTAGCTCGTCACGCTCGGGGCCGTCACCGCGAGGCGGTCGCGGGCAGGATCCCCGACTTCGACAGCGAATCGGCGCGGCGACGGGTCCAGCGACCGCCCTCGACCGTCGTGAGGAAATCGAGCACCGCGCGGTTGAACGCCTCCGGCTCCTCGAGATTCACCGCGTGGCCGGACTTCGGCAGCACGACCAGCGCGGCCATCGGGATCTTGCGCTTCATGAACAGCGCGGGCTCCAGGCACGGCTCGTCCTCGTCGCCGGTGACGATCAGCGTCGGCACCTCGAGCTTCGTGAGCCGCTCCTCGAGCGAGTAGATCGTCGGCCGTCGCATCTGCACGCCGCGCATCGTGAGCGCGTGTCCCTTGGCCGAGCCGGCGCAGAGACGATCGTGGAACTCCTGCCAGCCGACCGGATCCTTTTCCAGGAGCTGCACGCGCGACGGCCCGCGCGCGTAGAACTCGCCCGTCTTCTCCATGCCCTCCGTCTCGAATCGCCGCGCCACCTGCTCGACGTCCTTCCGGTTGCCCTCGGGGTCGTCGCTGCCGTAGCCGGCGCCGGCGACGACGAGTGAGAGCGCGCGATCCGGGTAGCAGAGCCCGAAATGCAGCGTGGCCAGACCGCCCATCGAGAGCCCGCAGACGTGCGCCCGGGCGATGCCGAGCGCGTCGAGCAAGCCCTTGATGTCGTCGGCGGCCTGCTGCTGCGAGTACGCTTCTGGATCCTCGGGCACGTCGGACGGCGGATAGCCGCGGGCGTTGAACGCGAGCGTACGGTAGCGCCGCGCGAAGAACGCCGTCTGCAGCCGCCAGCTTTGCGCATCGCCGGCGAACTCGTGGACGAACACCAGCGGGGTGCCCTTGCCCGCCTCGTCATAGTGGAGCTTCACGCCTCCGACCGCCACTTTCGGCATGGTCACACCTCCCTTGTTCTTCGGCTCGCCTCGGACGGCGGGGCCCCAGCCCCGCGACGTCCTGCGGCTCGCACTACGGTTCTTCGGCTCGCCTCGGACGGCGGGGCCCCAGCCCCGCGACGTCCTGCGGCTCGCACTACCATGATCGTCTGTGCGCGAGCATCGCGCGGGCCGCCGTGCTCGCCGGCTGCCCCACCGCGACGCCGGCCCGCCGCGCCGTCTCGTTCACCGCCGAGATCACCCCGTCGGCCCACGTGCTGGCCGGGTCGCCGATGCGCGCGCATCGCGTCCACGGTCGCCGCCGCCACGTCTCCCGCGTCGAGCAGCGGCAGGCCGTCGACGCCCGAGCCTCGCGCGCGCCGCCGCCGTCGCTGAAGAGCGCACCGCGGGGCCGGATCTCGAGCGCGCGCGCCATGTTCACGCGGCCGCCGTGTGAGCCGGCGCACATCACGTCGTTGCGGTTGTCGGGCCGCGCGAACAGCATCGAGTCGACGAGCACGACGCGGCCGGCGGCGGTCTCGAGCACGACGCGCGGCCGGCGGTCCACGATCGGCTCGGGCGACGGCGCGCCGCGTGGGGCGGCGAGCATCGCGTGGGCGGCGTCAGCCGCCTTCTGGCCGACGATCGGCCGACGATGACGCCCAGCGCGGAATAGAGGAGCGCCACGGGTTTCCCGGGGCGCTCCGAACGTTGGGGGGTTGGGGGCCATGTCGAGGCCCCCATGTTGAAAGGCCAGCGGCAAGCCGGAGACGCCGGCGCCGTCGCGACCCACGCCCGCGTCATGGGCGATCAGGCCGCGGACGCCGATCTCGAGCCCGAAGCCGAGGGACATGGCGCCGGCGAACGAGCCGACCACGACGACGTCGCGCGCGCCGGCGTTGCCCTCGCAGCGCGTGATCGAGTCGAGGACGACGATATGGCCGCGCGGGTCGTGGTCGATCGTTCGCAGGGCGCATCCCTCCCGGGAGCGCCCATTATCGCTCAGGGGCTGCGGAGCGGCTCAGCGGCTCTCGGTTTCGTCGGACTCGGGACGCTCGCCGACCGGCGGCGCACCGGGGATCAGGTTCGGCGCGGAGCGATGGCCCTTCTTGCGCCGACGCGGGGGCGGCTCGGCGGCCGCGGGACGCGCGGGCGGAATCACGTCCTCATTGGGACGGTCGCGGCCCGCGGTCTTGTAGTAATCCGGATTGACGTTGTTCTTGCGGCTCATGACAACTCCCCTTGGGCGCGAGGGTGCAAGGGCAGCGCCAGTGAAGGGCGCAGTCAAACGCCGATGGCCTGCCGCTCGTCGTCCCAGGCGGCAAAGCACGTCTGGTGAAAACGGAGGAGTTCTCCGCGCGGATGCTCGCACTCGCATTCGATCTCCTGTGGACCGATCACCCGCTCGCACGCGACGCAACGCTGACCCGATCCGGGGCCGAACCACGTGATCAAGCACTTCTCGGGCGGCAGCCGGCCACTCTCCAGCTTCTCCCTGATCATCGTCCGGATGCGATCCAGGTCCACTGTCCCACCTCCGCGAGCCTGATTTTTGCTCTGCCCAGTCATGCGAAGGCGGTGCCAACGACCCCCCTCGTGTTACCCTCGCGACATGATTCCGGCGACGATGCGCGCGTCCTTTTACGAGGGGCCGGGGCGGTTCGCGACCGGCTCCGTGCCCACGCCGGCGCCCGCCCGCGGCGAGGCGCTGCTGCGCGTGCGGCGCGTGGGCATCTGCGGTACCGACCTGCACATCTTCCAGGGTCACCTCGACCATCGGGTGCCGCGCGGTGGCGTGATTGGCCACGAGACGTTCGCGGAGGTCGTGGAGGCGCCGAAGGACAGCGGCTTCGCCGCCGGCGACCGCGTCGTCGTCGAGCCGGTCGTCTTCTGCGGGGCGTGCCGCGCCTGCCGGATGGGAGCCTCGTACCTGTGCTACCAGCTCAAGGTGCTCGGCGTGGACCTGCCGGGCGGCATGCGCGAGTACTACCCGGTCACGACCGACCATCTGCTGAAGGTGCCCGACGCCCTCGGCGACGACGCGGCGGCGGTGATCGAGCCGCTTGCGGTGGCCATCCACGACGTCACACGCGCCGGCGTCAAGCACGGCGACCGCGTGCTCGTCTTCGGCGGCGGACCGATCGGCACGCTCATCGGGCTGGTGTGCCGACAGCGCGGCGCCGAGGTGGTCGTCGCCGAGATCAACGAGTTCCGACTCGGCCTGCTCGGCACCCTCGGCCTTCCGACGCTCGGACGCGGACGCGACGCCGTGAAGTTCGTCAACGAGTGGACGGACGGGGTCGGCGTGGACGTGGCGTTCGAAGTGACGGGGCGGCCGGAAGCGGTGCGCGCGGTGACCGACGTCGTGCGCGTGTGGGGCACGATCAGCATCGTGGCCATCCACGCCGAGCCGATGGCCGTCAACCTCTACCAGATGTTCGCGCGCGAGCTGACCATGCACGGCAGCCGGCTCTACACGCGCGCGGCGTGGGAGGAGGCGATCCGGCTCGCGGCGAGCGGCGCGGTGCCGCTCGCTCCGCTCGTGAGCCGCAAGGTCCCCCTCGACGCGCTCACCGAAGGCATGCAGGCCGCGCTGGGAGGCGCCAACGTCATGAAAGTGCTGGTGGAGCTATGAGAGCGGTGGTGGTGCTCGCGGCGGCCGCGCTGCTGGCCGGCTGCACGACGCGCTTCGACATCGGCGGCGGCGAGTGGACAAAGCCCGGCACGCAGGTTCCCCAGGTCACGCAGGACGAGATGGAGTGCGCGCGCGTGGCCGTCGACGCGCGCCCGTTCCCCGACACCATCGTCGGCGGGCTCGCCGATATCGTGGCGGCGAGGATGCAGGACATCAAGATGGACCGCGACTTCAACCGCTGCATGGCCGCCAAGGGATACCACCCCGCGCGCGGCTGAGTCACAGGCGGCGCGGTCGCGGAGCCCGCGTGAGCCTCGACTGGGTCCTCGGCGCCGTCGTCATCGCCGGCGCGTTCTTCGTCCTGGGGCTCGCCGGTTTCGGCAACGGCCTCGTGGCGCTGGCCTTCCTGCCGCTCGTGATGTCGCCCGTCGCGGCGATCGTGCTGCTGACCGT
>Ga0137418_10002538_pt1 | contig 16697 bp, 13 predicted proteins | sample CZODoug3_1_2_16f_FD_122242 | JGI IMG/M metagenome (GOLD analysis project Ga0137418, IMG submission 122242) | Vadose zone soil fungal communities from Angelo Coast Range Reserve, California, USA - CZODoug3_1_2_16fungal (Hybrid Assembly) | ecosystem: Environmental > Terrestrial > Soil > Vadose... | reverse complement strand
TACGGGTTATACGTAAAATGCGCCCGGCGATTTCTCATGTAGCAATCTTCGTTTTGTTCGCGGCATACCGGCTTTTCTTCGCCATAGCTGATGACATTGATTCGCGATGCCTGAATGCCTTGCTGTACGAGAAATTCCTTCGCGGCGTTTGCACGGCGGTCGCCAAGACCAAGGTTGTATTCGGCGCTGCCGCGCTCGTCACAGTGCCCCTCGATGGTGAACCGCACGTTCCCGTTTTGCCGCAGGAATGCCGCGTTCTTCTGGAGCTGGGACATCGCATCCGACCGGATGTCGGCTTTGTCGTAATCAAAGAAGACGTCCAGTACGTTCTGCGGAAAAAGATCGTCCATGCGCACGACCGGTATTGTTGGTGGCCGTGGCGGAGTCGGTGGAGGTGGCGGGGGGGGAATATTGACGGTCACACGCGCCGTGTCGGTGGCTTCACCGCCGGGCCCGGTGGCCTTGGCTGTATAAGTGACCGATGCTGGCGGGTTCACCGCGCGGTTACCTGTGGCCGCTACAGCGCCCAGTCCCGGCTCGATTTGAACGTTCGCCGCATTGCGTGCTTCCCATTGCAGCGTCGCTGCCTGCCCGCGATCGATTGTTGCGGGTTGCGCGCGCAACGTAATCGTCGGTGCCGGCGGCGGCGGCGCGGCCGGGGGTAGCGGGGGTGGCGGTGTGGGAGCGACGGCTACCTTCTTCTTGCATGAAGCAGCCAACAGCACCGACACCAACACGAGTAGTACCGCAATTTTTGTTCTGCCAGAGACAGTCATTGCCGAAATCTCCTTGTAGAATTAGTTGTCAATGTATCCTGACCAGGCAGGTGCCGTATTTTTCCCTGTCTGTGTCAGTTGCCGTGCCTCTCCTTCGCCGTTCGCCAGCATCGAATATATATGCGATGCTCCCCTGCGTGTCGACTCGAAGGCGAGATGCCGGCCATCTGGTGACCATGTGGGCCTCTCATTGTCTCCCGCATCCCGTGTTAGTTGCACATATTTTCCAGTTGCGAGATCGTACATGTAGATATCGAAGTAGGACGTCCTTGACTTCTGCCATTGGAAGGCGATGCGCTGGCCATCCGGCGACCACGCTGGGTTCGAGACCGAACCTCCGTCCTCAATAATACGCTGAACATTCGTCCCTTCCGCATCCATGGTGTAAAGCTGCGGCGTTCCATCGCGATTGGAGACGAACGCGATTTGATTGCCGGTTTTGGGATTCCAGGCGGGCGAGATATCGACCGCCTTGTTTACCGTAAGGCGCCGCATATTCCTGCCGTTCCAGTCAGCGACGTAGATTTCCATATCGCTGCCGTCCCGGCTCGTTGCAAAGGCGATTTTGCCGCCGTCCGGTGACCAGGCCGGCGTTGTGGTTGTTCCTCCCGCCCGCTGAAACGTATACGGCCGGAGGTCCACGCGGCTGAGAATCTCGATATCCGGCTTGCCGCTGCGGTACGTCGTGAATGCGATCTTCTCGCCATCCGGCGACCAGGCCGGTGTCAACGTGATCGATTTGTAGGACGTTAACGGATGTACGCCGTTGCCGTCGTAATCCATCACGTAGATTTCCTTGGAACCCGAGCGGTCGGAAACAAACGCAATCTTCGTTCTGGCGATTCCCTTGAGCCCGCCACCGATTGCTTCGATAATCCCATCCGCGAACCGGTGAGCCGCCAGGCGCGCACCGTCTTCGCTGTCCTCGGTTCGGTAGAGGGCGCTGGGCGGTTTCACTTCACGATTCTGCGGGTTCTTCAGATCCCACAATCGCGCTTCAGCCGAAAAGCGGCCGCCATCGACGCGAATGCTTCCGAAGGAAATGAACTGGGCATCCACGGCAGGCGCGGTCCAGTTGTCGACTGTGATGTCTCCCGGGTTCACGAACTTTCCGAGGGGGTAGAAACTCCGGCTGACCAGTGTGAGCACGCCCGAATATTCCAGGTCGTTCCAGAGCACTTGATTGAAAAGCGTGGTGAGCGCGGCAGTCTTCTCGTCCGTGGCTGCAGGCTGAAACTCCGGTACGGCGATCTTGACTCCAAGAATTCCCTTGTTGATTCCGATGTCAATCTGGGATTGTTGAACCGTCCCCGTAGTGGCGGGCTTTAGCCCGCGTTCAACCCCTGCAACGCGGGCATAAAGCCCGCGACTACAGATAAGCAGAACGATTGTGAGTCCGAGAATTAGAAGCCTTTTCATATTCACCTTAAATACTCGAAGTAAACGCTGACGCTCACCGTTGAGCCTCGGTAATCAGGCGGAAGCGGCGTCAGCGGATTCGATGCGTAGAGTGCGCGCATGGCGGAGCGGTCCAATGAAGGAATCCCGCTTGGTTGCTTGACCTCAATATTGCTTACTGCTCCATTCCGCGCAATGTCAAAACTCAGGTAGACACGCGGCGCAGATCGAACATTGGTTTCCACCAGCGACTTCAGCCAGTTCTGTGAAATTCTGCGCGTGATTGCGTCCACATACCAGCCATATTGATTGCCAAAAGTTCCGTCGCCGAAATTGATGCCGGCCGATCCCACGCCGGTGGAAAACTGGCCGTAGGAGATAGCGGGCTTCCCGCCTTGTCCAAATGGCACCGCGTTCGTAGGCGGCGGTGCAGGTGTGTCCGGAGATTTACGCGCTGGCGGCACCGGTCTCGGGGGCGGGGGCCGCGGCGTGGTCTTGACTGGGGCTTTCGTCTCCGGAATCGGCTCAGCTTTTTCCGGCGGAGGCGGCGGGGGCGCTTCTTCCGATTTGTAGAAACCGGCGGAAGGATTCGCCGCGGCGCCTTCCTGGACGACCTCGGGAGAGGGGAGTGGCAGGCCCGAAAGGCTGTCAACGATCTTTGCGTTGATGCCGCCGGCGCCTCCCGTTGCCGATCCCCAGTTGGACTGGCTCATCGGAAACAGACTCGGCGAAAAAATCAGGGCCGCGAACAGCCCGCCGTGCAACAGCACGGACGCGACAATCCAGCGGTCCAGTTTTTCCGCTTCTAAAGTCATCTTTTCCTTTGTTCTAAAGGTTGCGTTACGATGCTGACGTTTTCGATTCCGGCCAGCTTCAAACGATCCATCACAGCGGCGATGGCACCCCACGGCACTGCTTCGTCGGCGCGCAGATAAACACTCTGACGGGTGGGATCGAGAAGCTTCTCACGTATTTTGTCGCCTAATTCGTTTATATTCACCGGGTTGTTTTGCAGAAACACGGTCTGTTTCTTATCCACGGAGACCACCAGCTTTTCCTCGGCGATTTCCCGCACGACCTGGGTCTTTGGAACATTCACTTCGATCCCGGATTGGATGACCGGCGCGGTGACCATAAAGATGATGAGCAGAACCAGGACGATGTCGATGAACGGGATCATATTGATCTCCGCCAGCGTCGTCTGGGTCTTGCCTTCGCGGGTTGTAATCGCCATTAGAGTCCGTCCCTCTCCGCTATTGCAAGCATCTCGCCCTGAAGGTCATCGAGCTGTCCGGCAATGTTGCGAATCTTGTAGACGAACTGGTTGTAAGCAATGACCGCAGGGATTGCCGCAAATAAACCAAACGCAGTTGCGATCAAAGCATCGGCGATGCCCGGCGCCACGGCCCGGATTGATGCCGTATTCGCGTTGGCCAGGCCGGCAAATGCAGTCATCACGCCCCAGACGGTTCCGAAGAGTCCGACGAACGGTGTCACGGAAGCGGTCGTTGCGAGAAAGGTCATCCGGCTCTCGAGCCTCGTCAACTGCGCGGACGCCGCGCGTTGCAGCGCTCGTTGAACCGTAGCCGGCGTTACGGCTGCCGCCGTCCTCAATGCCAGGCCGCCTTGCGACTGGTGCCTGCCTGCCGGCGGCGGCTGTAGCAGTTCCGCTCCGGCATTGAAAACCGGGACCAGTGGCGTGAAACGTAAAGTCTCTGAAGCTGTACTGATTTCCGAAAGGCTCTGTCCTCGCCGGAAAATCTTCCAGAAGGTCTCGGACTCTTTATTGATCTTTCGCAGCAGAAGGGTCTTGGAGAGGATGATCCCCCAGGACCATACGGAGAAAATCAGCAGAACCCCCAGGACGAATCGGGTGATCAGGGTGGTTTGCTTGAGCACCTCGATCAAATTTAGTTCATTCAAATTCGTCTCCTTACCAGATGGCTGCGCCCTATCGGGCTTGCGTTCGCAGCCGCTCACTACCAGATGGCTGGCCTATCGGGCTTGCGTTCGCAGCCGCTCACTAAATTAAAACGTTACCCTCTTCGTCATTGAAAGATCAACCTCTCATGGCTTATAACCCCGGGGTATGCTGAGGTTCCTGCGAGTTCGCAATTTTGCCCTCATCGATCAGCTCGAACTGCACTTCGAAGAAGGATTCAACCTTCTTTCCGGAGAAACGGGCGCCGGAAAATCCATTATCGTCGATGCGCTCGGCCTGCTTGCCGGATCCAAGGCTTCAAGCGAGATGGTCCGCAGCGGAGAAAGCCGCGCGATCGTCGAGGCGGTCTTCGAAACCGACCTCAAAGCCGAACTCGATCGGCTGGGCCTCGACTCCGACGGTCCCGAAGTCATCATTCGCCGCGAAATCTCCTCCGACGAGCGCAATCGCGTTTACATCAACAACCAGCCTACAACGGTGTCGGCGCTCCGACAGCTTGCTCCGTCACTCCTCGACATTCATGGCCAGCACGAACAGCAGACCCTATTGGACAATACGAGCCAACTTGACCTGATCGATGCCTTTGCCGAATCGACCGCTGCTGCCGCCGGTATCCGCGACCTCTTTCACACAGTTCAGCAGGTCGAAGCGGAGCTTGCCGAACTGGCGGCGGAACACGCCAGGAAGCTCGAACGGCTCGATCTGCTCAGCTTCCAGCACGACGAAATCCAAAAAACCGACCCAAAACCCGACGAAACGCAATACGTGCGCGAGAGACTGGAAGTCCTTGCGAACGCAGGAAAATTGCTGGAAGCGGCCTCGCGTGGCTACGAGGCACTTTACGAGTCGGAGGCATCCGTGCTGGCGCTTCTTGCTCAAACCCAACGCCTCTTGCGCGACGCCGCGCAACACGATCCCCGCTTGCAGCCAATCCTCGTGCAGACAGAGGGCGCTCGAATCTCGATTCAGGACATTGCCTATGCGCTACGGGATTACGCGAATCAAGTCGATGCCGATCCGCAGGAACTCGAGCGCACCCAGGCCCGATTGGCCGAACTCGAGCGACTGCATCGAAAGTATGGGCCGGACCTATTGGACCACCTCCAGAAGGTAAGACGCGAGATGGACAGCATAGGTCTGACGGAAAGTAAAAAAGAGGAGCTGCAGAGGAAAATTACCGGTCTCCGCCAGCAGTATTCCGAAGCTGCGGCTTCGCTCAGCAAGAAGCGGCGCTTGTCATCGAAAAAGCTGGAAACGGCGGTCGAACGCGAACTGAAATCGCTGGCCATGCCGCATGCGCGCTTCACTATTACGTGGTCGGACGTGACACCGGGCCGGGCGAACGGCCTGGACCGGCCGGAGTTGCTGATCTCGCCAAATCCGGGCGAGGAACTCCGGTCATTGGAAAAGATCGCTTCGGGAGGCGAGTTATCGCGGATAATGCTCGCGTTGCGGACGGTCCTGGCAGTAGACAAATCGCACAAGACCCTCGTCTTCGATGAAGTCGATGCCGGAATCGGGGGCAAAGCGGCCGAAACTGTAGGGCAGAAGCTGAAAGAGCTGTCGTCGCGCTACCAGATCCTCTGCGTGACCCATCTGGCGCAGATTGCCGCGTTTGCCGGGCAACAATACCGCATTGAAAAGCTTCTGCACGACGGAAGATCGGTGACGCGGGTCGACCAGTTGACCGGCGAGGCCCGCGTGGAGGAGCTGGCCCGAATGATGAGTGGCTCCCGGGTGACCGAAGCTGCAAGGCAGCATGTGAAGGAATTGCTAAAGGCCAGCAACGCGGGCTGAAGCCCGCAACTACATTTGATCGGGAACTTGCCTTCTAAATGTAGTCGCGGGCTTGAGCCCGCGTTTTCTCCTCGGATGCCTTGCATTTGACGTGTGAAAGTATATACATTGCACTAAGCAATCCTTAGGAGGAGCCCGTGGAAGTTGAGATGAAAATCCGGGGTCTGATGATGGATCCGATTACGAACATGCCAATTGTGATCCTGAAGGAGGCCTGCGGAAGCGGAATCCTCCCGATTTGGGTGGGCGTTTATGAAGCAAACGCCATCGCGCTGGAGATAGAAAAGGTTGTAACCCCGCGCCCCATGACTCATGACCTTCTAAAGAACGTGCTGGTTGGTCTGGACACCAGCGTCCGCAAGGTCGTGGTGACCACCATCAAAGACGATACGTTTTATGCCATCATCTGGCTCGAGCGAAGCGGAAGACTGATATCCATCGACTCGCGTCCAAGCGACGCCCTCGCTCTGGCCCTCCGCATCGATTGCCCGATCTTTGTCGAAGACGAAGTTCTTCGCTCCTCCAAAAGCCAGGCGGCTGCCAGCCAGGATCGCATCGAAAACAACGAAGAATTCAAGCGCTGGCTCGAGAACCTGCCTGACGAAGATCTCGGCAGATACAAGATGTAGGAGCAACACAGGACGCACTCGTAACTCTACATCCCGCAGTCGTAACTGGACATCCTGCACAGGCAACTGAACAAGTCACGCAGCCGATTTCACACTTCCCGAAGCAACTCTGCAGCTCCCGCCGGCAACTAAACACGTCACACTCGTAACTGAACAAATCGCAGAACCGATTTTGCATTTCCTCCGGCAACTTCATCGTCCCCGCCGCCGATTCTGCAAACCGCGGAGCCGTTTTTGCTACAAAAGGCGTGACACAGTCCGGATTCTCGGCGTATTTTCGAGGCCAGCAAGGTCCGTTTGAAACCATAGATCCAGATCCGTAACGACAGGGGAGGGAGGAAACCTTATGCGCCAATTTTTATTGGTGGCACTTTGTATATCGCTCATTGTTCCAGGAGTGTTTGCCCAAAGCGACCGTGGCACCATTACCGGCACGGTAGCGGATCAGACCAATGCGGTCATTCCAGGTGCCAGCGTCGTGGCCACGAATACAGAAACCGCCACGAAGTATGAGACGGTCAGCACGGAGACGGGGAACTACACGCTTGCACAGTTGCCCGCCGGCGTGTATCAACTATCGGTTGAGCTACCCGGGTTCAAGAAATACGTCCGTCAGGGCATCACGGTCATGGTCGCGCAGACATTGCGCCTCGACGTCGCTCTTGCCGTAGGTGCGACAACGGACGAAGTGACGATTACAGCCGACGCTCCGCTGCTCAGGACGGAAAGCAGCGACGTGAGTCATACTGTCGCCGCTCAGAGGCTGGATGACCTTCCGATTCTGGGCATCGGAGGCACGCTGTCCGGCAGCGCCGGCATTCGCAATCCATACGCTTTGGTCCAGTTGATTCCCGGGTCCACATGGACTCCGAACAGCCTGGTCCGGATGAACGGGACTCCCGCCAACACGCAATCTCTCCGGATCGAGGGTCAGGACGCATCCAATTCGGGAACACCCGGTGTTCCGGCTCAGAGCCAAGCCAGTGTGGACGCCATTCAGGAGGTCGCGATTCAGACCAGCAACTATGCTGCTGAATACGGCCAGGTGGGCGGCGGTGTCTTCAATCTCACGATGAGGTCCGGCACGAACAGGTTCCACGGGAGTGTGTACGACTATTTCGTGAACGAGGCATTCAATGCGGGATACCCGTTTACCAATGACCCGAAGAGCAATCTGCGGCCGCGCGCGAGAAGGAACGATTACGGCTTTACGGTAGGCGGTCCGATACAGCGCGACAAAATGTTTTTCTTCGGTAGCTTTGAGCAGTTCCGCGAGACGACGGTCAACAACAACCAGTATCAAACCGTTCCCACTGCGGCCTATCGCAATGGTGATTTCCGTGCGGCGATAACTCCAACTTCCAAGGTCATCGGCATCGATCCCCTGGGCCGCCAGATGCTGGAAGGCATGATCTACGATCCTCTCACGACACGGAGAGCAACGGATGGCCGCGTGTTCCGGGATCCGTTTCCGAACAACATCATTCCGGCGAATCGTTTTGATCCCGTTGCGGTGAAGATTCAGGCACTCTTTCCAGGTACGAACGGGCCCTCTGCCAATGAGCTCACCCAGAACTACATAAACCCTTACAACACCTCAAGAGTTACTGAAGTTCCGTCCGTCAAGATCGATCGACTGGTTGGCACCAAGGGGAAATTGAGTTTCTTCTGGCAGCGCACGAAGACGACGAACCCGAACGGCAACACGATTTTTGGCAGATCGGATGGCTTGCCTGACCCGATTACAGAAGCTCTTGGCACGTTTCAAAACGCGCCTCTCTACCGCATCAACTACGATCACACCTTGTCGCCGACGATGTTGTTGCACCTGGGCGCGGGATATCGGAGCAATTATTTCTTCGTTCCATCGGTCACCACCAGGGGAGAAATCACGAATTACAACGCCGAAAAGGAACTCGGGTTGAAGGGGGGCATCGAAAACAAGTTCTTCCCAACGATGTCTGGTTTTCTCGCAGGTAACGGCACGGGCGGAATGAAGCCAATCGGTTCGGAGGCTGGGACTAATCAGATAACGCAGTCTCCGACATTCAACACGTTCCTCAGTTGGATCAAAGACAACCACAGCTACAAATTCGGCTCGGAATTCCGTACCGAGGGATATCCTCCGATCGTCGATGGGAACACCGACGGCGTTTACACTTTCTCCGCGGCAGAGACCGGCCAACCTTTCCAAACTGCGACTGTGCAAGGCGCCAACCTCGGATTCGGTTACGCCAGTTTCCTTCTGGGCCAGGTCGACCAGGTACAGATGTCCAACCCGACTCATCCCCGGATGGGGAAAAAGCAATTCGGGATTTATGCCCAGGACACCTGGAAGGTGACGCGCAGGTTTACGCTGGATTACGGCCTGAGATATGACTACTCCACTTACTTGCGGGAGCAGTACGGGCGTGCTCCGGCATTCTCGCCGACAACGCCGAATCCCTCCGTGGGCAATATACCTGGAGCCGCAATATATGACGGCAATGGCCCGGGGCGTTGCAACTGCAACATCGCGCACAACTATCCGTGGGCTTTCGGACCGCGCCTTGGAGCAGCCTATCAGATCACTTCGAAGACTGTGTTCCGCCTCGGCTTTGGCATTGTGTACAGCGGTACCGCAGCCAACAACAATGCCGCCGGCGGGTTAGCAGGGTCTACAGCCCAGACCCTGGCGCCGAGTTTCGGCGTTCCCGTCACAACGCTGTCTGCGGGTCTTCCACTTTCATTCAGGCCCGCGCCCTGGCCAACCTACGATCCAGGCTATTTTCCAACTTTCCCCCGGAACGGCATTCCTAATCCGGGACCGGGTCCCGTATGGATGGATCCGAACGCCGGCCGCCCTGCGCGGCAGTATCAATGGAGCGTGGGATTCCAGCGCGAAATCACGTCGAATCTGGTCGTGGACCTCACTTATGTCGGGAATCGCGGGGTCTGGTGGCAGGCTCCGGCGCTTCTCAACTTCAACGCGAACACACCGGAGCGCCTGAAAGCGTTTGGTCTGGACGTCACTAACGCGACGGACCGAACGCTGCTCATGTCCAGAATGGATACACCGGCCGTCGTGGCCCGCGGTTTCAAAGTCCCATATGCCGGCTTCCCGGTAGGCCAGACCCTCGCTCAGGCTTTGCGTCCCTTCCCTCAATTCGCGGGAACACCGTCGGCGTTTAACCCGTCTCCCGTTTCAATTCCGGTGTATTGGAACCCGATGGGCAATACCTGGTACGACGCGCTGCAGGTGAAGGCGACGCAGCGTTTCTCTCATGGCCTGACGTTCACCAGCACATTTTCCTGGTCCAAGGCGCTCGCGCTGGGCACCGAGATTGGCGAGCCCAATCCGGGCAGTACCGGCAACGCAGTCTTCAACAACGTGTTCGACCGGAACTCGAATAAGTACATATCGAGATACGATCAGCCGTTCTTCTTCAATCTTTCGTTGACCTACACGACGCCGAAGGTCGGGGCGAATAGAGTGTTGTCCTCGGTGCTCAGCGACTGGTCGGTTGGCGGCTTTGTGCAGTATGCGAGCGGTTTCCCGCTGCAGGTGCCAAATGGGCAGACCAGTCTCGAGTCGTATCTGTTCCAGGGTCCCAGTTTTGCTAACCGCGTTCCCGGCCAGCCCTTGTATACGGTCGACCTCAACTGCCACTGCTACGATCCAAACAAGACGTTCGTGCTGAATAAAGACGCATGGGCAGACCCCGCTCCCGGCACGTTCGGCAGTTCGGCCGGTTACTATAGCGACTACAGGTCGCAGCGCCGCCCGATGGAAAACATGAATATCGGCCGCACGTTCCGGGTTCGGGAAGGCATGAACTTCAGTGTCCGGATGGAGTTCACGAACGTGTTCAATCGCGCCTACTGGGGTGACCCCACGCTGACCGCTCTTACGAACCCGAGGCTTGCGCAGCTGTATCAATCGAACGGCAATACATCTGCCGGCTTCGGGCGAGTTCTCACCACGGGAGCCACAGCCTTTGGCACCACCGCGAACCTTCTGCCGCGGCAGGGCGTCCTGGTTGCACGTTTCACGTTCTGAGGAATCGGGAAGAACGCGGGCTAAAGCCCGCGACTACATTGGGGACCAAAGATGGTTTCCCAATACATTGGGGACCAAACATGGTTTCCCAAAATGTAGTCGCGGGCTTTAGCCCGCGTTCTTCCCGGCTTTATCGTTTTTGAATGGCTGTGAGGGCTTTGGTGATCTTCGAGACGTTCGCGCCACGCGGGTGGACCAGATATCGGGTTTCCCACCGCGGGCGGAACACCTCGATCTGATCCCGGTCGATTGTCGCCGCGGTCAAACTCGCCTCTTTGAATCCCGATTCTTTCAGCAGGTACAGTGCATGCGCGAGAAACGACTGCACCAGTTCCGGCGGTGTCCGCCGGCGCTGACGGACCAGGTCCAGCACAGCAGCGCTCCCGTTGTTGTAAGGAAGCCACGCAGAAAATGCTTCGACGCGATGGCGTGTACCGAGGAAAAACACGGGACCCTCTGAAAGCTGTTCCAGGGAAAAGTGTCCTACCGTGAAACCCATCTCGCGCATATGGCGCGTCTCCAGCCAGTCTTCAGTCACTTCCTCGAGTTGTTCGTCAACAAATGGGTCCACGCGCCGGGACCGATCGTAACGATGCACACTCATCGCTACAGGATTGTTCCCGTTCGGAGGAAAGGATTGCAGATCGATGATCGCTTCCTCCGCGACGCGCAGCGACTGGAAGCGGAATTGTTGATATGCCGCCAATCGGTCCTCCGCAGCAAGGTACGCGCACGGCATCCAGCCATGGCGCTGGCAGTGATCCACGTAATCGCTGACGGCTTCGCGGAATACCTCATCAGGCGCTATAGGATCACCGCAAGCCAGCGCGATAGAGCCCTTCCACGCATAGGCAACCAGACCCTGGGCTTTTGCGACCAGCAGATGATGTTTGTCCTGTTGAACCGCGAAGGCCGCAACGGATTGCCTGCCGTACTGGCGGAAGATTCTCTCGATATCGGCTTTTGGAGCTTCCAGCCGGTCTCGCAAAATGACGGGACGCAGAATGAGAACAAGAATGTAAATTCGAGCCATCCAACCTGCAATTTGCAGCGAACTCAGGAACAGGGAAGCGTACCGCGTGGCGGGAACGACCTGGGGTCTCACGATGAGAATTCCGTCGCGGAGGCTCTCCATCGTGGGCGTCCCATCGGCATCCCACACGAACTGCGGATAGGTCGCCTCGAATCCCGTCAGCCCGTAGAAGAAGACGATTAACAAGAGCAATGGAGTTGCCATCAGGCCTCTTCGCAACGACGCCGGATCGCTGCGGGTGTAGAAGCGGCGGCGGAAATAAATGAGGTAGGCCAGCAGCATGGCGGCAACGAGTGAGTTCTGAACGTCGTAACCACTTGTCAAATGCAGCAGCAGGGAAGCCGACAAAGCAATGACGGCCACGTACCAGGCCAGTTGCTTTCGGCGCTTTAGACTCCGGGTTACCTGCAAAAGCGCGACGCCGGTGAAGAGCATCAAAGTGCGGCTGCCCTGGGAGACTTCAAGGGGAAGCCAGTCGCGGACGGATCGAAGGAGGCTTTCGGAGCTGGGCCAGACCGCAGACATGATATTCAGAACGCCCATCGACCCCATTATGAAAGGAATAAGGTTGTGGAGGTCGGACCATTCCAGATTTTGGAAGATAGACCGGAACTGCCGGATGTTCCGAACGGCAAAGAAGGCAGAGACCGCTATCGCCGCCACGAGGATCAAACCCGTCGTGTACTGGCGCGCGTTCTGGAGCATCTGGTTGGCATTCTCTCCGAAGTAGTAGCCAATCAATGCTGTCGGAATTACCCACATGATCCCCGCGATGAGGTTCAAGACCGCGAAACGGGCCAGGGGCATCCCGACGGCCCCGCACGCTGCGGGGATGATCATTCGAAAACCGAACAGGAAACGGCTTAGCAGGAGCAATATGTTGTTGTGCCGGCTTACCCAGTCGATAATTTTGCGATAAGTGGATTTTTCCGGGAAGCGGCTGGTAAACCAGCTGGGGCCGCGAACGCGTGCTGCGCTGTAATAGAACTGCGCGCTCAGCGTATTGGCCGCGAGGGCAACGAGGGCTACGGTGGCAAGGTTGAAATAACCCCTGCTCGCAAGGAAGGCCCCTGCAAAAAGGAACGCTTCGCCTTCGATCAGTACACCGGCGAATACCAGTAGATAACCGTATTTGAGGAGAAGAAGCTCCAAGGCTGCGCCTACACTCCCATTACTGTAAGACTGCTATCTTTCACCTTACTGTAGCGGCACTCTATGAGTGCCGGCGCTGTCGTGGACTGCGAAATCGTCGGCGGTCATAGACCGCCGCTACAGTGCGAGCAGTCCCAGTTTGGCTGTTCATAGGAATAAGTCGCTTTCCGGCGCCCGCAAGAGAGCCGCCATGCTGCTATTAGTTTCGTCCCACGGAAAACCGCGTATCAAAGCGGCCGGTGTCCTCGCCGTCTTGCCCATGACGAGTCCGGCGGCTGCTGCCAATGCATCGGCCGACGCAAGAATCGTTGCCTGAAGCGGGCGCCCCTGCGTATCGGTCTTTCCACGAAAATCCATGAACGCAGGTACGCGCGCGATGCCGACAGCCGTATCCATCAGGCCCTCACGCCAAACCCGCCCAAAAGTGTCCGTTACAATGATCCCGCAGCCCAGAATTCTGGCAAGATCCCGGGCAGAGCCGTCCGGATCCTTGGGCAGAAGCGTGACGCTGTCCGATCCGTCCACGTTGGACTGATCGACGCCGGCATTGGCGCAAATGAAACCGTGGTGCGTTTCGCAGATCAATATCGGGCCGCGGATTCGTACGATTCGTCGCGACTCTCGAAGAATCACTTCGATCAACCGCGGATCCTTTCCTGTCTGCCTCCCCATCGAAACGCTGCGGGCCGAGGGCTCGATGCCTGCGAGTCTCACGATTCGGCCTTCGGCCTTTGAAATGACCTTCTGTGTAACAGCAAGTATATCTCGATCTGCCAGTTCCAGGCCCGATGCTTTCACACCATCCCGCAGGCATTCAGCGAGATTCATGCCCGCGGCGATCTCCGGAACGTGATGAACAGGCACGATCTGCAGATTCATCGACGGCTCATGAGATACCGCCAGGTCGCACTATCCTTGCGTGGGTCATCCAGAAAAGCCTGGAGGTCCGCAGGCGTATCGATATCGAATGCGATCCCTGGAATGTTCAGCACATCCGCAGTATGACCGGCCGCCGCGGCTTTGGACACGTGCCGACGGAAGCTGCCTTCACCGTACTCCATATTTATCCGTGCCGGCGGGATGAAGACAACCCCGTTCGTGCCGGTCCAGTCGCGGGAAGGCAGGATCGTGATTGGATCCGACACGGAAGTCAGCACGAAGTCGATTTCATGCGGCTCAAGCTTCGGCAAGTCGCCGGCAATGGACAAAATCCGGGACGCAGTGGATGACAATTCGGTGACCATCTGATTGACGGCAGCGCTGTGGCCGTCCACGGATCTCTCGACGGCTACGCCGAATCCGAACGCCGACGCCATCTTGATAACTTCGTCACTTGCCGTAAAGACGACGATCCGATCCGGTACACGGGAGTGTGCCAGGACACTCAAAACATCGCACAGCATGGCTCGAGCGAGTCCTGCGCGCGTTTCCGCATCCAGGGAAGGTGCAAGACGCTGCTTTGCGTTCGAGAAATCCTTAACCGGCAGCAATACTGTTTTCATGAATTACAAATTCAGCCAACTCTCTCGCGGCTTTTTCGTTCGTCATGAGGATATTGGTCACCTGAACGCCGATCGTTTCGTATCGAATTGAAGCCGCAAAGCCGGCATCGCTCACATCGATCACAATGTTGTCCAGAATGTCATGGTAACAGCGGGCGACACCTTCCGGCGACACATCGTAGCCGCAGGCTTCCATCAGCTTGGCGGCCGGTCCGCTGACCGCCGAGTCGCCGATCAATGGGCTGATGGCCACCACCTCCGCCCGTGCACATCGCAGAGCTTCGCGAATATCATGTATCGCGAGGATTGGTCCGACGCTCGTTATGGGATTGCTAGGCGCAATGATCACAATCTGCGCCTCTCGAATCGAATCCAATACCGCGGCAGGCGCGCGGGCTTCCGCCGCGCCGGCATATGCCACGGACCGGACCTCCGGTTTCGATTGTTCACGAACAAAGAATTCCCGGAAGCCCAGCACTCCACCGGGAGTTTCGATTTTCGTGCGAACGGGGTCGTCTGAAGCCGGCAGAACCCTTGCCTTTACTCCGGCCGCTTTCGCCATGCGGTCTACTGTCTCACTCAGGGTCAGGCCCGACCGCAGCAAATGTGTGCGTGTGAGATGCGTTGCCAGATCGCGGTCACCCAGACGGAACCATGAGGGCATGCCGTAGGCTTCGATCGCTTCCAGGCATCGGAAGGTTTCGTCGCGCACACCCCAGCCGCGATCCGTATCGAGTCTTCCGGAAAGCGCGTAGGTGATGGAGTCGATATCGGGGCTGACGTGCAGGCCCCAGATATCCGTATCGTCACCTACATTTACGACAACATGAATCCGGTCTTCAGGAACGATCTGTACCAGGCCGCGCAAAAACTTGGCGGCACCGGTTCCGCCTGCCAGGACAGTGTAGTGGGTGGTTCTCACCCGATCATTTTACGCGGCTCGCAAGGTGGACGGCCAGAGGTCCCTGAGACCTTTGGGCAGGAGGTGCTGAACGTCGTCGATTTCGCCGTCGGTTGCCTTCCTCTCGAGAAGTCGGAAAACCGCCCGAGTGGCGATTTCGGCATTCGACGTGTGCTCGTCATTCCGGGCAAGATCGGATGCTATGGAGGAAAAAAAGTCTTCTGTTGATCTCAGCGGAACGGGCTTGCCGGCGGGATTCCAGTGCTCAAAGTAGAATCCACGGATCAGCATCGGAAGCTGTTCGCCTATTTGAACGGCATCCGCAACCGGGATATGGTCGCGCAAAGCGTGCAATACGCACCGAAAAGCGATGTACGTTTTACGCCGATCAGACCAATTCAGTTCCTGCATCAAGTCTTTGAGCCAACTGTTGGTCCGTTGAATTGTGGAATCGAATACTTCGAGGCCAGTGACTTTCATGCAAAGTGGGCTTGCACGTTACGTACCACCTCCAACCTTTGCCGAAGAGACCGGAGTATATCGGAGCTTCCCCAGGAACCGGTAAACCGAATTCAAATAGGTCTCACGATCCGTCGAAAATGCCTCGCCATGTCGCGCGCCAGGTACCAGCAACAATTCCTTGAGAGGGCTGCGCGCCGCCTTCCACAACCTTTCCGCCAGCGCCGGTGGCATACGCCGGTCTTCACCGCCGGCGATGAACAGAATGGGAGCGTCAATCTCACGAACGGCGGCCTCAACATCGCCATCGTCGGGATCGAAGCCCATGCGCATTGCCGTGATCCCGACAATGAGATTCGCGATTGGAAAGGCAGGCAATCGGAAAAACAATTTAAGATGGTGCGCGACCGTCTCCCGGAATGAGAGGAAGGAACTGTCCGAAACTATGGCTTTGAATCCCGGGCACTGCTTTGCTCCCAGAATAGCGGTGGAAGCACCCAGCGACACGCCCCATAGAACCTGTGGACGATCGCCGGCCTTTTCCCTGACGATCTTTTGGGCCGCACAGACATCGCGGCTCTCGTAAATTCCGAGCGTCGTGTAGGCTTTGCCGCTCTCGCCATGGTTTCGCAGGTCGAACAGCAGAACGCCGTATCCACGACGATTGGATTCCGCTCCTCTGGTGAGCAATTCCAATCGAGACCGGTTTAATCCGTGAACGAAAATAATGACCGGCTTTGCCGGATCCCCTGGATTCCACCAGCCCCGCAGCGGGATTCCGTCACTGCTCGTGAATTCCACCGGGGTAACGGACAGGCCAACTTCTTCGGCGGTTTTGGGACCACGCTCCGGAAACCGGAACCGGCTGTTCGTTATCAGAAAGGAAGCTCCGACGGGTAACACGACAAAAAGAATGAGGAAGACGAAGATCGCGATTGCGAACGCGAGCCGCCGGAGCCAGCGAAGGATGGTGACGCGATTCATTGTTCTACCACGTAGCTTGCGAGGAGAGGTTTCTGATTTTCTTCCCGGACTTCATAAGTCACCTTGAACGGCGGCATCGCTTCAA
>Ga0137418_10002535_pt1 | contig 16704 bp, 15 predicted proteins | sample CZODoug3_1_2_16f_FD_122242 | JGI IMG/M metagenome (GOLD analysis project Ga0137418, IMG submission 122242) | Vadose zone soil fungal communities from Angelo Coast Range Reserve, California, USA - CZODoug3_1_2_16fungal (Hybrid Assembly) | ecosystem: Environmental > Terrestrial > Soil > Vadose... | reverse complement strand
GCCCACGACGTTGGTTCGCCGCTTGATCTCGGCGTTGAGGCGTTCGAGCGGGTTGGTGCTGTAGATCTGGCTCCAGTGCGCTCGCGGAAACGTCATGAAGGCAAGCACATCGTTCTCGGCTTCGTCCATGCAGGTTGCAAGCTTGGGCATCTTGTCCCTGAACTGGTCGGCCACGGAGCGCCATTACGTCTTCGCTGCCTCGGGTGTGTCTTGCACGAAGACCGTGCCGATGGCCGCCGACACCATCCGTCGCTGCGTCTTGTTGGCGAAGGCCAGCGCGCTGATGTGATCTGGACCGAAGGCGACTTCAAAGCCTTGTGTGGGCTCATGCTTAATGAAAACCCGCCGAATCACTTTTTTCGGGCGTGGATAGACAAAGCTGGAAGGCCGAAATTCGCAAAGGCTCTTACCCGGCACAATGCCGAGTGGTACGCAGGCTGGGCCTGGGATACCACCATCGGAAAAGCTAAAGTCCGGACCTCAATCGGTTTTTATCCGTCGAATGAAAAGAAGGAATCCCGCTGGGGTGCGATTGATTTTGACGCTCACAGCGGGGAGTACGAGCAAGCGAGGAAATGGTCGTTGGAATCCTTTCAGTTGTTACGGGGACACCCGCAGCAGCCTTACCTTATTCTCAGTGCGTCCGGTAACGGTTATCACTTACACATTTATACCCGCGAATTCTTTCCCATCCGCCAATGGATTCTTCTTTTGAAGCAGACTTGCGATTGGATCCGAGCGCCAATTGCGGATGGAGCCTGTGAGATTTTCCCGAATGAGCGCGCCGAGTCGCAACCATGTGGCAAAGCTATCCGGGCACCCGGGACATGGAACCCGAAGACGGGCAAACCTTCACTGATTGAATACGAAACGGTAACGCCCTTGTTGGAAACGCTGCCGCGTTCGTCGAGCTTCTTCTGTGTAGGGAAACTCCGGACGGCTCTCCCTCGTAACGACACAGAAGTTTCCCTATATAAAAGAACAGATAATTACTTTCTTACACAGTGGAGTCTCAGTACAAAACCAGAAGTTGAGAAAATCCTGGCGCGTTACCCGGTCGTGCAAAAAGGTACGCGCCACAGTGTCCTCATTCAGTTAGTTGGCCATCTGACTAACAAGTTTGGGCGCGAAGCAGCGCAGCGGATCATAGAAGAACATTATCGGCTCAATCAGGAAAACATCCGATCTCCCTTGGAAGAACATCTGCGCGAATTCGATGCAGCCTGGGGCGGGATGCGCAAGAAACTCCAGGCCGAATTTCATCCCGAGGAACGGCAGAAGTTCGATGATTTCGAAACTGAGAATCAGCGAGAGGGCTTCTCGATCGTCCGCGCTTTTGCGGGACTAGCGGAGCAAAGAAACGAAAAGGATTTTCAAATCTCTCGGGCGAGTCTCGCTGACAGGCTGAGCATGACGCCGCCCGGTGCTGGCAAACTCATTAGCAAACTGTGCGGGTTAGGCATCATCGCCCAGACTCAGCCTTGTGTCATCCACAAGGAATCGGCGCGCTATTGCTGGTCGCTTCCACGAAGCGAGCCAAAGGCCCAACTGCCCCGAGTCGCTGGGGCTTTTGAGGCAGCCGTGTATCAAAATGCGACAGTAACTAGCTAACAGGAGGAGTAACAATGAAAGAGACAAGGACCACAACGCAGACCAAGCCGCCCGTAAGTCGGGAGGCCGTCCGAATCCTCGCCCTCTCGATTGGGGCGCGCGAGGCTGCGAGGCGGCTGGGAATAAAAGAGAGTACGCTTTTATCCTGGTCCCATCGCCTTAAATGGAGGCTGCCACGGCACAAAGTTGGCCGCCCGCCACTTGATCTTAAGGTAAGCCCCGGTGACGTTCTATTGGATTACAAGCGGCGCGGAGGGCTAACGCGCATGGACATGGCAACGGCTGCAGCCGCAGCGGCCGAAAGACTGGTCCGGCATGTGTGAACATCCGACGTGTACCGCGCTGAAGTCGTGAGCTGGTTGCAGCGCAATCACCCGCACCCCTTGTTCTACAGTTTACTGGCGACGTCAGCAACACTGATTCTCGTTGCCACGGCTATCGTTCGAGATTGCGGTCATGTGCTCGCGTAAGCAATCGATGTAATTGGACCATGATCGGAATTTGCGGGCACGCGCTTCTGCGCTCAAACGGGCGTAAAGGGCGCGATCGCTCAATAAACGTCTCATTGCGCCCGCTAAGTCCTCCCAACTCGTTTGGTCAACAAACAGACATCCTCCCCCGGCGCTAACTTCTCCCAGCGCGCCATTGTCGCCGCAAATGCAAGGCTTGCCATGTGACAGGCTCTCCAGAATCGGCAAACCAAAGCCTTCCATCAGCGAAGGATAAACCGTGAACGCACATTCGCAGTAAGCGCGCTCGAGTCTGTCGTCATCGACGTGCTTCAGCCACCGAAAAGGCCGGCCGCCTGTCTGCATTTTCCTGATGCTCGGAAGAATCTTATGGCCATAGTTTCCCGTGCTGCGCCCAATGAGCTCAAACTCGAAGGTAATCCCCTCCTCCCATAAACTCTCCAAGGCGCGCAGCAGCGTTGGGTAATTCTTCCTCGCCTCAAGCGTACCAACAGAAACGATCAGATTGCGGGAAGGGGTTCGCGCGGCGCGGCGCTTGGGTTTCTCCCACTCAATCGGCCACTTTTCGACACATGTGGCCGTGGGCGCCGTCCCCAGATCCAGCCAAAGGCGGTGCAGGTGATCGCATGACTCCTGCGAAATACAGATAACGAAATCAAAGGCGGCGAGCGATTCAACATAACGATTAAATCTGGCCCGGCGCCCTGCTGAAATCCCTCTCAGGCGCAAATCCGCGGCGTCATGAAAAATCGCAATGCTGCGCGCCGCGGTTTGGGCAATAAGCCTGGGCAACCAATCCATTCGTCCGTCACGAAAAAGATCGGGCACTAGCAAAACGTCGCCTTGCTTGAGTTCGTTTTCGAGCCGAACGCGTTTGCAAAATATCCACCGACAAAGCTCCGCCAAAAAATTTTCGCCGTGCCATTTGGGCCGCGCCATCGCGCGGGATAATACACGAAACGGACTCTCCAGGATCTTCCGTTCGCGCGATCCCAAGAGATGGTAGCGTCCCGCTCCCAGATTCCAGCAGATAGCGGTAACCGCATGCCGCGTCCGGAGCTCGGCAAAAATCTTGCGCGTCGTCCGCTGTATCCCGGTGTTGGTGACCGACTTGCAAGAGCTTGTAACGTCGAGGAAAATCATTCTGCCAATCGCGACGAGCATTCCATCCCCCTCAAACTCATTGCCTTTCTCTCCCGCGGGACGAGCCGGCCTTTCCCACACAATGTCTCTCTCGAATTAACCGAAAATGACTTCAACTGGCGGCGCTCGGCACTCGCTATGACAAAGTCAAAGAAGTTCATTTGAGAGCTTGGTTCAAAAGGCAGATTCTAAGACGCTGCAGATTTCGGCCGCGTATTCCGCCCATGATTTGATTAGCCGGTTCGAGATTTGGGCCGCCAACTTCTCATGCAGATCGGCACGCGTGGAAAGCGACACCATCGCCTCAGCCAGCTTGTCCGCATAGCGGACGTCCACCGTAAGGCATCCACCGCCTCGGGCCGTTTCCGCCATTGCGCCGAAATTTGCGCAGATACAGGGGCGTCCATGCCACCGGCTCTCCAGACTCGGCAAACCAAAACCTTCCATCAGCGAAGGATAAACTGTGAACGCACATTCCTTGTAGAGGCTCGCCAGTGCATCATTTGTCACGGAGCCGTGCCAGGTCGTGTTCGGATTCCTGCTAACCGCCGCCTGCACTTGCCGCGCCAGGGAGCTCGCATGCTTGTAGCGGTCGCCTACCAGGTGGAGAAACAGCTTCGGGCATTGCAAGCTGGAGTTGGCTTGCGCGAAGGCTTCGAGCAAGGTGCTATGATTTTTACGCGGTTCCAGGGTGGAAACACAAAGCATGCTCACGGAACCGGCCGTCGCGCGACTCCTGACGGACCAACGCGATTGGCCAAGCAATTCGCCGGCATGACTGCAAACATGAATCGACGGCAGCTGCAACTTTCGTTCCTTTACGAACCGACGGAATTCTTCAGCCGCCGAATGCGAAACGGCGATGACAATGTCACCGCTGCAAAGCGCTTCCATGTACTCAGCGTGATATTTCGCCGCCTCCGGGCGAACCAACTCTGGATGTGAGAGAGGAATTGCATCATGAAAAATCGCGGCTACACGCATGCCGCGGTTTCGCGCGAAGCGGATTATGCGGTTTGCTCTCCACCGGTACAGCACTTCGGGCAAAAGCAGCCACGATTCGGCAACAGCATCATGTAAGATGGGCTTGGTGAATTCACTAATGCCAAGCGAATTCTTCTCTTTCAGTTTGAGCGGCATCAGCGTCCGGCCCCATTTAGACCAGCGGACGACATGAAGGTTTACGTCAACCTGATTCAACCCAGCGACCAGCCCGCGAACCACCGTCTGGATTCCGGTCCTTGCGCGACTCCTGGCGGTATGGGTCGCCGCAACGAAGATCGTGAGTTGACGTTTTCTCACGGCATCGCCATGCAGAGATTCATCAGGTGCGCGGCCCCACTCGCTCACGTCACATCAGCCGTGGCTAGCGATGCCCTGCCGAGGTGGCGTCATGATACACCTCGAGCGTTTCACGCGCGGCTCGATCCCACGAAAAATCCCGCGCCCTTGCCAGGCCATGCTCGCTCAGGGAGCGGCGTCGTTCAGGCGACCTGACGACATCACTTAGGGCCGTGGCGAGAGCTGGCAGGTTGTCCGGCGGGAAAAGCAGGGTCGCTCGCGCCGTAATTTCGCGAAACGGTGGGATGTCGCTTGCCACCACGGGACAACCGCATGCCATCGCTTCCAGAATCGGCAACCCAAAGCCTTCATAGACGGAAGGGTGAATTAGCGCTCCCGCAGCTTGCAACAGAGTCACCACATCTTGGTGCGCCACGGCGTCCAACCAGACAATTCGATGCGCAATCCCAAGATCGCTGGCCAATGAGCGCAATCCCTTGCCTGCTCGCCTCCGTTGCAGAAGCACGAGCCGCCAGGGCATCGGGACCTTGGCCGCAAAGGCGGCCATCGCCAGTGAATGGCGCTTTGCCGGAGTGTTCGCGCCCACGAGCAGCAAATACGGGGCGGCGCTCCCCGTGAGGAGAAATGCTTTTTTTTGCAGGCCGTCTTGATCTTCTGCCGGCGCGAAGCTCGGCTCGGCGGCTTCCCAAATAACCCGCACTCGCGCTGCAGCGTCAGGCGCGATCGCACAGATGCGATCTGCCGTCGCTTTTGTCGGCACAATCAAGCGCGTCGCGCCCCGCAAGGCGCGCCAGAGTGCTTGCTGGCAGTACCATTTTTTCGCGACCTGCTCAAGACCCTGCATATGGAACTCCGGCCGCTCAATCGCCATAACATCATGTACCGTGATTACTGCCGGGCAGGGCAGGCCGCGGGGCATCATATTGTTAGGGCTGTGGAAAACGTCTATTTCTCCGAAAGGCGCATAGTGGCGGGGCCAAAAGACCGGCAGGGGCGAAGTCGGGCCTGGTCGAACTGTAATGTCCATCGTGTTGCGACCGGGTGAAAGCGGGCGCGGGGCGAGCCGATGCCTCCAAAAGATGAACTGATCCGAAGCTCCTGCGCGCGGCAAACGATCAACAAGCGCCTGCGTGTAGGTGCCAATACCGCTCGGTGTTTCACGGATGTATCTCGCATCCATGGCAACGCGAATCGACGGACGCGTTGCGCCGTTCCCCTCGAGTTCTGCCCCGCAGCCATTCTCCTTAATCAAAGCGACCTTGGACCGCTAACCCCAAAGCATACGTACGCTGAAGGGAATATCCTGACTTATCCGGCGATTTTAGCGCGGCGGCTATGCATTCCATCTGTCGAGCGGCCGCGGTCGGACGCGCCCCAGTGACTAATGGAACAGTGTCGCAACCAACGAATCTTTGGCCCACAACGGGCGCGATTTTCCGATCTACGGACCGAGGCACGCGCCGCCATCGCCACGCGCAGCTTCTAACCTCGCAGGAGCTCGTGACATCAAGAAAAAGCATGCTCAGCGTGAAGTAAAAATGCTCCACCTCGAGCCGAAGGACTCGACGGTCTGACTATTATGGCGCCCTCCACTGGGCACGTCGTGCAGCGTCATGGTGCTTAGTTGTCCGACACTGACCTACTCAGCAGGTTGTCAAACCTAAAAAACATGTCAGATGAGGCCTGATCAAGCTACTGAAGGCAATCCCCATTTTGTTCGAAGCGGGAATGAAATATTTCTCCACGCCTCGGCGTTCAAGGCAACGGCTGATCCACATATCTTCCATGTAAAACGCACCCTCGGGGCCAGTTGAATAATTCTAAAGCGAAGAATCGAAGAAACGGAGTTGGATCAGGTAACTTCCGCATCCAGTCACCACCGCGACGCGCTGTGGATTCTTGGAAATCGACAGACGGAGATAAGTTTGGAGTGGCGCAAGTTTACGGTACGGGGGATCGGACGCGAAAGCTCCGCGAAAATCATTGCGCGTCATCCGTTACCCTTCCGAGTTTTGCACGGATGTACAGGAACTCCTGACGTCGAGGCAAATCATATCAATCTGAAACAAAAGGTTTTCAAAAAAAACGCCAGGCGACCTGGTTGAGTGACACTAAAGCGATAGGAACTCAATTCGTCAAATATGCGATATGTCGGATCGCCACTCATGCAATTATTCTTTGAAGTTCCGGGTGCATGGCATTTCCAGTGAAAATGCAAATTGCGCTACCATTTCAATCGTCCAAACCACTTGCGCCCAGGGAACGCTATCTTAAGTTTGCTCTCGCTTGAGCACGGAATCTCCCATCGTAGCCACTGTCGCTGAGCTGTATGCGACCCCAATTCGGACGCAAGCCCGGCAGCAAAAGCCCACTTTTCGCATTCGACCGACAAAAGGCTGGGCACCGCTTAACGTTCTCGAACTTTGGAAGTATCGCGACCTGCTCTGGATTTTGGTAGAGCGCGACACGAAACTTCTCTACAAACAAACTGCGCTTGGGGTTGCTTGGGTGGTGATGCAGCCCCTCATCGCAGCAGTGATCTTCGCCGTAATCTTCGGCCGAGTAGCAAGGCTTCCAAGCGACGGCGCGCCCTACCTGTTGTTTGTCTTCTGCGGTTTGACTGTCTGGACGTATTTCTCGCAAGCACTGCAACACGCGGGAAATAGTCTCATCCGTAACGCCCAGCTTGTCTCTAAAGTTTACTTTCCCAAGTTACTTCTCCCACTCGCCCAGACCATTCGTGGGCTCGTTGATTTCACGGTTACGCTGGTCGTTCTTTTGGTGTTAATGGCGATTTATCGAGTCCCGCCCACATTTCGACTGGCCGTATTACCTGTCTTTCTGTTCTTCATGACTCTGACCGCAACTGGCGTAGCCCTATGGTTTTCCGCGCTCAGTGTTAAATACCGTGATTGCACACACGCACTGCAATATTTCATTCAAATTTGGATGTACGCCAGTCCAGTCGTGTATCCAATAAGCATGATTCCTGAACGCTGGCGCCCGTTGTTCGCCTTGAATCCCGCGGTCGGATTCATTGAAGGTTTTCGGTGGGCAGTGCTAGGCCACAGCGTTCTGAACCCCAGTCTCGTCTGCATCACGATCGTAATGTCCTTAGTTGTCTTGTTTAGCGGCGCGTTTTTCTTTCGCCGCGCCGAACGTGGCTTCGCCGACATCATTTAGTCTTTGGATTATTTCGCGAAATGTCGGACGTCGCCATCGCTGTCAAAAACTTAAGCAAGTCTTTCAAGATCGCCCATCAACGGGACGCGGGATACAGGACACTGCGTGATGATCTAATGGGTTTACCGCAGCGAATGCTGGCGCGATGGAAGAGAAACGGCCAACTTACATCCGAAACGTTCTGGGCGCTTAAGGACGTTTCGTTCGAAGTTAAGAAGGGCGAAGTAGTCGGCATTATCGGACGCAACGGAACGGGCAAGAGCACTTTGCTAAAGATTCTAAGTCGCATCACTGAGCCGACATCCGGCGGCGCAGACATTTACGGACGCGTTGGAGCGCTTCTCGAAGTCGGGACCGGTTTTCATCCGGAACTAACCGGCCGCGAAAACATTTTTATGAACGGCGCGATCCTCGGCATGAAGCGCGTCGAGATTCAACAAAAGTTTGCCGAAATCGTTGCCTTCGCCGGGATTGATAAGTTCCTGGACACGCCGGTAAAGAGGTATTCCAGCGGAATGTATGTGCGGCTCGCTTTCGCCGTCGCCGCGCACCTCGATCCGGAAATTCTCTTCGTCGACGAAGTTCTGGCGGTGGGCGACACCGAGTTTCAAAAAAAATGTTTAGGCAAGATGCACGACGTGTCGCAGGCGGGCAGAACCGTTATTTTTATCAGCCATTCAATGGAAGCAATCTCGCGACTCTGCCCTCGCGCGATTTGGTTGCACGAGGGGCAATTAATTGTGGATGGCCCTTCAGACGCTGTTATCGCCCAATATTCCGGCGCCAGCGCCCTTTCCGCGATTCAAACTTGAAAGACCGCCTGCGAAGAAAACGGGAGAGAAAATAAGATAAGTCCCCGCACGTGGAAGCCGGAACGAAGGCGCTCCACAGGGCGCGGCGCTCGTTTTTAGAGTAATCGAGGAATCCCATCCACCACTCTGGATGAACGTTGCCCCAGTGGCGCCATTGGCTCTTGAAAATATCCTTGTACACCTTGCCACGCTGGGATTTCGTTTTTGTTGCCGAATATTCGCGCGAACACGACAGCAGTTTGTCGATCCGAACGATAAGCCCTTTGTTAGCGGCGATGCGTTGCCAGTATTCATAATCCATCGCCGTCTGGAAATCCTCGTCAAAGAGCCCTATGCGATCCATGATGCGCCGGCACCAGAAAGCGGCCGGCTGGCAGATGATACAGCGGCCCTTGAACTCCTCGAGTTGAAACTCGCGCGTATCGTATTCGCGGATAATATCGCCGTGTTCATCAATATAGTTGGCTCGCCCGTAGAATAAATCCACACTAGGCTGACGTCTCCACTCGGCGACAATGGTTGAGACCGCCCCTGGCAGGAGCAGATCATCACTGTTGAGAAAGGCGAGGATACTTCCCTTTGCGAGTTGTAGACCAGAATTGATTGCGCTGGTTTGCCCGCCGTCCCGCTCGCTCTTCCAAAAGAAACGCCCATCGTAACTTTTCAATATCTCACGCGATTCATCGGTCGAACCGCCGTCCAGAACAAAATACTCGATCTGCCGGTAATCCTGAGCAAGCACGCTCTCGATGCACTGCCGCAGAAACCGGCCTTGTTGGTAGGAGGGTGTGACGATGCTCACCAGCGGTGGCTCGAGGACGGCGATTTCTCGCAGCCTGGGGGCCTCTCGCCGCGCGGGAGCTTTGCGGAGCGCCTCAAGAAGCTCCGCCGCGGAATCGAGATAGTTGAAACGATGCGACTGAGCCTGCCCCTTGGACACCGCGGGTGCATTTTTCCAGACGTCTTCCACGACACGCGCGATCGACTCAACTTCCTGCGGATCAAAATAACGGGCCGTGTCCCCCCCGACTTCGGGCAGGCTGCAAGCGCTGCTGCAAGCCACCGGCACGCCGACGGCCAGCGCTTCGGCCACGGGAATTCCGAAACCTTCAAACAGCGATGGAAAAAGCAGACAGGTGGCCCCGCTGACGAGCGTATGGAGTTCTTCGTCTTCAACGTAACCAAGCATCCAAAGCCATCCCTCGCCTTTCGCCCGCTCGAGCTGTTCTATTAACGCTCCTTCCGCAGAGGAAGCATTTCCGACTAGTACGAGCGGTATCGCCACTCCGCGTCGGCGTAAGCGCAGGAGCGCATCGAGAAGCTTTTTATGATTCTTATGCGGCCAGAAGTTGCTGGGAAAAATCGCATAACGCGGAGGAAGCCCAAATTTCTTTCTTGCCCTGTTGATTGCCTCCGGCGAGGCGCTTCCGGAAAGAAACTGTGGACTGGGAGAGGGATACACCACTTTTATTCGCCGCTCGTCGCAGCCGTAAGTCCGCGCGACATCCTGCCTTGCGAATTTCGAGAGCGTAAAAACCAGGTCCGCCGATCCGATCGCAGTGCCGAATGCGAAGTCGCGCCGCGACCGCTCGGCCGGCTCAAAGAAATACGGATACGTTAGATGTTGAAGATCGGGAAGGCAGGAAGCAACCTTGAAGGCGCGGTCTGCATCATAGATATCAAGCTTATCGGGGTACCAATAAACGACCCAATCCGGCCTGATTTCCTCGATAGCCCTGCGCTCGTTGGCTGCCCAGGTAGTATTTTTCGGGCCGGGAAGATAGTGGCGCGCCACATTGTCTGGCAGGGAAGCGCCAATCTCTTGAAAATTAAGGGGCGTCAGACCAACGTGGATCGAAAGCTCTGGATTTCTGGCGAGTGCGCCCGCGAGGCCAAGAAAATATCCAACGATCCCTCCGCTGGAGTGGGCCTGCAAGATCCGTGCACTAAAATAGATTACCAATGCACGCGCCTCGGATTCTTAGTTGCTTACAGGGAAACCGTCGCTTCTTCCAGCGAGCATGCGCAATCCCTCGCCGGCGCAACTCCACAATTCAAGGACCTTTTTTTCGGCTTCTTTGGGAAACAGCTTGCTGATTTCAGCATCAGTCATGAGGTCGTGAATCAACCGCATCAGTTCGCAAAGGACCCCAGGGGTCAGTTGCAAATTTGAATATTGGTCGGCGAGCCTCTGGATTTCCATGAAACGCAGCCAACCGCCCGTCGCAGTCTTTGTGCTCGGATATTCGCGGATGCAAGCGACAGGGAAAGGGACCCAATCAGGATCGCCAAGCGTAAGGAGCCGAAACCAAATCTCGGAATCCAAGACGTAATGCAAGTTTCTATCGAGCAGCCCGCCCGCCTTTTGCAGCGCTTCGCGCCGAATAAAAGTGGCAGGTTGGAGGATGTAATTGAGTCCCGCGACGAACGCACGTCGGTTGAAACGGAAGTTATCTGGATAAAACGGGCGCCGCGCCTTGCCCGCTTGATCGGTCCGGAACCCAATACCCATGTGAAAGGGGGCAGCTGGGTTCTTTTTGAATGCATTCTCCATGTGCTGAAAGGCGCCGGGCTCATAAAAATCATCGGTGTTCAACCAGGCAACGAGGCTGCCGCGCGCGAGACGCAAACCCTTATTGATTGCGTCCGCCTGCCCTTCGTCCGGCTCGGAAATAAAGTGCGCGCACCGCCTGCGGAAAGGCTCGGCTGCCGCAAGTGTTTGCGGGTTGGACTGGCCGTCCACAAAGATCGTTTCAAAACTCGCGCCCTGCTGGGTAAAGATGCTCGTGAGACATTCCGAGACAAACTCGGGAGGCTGGTTATAACTGGGCACCACAATCGAGATAGCAGGCTGCATAAATTGTCCGTCGGTTCTAGCGTGCGGCGCCCGACCCATCAGCCGCACTCTTCGAAGCAAGTCTTTCTTCCATGGCCTTGTACAAGGCATCCATTTTCAGAAGCTTCTGTAACCTTGCCTCGCGGTCGGCCTCGATCTCCTCGATGCGCGCGCCCGCCTGCCGCAACGCTTGTAGCCTGGCCTCTCGGTCGGCATCAATCTCTTCATAACGCCGGACCAACTCTTTATGCTGGGCGTTGGCGTCGAGTAACGCCTGTATGATGCGTCCCTCGGGATGGCGCAGCAGAACTTCGGTACCTTCCTGTTCGGTGTGGGGAGACAATTCGTGCGCGCTCACGATAGTAAACATGTCGTAATCGTTGAAAATAGCCGGTTCAAAATAAAGAAAGGGCGCTCCCAGCTCGGAGAATAATCGGGCGAGGGACTGGCGGCTGAAAATGTACAGATGCTCGGCCGGCTTAAACTGCTCGAGAAAACGATCCTTATTTCGCACCATTTCCTCGTACGTGCGGCCAAGGGGAAAACAAGGCGTTTGAACGATCATGAAGCCGTCCGGCTTTAGCAGTTCCATGCAGCGTTGCATTGTGGTACGGGGATCGGGCAGATGCTCGAGAACGTCGAAATGCAGGACGAGATCTAAGCTGTCCGGTTCTAGATTCTGCTTTTCGATCGTGCCCGTAAGCATCGGGACGCCAAACGCGGACTTTGCGTATTCCACCAGCCAGGGACTCAGTTCCAGACCCGTTGCATCAAATCCGGCCCATCGCATCAAGGCGACGAATCCTCCGTGCGAGCAGCCCAATTCGAGCGTCCGCGCGGGTGGCAGCCGATACTTCAGCAGCGTTCGCATCCAATGCATGCAGCGTTCGTTTAAATCGTTGCGCGCCCGCTCCGCCAAGCTTGGATACCCGTCCTGGACTACGAACGATTCGTAGTAGCGGCGCCCATAAAAATCGCTGGCATCGTCGATTACGTCGAATCGCTCCGCCGGCGGCCAGTTCTTGAGCACGAGGGTCTGGCAGTTTTCGCAACAGAAGTATTCAGGTGAAAAATCGGTGAGATCGCTCTGGCCGCACCAGCAGGGATGAGTGGAATTCATCGTCGAGAAATATGTGGCCAAAACCGGCTTGACGGCGCCGTCAGGTCGCCGAGCGCCTCTTCGCGGTTAAGCGTAACCACTGAGCCACGCGAACTTGGCATACCCCCCAGCAAGCGTCAAGCGTCTCGAGGATGCAGGGCCGTTTATTGATTGTCCGTTTGCCGACACGCGACCGGCTCGGCGCGCACGTAAGGAATATCGAGGTCAAACACGGATCCATTCTCCTATGGCGGTTCATCAACAACCTGCCATAGAGAAACCGGAGACGAATTCCGTCGGATCGCGAAACGCCGATTGACCGACTTGTTTCCAGAACGTAATCGTGTTGCAGTATAAGGGACCGGATCGCGCGCACCGTGGGATCGGGAAGTTAGGATATTTCTTAGGATAGTATCTTTTCGATTGGAGGTAAGGTTGGATTTACAAAAGCAGGCATCTAAATATTACTGGTATCATTCCGTCGATTTTGGAATGGAGTAATCATCGACGGTGACTATGATATCCGAGAGGTGCTGCTTCACTACGGTTTCCCGGAGCGGATGGATGGCATGGATGTGTTGGATGTCGGGCGTGGCAGCGGCTTTTTTGCGTTCGAGTTCGAGCGGCGGGGCGCTGCGGTGACTGCGACGGACATTTGCTCCTTCCTCGATTGGGACTTCCTGGGTGGCGATGAGCAGCGGGAGGCGCGACGCAAGGCCATTGGAGACGAGCAAGGGTTTACCGTCGAGCACATCACCGGGGCGTTCGAGTTTGCCAGCGGGGTGAGGAAGTCGCGTGTCACAAGTAAGCTGATTAATGTCTATGAAATGAGCCCGGGCGGCGTTCGGCAACCGAAAGTTCGATCTTGTTTTTGCGGGACCCATTACTTCGCACCTCCGCGACCCGATCCTTGCATTCGAAAGGCTGTACAAGCTGACCAAGCACCGCTGCATCGTGGCGTCGCCCTCGTTCGAGGACCCGGCTGTCGCGCACCTTCCGGTCATGTGCCTGGTTGGCACCATGGACTCGGACCGCCGGAGTTGGTGGGTGATGAACGGCATGTGCCTAATCGAGGTGCTGCGCTGCGCTGGATTCAAGCAGGTTCGTATCGTCTCCCAATTCACCTTGCCAAACCGGTGCGTCCCATCTCTGAAGGTACCGCATCTGGTAGCGCACGCGGACGTGTAGGACGGCTCGCGCGATGGCATGGACTTTGCGAAAGGCGTATTACGTTTATTGGACAAATTTGAGTCAATAAGAGGATGCGGGGCTACTGAATCGCCAGACTCTTACCGCCGGCAACTTTGGTTTCAATTGCAATGGGTCAGCCACCGAGAGTTTCCATTCTGTTGCCTTGTCTTAACGCGCGTCAGTTTCTCGACGCACGCATCGAGTCTCTTCTAGCCCAAACGTTCTCCAGTTGGGAGGCGATCGTCCTTGATAGCCATTCCACCGACGGTAGTTGGGAGGTTTTTAAATCGATCGCATCCACTGATTCCCGTTTTCGGCTCTACCAGCTTCCACAGGATGGACTTTACGCCGCACTTAACCGGGGCATGGAGCTTGCACGCGGCGAATTTCTGCACATTGCCACCTGCGACGACACAATGGCTCCGGAATTTCTCACTGAGATGCTAAAGGCATGCGCTCAATACCCAAAGGCTGGCATCGCTGTGTGTGACCTTTTGTTTATCGATCGCAACGGAGACAAGCTTTTGCCTGCGGATTTGATTGGTCATTTGACCGCGCGCGCGACTGAGAATTTGTTGAGTTTGGATACCGTTCGCACTTCTGTCCCGGGAGAAATATGCCGTCATCTCAATTACCGGCCCGTCCCTCACGATTGCCTGCTACACTTTGCCGGGCGCAGTGTTTATTGTTCTCTAACGCAACTGGTTGTTCGCATGTCGTCCATAAAAGCGGTGGCACCGTTTGAAACCAAGATAGGTTCTATTGCTGACTACGAGTGGTTGCTTCGTCTCACCGCTTGTGCTGGTTCGGTGCATTTGCCAAGAAAACTGGCAATGTGGCGCTACCATGGAAATCAGCTCAGCCTTCGTCGAGATGAGTCGCGCCTTGGTTCCATGAAAGCGGCGGGCGAGCGCACCCTGCGGGGAATTTGCGAGCGCCAGCCACGCCAGTTGACTCGGAATGACTGCGAGGCATTCCTGTTACCTTACAAAACTCTTCTTGCCGGTTCAGCGATCAAGCGTCTTGGCTGCTGGTTCGAGGCCCTCGTTCGTCTTCTGTGGATGTTCTTTGAGCGACCTGCCGCCACTCTGCGCGCACTTGGTCGAGCGAGATTTCGCTTTGGAACGCGCAGATACTCATTGATTCCGATGATTTTTCAAGGAATCGGATTGGCGCCGACAGAGCTCGACGCTAGCGAACGTCCAACAGAAAAAGTGATGTTTCCCGAGCGGGATATCTCTGGGAAGATTTAATGTTGCACTGCTTGCCGAACAAATGCCTGGAAGTGCTTGAGGCAAACGATGTAATTCAACGATGATCGCCTCTAAGCCTTAACCCGGTCGAGATCTGCTTCGACCATTTCTCGCACCAATTGGTCAAAGGTGCCGGTCGGCCGCCAACCCAGCTCTCTTTGAATCTTTTCGGCACAACCTATGAGCTGGGCGGGCTCGGCCGGCCGATCGAAGGAATCGTCATACTTGACGAATTTGTCCCAAGGGAGATCGACAACGGCAAAAGCGGCTTTGACAAAATCACGCACCGAATGCGTTTTCCCCGTCGCCACCACGTAATCGTCCGGCTTCTCAGGCTGCAGCATTAGCCACATCGCCCGGACATAATCTTGAGCTCGTCCCCAATCCCGCCGGCTTTCGAGACTACCAAGAACAAGCTCGTTTTGCATGCCCCGAGCGATTCGGGCGACTCCGCGCGTGATCTTGCGGCTCACGAAATTTTCCCCGCGACGTGGCGACTCGTGGTTGTAAAGGATTCCGTTACAAACAAAGAGGCCGTAGGACTGCCGATAGACGCGCGCCAGTTGTGTGGCAAAGGCTTTGGCGCAGCCATATGGGCTCGATGGTCGCATCGAGGTGTTCTCATTTTGAGGGAACTCCGCTGCGGTCCCGAAGATTTCTGACGTGGACGCGTGGTAAAAGCGTGGCGGCCGGGGTTGATCCCGCGCAATTTCAAGCAATCGCAGGGTCGCCATGCCCGCCGCCTCGCAGGTGGACTCTGGGATTTCAAAACTTAAACCGACATGACTCTGGCCAGCGAGATGGTAAACCTCTTCCGGGCGAACTTTAGCAAAGATTCGGCGAAGCGTGGTTGAGTCTCCCAAATCGCCATAATGCAAGAACAGGCGCTCCCCATAGATCGCCGCGTCGCCGCGCAAATGCTCGATACGCGATCGCAACAGATTACTGGTTCGGCGCACAAGACCATGGACAGTATAGCCACGTTCGAGCAGCAGCTCGGTCAAGTAGGAGCCATCTTGGCCGGTAATGCCGGTGACCAGTGCGGTCTTTGCCTCGTCTTCCATGGCTTGCCACAGGAAAGCGCTTTTGGCCCCTATTGACTAGCCTCATCCCTTAATCGTTGCCTTGGCGCAAGCGCGGACTGATCCCTGCGGCCTGTTTGTAATTCAGTTTGCAGCTTTTCAGATTTCTTGCCTTCCACCACGGAACCAGCATCTTCGTTCGCCAGCAACCCGCTGCTAAGGCGTAGGCCGATTTTGCCCATCGTTTTCGGTGATAAAGAAGGATCGCAGAACCGGAAAGCTAAGTGGAGATGCGCCAAGTGAAACTAAAAACCTGACGCGGCCCCAGTGGCATCCAGGCTACCCAGCTCGCAGCCCGGCGGTCAATTCACAAATTAGCGGGCTTTCCGCTATCGTTGGTCCGGAAAAACTCGGAGAATAACCGAATGCATTAATGCTGAGGTCGGTCAAAATTCGCATGAAGCCAATTAAGGCATCGATCATTGCGCTGGCACTCGCTGCGAGCTGGACACCATTTAATTTGTGGGCGCAGCAAAGCCAAGCGGAACTGCTTAAGCAAGCGCGCGTGACGAAGCATCAGGCTAAGAAAATTGCGTTGGCTAGAGTTAAGGACGACACGATCAAGAGCGTCGAGCTTGGTAAGGAAAACGGAATGCTGATCTGGTCGATCGACGTTGCGCAGCCGGGTAAGAAAGACATTACCGACGTCTGGGTAGATGCGACATCAGGAAAGATCACCGCAGTTGAGGTCGAGACGCCAGCTGACGAGATGAAAGAAGTAG
>Ga0137418_10002534_pt1 | contig 16705 bp, 16 predicted proteins | sample CZODoug3_1_2_16f_FD_122242 | JGI IMG/M metagenome (GOLD analysis project Ga0137418, IMG submission 122242) | Vadose zone soil fungal communities from Angelo Coast Range Reserve, California, USA - CZODoug3_1_2_16fungal (Hybrid Assembly) | ecosystem: Environmental > Terrestrial > Soil > Vadose... | reverse complement strand
GTTTATGTTCCCGCTCCCATGAAAGCCACAGACATTCGCAAAGGTCACGTCCTCATGATCGACGGCCAGCCGTGCCGGGTCATGGACTTTACGCACCGCACGCCCGGCAACCTCCGGGCATTCGTGCAGGTGCGATTCCGGAGTCTCGTTTCGGGCAACACGTTCGATCAGCGTCTCGCTGCGACCGACTTTCTCCAGGAAGCCCGTCTCGATACGAAAGAGATGCAGGTCCTCTACCAGGATCAGGGCGGCGTACACGTGATGGACCAGCAGACCTACGAGCAGTTCACACTCGACGAGCGCGCCGTGGGCGAGGACACGCCCTGGCTGCAGCCGGAGATGGTGGTGCAGGTGGAGTGGTTGGATGGACGGCCTATCGCGATCGAGCTGCCGTCGGTGATCGAGTTGAAAGTGGTCGAGACGTCGCCCGTGATGAAGACGGCGACGAAGACTGCGAGCACCAAGCCCGCGAAACTCTCCAACGGCGTGACGGTGCAGGTGCCGGAGTTTATCTCACCGGGTGAAAAGGTGAGGGTGGATCCGCGATCTGGGCAGTATCTGGAGCGCGCTAAGTAGGGGCACGCCAGTGGCGTGCCCGTACTTAGCGCGTCAATTCACGATATCGGTAACACGTCACCAGGTGGTCGTTGACCATCCCCACCGCCTGCATGAACGCGTAGACGATCGTCGGTCCCACGAAGCGAAATCCCCGCTCGACGAGCGCCTTGCTCATCGCGGTTGACTCTTTGGTCTCGGCCGGCAGCCCGCGCAGCGTTTTCCAGGCATTGACCTTTGGTTTCCCGCCGACGAACTGCCAGAGAAACTCATCGAACACTTCGCCCGCATCCTTCATCTTCAAGAATGCGCGCGCGTTGCCGATCGCCGATTTGACCTTCTGCTTGTTGCGGACAATTCCCGGATCTCGGAGGATCTTGGCGATTTTCTTGGCATCGTAGCGCGCCATCTTGTCCGGGTTGAATCCGTCGAAGGCTTTGAGAAACGCGTCGCGCTTGCGCAAGATGATCGCCCACGAAAGTCCGGCCTGGAAGCCATCCAGCACGAGCTTCCCAAAGAGCTGCCGGTCGTTGTGGACCGGGACACCCCATTCGGTGTCGTGATAAGCGATCATCTGCGGATTGTCGGATGTCCACGGGCAGCGTTTGTCCATGCCTAAAAACTATCACTAAATAAAAGAGGCCAGGGGTTGCCTGGCCTCTTGGACTGCGCCGTCCTGGGACTCCGCTAGCGGCTGATGGCTTGCGACTCGGGGTTTTGAGAAGCTCCACTCGCCACCTGGTCACCCCGCCCCTCGCGGATGATGATCAGGAACTTGGAGGTCCGCCAGAAGTCGACCGGCGACGTGATCGTGAGGCTCGGCACGCCGCTGAACTTGTTGTTGGTGCGCTCTTCGGCGACGTACGACAGATCCTGCAGCGACGCCACCTGGTATTGGGCGCTGGCGCTGGGCAGCGGAATCTGCGTCACCTGGCGCGTGTCGATCGCCGTGAACAGGCTGGGGTCGAGGTTGCGCGCCGGCTGCAGCGTCTTGCCCGTGCGCCACAGGATGAACAGCACGCGGCCGCCGCCCTGCTCGGTGAGGATGCCCTTCTTCTTGAGCTCGTCACGCGTGCCGACGATGTAGAAGCCGGTCGCCAGGCTGTCCTTCAGCGCGACGTTCTCTTCCGTCAGCGCGTTCACCCGATCGGTGAGCAGGTCGATCGTCGTCTTCTGCGACGCGATCACCGACTGCAGGTTGCCGACGGTGGAGTCGAGCGTCGCGCGCAGGCTGTCCGACAGCGACGTGAGGCTCTTGATCCGCTCGCGGCTCTCGTTCAGCGCGCTCTCGGTTTCCCGAACGCGCGTCACGACGTACCGCAGCTTGGCCATCAGGGTGTCGTTGGACGCGGTGATCGGGCTCTCGCTCGAGACGTGCAAGCGATTGTTGCGGATCTTTGCCTTGGCGAGCTCTGCGTTGACGTCGCTGATGAGCCGTGAGCTGATGGCCACTTCCTGCATCAGGCTGTCCTTCTGCGCATTGGCCGTCTCCAGCTCTGCCAGCTTGCGTTCGGTTTCGGCCGAGGTTCCGCAGGCGGCGAACGCGAACGCGAGGGCAACGGATGTGTACTTGAGCATCTTCATACGACGTACTCCCCTATCGAGAATGGTGAAACTAGGTTTGTCCCGATGCCGCCCTTGCGACTGCACGTCGGTACCTCTGGTTATAACTTCCCCGAATGGAAGGGAAGCTTTTATCCGGCCAAGCTCGCGAGCGCGAAGTGGCTCGAGTACTACGCCCAACAATTAGGCACCGTCGAGATCAATTACAGTTTTTATCGCACGCCCAGCGCCAAAACGATCGCCGGTTGGGATGCCGCGACGCCGGCGACATTCACCTTTGTGCTGAAAGCGCCGCAACGCATTACGCACTTCGCGCGCCTGCGAAACATTGATGAACCGCTCCGCTACTTCTGTGATATAGTTCGCAAGCTTAATGCCAAATTGGGTTCTGTACTATTCCAATTACCCCCCAATTTTACGAAAGACGTCGAACGACTGGGGGGGCTCCTTACACAATTTCCGTCGGATGTCCGCGCAGCATGTGAGTTCCGTCACGCATCCTGGTGGTCAGATGACGTCTACGAGCTGCTGCGCAGCACGAACACGGCATTGTGCATAGCGGATACAGAGGAAGGGACGACGCCACTCGTCGCGACGGCCAACTTCGGGTATGTGCGGCTCCGCGATGAGGGGTACTCCCCCGAGGGGCTGCAGGAATGGAAGCAAAGAGTCCAGGACTTGGGTCAGTCCTGGACTGATGCCTACATCTTCTTCAAACACGAAGAGAAGGGCATAGGCCCCAAGCTGGCGGCCGAGTTCCAGACACTGTTCGCTTAACGCTTGCCGGCGACTTTGCGTCGCTTCGCCGGTTTCTCCTTCTCCTCCGCCTTCTCCGCCCCCAGGCTTTGCTTGAGCGCCTGCATCAGGTCGAGTACCCTCGTCTTCGGCGCCTCCTCCGGCTCCTCGGTGATCTGCTTGCCTTTGACCTTGCCCTCGATCTGCTCCATCATGCGGTCGCGCACGTTGTCCTTGTATTTCGCCGGCTGGAATTCCTCCGTCGACCCCTGCTCGATGATCTTGATGGCGAGGTCCAACTCCGGCTTCTTCACCTCACTCTTGGGGATCGGCACCTCGGCGATGTTGCGGATTTCGTCGGCATAGCGGAGCTGTTCCATCGCCAGGCCACCTTCCAGCGGGCGCACCATGATCAGGTACTGCTTGCCGCGCGCTGCGTACTGCCCGATCGCGACGCGGTTGGTCTTCTTGAGCGCCTCCGCGAGCAGCTTGTACGACCGCTCGCCGCCCTTGTCGGGGCCGAGGAAGTATGTGCGGTCGAGAAAGATGCGGTCGACTTGCTCGGCCGGGAGGAACTCCACGATATCGATCGCGCCGGTGGCGCGTTCTTCGAGCGCCTTCAACTCGTCCGGCGTGAAGGTGACGTACTGTCCCTTCTGGAATTCGTAGCCTTTGATCATGTCGACCCGTTCGACTTTTTCGCCGTCTTTCGAGCAGACGTACTGCTGCTTGAGGCGGGCCCCGTCCGTCTTGTGGAGCCAGTTGAACGAGATCGCGGCCTTCGACTCGCCGGCAGCGTATAGCTGCACGGGCACGGACACGAGGCCAAACGAGACCGTGGCGGAACCGATGGAATGGGCGGCCATATCGGAGTATGATACGCGCTGATGCCTACTCGTCGGAAGACCCGCCCGGAAGAGGGCGACGCGCTCAGCACGTATCGGGCGAAGCGCGCATTCGATCAGACCCCCGAGCCCGGGGGGCTGGTCCCAAAGCCGGAGCCGAAGGAAGGCGGCCTGCTCATCGTTCACATGCATGACGCCACGCGCCTCCATTGGGACCTGCGGCTCGAAATGGATGGCGTCCTCAGGTCGTGGGCCGTTCCAAAAGGGCCATCAGCCAATCCCGCCGACAAACGCCTCGCCGTCAAAGTCGAAGACCACCCGCTCGAGTACGGCGATTTCGAGGGCATCATTCCGGAAGGGAATTACGGCGCCGGAACCGTCATCGTCTGGGATCGGGGGATCTGGGCTCCGCTCGAGGACGTGCGCGAGGGATTCGAAAAAGGAAAGCTCCTCTTCGAGCTGAAGGGCTACAAGCTTCACGGCCGCTGGACGCTGATCAAGCTCAAGAAGACCGAGAAGGAATGGCTGCTGATCAAGGAGCGTGACGAGTATGTCTCGACGGAGCCGTACTCGAACGAGTCGGTGCTCTCGGGGCTGACCAACGACGAGCTGCGAAACGCGAAACAGCGCGCCGAGCCGATCAAGAAAGAGCTGGAGAAGCTCGGCGCTCCGAAGCGGGCGTTGCGTGTGGAAGACACCGAGCTGATGCTGGCGGAGACTCGTGAGGAGCCGTTTACGAAGGATGGTTGGCTGTTCGAGGTGAAGCTCGACGGCTACCGGATGCGCGCCGCGTGCCAGGACGGCGAGCCGATGCTGTATTCACGCAAGGGGCTCGACTACACCGAGTCATTTCCGGAGATCGCCCGCGCGGTGAAGGCGCTTCCGTTCGAGGGCGTGATCCTGGACGGCGAGCTGGTGGTGCTCAACGAGTCCGGTCATCCGAGCTTCAACAAGCTCCAGACGCGAGCGAAGCTGGGTGCGCGCGAAGCCAGGCGCGCCGCAATCGAATCCCCGGCAACGCTGTATGTCTTCGATCTGCTCGCGTTCGGGGGCTACGACCTGCGCAAGCTTCCCCTCGTCAAACGCAAAGAGATTCTCCACAGGGTCCTGCCGCAGACCGGCCCGCTGCGGTACTCCGAGCACTTCGAGAAAAGCGGTGAGGCGTTGTACGAACAGGTCGTGAAGCTGGGCCTCGAAGGCATCATGGCGAAGAAGGCGGACAGCCCGTATCGCAGTGGCCGCTCGGGAGATTGGCTCAAGATTCGGGCCGATCGGATCGACGACTTCGTGGTGGTCGGCTTCACAAGACCCAAGGGCGCGCGCGGCGGCTTCGGGTCGCTGCACGTCGGCGCGTACAAGGACGGCAAGCTCATCTACTGCGGTCGAGCGGGATCGGGATTCAGTGGCGCGCAGCTGGACGAGATCAGCGCGACGCTCGCGGAGTTAGTGCGCAAGACGCCGCCCTGCGAGCCGCCGGAGCACGGCGCATTGCCCAAAGGCCCCGATCACATTTGGGTCGAGCCGAAGCTCGTGTGCGATGTGCGCTACAAGGAGATCACGCACGATGGACTCCTCCGGCAATCGGTGTTTGTCCGGTTTCGCGACGATAAAAAGCCGGAGGATGTTGTGATGCCGGGGCTCGGGGCTCGGGACTCGGGACTGGAGGAGCCAACCCCTAGCCCCAAGGCCCTAGCCCCCAGCCCCCGAGAAGTAAAGTTCTCGAATCTCGACAAGGTGTTCTGGCCCGAGGAGAAGTACACGAAGGGCGACCTGATCGAGTACTACAGGTCGATGTCCCCCTGGTTGTTGCCGTATCTCAAAGACCGTCCCGTGGTCCTCACGCGCTATCCCGACGGTATCAACGGGAAGTCTTTCTATCAGAAAGACGCACCGGGCTTCGTGCCCGACTGGATCCAGACGATTCCGATCTGGAGCGAAGACACGCAGCGCGACATTCAATACTTCGTGTGTGGCGACGTCGAGACGCTGGTCTACCTCGTGAACCTCGGCACGATTCCGCTGCACATGTGGATGAGCCGCATCGACGATCTCACCAAGCCCGACTGGTGTCTGATCGATCTCGATCCCAAAGACGCACCGTTCGAGCACGTCATCACGCTCGCCAAGACGATGCGCACACTGTGCGAGCAAGTCGAAATGCCGGCATTCATCAAGACGACGGGAAAGTCGGGGCTGCACATCATGCTGCCGCTGGGCAAGCAGCTGACGTACGCACAGTGCCTGCAGCTCGCGATGTTGTTCGCGCGCCTCGTGACCGATCAACATCCCGACATCGCGACGACGGCGCGGACGATCAGCAAGCGGGAAGGGAAGGTCTACGTCGACGCATTCCAGAACCGTGCCGGCCAACTGATGGTGGCGCCCTACAGCGTGCGCCCATCCCCCGGCGCGCCGGTGTCGATGCCGATAGAATGGGACGAGGTGAACGGCAAGCTGCACAACAGCAACTTCACGATCACCAACGCGCTGAAGCGTATGAACAAGTTGGGACACGATCCGGTGTTAGCGGTCCTCGAGACCAAGCCCGACTTAGTACACGTGCTGGAGCGGCTCAATGAGCGCCTTGGGGAAGACTGACGAGGGGTTGCTCGTTCGACCCCACGATGCCCGCCTGCTGTACGTGCTCGCGCACGGGGCCGGGGCGGGGATGCGGCACCATTTTCTCGCGCAAGCGGCGGACGGCTTCGCGGGGCGCGGCATCGCGACCTACCGTTACGAGTTTCCGTACATGCTGGCCGGGAAGAACCGGCCCGATTCGCCGGGGGTCGCTGAGGCTGCCGTGCGTGCTGCGGTCGTCCTGGCAGCGCATCGGGCGCCGGAATTGCCGCTCATCGCCGGTGGGAAGTCGTTTGGCGGGCGGATGACGTCACAGGCACAAGCGCATGAGCCGCTCCCAGGCGTCCGCGGACTCGTCTTCCTTGGATTTCCGTTGCATCCGCCTGGCCGGCCAGGCACCGCGCGCGCCGAGCATTTAACGTCTGTTGACGTGCCGATGCTATTTGTTCAGGGGACGCGCGACGAATTTGCCCAGATCGATCTGTTGCAGGAGGTCGTGAAGGGCTTGGGCGATCGGGCGACGCTGCATCTGATCGAAGAGGGCGACCATTCGTTCAAGGTGCCGAAACGAACGGGGAAGACTGAGGGGGACGTGATGAACGAACTGGCGGAAACGGTCCAACAATGGACGGCGCGGCTCTAAAAATGACGAACTACTGGTTGGTAAAGTCCGAACCCTCGACCTACGGCTACGACGATCTCGAGCGCGAGAAAACGGCGGTGTGGGACGGCGTCAAGAACCCCGTGGCGCTGCGAAACCTCAGGTCGATGCACCCGGGCGACCAGGTGCTCGTGTACCACACCGGGGACCAGAAAGCGGTGGTCGGGTGGGCAACCGTCGTGTCGGCGCCCTACCCGGACCCCAAGAAGGGTGACGAGAAGCTCGTCGTGATCGATCTCAAGGCGCATCGCCGCCTGCCGCGGCCGGTGACACTGGCGCAGATCAAGGCGGATAAGACGTTTGCGGACCTGCCGATTGTACGACAGGGGCGCCTGTCAGTCAGTCCTGTGACGGCGCCCCAGTGGAAAAGAGTCTTGCAGCTCAGTGGTGTGGACGACTAGCGCTTTTTCTTTTTGCGTTTGCGGTTCTCGGCCCGCGCCGAGGCAATGCCGGCCGCGACTCCTGCGACGATCGCTGCACGGCCCGCGGCCTTGAGCACCTGTCCAGTCCGGCGCAACGCTGCTTTGATGCGCCGCTGCCGCTCCTCCGTCTTGGCGCGTTTTTGCGCTTCCTTCAGCAACCGGTCTGCCTCGCGTGCAGCATTCTGTGCCCACTTCCTGGCTGTCCTCGCTGCTTTGACTGCCGCCTGCTTGAAGCGCTCTGCGCGTGAAGCCATGACTCCTCCAGGAGTACTGACCGCGATTTGATACCACCGTTCGCCATTTATGCTCCACTCACGGCCGTCCGCTGCCGGGCCAGCCGCCAGCGACGCGTCACCAGCCAAGCGACGCCGGCCGCGAACCCAAGCGGGAGCACGACGCCGAGCGACTGCACCGCCAGGGACAGGAGCACCACGAAATTGCGCCACGCCTGCCGGAACGCTTCGCTGATCGGACCGCGACCGGTAGCGGCCACGATGGGAAGCGGCTCGTGCAGCGTGACATTGAGCGTGCTCATCGCGATGTGCGCGCGGAGATACCGGATTCGGCCCTCATACCGTTCGATCTCTTCGCGCACCCGCGCCAGCGTCTGCTCGACATCCAGCACGTCCTTGAGTTTCCCGGTGCGCGTGGCAAGAAGGCCGATCAGCCGCTGTTCGAGTCGCCGCGCGTTGTCGATCCGGGCGGTGACGTCCACGTACTCTTCGCCGACGTCCTGGGCGTTGACGTTGACCGACTCGAGTCTCCCCATGGGCCTGAGCCCGGCCACGACTTCATCGAACCGCCCGGCCGGCACCTTCAACTCGATGAACGCCTGCCGGAGCTGGTTTTTCCCGGTCGCGACTCCGGCTCCGCCGACGTATCCGCCGACGTGGGTCGCCAGTTGCCTCAATTCGGCAACGGCGGTCTCGAGCGAGTCGACCTCGATGGACGCAGTGGCAGTGCGAATGACCATGTTCGAGACGTCGGCAGCGGCGAGGGAAGGGAGCGGGTCCGCCGTCCCAGTGACCACGACCTCACTGAGCGCAACCGCCGACGGCTTCCCGTTGGCGTCGTAGCCGATTCTTCGCTGGCCCTGGACCTGAAGGTGGTCTGCGCCTGCCGAGTCTCGTGTGGCCACGGTCGAGCGCTCGAGTGTGCATGAGGCCAACGCAGCGCTGCAAATCAAAACAATCGTAGGCAGTCTCACTGGCAGACTCCGGTGGAGGATGCCTCAAGAGACGGGCTTGCTCTGACTCCTTGCACACCGGACGCCCGTAGATTTGTCCATATGGATGGGATCGCCGTAAAGCTCGAGCGGCTCAAGCGCGAAGCGCAAAAAGAATGGAAGCGGAAGTGGCGCAAGAAGGTGCGGCAGGCCGCTCCCGCCAATGCTGCCGAGTGGCGCGCGCTCGGCGGCGCGATCCTGGGCGCCGTGCTGAAGCTTGCCCTGATCATTGCCCTGCCGTTTGCGGTGTTGGTGCGTGGCTCGGTGTTCTTCTACGAGCACGGCGGCACACCGGTGTGGCTGTCCCTCCTCACCGCAGCCATTCTGACGGGCGGGGTAATCACCGCGTACGCCGTCTGGATCGCCCGGAAGTTCATGCGCCGGGGAGTGCGCGGCGGTCGAGCGCTGGTAATGCCGCTGGCAAAATGGGTCGCGCTCCCGCTCGTCCTCTTCTACTGCGGCTATTCCTTGCTCTATCTCGCGAGCGTGAACGCCAAATCGACGCCGGTGCGCGCCTATTACGGCTCGGTGCACCCGCTCCTGCGCCTCGCCCTCTCCACGGCCATTCTCGTGGATCGCGATATCCTGATCACCGATACCGGTCGCGTCCCGGAGGACTATGGCAAGATGGGCCTGCCGGCCAACAGTCGCACGCGCCATTACAAGCAGAAGGATGGCTGGATTCATGCGGTCGACCTGCGGACCACACGGCGCGGCATCATCAAGAACCGCGGGATCCAGTTCTACTTCTGGCTGATGGGATTCGATACCCGGCGGCACGTCGGCACTGCCGATCACCTGCACGTGGAGTTGAACTAAGCGAACAGCTTCTGCAGATCGGCGAACGGAATCCCGTACGCCTCGAGTGTTCCGTACGTGCCCTTCTCCTTCCATTCGCGCGCCATCCGGCGCACCAAGCCGAGTGTCGCACGCATCGGCGCCGAGCCGAACGTCACGCGACGCACGCCGAGTGCGGCCAGCTCCTTGAGTGTCGGGGCGTTGGGTGTTCCGAGGATGTTCACTGGTGCGCGGATCTGCTGCACCACCTGCTCGATCGTGCCGCGGTCGCCGACGAACGGTACGAACACCGAATCCGCACCGGCTTCACGGAACGCGTTCCCGCGCCGCACCGCCTCGGCGAGGCGCTTTTCGCGGGGGAGCTCCGGGGCTTCGAACGCGTCGGTTCTGGCGTTCAGCACCAGACGCACACCCGCCGCATCAGCAGCGCGACGAGCGGCTCGCACACGCTCGACCGCGAGCGAGAAGTCGATCAAGTGCTTCTCTTCGATCCGATCTTCGAGATTCATCCCTACCGCGCCGGCGTCGATGACGCGGCGCACCGTCTCGGCGACGGCGTCGGGAGTCTGCCCATAGCCCGCTTCCATATCTGCGGTGATGGGAAGGGAGATCCGTCGGGTGATCCGTGTGACAGCCGCGAGCATCTCGTCGCGACTGATGCGCTCACCGTCCGCGTATCCGAGACTGAAGGCGATCCCCGCGCTGGTGGTCGCGAGGGCGGGGAAGCCCGCCTCCATGAAGATCCGTGCACTGCCGGCGTCCCACGCATTGGGCAGCACGAGCATCGGCCCCTCGACATGGAGCTGCCGCAGCGCATCTGCCTTGCTGCCGAGTTCTACGATGCGAGCCTGGTGCATGGGCGCCTATCTTATCGCATCCCTCAGCGGAGTCAAAGCTGTGCTGCTCGCCCTGGTCGTCCTGCAAACCGCGTGCGTTTCTCAACCCGCCAAACTCCCCGCTGTCGACGCCCGTTGGAACGCTGCCCGCGCGCGCGCCCACGCCATCGCCTGCGAGAAGTTGGCGCCCAATATCCCGGGGTTCGCGCTGGCCGTCGCCGTGGACGGTCGAATCGTGTGGTCGGAGGCGTTCGGCTACGCGGACCTCGCGGCGAAACGGCCCGCGACCCCGGCGACGCAGTTCCGGATCGGCAGCGTCTCGAAGCCGCTGACCGCCGACGCGGTCGCCCAGTTGTACGAGCAAGGCAAGCTCGATCTCGATGCACCGGTGCAGCGCTATGTCCCGACGTTTCCCGATAAGGGCGCCCCCGTCACGACTCGCTTACTGGGCGGTCATCTCGCTGGAATCCGGCACTACCAGGGCAATGAGTTCCTGCTCAATCAGCGCTATGCCACGGTGACGGCGGGGCTCGCGATCTTCGAAAACGACTCGCTGGTAGCGCCACCGGGAACGCGGTTTTCGTATTCGAGCTACGGATTCAACCTGATCAGCGCGGTGGTGGAAGGAGCGTCGGGGGGGGAGCAATTCCTGACGTACGTGAGCCGCCACGTTCTCAAGCCGCTGCATATGACGAGCACCGCGCCCGACAAGAATGACAGTCTGATTCCGAACCGGACGCGATTCTACGAGCGCGATTCGAGCGGGAACTTCGTGGTCGCTCCCACGGTGGACAACAGCTACAAGTGGGGTGGAGGAGGATTCCTCTCGACGGCCGAGGATCTGGTTCGGTTCGGCTCAGCCCATCTGCAGCCAGGATATCTCAAAGCCGCAACGCTCGAGCTGCTGTTCACGCCCCAGCATACGACGTCGGGGGAAGCGACGGAGTACGGAATCGGCTGGTTCATCGCGACCGACACACTCGGTCACCGCTATGTCTATCACGGCGGCGGATCCGTCGGCGGCACGACGGCATTCGGCGTGGATCGCGATTCGCGCGTCGTCATCGCACTGGTGACGAACCTCACCAGCGCGCCTCTCGACGCGGCGAACGAAATCCGGCTGGTCTTCGACTCGGTGGCGACGCGGCCCTAATTACGGGCTCATCATCACTTCGCCAGGCGGTAGCCTGTTTTGCGAACCGTGAGAATGTGCTTCGGGTTGGCGGGATCGTGCTCCAGCTTGCGGCGCAGCTCGGCCACGTGCGTGTCGACCGTGCGGCTCATGACCTCAGCGCTGTAGCCCCAGACCTCGGTCAGCAGCTCCGTGCGTGTGATACACGCGCCGTCCCGCCGGATCAGCGCGAGCAGCAGGTCGTATTCCTTGGGCGTCAGGGACACGGGCGAGCCGTCGCGCAACACCGTCCGGGAGGGGGTGAGCACCTCGATCTCGCCGAACTTCTCGAACACGGGATCCGGCGGCCCGCCGTTCTTTTTCGGCGCGACGACTCGGCGCAGCAGCGCTTCGATGCGCGCGAGCAGCTCGAGGACACCGAACGGCTTCGTGACGTAGTCATCCGCGCCCAGCCGCAGACCACGCACCTTGTCGGCCTCTTCACCGCGGGCCGTGAGGATCAGCACCGGCATGCCGTGGCCATCCTCGCGCAGCGCGCGCAATACGCGAAAGCCATCCATCCCCGGCAGCATCAAGTCCAGCACCACGAGATCGGGATGGGCGGTCTTTGCCCGCGAGAGCCCGCGCGTCCCGTCCTTCGCGACTTCGACCTCGTAGCCCTCGATCTCGAGATTGTTGCGCAGCCCGTACGCGAGATCGGGATTGTCCTCGATCACCAGAATCCGCTTGGGTGCCGTGGTTGCCGCGATCATGCGGGGAGCTCGATGACGACGCGTGTGCCGCCGGCGGCGGGATTGGCGTCGTCGATCCAGGCGCGTCCGTGATGGAGAACGGCCAGCTCGCGCACCACCGCGAGCCCGATGCCGCTGCCGGCGACCGACGAGCCGCGATCGCGCTCGAGCCGCCAGAACCGCTCCCAGACGCGCTCACGGTCGGCGCTCGGGATGCCCGGGCCGCCATCGTCCACCCACAGGCGCGCGATGCCGTTGTCGCGCGTCGCGCCGACGCGGACTTCCTGCCCCGCGGGGCCGTACTTCACCGCATTGTCGAGCAGGTTGAGCAGCATCTGGCGCACCGCGCCGGGATCGGCGGGCACGACGAGATCTTCCGGCACCGCGGCGCTGAGCGTGGCCCCGCGCGCGGCCGCGAGCGGTGCAAAGCCGTCGAGCACTTCCTGCACTAGCGGCGCCAGCGCGGTGGGCTCGGGCGTGATATGCGTGGTCTGCCGCTCCGAGCGGGAGAAGTGCAGCAGATTCTCGACCAGGTGCGTCAGCCGGCGCGCCTCCTGGTCGATGATCGCCAGGGAGCGCCGCCGCTCTTCCTCGGACCGCACCCGCCCGAGCGTCAACGTCTCGGAGAACATGCGAATCTGCGCGAGTGGTGTGCGCAATTCGTGAGACACGCCGGAGATGAAGTCGGTCCGCAGCCGCGTGAGCTGCGACTCGCGGCGCAGCTGGAGCAGCGCGGTTCCGATCAACGCCGCCGTGAGCCCCAACAAACCGAGGATGAGCGGCAGCCGAGACCTGGGCAGGCCCCCGATGATGAGCTTGTCGGCCATCGATGCGCGCAACGTCGTCTGCGCGTACAGATCGCCCATGTCGGTGCCGACAGTGTCGCTCCCGGTGAAGGGCGACGTGTACTGCACAGCCGAGCTATAGATCTCCACGCCGTAGCGGTCGGTGATGATGATCGAACCCATCGAGTCGTACTGCACGCCGCCGGTCAGCGGCCGCGGCAGCAGCGCGAACTTCTCGGTGGCCTCGGCGACCAGCGGCCGGAGCGCGGCGGGCTTCGCTTCGAACCCGAGCGCGGTGCGCAGCACCCCATCCGAGTCGCGCAGCACCGTGTACGCGATGTACCGCCTGTCGCCTCCTGGCTGTCCGAGCACGGTGCCCATATGCCACGAGGTGTCATAGACGGTGAGCGTGTGTAGGGGCAGCGTGTCGACCAGCCAGTGCCGCACCCGCTTGGGGAGCGTCTGCCCGGAGGTCGTGAGCGCTCCGGTCTTCAAGTCCATGCGGAACGTGAACCGGATGTAAGGCGCCAGCGAGAACTCGTGCTCCATCGTGTCGAAATGCAGGTCTTTGGGTTCCGGCAACGGCTTGTGTGGTGCCCTTTCCTGCGCGTGCTGTAGCGCTTTCAGCGGCGGCACGACGGCAAAGTAGATCCCGCGCGCGCTCTGCAGCGCGACGCGCGATGCTGCGAGCTTCGCGTAATCGCGCAGTACGCGGTCCGCTTGCGCGCGGTGATAGCGGGCGGTCCCGTACGCCTGGATAGCCAGCGCCGCGGCGACGCCGAAGGCGAGCAGCAACAAGACGGCCACCACCTGGCCGCGTCGCACTCGGAAACGAGTCATGGACTGAAGATTCTCCCTCGGATGCCCACACGGCAACGGTTTGCTGACTCCACTGGACCGTTCTCTGACAAAGGCTGCGCATAGGGTCGCCTACATTCCCACAAGCGAGAAGTAGGTCGCGGCGCAAGTGTCGACGGCCACTTGTCCCGACCTCGCCGACCCGGAGCGCTTTATGGCTCCGGGTTCGGTTTTTGGGGGACGAGCATTACGGATGGAAAAAAAAGGGGCGCAGCATGCTGCGCCCCTACCTGCCACCGCGCGTCGCTACTGCGACGTCTACCGATTCGACATAGACGGCACGACCCGCATTTTGCCAATCATCTCCGCGACTCGCTCGGCGACGATGCCGAGCGCGCAGCCGATCGCCAACGCGATGATGATTCGGATCCCACCGTTGATGGCGACTGCGCGCGCACCCATGGCGGTGGCGGCGCCGACGAACGCACCCGCGGTGTACGACAACAGCGGGATGCGCGCCTGGAACACCATACCGAAGACGGCAGCGCCGAGGAGGAGGGCGTCCAGAAGATCGTTCCGCCCGAGCGCGGTCGACACGGCGGCATAGACCAGCGCCCAGACGACGCCGGACGCCGTACCGAGTACCGACTTCTGCAGTCCCATCACGCCGCCGCCGGCGCCCACGAAGCATCCGAGGCCGACGAGAACGGGCCAGAGCTGCAGCGGCAGCTTGCCAAAATGGGAGATCACGGCCCACAGGGCCGCGACAATCGCCAGACTCAAGGCTTTGGTGGTCGAAGCGCTCATCTAGGGCCTCCGCCATTGAAGGGGGGGTGCGGCGCCCAACATAATGAACGGGCCCTGCAAGGTGCAACGCTGGACGGCTAAACGCGTTGAATTACATAGGCTTCCATCGCGTAGTACTCGGGCAGGCCGAGGCGGTCGGCGCGCGCCGCGGTCTCCAGATTCCGGGCCTCCACCCGCTGCCAGAACTCCCGCTCGTCATAACCCGGGAACGGCGCGGTGTCCTTCTGGGACTGGTGGCGGAAGATGGCGAGGATTTTCGCGTTCAGCTCATCCTGCGACAGCGGTACCAGCACATCCGCTTCCGTGAGCGACCACTCCTGCCAGGCGCCACGATAGAGCCACACCTCGGGCCGCTGTCCCTGGTAGCGCTCGAGCGCGCGTTCGACCGCGGCCTTGCAGGTGCGGTGGGTGCCGTGCGGATCGGAGAGATCGCCCGCGACGAAGACGAGATCGGGCTTCGTCTCTTCGATCAGACGCTGCACGATCGCGATGTCCTCGTCACTCAGCGGCCGCTTGCGCACCTCGCCGGTCCGGTAGAACGGCAGGTCGAGGAACCGCGCGGCACTCGCCGGGATCCCCACGGCCGCCAGCGCCGCAATCGCTTCCGATTCGCGAATGAACTTCTTGAGATTCTGGACGACCGGGATGTCGATGTCGCCGGGCGCCTTTTGCTCCATCCCTGCACTGACCGTGCTGCGGGCGCGTTGGAGCGCGGACGGGTCCAGTCCGAGCGATGCGGCGGCGCGCTCGACGAAGTCGAGATGGCGGGTCACGTCGTGATCGAACACCGCGATGTTCCCGCTCGTCATGTACGCGACGACGATCTGGTTTTCGTTTTCCCACAGCTTGCGCAGAATGCCGCCCATCGAGATGACGTCGTCATCGGGATGGGGCGAGAACACGAGCACGCGCTCGTGCGCGGGCAGCTTGGCGCGTCCCCGAATCTTCTCGCGCAGCCGATTGAAGACCTGGCCGTTGATGGGACCCGCCGAACCGGCGCGCGCGAGCAGCGGGCTGAGCTGATGCTCGGCGTAATCGCGCGCCGACAGCTTGAGCACCGCCTTGCCGCTCTTGTCCGCGAGCCAGACGACCGAGCGCTCGACCATGGCGGGCGTCCATTCGATCCCCTCGAGAATCCATGGCGTCTGGATCCGCGTGAGCTCCGCGGCCGCGGGGAGATCGAGATAGACCGTGACGCTCTGATGGCGCTGCAGGAAGGTCGCTGCCACGTCGGTCGAGATCTCGCCTTCGACGGCGCGCACCACGATCCCGGCCTTGTGCTCGCCGGTCGCGAGCAGCGCGATCTCTTTCGCGTCGAGAATCGTGGCGACGCCCATCGTGATCGCTTCGCGGGGCACGTTCTCGACGCCGAAGAAATCAGCGGCCGCGTCCCTGCGGGTCAGCGTGTCGAGCGTGACGATGCGGGTGCGCGACGTCGCGTCGGAGCCGGGCTCGTTGAATCCGACGTGGCCCGTTTTGCCGATGCCGAGCAGCTGGAAATCGATGCCGCCGGCCGCGCGAATCGCCTCCTCGTACGCGGCGCACGCTTCCGTGACGCGCTCGCGAGGCGTCACACCCTCGGGGATGTGAACGTTCTGCTTCGCGATATTCACGTGCTCGAAAAAATTCTCCCACATGTACCGGTGATAGCTGTGGGGGCTGTCGGGCGTCATCGGGTAGTACTCGTCGAGATTGAACGTGATGACGTGCGAAAAATCGACGTCGCCGGCCTGGTGGCGGCGGATCAACTCTTCATAGACCCCGAGGGGCGTGCTCCCCGTCGCGAGACCGAGCACCGCGCGGCCCTTGGCGCGCGTCTCGCGTTGAATGACCTCGATGATCCGTTCGGCGACGGCGGCGGCGAGGTCGGAGTGCTCCGGGAATACGACGGTCCGGAGCCGCTCGCGGTCGCGCGAGCTCTCGATGGTCGTCGGGGGCGACGGCCGCGCGGTAGCCTTGGCCATTACACCTTCACTTCGATGGCCGCGCCCCGCTTGTACCGCACGTAGAGCCACGCCATTGGGACGATCAGCATGCCCGCGGCGATGATCGTGAGGGCGAGCAGCACCGCCGACAGCAGGACCGCCTGCTGCGAGGTCTGCGCGGCACGGAACATGGCGGAATCCTGCTTCGCCAGGAGCACGATCATGGCCTGCCTGGCGTCGGTGCCGGCGCCCGTGCCGGTGCTGGTCAGGCCGCCCAGGATCGTCTGGACCCGCTGGCGATCCTCATCGT
>Ga0137418_10002532_pt1 | contig 16708 bp, 12 predicted proteins | sample CZODoug3_1_2_16f_FD_122242 | JGI IMG/M metagenome (GOLD analysis project Ga0137418, IMG submission 122242) | Vadose zone soil fungal communities from Angelo Coast Range Reserve, California, USA - CZODoug3_1_2_16fungal (Hybrid Assembly) | ecosystem: Environmental > Terrestrial > Soil > Vadose... | reverse complement strand
AGAAAACAAATCCGGTGTCGTCATGGAGCGCCAGGTTGCGCTTTCGCCGGAGGCGATCGAAGACCGCGAGCAGCAAGGCATGTTTCTTGTCGAGATGTTTGCGAACGAATTCGATGATTGCGATATGGTGTCCCGGCTGGCTGCGCGCGCGGACTGTTTACCTCTGGGGCTAAAGCCCGGGTATTTAGGGGGCCTGAACGCGGGCCTGAAGGCCCGCTCTACCGTGTCGCAATGAAAGGGTAAACGCAGGGCGGACGATTTGCCTTGCCTACTAAAGTTGCTTAGAGAGGAGAAACTCAACTGGCGTCGCAAAAAATGCGCCTGAGCAAGGGCAAGATCTCGCTCATCTACAACCAATTCTTCACTCTTACAACTAGTTCTTCACTCTCCAGTCTCTGCAAAAATAACCCTTGACAAAATACTGTGTGCCATACACTATATGTCACATACTATGTCGAGCACGGTACAACCCCGATGAGCCCTGAATCCTTCGAAAACCTGCGCCTGGAACTCCGCCGTGGGTGCCTGGTCGTTGCAGTTTTGGCGGCTCTCCGCGAGGAGCAGTATGGCTACACCCTGCGCAAGGCCCTGGCCGAGCATGGTATGGACATCGACGAAGGCACCCTCTATCCCCTACTGCGCCGGCTCGAAAGTCAGGGGTTGCTCTCCAGTGAGTGGCGCGAGCAGGACAAGCGGAACAAGCGGTTTTACCGCCTTTCGCACGGCGGCGAGCTGATTTTGAAGCAACTGGTCGCGGAATGGCAGGGCATGGACCAGGCGCTGAACGGAATTCTGAACGGAAGTCTGAACGGCAATCTGAAGGAAGACGTGAAGAAGCAAGACGCAAAGAAGGAAGTCACAAAGAAGGAAGACGCAAAGGAGAAAGGTCATGGAACTACTCGAGCGGTACCTGCAAGCCGTTAAGTTTTGGTTGCCCAAGGAACAGAAGAGCGACATCATCGCCGAGCTCTCGGAAGACCTGCGCTCGCAAATCGAGGAACGGGAAACCGCTCTCGGCCGCAAGCTCAGCGAAGCCGAGGTCGAAGCCATCCTCAAAGAGCGCGGACGCCCGCTGCTGGTCGCCAATCGCTACCAGCCGCAGCAGTACTTGATTGGCCCGGTGCTGTTCCCCATCTACAGCTTCGTGCTGAAGATTGTGGCGCTGTGCTATCTGCTCCCGTGGGTCATCGTGTGGGTAAGCCTGTTGTCGTTCAGCCCTGTCTACCGCGCCTCGCACAGCAACTGGGCCATGTCGGCGCTAGCCGGGTGGAGTTCACTCTGGGTTGTGACAGTGCTTGCCTTCGGGGCCGTCACCCTGGTCTTCACCGTGCTCGAACAGGTGCAGGCAAAGTCCCACTTCCTGGAAAAATGGAACCCGCGCAAGCTTCCGGCCGTGCGCGACCCCAACCGGATTCAGCGCTCTACTTCCATTGCTGAGTTGGTGGGAAACTTTGTCATGATCTCGTGGATTTCGTACCTGTCCTCGCGAACGATTCTCATCGGCACGGAAATACGGGTTTCTCTTTCTCCCGCGTGGACCTACTTCTTCTGGGGCTTTCTGTTGCTAGGCGTATTCAATCTGGCGCTTGCGGGAGTAAACCTGATGCGCCCCTATTGGACTGGGTTGCGAGCCTCACTGCGGCTGGTCAGTGATGGCCTTGGGTGCGTCCTCTTCTGCTGGTTTCTGAAGGCGAATATTCTGGCGGAAATCGCCGTGCACGGCGTGTCCCCGGAGACAGCACTACGAATTCGCGACGGAGCCAATCTGGCGATGGCGCGGTCGTTGACCATGGCAGTCGTCTTTTGCATAGTCATGGTTGCGATCGACGTCCACCGGATCGTGCGCGTAGCCGGCAAGGACCGGCGCCTGACCCCCGGCGTGCCCGTGACCGTGGTCTAGCACTCGGGATGGCTTTCCCCGCTAGGCCTCCATTTACAATACGGGTTCGGCGCACGCCGAATATGCAAACCATGGGCACCAACCGGATCGAAGCCTTCAGCGACGGCGTCATCGCCATCATCCTCACCGTGATGGTTCTGGAATTGAAGGTTCCCACTAACGCCACTCTCACTGCCCTGAAGGCTGTGGTTCCAACGCTCTTGAGCTACACCCTGAGCTTCCTCATCATCGCCATCATGTGGGTCAACCACCATCACATGATGCACCTGGCCAAGCACGCCAATGCCGCCATCCTCTGGGCGAACAACAACCTGCTTTTCTGGATGTCTCTAATTCCGTTCGTGACCGCCTATCTGGGGCAGACGCACGGCGCACCCCTCGCTGTGGCCATCTACGGTTTGGATCTGACATTCTGCTCGGCAGGCTTCACGCTATTGCGCTATCTCGTCACGGCCGACCCTCACGGCCATGCCAGTGCGCTCGAGCAAAACCGCCGCGCGATCCGCAAGAGTTTGTGGTCCTGCCTGCTGTATGCCTCCTCGGTTCCACTGGCCTTTGTGCACATCTCGCTGTCGTTCTTCATTTTTCTATTGATTCCGGCGATCTATTTTCTGCCGGAGCGGAAGATTGAAGAGATGATCGCCGAGCTGTGAGTCAAAGCAAGTGTTCACGGGCCGCTCTTGCTTTTGGGCGGCGCAGCGCTTCAGCGCTGCGATTAAGCCATCTTTGATCACCGGGCTTTAGCCCCTGAGGTAAAGCAGGCGGTTACCAACAAGTGTCCCGTACAATTAAGATTGACTTCGAAAGACTTCAACCATGCCCACAACCCACGCTCGCGAAATCACTGCCGCACAGCGCCTGGAAAACGTTCGCTACGCCATCCGAGACATGGCCGTCCTCGCCGACCAACTCACCCGCGACGGCCACAAGATTCTGCCGCTGAACATCGGCGACCCGCTCAGCTTCGATTTCTCGACGCCTGCCCACATGATTGAGGCCGTGCACAAAGCCATGCGCGACGGCAAGAATGGTTATGCCGCCTCGCTCGGGATTGAAGAGGCTTTGGTCGCCATCCGCCACGAGGCCTCACGCAAGAAAATCGCTAACGTGCAGAGCGTGTTCGTGACCCAAGGCGTCAGCGAAACCGTCGATCTCTGCCTGACCGCCCTGCTGAATCCCGGCGAGAACGTGCTCACACCCTGCCCGGACTATCCGCTCTATTCGGCAGTCTTGGCCAAGCTCGAAATTCCACTGAGTCTTTATGACCTCAACGAAGAAGACGAGTGGCAACCGGACGTCAACGACATCCGGAAGAAAATCACCCCTCAGACACGCGGTATCGCACTCATCAATCCCAACAATCCGACGGGCGCTCTCTATTCGCGGCGCAAACTGGAAGAGATTGCGGAGTTGGCGCGGGAACATAACCTGGTCGTCTTCGCCGACGAGATTTACGACAAGCTGATTCTCGATGACGGCGAAGAACATGTCGCCTTCGCCAGCATCGCGCCGGATGTTCCCTGCGTCACTTTCGGCGGCCTCTCGAAAAATTATCTCGCCCCCGGCTGGCGAATCGGATGGGGCATCGTAAGCGGCGACGCGTCCACGCTCGCGCCTTACATCGACGGCATCCACAAGCTCCTGCGTTCGCGGCTCTCGGCCAATCAACCGATGCAGTACGCCATCAAAGCCGCACTCGAAGGCCCGCAAGATCACCTGATCGACGTGCGCGCCCGCATGCGCTCTCGGCGCGATGTCACGGCGCAGTGGTGCCATTCCAACCCGCGTGTCAACTGCGTCGCTCCACGTGGCGCTTTTTATGCATTTCCGAAGATTGACATTCCAGAAGGCGACGACGTCTTCTGCAAGGAGCTTCTGCTGCAGAAACACGTCCTAACCGTGCACGGTAGCGGCTTCGGACAGCGCCCGGGCACGAAGCACTTTCGCATCGTGTTTCTGCCCAACGAGGAGATTTTAGGACGCGCGTACGCTGCGGTGCAGGATTTCCTGCACGAACGCTACGGTTCCGAGAAGCCCTAAGACGTTAAGCCAATTCGCTGTGAGTTGTCATCGCAGGCTTCTTCGGTGGTAGTGGCGGCAAAGGCATGCCATCCGCCACCAGCCCTGGATGCTTACCGGGCGGCGGTAATGGCGGAATCGGCGTCCCGTCCGAAACTACTGCTGGCTTTGGGCTAACGTGAGCTGCCTTAACGTTGACTCCAACAGGCACGAGCAACGCAAAGAGTCCCACGGCGATTATTGCCTTTCTCATCACTGCCTCCTCGAACGAACGATACTCCGGTTTCATACTAATTCTAGAACGACAACCGAGCTACTCCGGCGTAAAGTAATCCACCGTCACCGGATTCTCAAACAGCGAGTAATCGCGCGTCACCACCGTAATCCCAGTCTCCGTCACAAAATACCGCGACTTATCCGCGGCGGTATCGTAGCCGATCGTCGTGCCCTCCGGGATGTGCACATCGCGGTCGATAATCGCTTTCCGGATCTTGCAATGCCGGCCAATATTCACATCGTGAAACAAAATGCTGTCCTCTATTTCGGAATAAGAATTCACCCGCACGTTGGGTGAAAGAATGCACCCCTTCACCATGCCGCCGGACACAATGCAACCCGCCGAGATGATGGAGTCCACGGCGGTGCCCGTGCGGCCCTCCTCGGCAAACACAAACTTGGCCGGTGGATACTGTCGCTGGTGCGTGCGAATCGGCCAATCGGCATCGTACAGGTTGAACACAGGCGACACGGCGACCATATCCATGTTCGCTTCGTAATAAGCTTCCAGCGTTCCCACATCGCGCCAGTAAAGAGCTTCCTTCTTGTTCTCGTCCTCGAAGTTGTAGGCGTAGACGCGATACTCATCCACCATTTTCGGCAAGATGTCCTTGCCGAAATCGTGATTCGAGGCGGGATCTTCCGCGTCCTTGAGCAATACCGGAATCAAAACATCCGTATTGAACAGATAAACACCCATCGAAACTGACACCATCGCCGGATTGTAAGGCGAGCGAATCTTCGTTTCCTTCGGCTTTTCGTCGAATCCCGTGATCCGGCTGTCGGCGTCGACCTCGACCACGCCGAACCGCGCACAATCCTCCGGTGGTATCAACAACGTCGCCAGCGTAATGTCCGCCCCGCATTCGTCGTGCTGCTGCAACATCTTCCGGTAGTCCATCTTGTAAATGTGGTCGCCGGAGAGAATGAGGACGTGTTTGGGCTGCTCCGAGCCAATGGAATAAATATTCTGATAAACCGCATCGGCCGTGCCCATATACCAGTTGTCGCTGACCCGTTTCATCGGCGGAAGGATTTCGATGAACTCGCCCATTTCCCGGGCCACAATGTTCCAGCCCTCACGAATCTGCCGGTTGAGTGAAAGGGCCTTGTACTGCGTCAAAATATAAACGCGCCGCAAGTCAGAATTTACGCAATTGGAAAGCGTGATATCGATAATGCGGTAGTTGCCGCCGAAGGTTACAGCTGGTTTGGCGCGGTCACGGGTGAGAGGATAGAGCCGCTCGCCGGCTCCGCCGGCCAACAGGACCCCGAGCGTGTCCTTCATATTGCTTGCGCTCATGCGTGCTCCGTGTCCCGCGACGAGGCATGGTTGCGCGGGAATGACGGGAAATAGTACCACAGGGTATGCGAGCAAAGACCTAAGGTCTTTACCGCACTAACTCGGCCAATCTTCCGGTACCGAGCAGGGCTGAAATTCGCTCAAAGTCACCCGCCATCACGCGGTCTTTCTCGATCGCCGGAGACACGCTTCGAATGGCTGCCACCGCCGCCTGCCCTCGTTTCGACGGCTTCAATGGTGCCAGGAAATCCACCGCCTGAGCCGCCGCCATCGCTTCAATTGCCATCACATTTCGAGTATTCTCGACCACGCGCTTCAGTTTGATGGCGCCTGTCATTCCCATGGAGACAAAGTCTTCCTTGTTCCCCGAAGTAGTAATGGAATCCGCCGACGCTGGATGCGCGTAAATCTTGTTCTCGCTCACCAAGGCCGCGGCGGTAACCTGCGCCATCATGAATCCGGAATGCAACCCCGCGCCGGGAGCGAGAAACGGTGGCAGACCATCACTCAACGCGGGATTCACCATGCGTTCCAGGCGGCGCTCGGAAATACCCGCCAGCGCACACAGGGCAATGGCCAGAAAGTCCAGCGCGAAGGCTATCGGTTCTCCGTGAAAATTGCCGCCGGAAATGACATCGCCTTCGCCATTGGGCTGCTTAGAGTCCTTCGGGAAAACAAGCGGATTGTCCACCGCCGAGTTCGCCTCAATTTCAAATACCGAACGACAATAGGCCAACGCGTCGCGCACAGCACCGTGCACCTGCGGAATACAACGCAGCGAGTAGGCATCCTGCACCTTGCCGCACTCGCGATGGGACTCGCGAATCGCGCTGCCCTCCAAGAGCTTGCGTAGGTTCGCCGCCGTCCGAACTTGCCCAGCGTGGGGACGAGCCTTATGGATGCGCTCATCAAACGCCGCGTCCGTTCCCTTCAGCGCATCCAGCGAAAGAGACGCCACGACGTCAGCTGAATTCACCAAAGTTTCCGCCGCCAGCAACGCCAGCGTCCCGCAAGCCAGCATCGCTTGCGTACCATTGATCAGAGAAACGGCTTCCTTGGCTTCAAGGACAACGGCCTGAATTCCAGCCTTCTTCAAAGCTTCCGCCGAAGCGACTCGCCCAGCGCCCTTTTCCCCCCAACACTCTCCCTCGCCGACAAGAGCCAATGCGATATGCGAGAGCGGCGCGAGATCACCGCTAGCCCCGACACTCCCCTGAGACGGCACCACCGGCGTCACGCCGCGGTTCAGCATCTCGCACAGCGTGTCCAACGTCACCGGACGAATACCGGAAAAGCCTTTCGCCAGTGAATTCGCCCGCAACACCATCATGGCCCGCGTTTCCGCAATGGAAAGCAGCTCACCCACTCCTACGCAGTGCGACCGCACCAGATTGATCTGCAACTCGCGAATCTGGTCGCCCTTGATGTGCACGTCGCTCAGCTTGCCCACACCCGTGGTGATGGCATAAGCGATTTCATCTTTTTCGACGAGAGCATCAACCACAGCGCGGGCGCGAATTACCGCCTCGCGGGCATCGGGATCGAGCAGTACCGGGCGATGCTCCACCGCAACTTCGCGGACTTCTTCCAACGTCAGGGTATTTCCGTTTAGATGCAGGGCTTTCATACGAACTCAATTCAGATTTCTGATTGCGACCTTCAAGGTTACATGTTTTAAGGAATTTGAGCGAGGTTCGTGTGGGTCGGATACTCTTGTCCGACCGGTTTCGGCAGGCGAGCCACGGCTTAAACGCTCGTCGGTTGGTCAACATCAACTGCGCCGGACAGGAGTGTCCGACCCACATACTTCGTCAACTTCTCACCACCCTACTGTGCCCCGCTCCCGTCCCCCGCGTGCAACAAAATCGTCAAGGGCGGTACATGCTCCGGGCTAACGTACCGGTTCACTAGAAAACGCTTGCCATCCCTCGTCACGTCGTAGCTAAAAGCATCCGTGCTGGAAATCGGCGCGCGGCCGCGAATTTGGAACAGGGGAACAGGCGTTCCCGTCGAGAAACCGTTGCTATTGCTCACGGGCACCGCCATCAACATACCGCTGGAGGCCATGTAGAAGATTTCTTTGCCGTCTGCGCGCCAACGCGGTTCGCCGCCGCCGCCGCGCGAGACCTGCCACTTGCCGGCGGCGCCAGGAAAGGATGTCACGTAGACTTCCCAATTGCCGGACTCGTCGGACGCGTAGGCCACCCACTTGCCGTCGGAAGAGATCTGGCCGTTGGTTTGATTATTCTTGGCAGTCAGGAATGGTACGTCGTGCCCGCCGCCCGCCGGCACTAACACCAGGGAATAGTGGGATGGCTCCTGGATTGTGCAGAGAATCTGCTGACCATCCGGCGACCAGGAGTTTGGAACATAGTCGTTGATAGGATTGCTCTGCACCAGAGCTTTTTCCCGCTCGATGCCACTGGCGCGCTTGGCGACAACTGCGGCGCCATCCTCGTTGGCGATCCGGTACGTAATCAGGCTTCCGTCCCGCGACCAAACCCCGCTCACTTCCTCCGCGGGATCGAACGTGAACCGCGCATTGCCGCCGGCGTTGGCGCTCTCCAGCCAGAGGTCAACGTTATTCGCCTTGAGGTCGGCAATGTCCACAACTACCCGGCTGCCATCGGGAGAGAGAGTGGGATTGGCAATCACGCCCGGCTCACCGATTGTTCCCTGTGCCTTGCCCGAGCGGTCCATCCAAGTCAGAACGGAAAGCACGGCGCCTACGCCCGTATTGTAAATCAAAGTTCCATTTTCGGAGACCGTGAGCGCCGCCCAGAAGGTTGAGGGCTGGACGCCAACCAAATTCGCGACGGCGGCGGGACTGCCCGATACAGTGCCCTTCGAGGAATCGAACGATAGGCTGACCAACTGTCGCTGTGCATCCGCATAGTACAAATGCTGCGCATCGTAGCCAAAACTCGAATGGCACAGTACAACGCGCCTCTTTTCCTTGCTGTTAATGGAGCCGGAGTATATGCCGCTATAGTGGTCATCCCTGGAGTTCGAGAAATTGCCGCCCCAGTACAGGAAGTGCTCGCCGTCGGAAAGGAAGTCGGGCCAGCGATGGGTCTGTTCATCCTTGTCAGTGAACGTCAGGAACGGCGCATTGCCGCTGCCGTCGGCGTTCACACGCCACAGGGTGCTGGCCGTGTCCGGCGCATAGATGATCACATCCCTGCTGCCCCAACTGCCCCCTCGCGCCGAGAGTACACTCGCCAACACTTGCGGTGCGCCTCCGGAAGTCGGCATCTTTTCCAACTTTCCGCCAGCGAAGAAAGCAATGTAGGTACCGTCGGGCGACCAGAATGGAAAACTCGCGTTTTGAGTCCCCGGAAGCAGAGTGATGCTCGAAGAGCCGAGGCGCTGCACGTAGAGCATCGGCATCCCCGTGCTGGGTTCCGGGGAAATAAACGCCAGCATCGAGCCATCGCGCGAGACCGTCATGTGGCTCACGTTCATTTCCTGGGGAACAGGAATCGCAAACTGCATCCGAGCGGTAGGGACGGGACGTCGAGCCACCCACCACGTGACTCCCGCCACAGTCACCAGCGCGAGAATCCCGCAAACCGCGTACAGGATGTGAACCCTCCGAGGCGCTGCCCCGGCGGTCGCGGCACGCGCCGCGCTGGACGCTTCCGTTCCCGACAACGCACTCAGCGCAAACGACAAATCCCGCGCCGATTGAAAACGCTGTTCCGGACTCTTCTCCAAACACCGCCGCACGATGCGATCCAGCGTCGGAGAAACCGAGCGCACCGGATCCAGCAACTCCGGCGGATCTTCCTTCAACACCGCCGTCATCGTCTCAACCGCGGTATCCCGCCGAAACGCCCGCTTGCCGGAGAGCATCTCGTACAGCACGGCCCCAAAAGCAAAAATATCCGTCCGCGGATCAGCCGGCTCGCCGCGCACCTGCTCCGGCGCCATATAGCTCGCCGTTCCCATTACCACACCGGCTGCGGTGTGCGAACTGGTGAGCGTAACTTCACTCGGCTCGTGGCTGAGAACTTCCACCTGCTTCGCCAAGCCAAAATCCAGAATTTTGATGCGCCCGTCTTTGGTGACGAAAATATTTTCCGGTTTCAGATCGCGATGGACGATCGACTTCTCGTGCGCCGCCGCCAACCCCTGCGCGATCTGCACTCCATACTCAATCGTCTTCCTCTGCGCCAGCGCCCCACGATCCAGAATCGCGCGCAGCGTCTCCCCCTCCAGCAGCTCGGAAACCAGGAAAGGCGTGGCCTTCGGACCCTCGCCCTGCGACCCAATATCATGAATCGCCAGAATGTTCGGATGATTCAGCGCCGCCACAGCCCGCGCTTCCTGCTCAAACCGCCTCAGCCGCTCCGGCTCGCTGGCAAAAGACTCCGGCAGAATCTTCAGCGCAACCTCTCGCCCCAGGCGGGTATCCTTCGCGCGATACACCTCTCCCATCCCGCCAGCACCTAGCGGGGAGACGATTTCATAAGGACCAAGCTTGGTGCCAGAGGCGAGAGGCATCGGTTCGCGTCATTATAGTCTGCTCGCAGGACATTGCTGCCGATGCGACGACCAGGACCTAGCCCGGCAGACTGAACACTCACCGTCCCCCAATCGAATCAAGATTGGCGATCACTTCGGAACGAAGTCGCAGCGTTGCAGCCGCAAGATTCTCGCGAAGATGCCCGATGGAAGATGTCCCGGGAATCAGCAGAATGTTAGGCGAGCGCTGGAGAAGCCACGCAAGCGCAACCTGCATCGGAGTGGCCTGCAGGGATGCCGCTGCTGCGTCGAGCTTCGACGACTGTAACGGAGTGAACCCTCCCAGCGGGAAAAACGGTACATAGGCTATGCCTTGCCCGAAGAGCTCCTCAATGAAGCCGTCATCACTTCTCTGAGCCACGTTGTACATGTTTTGCACGCACACGATCGAGGTAATTCTCTGACCCTCAGCCAACTGCGAGGGACTGACGTTACTCAGACCGATATGCCGGATCAGTCCCTGACGCTGGAGTTCGGCCAGCACGCTCAGCGGCTCTTCAATCGATCCTTCCGTTGGCTCCATCATTCCTCCCACCCGAAGATTGACGACGTCAAGAGCGTCGAGCCCCAGATTTCGCAGGTTGTCGTGAACTCCATCGATCAGCTCTTGCCGCGAAAGGGCGTGCAGCCACGACTTATCGTCACCCCGCCGAGCGCCCAGCTTGGTCACGATCACCAGGTCATCAGGATAAGGATGGAGCGCCTTCTTAATGATTTCGTTCGTGACATGTGGACCGTAATAATCGCTGGTGTCGATATGGTTCACGCCAACCGCAACCGTTTCTCGCAGAACCGCAATCGCACCATCGACATCACGCGGCGGTCCCCACACTCCCTCACCAGCCAGTTGCATCGCCCCGTAGCCCATGCGATTCACGGTCATCGAGGTGCCGAGGAGCGTGAAACTGCCGCCAAGATCAACACTCATTTGTTTCGTCATTGCTTTTCTCCTGAACGATCTTTTCTTTTGTTATAGCCGTGGTACTTTGTATTGGATGAAGAAAGCTTCAGGTTAGGAGTTCGCATTTGCCCCAACGTTCCCAGGTCGTCTTAGAGCCCCGTAAATCGCCAGTTCAAGCCCGTTCGACCGCAAGCGTCGAAGCCATTCTCGAAGCCACTGTTCAGGTTTTGCTCGACGTTGGAAAGGAGCGGCTGACCACAACAAGGGTCGCGTCGCGGGCTGGTGTGTCGGTCGGGACCTTGTATCAATACTTCCCGAACAAGAGCGCGCTTTTGCAGGCTGCCTTGCAACGTCACCTCGTCGCAGTCACCGAGGCCGTCGAACGGGTCTGCAAGGAACAGGAGGGCGAAACGCTCCGAAACATGGCGACGGCTCTCATAACCGCATTTCTACAAGCCAAAATGAGGAGCCCGAAAACGAGTGTCGCCCTCTACGCCGTTAGTTCCGACGTGGACGCAACCAGGATCGTGCAGCAGATGGGCAGCCGGTTCAATAAGGCGATCGTCCGAATGCTGGCAACCGCCCGCGAACCGCTCACGACCGATCCACAACTCATTGCTTCCATGCTCGAAGGCGCGATGGTCGGCGTAAGCCGGAGAATGCTGGAAACAGGCGCCCCAGAGAAACAAGTCGACGCCTTGCGTCGTGAACTGATCGTTGTCGCGTGCGCCTACCTGGATGCTTGTTCTGGCTTGTTCCAGTTCAAGACGCAATGCTGACCAAGATGTTCCGTGAAGCACCTACCACTGAATTTGATCGAACACTCCGCGAAGGCGCAAACCCTTCGCCGGATTCACCATCTTCACATACTCCACCCGGCCCCGAAGGTGCTCTTGAAAAGAAGGATGCGCCTCGCGGTTCTGGCTCTTCGGTCCGTGGCGCACACAATTGTTCAGAATTGCCTTCAGGCGGTCAAAGTCCGCCCGCGCAACGTTGACGTGCTGGTTCGCCACCAATCCAGCAAGCCGCTGCCGTACGCCCTGCCGCATGATGCGAGTTTTTCGGTGATTCATGGTAAAACCCTCTTCCAGCAACACCGCTGCTGCATGCGATGCAAATCGCTCTACACACTTCTCGAAAGCTTCCCCGCCAGAGAAGGCAAGATCGTCCGCATAGCGTGTGTACTCCGCGCCCGCCGATCGCGCGAGCGCACGCAGCCGGCAATCAACGCGATAGGCACAGCCATTGGCAAGCGCCGGAGAAGTCGGCACGCCTTGCGGCAGGTGCGGACGAGAATACAAGCTTCGCGCTTCTCTTAGCTGGACGCGATCGATTCCTTGCCCCAGCTCGCGCCAGATTTCAGGCGGTGGCGCGTTCGTACAAATGCCTCCCAACAGATCCGCGACCATCTCGGGATATCCCGCCGTGCGAAAGAATGCCTGAATTCGAGCGCCCGACAGGGACGGAAAGAAGTCCTGCAAATCCATTTTAAGAACAACGCGTCGCCCAACATGCGGAGCCACAAATGTCCGGATGGAACGCCCTTTAACAAACCCATGGGCTGCGGGATGCGGCGGGATCTGACTGAGAATCTCGGACAGAATTCGCCGTTGAATTTCCTTGAGGCGCGGCTTTGGCACCTCAATGAGCCGGATCGCTCCAAAGTTCTTGGCCAGCACCCGATAGTGATAGTGCCTCAGCCGCGCACTGCCTCGAACGGATTCAAGCCCCTTCAAGTCGGCGAACCACTCCAACTCGCCCACATCGAGCCGCAACCAATCGGCCAGCTCGCCAAGAGACTCAATCGCCGGAACACTCCAATCCCGCGCCGCCGCCACAGGCTGCATCCGCTGCGCTTCCGCAATCCACTCGGCGACCCACAGTTCGTCGAAATACTCCCGGTACGCGCGCTGGAAACCTCTATCGTCCCGCAGAAAACGCACCACGTCCCTGCGTCTCGGACGAACCTGATGTTCAAATCGCCGTACATACCGCCGCGCCAGCGTCCGCAACCAGCGCCAATCCCGCCCCAACGTCCGCCCGCAGCGCGCAGCGATCTTCTCAGAAGTCGCCTCACCAGCAAGAATCGATCTCGCCAGCGCAGTCAGCAGTGGAGTCTTGGCCGTTGGCTTGGGCGTGTAAGACGACAGCGGAATGCTCCAACGAGTCTGACCTTGCGTGAGCAACCCTGCGCCTACGCGCAGTAGCGCTCTCGCGACGGATTGTGTGCCATTCAAGATGCCCTGGGGTAACCCCAGAGAGACCGAAACCGAGCCGAAGCCCGACCCAGCCCAGCTTGGAGCATTCCACCGTCAGCGGAATCATAGCAGTCCGTCACACCTTCCGGACCTAACGAGTCAGTTTGCCAAAGCAGACGTCTTCTGGATCCTTGCCGAACGTTGCTCCAGCTTCCCAGCCTCATCGTTTCGTCCCAGCTTCCGCAGCACCTTCGCCTCGTTCGCAAGGGACGCTTGGAAAGTAGGATCGCTCTCGCCATGTTTCTTCTCCGCGATCGCGCTGAGCCGGTGCCAGCAAGGCTGTGATTTTTCGGGCTTGTTCCACATATCGTACATACCGCAAAGACCCCACAGCGGCAACACCACCTGGAAGGCGTCCGTCCCACTGGCCGTCTCTTCCGATTTCACCGCGCGGAGCATGTACGGCTCGGCCTTTTCCCACAAACCCTGCGCCATGTACAGACCCGCGAGCGTCCCCAAGCTCTGCGACGTTCTTTCGCTGTTCTCTCCCAGGGTTTTCAGATTGATGTCGAGAATCCGCTCAAAGTACTTCTCCGCGCCGGCATAGTCTTTGCGGTAACCGGCCATGCTCCCTAGGGCAAAGAGTGGATTCAGCATCTGCGGGGAATACGGGCCAATTGTCTTTTCAACAAGCTGAAGCTGGCGGTTGATCGTCACCTCGGCATCCGTAAATTGCTGCCGCATACCATAGGTTGCGCCTAGGCGGCCGAGCGCCTCGATCAACAATTGGTTGTCCGACGGAAGTTTCTCCGCGAGCTCCACAGCTTGTTTATAGAATTTCTCCGCGGCTTCGAACCGGTTTTCCTTATAAGCGCCCTCGGCCTCCTGCATCACCAACTCGATCCTTTCCTTCGCTGTCGGCGCCGCATCCATCGCCTGAACTTGCTTTTCCAGCTCCGCCGCTTTCGCCGCTTTTCCCTCGGCCTTCAGGGAGGCCAAGTACCGTTGATACCGTAACTGCGCCGCCTTGTGCCCGTCCTCCGCGTTCTTGCTAAACAGAAAAGGCTCTCCTGCCGGGTGGTTGGCGTTCGCGCTTCTCTCAGCCAATTCGGCTTTCCGGTACTGCTCCAGGGCGCTAACCCAGTCACCGTTCTTTTCTAGAACGGACGCCAGTTCGAGAATCGCTTGGTATTGGGAAGGGTCGAGAGAAATAGCGTGCTTGAACTCGACGACAGCCTTCGCATTATCGCCGGAGCCTTCCAGCGCTTGACCGTAGAGATCATGGGTCTCCCAGTCGCTGGGTGACAGGGCCGCGGCCTTCTCCAACTCAGCCAGAGCCGTAAGTGCTTCCATCTTGGCCAGCAGAACCCGTCCTATGTTCCGATGCGCGCGGCCAAGTTCCGGATCCATACTTCCCGCAATCCTGTATTCCTTCAGCGCTTCAGCGAAGTTGAACTTGTCTTCCTCAAGATTGCCGAGCCCCATGTGTGGCTCTGGGTCCGAAGGGTTTAAGTCGATCGCCTTACGGTATTCCGCTTGGGCGCCTTCTGCGTTCCCAGTAGAGCGCAGCGCACTCCCCAGGCACACATGGCAAACTTCAAAATCGGGAAACAGCTTGGCCAGTTCTTGCAGTTCGATCGCGGCAGCTTGCGGGTCGCTGTGCATCAGCGTCGAAGCCAGATTCTGCCGGATCCACGCATCGTTCGGGTTGAGCCTCTTCGCTTCGCGCCCTTCGCGAATGGCCGAAGCGATGTCACCCTTTGCCGCATAGGTGATACCCAGGTTGGTGTGCGAGCTGGCGAAATCCGGGTCCAGCGATATCGCTTTCTTATACTCGTCGATTGCGCTGTCGTAGTCGTGCCGGTGATAAAGAAGAAGGCCGAGGTCGAAGTGCACCATGGCATAGTCTGGCTTGAGGCGCAACGCTTCCCGGTATTCCGACGCGGCAGCCTCAAATTCCTGACTGTCATCGAGCGCTAAACCTGCGTTCTTGTGCGCTTCGGCGTCCTCTGGATTCTGGGCAAGCGCTGCTTTGGCTTCTCGCAGCGCCCCTTCCGGGTCCCCCAGCTTGTAAAGAGCGAAACTCAACTTCGTGTGCACCTGAGGAAAGTCCGGGCTCTCCTGCAAGATCTCGGCGTAGACCGATGCCGCGTGCGGCCATTCTTCCTGCCGGTTCAGCAATTCGCCCATGACGAACCCGGCTTCGATACCCGCGAAGTCTTCCTTGACGGCAGAACTCAACTGCGCGGCAGCCTCGTCGTAGCGTTTGTCTTTCATGAATGCTGCTGCGCGACTTAGCCGTTCGGGCAATTCCTTGTCCGGCTTCTCATTGCTCGCTTCCGAAACCACTTTGGCGTGAGCCAAAGCGTCCAAAACCGTCGCGTCCGCTCCTGCCTTTCTGAGCAACGCCAAGTAGTCCGCATCTGGATGAAAATTCAGGCCGCGAACGCCAATCTCATGCGCCACGTTCGTCTGCAGAACACCACCCGCTTCCAACGCCACCACCTCGCTGGCGTGCAACGGCTTTGGCGAGGTCTGAGCCCAAGCGCCATGAGCGAATATCACAACAAGTAGAGAGAAAACCGAAGAGCGAATCAAAGAATTGGACACTAAGCCTCCGGAGGGTTCCAATCCCGAATCTTACCTTTCCAGGCCATCGCCGCCTCGTTACCATGGTCCCATGACCGGTCCGTAACTGCCGGATGACCTCCCGATGCACAATGCCTTCTCGCCGAATCGAGCCTCATATCCGGGTATCAGCCATACGCAAACCCACGCGATGATAACGCCTTTGGGCCCACTGCTAAGCTTTTGAACTGCTAGGGCTCCAGACCTGCGTTTAGGCTTATGAAAATGACCCGGGCCTGAGCCGTCCCAAATTCGCTTGACATATTCCCATATGGGTATGTAATATCTCTCCATGGCAAGAGCGAGCACCACATCCGATGCTTTCAACGCGGTCGCTGAACCCCGCCGGCGGGAGATTTTGACTTATCTCGCCGCCTCCGAGCGGCCTGTTGGCGAGATAGTGATAGCTCTGGGCCTGGAACAGCCATCCGTCTCCAAGCACCTGCGCGTTCTCCGTGACGTGGGGCTGGTTCGGATGCGCTGCCAGGGCCGCCAAAAGTTATACCGGACCAACGCCGAAGCGATACGCCCCCTGCACGACTGGGCGGGAACCTTCGAGCGCTACTGGCAGCACCAGTTGAACCGAGTGAAGGAACGCGCCGAGGCGATGGCCCGCCAAGGCAAACCAAAATTGAATTCGCAAGTCGAATCGAAAGACCCGAATGCATGAATCTGAAAACCAGAATCTAAAGGCCAGAATCTAAAGACCCAAATACATATAAGGAGAAGAAACAATGATCGCTACCGAACAGACCCTCGAGAACATGACCCTAACCATCAACCAGGAAATCCATGTCAAGGCACCCATGGAAACAACCTTCGCCGCGCTGCTCGAGCAACTGGGCCCCGGCAACGAAACGCCGGATGGCAAATCTCTCAACATGAAGATCGAGCCTTGGCCCGGAGGCAGGTGGTACCGCGACCTCGGCGACGGCAACGGGCACTTCTGGGCTAAT
>Ga0137418_10002529_pt1 | contig 16725 bp, 15 predicted proteins | sample CZODoug3_1_2_16f_FD_122242 | JGI IMG/M metagenome (GOLD analysis project Ga0137418, IMG submission 122242) | Vadose zone soil fungal communities from Angelo Coast Range Reserve, California, USA - CZODoug3_1_2_16fungal (Hybrid Assembly) | ecosystem: Environmental > Terrestrial > Soil > Vadose... | reverse complement strand
TCATATTCAAAGGCTTGATGATCAAGGGTATTTACGGCCGCGAGATGTTCGAGACTTGGTACAAGATGTCGAGCATGCTGCAAAGCGGGCTCGATGTACGGCCGGTAATCACCCATCGTTTGGGAATCAACGATTACCGCGAAGGCTTCGAGATCATGAATTCCGGCAAATCCGGCAAGATCACCCTGGACTGGTCCAGCCTCTGAGCGGACTGATCCAGCCTTTGAGCGAGCCGCAGCCGTTCGCACGGCCGCGCGACGGGTCAGCGGCCGGCTAGCCCTTTGAGCATGACGCGCGGTTCGCGGCACCAGCAGTACGCGTACAACCCGCGCGGATCGTTCAGCTTGGCAATGGCGCGCGCCTGCTCGAGCATGGGATCGAGAACCCGTTCCACTTCGCTGCGCGGGGCGATGATTCCCGCGATCTCTGCCATGCGCAGCGTCTCGGAGCGCAGCTGCATCAACAACGCCTCGCGCAGGTTCAATTCGGGCTCGATGTAGTCGACATTGTAGTCGGGGCCCAATTCAGCCAGCTTGGCCGCGGCGTCGGTGGCATCCTTGAGACCGCCCAGGTGGTCCACCAAGCCGATGCGCTGGGCATCGATGCCGGCCCACACTCGGCCCTGCGCGATCTTGTCCACGTCCTCGACCGGCTTTTTCCGGCCGTCGCCCACGCGGCGCAAGAAGTCCGCGTAGGCGTGATCGACCGAAGTCTGCAGTATCCGGCGGCGGGCCGGCGTCAGCGTGCGATCCATGCGCATGTCGCCGGCGAGCGGAGTGGTGCCGATGCCGTCGATTTTCACTCCGAATTTTTCCAAGGTGCGCTGAAAGGTCGGGATCACCGAGAACACGCCGATCGATCCCGTCAATGTGGTGGGGCTCGCGAATATTTGATTCGCCGCGACCGAAATATAGTATCCGCCGGACGCGGCGTAAGTGCTCATGGACACCACGACGGGCTTGCCGGCTTTGCGCAGGGTCTGCACCTCGCGGAGGATTTGCTCCGACGCGAACATGCTTCCGCCTGGACTGTCCACGCGCAACACCACCGCCTTCACGGCGTTGTCGTAGCGCGCCTGCCGCAACAGATCGGCGGTACTCTCGCCGCCGATGGTGCCGGGCGGCTGATGGCCGTCGAGGATCTCTCCCGACGCGACGACGATGCCCACCCTGGAATCGGACTTGGATTTCAATACATGCTTGGAGCGCACCGAGGCTAGATATTGATTCATGCCGATGGAATTGAAGGAATGAGTGTCCTCATCCTCGCCCACCAGCACTTTCAGCTCGTCGGCCATTTGACGGCGGCTCTTCAGTGCGGTGACCAGGCCTCGCTGCAGCGCGAGTTTGGCCGCATCGCCGCTCACGGCGGCGAGCGCAGCCGGCTCGTCGGTCACGAACTCGCCGAGCGCCCCGGCGGGCAGCGAGCGGGCGCGAGTGACGTCCTGTTGGTAGGCGCTCCACAGCGCCTCGAGCCACACCGAACTCTCCTCGCGTTCGCTCGCAGCCATGTCGCTGCGGGAGAATTGGTCGGTGAAGCTCTTGTACGTGCCGGCGCGGAACACGTTGACGTCGACGCCCAGCTTGTCGATGGCGTCCTTCAAAAACATGCGGTAGTAGCTGAAGCCGTCGAGGTACACCAGCCCCATGGGATCGAGATAAACCTCCCCGGCCTGCGCCGCCAGATAGTACTGGGTCTGATCGAGCGAATCGGCCGCCACGACTACGCGCTTGCCCGCAGCGCGAAATTCGCGCAGCGCCGCGCCGATTTCCTGCAGCTTCGACAAACCGGTGGAATCCAAGGTCCCTAGATCGAGCACGATCAGCTTGATGCGCTCGTCGGACTTCGCGGCCGCAATGGCGTCCGTCACGTCGCGGAGCAAGGTCTCGGGCGCCGGACCGCCGGAGGCTTGGCCGAATGCTCGGCGCACCGGGTCGCTCGCCAGCTGCTCGACGATCTCGCCCTCAGGGGTGATCACCAACGCCGCCGCGTGCGGCACGTTCGGGATGGAAGTATGCAGGGCGGCGAGAATGAATCCGAAAATGACCAGCAACAGGATCAGATGCAGGACTCTGCGGATCCCCTCGAGAATTCGCCACACCAACCCGAAAAATCCCTTGAGAGCGGACCCGACACCCATTCAACGCCTCCCGTCCGCCCCGAAGGAAAGAACCCGGCCGATGTTTAGATCTTCTCGTCGATGCGCGCGGCTTTACCGGACAAATCACGCAGGTAATAGAGCTTGGCGCGGCGGACCGCGCCGCGGCGCTTCACGCTGACCTCGCTGATCGACGGGCTGAAGGTTTGGAACACGCGCTCGACGCCTTCGCCGTGCGAAATCTTGCGTACGGTGAACGAGGAATTGAGCCCGCGATTCTTCTTGGCGATCACCACGCCCTCGTAAGCCTGAACGCGCTCACGATCACCCTCCACGACCTTGACTTGCACGACGACGGTATCGCCGGGATTGAATTCCGGAAAGGTGCGCGATGCACGTTCGCCGTTCAACTGTTGGATGATCTTGTTCATAGCTGTGTCCTCGCCTTTCGGCCCTACCTTTGACTATCTTCGATTCGTCCCGTGCGGCTCGCACGTTCGATCTTGAATTCTTCCAATAAAACCCGCTCTTCATCACTCATGCCGCGGCGCTCGAGCAGTTCCGGCCGCCGCAGCCAGGTCCGGCCCAGCGCCTGCTGCAATCGCCAGCGGCGGATCGCCGTGTGATCGCCCGACATCAGCACCGCGGGAACCGCCTGACCGTCGATCGCGGGCGGCCGCGTGTAGTGCGGCCAATCCACCAATCCGTCGCTGAACGATTCCTGCACCGCCGATTCCGCGCTGCCGAGCGTCCCCGGAATCAGCCGCGCAATCGCATCGATCACCACCAACGCCGGCAGCTCTCCGCCCGAGAGCACGTAGTCGCCGATCGACCACTGCTCGTCGGTTTCGCGCTCGATGAAGCGCTCATCGACGCCCTCATAGCGTCCCGCCACCAACACCAAACCCGGCCAATCGCGCGCCTCGCGCGCCATGCCTTGCTCGAACCGGCGCCCGTCCGCGCCCAAGTACACGCGCCGGCTGCCCTGCGGCAGACTCGCCGTGGCGCCGCGCAGCGCGCTGCGCAGCGGCTCGACCTTGAGCACCATACCCGGTCCGCCGCCGTACGGCCGATCGTCCACCGTACGATGCACATCGGCCGTGTAATCGCGCGGATCGAAGCAGTCGACCTCGAGGCCTCCCCGCTCGACCGCCCGCCCGACCACACCGTGCGCCAGAGCCTCGCGGATCATCATCGGAAACAATGTCACAACCGCGATACGCATGCGCTTCAATCGGGGGCGCCTAGCCCGGCTCGTTCCAGTCCACGACCACCCGCCGCGCCTGCAAATCCACCCGCCGTAAATGCTGCGGCACGGCCGGTATCCAAAACTCCCGTGTCCCGCGCACCACCATCAGCACCTGCGCCGGGCTCTCGATGAAATGCTGCACGTTTCCCAAACTCGTGCCGTCGAGATTCACCACTTCGCAGCCGATCAAGTCGGCGCGGTAGAAATCCCGATCGTCCCGCTGCGGCAGTTCGCTGCGCGGCACACACACCTGCGCGCCCCGCAAGGCCTGCGCCTGGTCCCGATCCTCGATCCCCGCCAATTTCACCGTCAGCGAACCGCCGCTGCGGCCGCTGGCCTCGATACGATAGCTCTGCCAGACTGTTCCCTGGCCGATGTGCAACTGGCGGTGCTCGAGTAAGCGCTCGGGGGGATCGGTATGCGAACGCAGCTTGATCCAACCCCGGACGCCAAACGGCGCTCCCACGAATCCAAGTTGGATGAGCGCCGATGTTTCGTCGCTCATCGTGAGCCCCTCAAACTTTTACAAGGACCCTTACGCGGCCTGCTTGCGGAAGCTGGTGAGAAGAAACTTGACGCGGTCCGACATGTGGGCACCCTTGGACACCCAGTGCTCGATTCGAGCGACATTCAGGCGCAGTTTGATTTCCGCGCCGCGCGCAACCGGATTGAAAAGCCCCACGCTCTCGAGGCTGGTGCCGCCTTGGCGCTTGCGGCTGTCGGTCACCACAACGTGATAAAACGGGGTCTTCTTGCCGCCGCGTCGAGTCAAACGAATCGTCACCATCTTGAATCCACCTTGCAAAGCGTAGCCGCTAATTGTAATGACAACCTAGGCTCCAGAGCAACAACTCATTGAATCGGCAACAGTTGGTGAGGGCAACCCCGCAATTGGCCGGCCCGCCGGCCGGCCGGAGGCGCGGTCAGGGCCCGAAACCGGGCGGCAGGCGCCCCGCCATGCCGCGCATCATGTTCTTCAACATGCCGCCTTTGGCGAGCTTTTTCATGGTTTTTTGCATGTGGTCGAACTGCTTCAACAGGCGATTGACCTCCGGCAGCTGTACCCCGGCACCGGCGGCAATGCGGCGCTTGCGGGAACCATCGATCAGCTCCGGGCGCCGGCGCTCCCGCGGCGTCATCGAGTCGATGATTCCCATTTGACGCTTCAGGTTCTGCGCATTGACCGAACCGGCCGCCGCCGCGGCGTTGGCCTGCAAGTGCGCAGGCAGCTTGTCCAGCAGGGCCGACATGCCGCCCATGTTCTGCAACTGGCTCAATTGGTCGCGTAAATCCGCCAGATCGAATGACTTTCCCTTGGAGATCTTCTGGGCGAGTTTTTCGGCCTTGTCCTGGTCGACCTGTCCCTGGACCTGCTCGACCAGCGACAACACATCGCCCATGCCAAGGATGCGCGATGCGATGCGCTCCGGCTGAAACAGCTCCAGTGCGTCCGATTTTTCGCCGGTGCCGACGAACAAGATCGGCTTGCCGGTGACCTGCCTCACGGACAGCGCGGCGCCGCCGCGCGCATCACCGTCGGCTTTGGTCAGGATCACCCCGGTCAGGCTCAGGGCGTCATTGAACGCCTTGGCGGCGTTGACCGCGTCCTGGCCGGCCATGCTGTCGACGACGAACAGGCGCTCATGCGGATTGATCGCCGCCTCGAGTTCCTTGACCTCCGCCATCATCTCGGCGTCGATATGCAAGCGGCCCGCCGTGTCGAGCAGCAACACGTCGTATGCCTGCAGCGCGGCTTCGGTCAATGCCCGTCTGGCGATGGTCACCGGGAGCTCGCTCGCCAGCGATGCTGAAAAGCCCGCGCCCACCTGCGCCGCCAAGGTCTGCAGCTGCAGAATCGCCGCCGGGCGATACACGTCGGTGCTCACCATCAGCACCTTCTTCTTTTGCTTCTCGATCAGCCAACGCGCGAGCTTCCCGGCGCTGGTGGTCTTGCCGGCTCCCTGCAGGCCCGCGAGCATGACCACCACCGGGCGCTGCGCCCGCAGATTGAGGCCGCCGCTCGGCTCTCCCATGAGCCGCGTCAGTTCCTCATGCACCACCTTGATGAAGGCCTGCCCGGGGGTGAGGCTCTTGGTGACTTCGACGCCGATCGCCCGCGCTTTGACGGCGTCGGTGAAGGTCTTGACGACGCTGAGCGCGACATCGGCGTCGAGCAGCGCGAGCCGTACCTCTCGGACCGTATCGGAAATATTATCGTCGGTCAGCCGGCCGCGGCCGGACAGCGACTTGAGCGCGGAGGAAAGGCTGGATGTGAGTTTGTCGAACATAGGGCGAATGTTAGCATTTCGATTCCCGGGGCAACCACACGCTGCCGGCCGGCGGCTAGGCGCTGCTGAGGCGCTTGTGTCATTATCTTGGATGTCATCATTCGGTAGATGCCATCATTTAGGCCCTCCGTGATCTTGCCAGCCCTGATTCTCGCCATCACTCTGTACGCGCTTTACACCGCCAGCGCCTGGACCATGCTGCGCAGCGTAACCAAGCCGCGGTTGGATCCCATCGCCTGGATCCTCAGCCTGGCGGCCGTCGTTGCCCACAGCGACGCCATCGTGCATATGATGCGCATCAACGGACCCTTCTCCATCGGTCTGCTCGAGGCCATCTCCCTGCTGGCCTGGACCCTTGCCGTGCTCGCCTGCCTCATCTCGATCGAAAGGCAAAATCGCGTGCTGGGCGCCATCTTGTTGGCAAGCGCGGCGCTCGGAGCGGCCGTGACCGGCACCGGACAACCTTTCGCGGAAGCCACGGCGCCCGGGTGGGAACTCACCGCGCACATCCTGCTCTCGATGGCCGCCGCCGCCCTGCTGTTCGCGGCGGCGGTGACGGCCCTGCTGCTGGTCTTTCTCGATCGACGGCTGCGCACGCGGCGCATTGCCGACCTGCCGAGCATCCTGCCGCCGCTCGACGCCCTCGAAAGGGCCATGTTTCGTCTGATCGGCGCCGGCTTCGTGTTGCTCACCCTGTCGCTGTTCACGGGATTCGTCTTCGTCACGAATTTGTTCACACAGCATTTGATTCACAAGACGGTGTTGTCCCTGATCGCCTGGACGATATTCGGTGTGCTGCTGATCGGACGCATTCGCTTCGGTTGGCGGGGGCGCTCCGCGGTAGGTTGGACCTTGAGCGGCTTCGGCGTGCTGGCGCTCGCATATTTCGGTGCGAAGTTCGTGCTCGAGGATGTGCTCGGCCGGCATTGGGGCTAGGGCTTTGGGGGCATAGGACGCACCGCCCATGAACGCATGCCACACCCCTCGTTAGGCCTGCTCTTCGGCGCGTTGGCGGGGCTGCTCATCCTCGCGGCATTTTTTGCCGGCAGCGAGACGGCGCTCATGAGCTTGAACCGTTATCGCCTCAAGCACCGCGCCAACGAAGGAAATCGCGGCGCGCGGCTGGCGGAGAAGCTCCTGGCTCACCCCGACCGCTTGATCGGTTTGATCCTCCTGTTGAGCACCATCGTCAATGTCGTGACCCCCACGTTGGTGGGCTTGATCACTTTCCGCTTGGGCGGCGATTACTTGGTCGCCGTCGGCGTCATCGCACTGACATTTATCATGCTGATCTTCTGCGAGGTGGCGCCCAAGACGTTCGGCGCCTTGCACCCCGAGCGGCTGGCGCTCCCGGCCGCGTATATCTACACGCCCCTGCTGCTGCTCTTTTACCCTTTCGTGTGGGCCACGAATCTGCTGGCCAACGGCGTGCTGCGATTGCTCGGTGTGCCGAAGCAGCAGGCATCGAACTCCTTGAGCAGCGAAGAATTGCGCACCGTCGTCGCGGAAGCCGGCGCGATGATTCCGCATCGCCACCAACAAATGCTGGTCAGCATCCTGGATCTGGAGAATGCGACCGTGGAAGACATCATGGTGCCGCGCAACGAGATCGTCGGCATCGACGTCGACGATGACTGGGATCGGATCGTCGAGCAGCTGCGCCAGAGCCAGCACACGCGCCTGCCGGTCTACCAAGGGGAAATCGACCGCATCATCGGCGTGCTGCACATGAAGCAGGTCGTGCACGAACTGGCGCGCGGCAGGCTGGACCGCGACGCCTTGACCGAAGCGGCCGGCGCGCGCGACGCGTACTTCGTGCCGTCGGGCACGACGCTCAATACCCAGTTGCTGAATTTTCAGCGCGACAAGCGACGCATGGCATTCGTCGTCGACGAATACGGCGATATTCAGGGACTGGTGACGCTAGAGGACATCCTCGAAGAGATCGTCGGCGAATTCACCACGGATCCTGCGACCATGATGCACAAAGACGTGCACCCCGAGGCCGACGGCAGCTTCGTCGCCAACGCCTCGACCACCATCCGCGCCCTCAATCGATCCATGCGTTGGAACTTGCCCACCGACGGCCCCAAGACCTTGAACGGCCTGATCGTGGAATATTTGGAGAGCATCCCGGAACCGGGCACAACCTTGAAATTGGCGGACTACATGCTCGAGGTGCTGCAGACCGGCGACAACGCGATCAAGACGGTCAGAATACGGCCCCCCGAGCCGACGCCGCCCTGACCGCCGCGCGTTAGAACGCCTCGAGCGCCTGATTCAAACGCGTCACCCCGCGAACCGACATACCCTCGGGAAGCCGCTTCGGCACGTTGGCCTCCGGAACCACGGCGGATTTGAAGCCGTGTTTCGCCGCCTCGCGCAGGCGCTCCTCGCCGAACGGCACCGGGCGAATCTCGCCCGCCAGCCCCAGCTCGCCGAACGCGATCAGGGAATTGGGAACCGGCAGGTCCCGCAAGCTCGACCGCGCGGCCATCACGATGGCCAAATCTCCGGCAGTCTCCGCCAAGCGCACTCCGCCGACGACATTGGCAAAAACATCCTGGCCCTGCAATTGCAATCCGGCGTGGCGATGCGCCACCGCCAGCAGCATCGTGAGGCGATTGCCGTCGATGCCGACCGCCACCCGGCGCGGATTGGCGCTCAAGGCTGCATCCGCCAGCACCTGCACTTCGATCAGCAGCGAGCGCGTTCCCTCGCGCATCACGGTGATGACGCTGCCGGGAACGGGTTCGGCATGCCGCGACAGAAAAATCGCCGACGGATTGGTGACCTCGCGCAAGCCCTGCTCGACCATGGCGAACACCCCGATTTCATTGGCGGCGCCGAAGCGGTTCTTCACCGAGCGCAGCACGCGATAGCGGCTGCCGGTGTCGCTCTCGAAGTACAGCACCGTGTCGACCATGTGTTCGAGAACCCTGGGCCCCGCGATTTGCCCTTCCTTGGTGACGTGGCCGACGAGCAGCACCGCCGTGCCGCCGGCTTTTGCGAAGCGCACCAGCTCCGCCGTGCACTCGCGCAGCTGCGAGACCGCCCCCGGCGCCGCGTCGATCCGCTCCGAGTGCATGGTTTGAATGGAATCAACGATGAGCACGCGTGCTTGAAGGCCCGACGCCGCGCCGACGATGTCTTCCACGCAGGTCTCGGCCATCAGCCGGGCAGTGGCGGCCTGGAGGCCCAGCCGGCGGGCCCGAAGTGCGACCTGTTTCACAGATTCCTCGCCCGTGGCATAGAGCACCGGTCCCGAGCCATTGAGGGCCGCCGCCGCCTGCAGCATCAGCGTCGACTTTCCGATCCCCGGATCGCCGCCGATCAGGGTCACGGACCCCGGCACGAGACCGCCGCCCAGCACTCGATCCAGCTCGGTCGAGCCCGTGGTCAGCCGGGTTTGTTCGGCAATGGCCTCGGCGGCCAGCGATGAGGAGGCATCCGTCCGGGGAACCCTGATCGAAACTGGGGTTTTCCGAGTAGTTGCCGATTGCTGCTCGGCGAGCAGGGTGTTCCATTCGCCGCAAGCGGTGCACTGCCCCTGCCATTTCGGAGAAGACGCTCCGCAGTTCTGGCAGATATACACCTCTTTGGACTTCGCCATTGGCTCACCTTAAACGATTTGTGACTTCAGCATTGCAGTTGGCATGGCCCGATCACCTATACTGCCGGCCTTCTGGATTCGGATTATGTCTATTGCATGCGCAAATTTGGGCTGATAGCAGCGATAGTGGGTGTTGGAACCTTGGGCTCGGGCCTGTTGCTCCGCCTGATCGCAAATCTCGACACCTGGCTGTGGCTTCCGGGGGTCCTGTTATTGACCGTGGGAAGCGGGCTTCTCCTCTGGAGCCGCTTCGCCGCATCGGCGGCGGCTCAGGCGCCGACCATCCCGAGACCCGTAGGAACCGACACCGCACGGCTCCTCGACAATTTCGAACAGCGCTTCGCCGAGCTGAAGGGGCGCAAACCCACGGCCACCGTGCTGAGTGATTTGTACACGCTCGGCGCCCAGCTGGAACAGCGTGGCCGGGGGCCGCAAGCCACCGCCGTCTACCGCCATTTGGCACGCTTCGACAACACTTACCGGGACGTCGCCGCCCGCCTGCATCGTCTGATGGACGCCGAGCGCGCCAAAGCGAAGGCCGCGCCGCCCGTTCCCGACAAGACCACGGTTGCCCCGGCTGCCGCGGCAGCCGCGGCCGGCAGCATCCCTCTGGCCACGCGCGCGGCAGCCGGCGCCACTGCGGGAACCGAAATAGAGCGCCTCGGCCGCTACCAGCTGGAACGCGAAATCGGACGCGGTGCGATGGGGATCGTGTATCTGGGACGGGACACGGCCATCAACCGCATGGTGGCAATCAAGGCCATACCGCTCGCCAGTGAATTCAGCGACGCCGAGCTCGTCGAGGCTCGATCGCGCTTCTTTCGCGAAGCGGAGACCGCGGGCCGTCTCAATCATCCGAACATCGTGACCATTTACGATGTCGGCGAAGAGCGCGGACTCGCGTACATCGCGATGGAATATCTCAAGGGCCGGCACCTCAGCGATTATGCGAAAGCCGACCGTCTCTTGGAGCCGCGAAAAGTGTTGGAGGTGATCGGCCGTACGGCCGACGCTCTGGGATTCGCGCACAAACAGCAAGTCGTCCATCGCGATATCAAGCCGGCGAACCTGATGTACGACCCCGGCACCGACACGTTGAAAATCACCGACTTCGGGATTGCGCGCCTCTCGGGCGCCGGCAGCACGCGTACGGGCATCGTACTCGGCACGCCCTCCTTCATGTCGCCCGAGCAGCTCGAGGGGCGAACTGTGACCGGTCACTCGGACTTGTTTTCGCTGGGTGTTAGCCTATTTCAATTGTTGACCGGCCAGCTTCCTTTCACCGCAGACTCGATGACCGGACTGATGCAGCAGATCGCCGAAGTGCCGCATCCGCCGTTGCGAGCCTTCCGGCCGGATCTGCCTGCCTGCGTCGAGAGCGTCATCGACCGCGCGCTTGCCAAGAATCCCGATGCGCGGTACGACTCTGGAGCCCATATGGCTGCAGCTCTGGAAGACTGTCGGTCGCGAATACCGAGTGGACTGCCATGATTGGACAAAGCCCATGAGTTTGAAGGGGAAAATCGCGAGCGTGGCGCTGACCGACACGGGAAAGGTACGCGAGCACAACGAAGATATGATCGGCACCGAGGCCGACATCGGTCTCTTCGTATTGGCCGACGGCATGGGGGGATATAACGCAGGCGAAGTGGCGAGCGGCATCGCCGTCAAGACCATCATCAATCTGGTTCGCGACGGGGTCATGCGCGAGGACCTGAGCGTGCCCGACCGGGAGACCGGACTGACTCGCCCGAGCATCATCTTGCGTGATGCGATTCACAGAGCCAACAAAATCATCTACCACACTTCGAAGACCCAGCCTCAATGTGAGGGCATGGGCACTACGGTAGTGGCGTGCTTGTTTCACGACAACAAGATGTCGATCGCGCATGTCGGGGATTCAAGGCTTTACCGGCTGCGCGACAATCGATTCGAGCAGATGACTCTGGACCATTCCCTGCTGCAGGAGCTGGTGGACCGGGGCTTCTACTCGCAGCAGGAGGCGCAGCGCGCCACCAACAAGAATTACGTCACGCGCGCCCTCGGGGTCGAGCAAAACGTCGAAGTGGAGATCCATGAGCAGCCGGTGCAGAAGTCGGATTATTACGTGCTCTGTTCCGACGGCCTCTCGGACATGATCGAGGATGAGGATATTCACTTAACAATCAGCACCTTTAGTGCTAATCTTGATACTGTTGCTAAGCAATTGATACAGCTCTCTAACGATAACGGCGGGCGGGACAATGTGTCGGTCATCATGGCTCATGTAGCCGAGCCGTTCCCCGCACACCGGCGTATATTTGACAAAATCTTGGGATGGTTCGGTTAGTTAGGAGTCTGAATGGCACGCCTGATGCTCAGCTTGGATGGTTCGATCCTCGCGGAATACAACATGAATAAAGAGCGCTATACGATCGGGCGCCTGCCGGACAACGATATTCGTATCGACAATCCGGCGGTGAGCGGTCATCACTCGCTCATCATCAATATTCTGAACGATTCCTTTTTGGAAGACTTGAACAGCACCAATGGCACGTACGTCAACGGCAAGCTGATCAAGAAACACGCCATGCAGCACGGGGACGTGATCACCGTCGGCCACCATCAGCTGCGTTTCGTCGACAGCCAGGACGGCGAGACCGAGCAGGACGAATTCGAAAAGACCATGGTCATCACCCCCAGTTCGCAGGGTGAGGAACGCATTCGGCGAGTCGGCGTTGCGGTGGATCAAGCCGTCAAGGCCACGGCGCCCAAGCGTGCCGGCGTGCCGGACAACGCCACGGCACTGCCGAAGGCCAAGCTGCAGGTTTTGAGCGGCGCCTTCGCCGGCCGCGAATTGGAGCTCACCAAGGCCCTCACCACGCTCGGCCGCCCGGGCGTGCAAGTGGCGGCCATCACCCGCCGCTCCGAGGGCTATTTCATCGTCCATGTGGACAGCGGCAAGGAAAACGATTACCCGCAGGTCAACGGCGTGCCGATCGGACCGCAAGCGCGGCGGCTGAACGACAATGACGTGGTGCAGCTGGCCGGCGTGAAGATGGGGTTCTTCGAGAGCTAATCGCGGCCCGAGCGCTTGAACACCCGGTCCAGGATGATGGCGAGGATGACGATCGCGAGGCCCGCCTCGAAGCCCATCGCCACATTGACCGAATTGAGCGCGCGCACCACCGGCTTGCCGAGCCCATCGGCGCCGACCAGGGCGGCGATCACCACCATCGAGAGGCTCAGCATGATGCATTGTGTGATGCCGGCCATGATGGTCGGCAAGGCATGCGGCAGCTCGACTTTGAACAGCAATTGACGGCGAGTGGCGCCGAACGCTTCACCCACGTCGAGCAGGTGTTTGGGTACGGAAGAGACGCCCAGGTGAGTCAGCCGGATCGGGGCGGGAATCGCGAAAATCACGGTGGAAATCACTCCCGGCACCACGCCCAGGCCGAACAGGACCAAGGTGGGGATCAGATACACGAAGGTCGGGATGGTCTGCATGAGATCCAGGATGGGATGCAGGAATTTGTAGATCCAGGGTCGATGCGCGGCGGCGATGCCGATGGGCACGCCGAACAGCACGCACGTCAAGGTTGAGAACAGCACCAGCGAGAATGTCTGGATCGTCGCTTCCCAGTAGCCTAGGTTGTCGATGAGCAGCAGCGACCCCAAGATGAAGAGGGTGAGCGCCGCGGATCGATGCAACAAATACCCGCCCGCAGTCAATGCGACGACGAGCAATAACGCCGGAATTCGCATGAGGAGTGTCGTCAATGCCGTGATGCTCGTCCCCAGCGCGGCCGAGATGGCATCAAAAAAGCGCTGCGCATGATGCATCGAGTAGTCGACCAGAGCGCTGAGCCACATCCCGAGAGGGATCTTGTGTCCGGTCACCCAATCGTTCGCCGCGTCGAGACGGTCGGCGAATCGATGCAATCCCGATGTGAGGAGACTCCGGCGCACTGCCTCCGCCCCGGGCTTTCCATCGACCGACATCACCCCCTGCAGCCATCCGTCGAGCAGCGCGGGGTGAGCGCCGAGAAAGCGGCCTGCGGCCTCCAATCCATCCAAGTGTTGGTCCAAAATGAGGGCCATCAATTGACTCTCGATTTCGGGCGTGAACTCGAGATTCTTCAGCAGTGTTCCGACGTTGGGACACTCGGCAAGGTAGCCGCTACGCACATCCGTGTAGATCGTGGCTCCGCCGTAACGGGCGCCAAAGGTATCGTCGCCTCCCGACAAATACTCGATGTGGTACTTGAGATTCATCGGATGGGGCGACCAGGCGAGGAACGCGATCCAGTCGGACTTGCGGATCGCGCGGTCCACCTCGCTCAGCATGCCTTGTTCGCTCGACTCGACCAGCGTCCAATCCCCTAAGCCAAACCGGTTCTGGCCGATGATCGACCCGATCATGCGGTTGCCGTTGTTGCCGGGCTCGATGCCGAAGATCTTCCGATGAAAGCGCTCGGCATGGGCGCGCAAATCGGCAAAGCTTCTGACCCCGGCGGCTGCAACGTAGGACGGAACCGCCAGGGTGTACTTCGCGCCTTCGAGATTCGCCCGCACCACCTGGACTGATCCATCGGCGAGAAACGGCTTGCGATCCTCCTCCATGCTGGGTTGCCAGTCGCCGAGATAGACGTCGATTTGCCGATTCTTGATCGACGCATAGGTAACCGGAATCGACAGGATCTGCGTCACCGTTCGATAGCCGAGCGCCTGCAGCAGCCGCGAGGCAAGCGCCGTGGTGGCGGTGATATCCGTCCAGCCGACATCGGAGAAGCGCACCGTCCGACAGCCCGCGGGCTCTGCGGCAGCGCCGGCGGACTCTGCGGCGGCGCCTGACGCGTTCGCGGGACCCGCGGCCGCCGCGGCGGCCGACAGGCACAGACCTGCCCACAGGAAGACCCCCCGCAGCGCTGCGCGGCTACTCGGCCCGGTCGTCTCAGCGCCGATAAGCGGGCTCCTCCGCATCCAGGATGGCCTTGATGTTGTCCAGATGATCGACGGCGAGCCGCCCATAATCGCGCCATTGACGCTCCGTGAGGGCGGCCAATTCGCCGCTCACGATGCGCAGCGGTTTGCCCGCGGCATAGCAGGTGAGCAGCGTCTCCGCCGCGCGCTCGAAGTAATACATCTCGTCGAACGCCGCCGCCACCGTGGCGCCGGTGACGAGGACGCCGTGATTCGCCATCAGCAGCACGCTCTGGCCGCCGCTCATCAGGCCGGCCACACGGTCGCCCTCGTTGTCCGACAGTGCCATGCCGGAGAAGCCGTCATCGAGGGCCACTCGACCGAAAAAGCGCATGGTATTCATGTCGATGGGGTACATCGTCGGATCCTGCAGGCAGGCGAGCGCGGTTGCGTACTTCGGGTGCAGATGCATCACGCAGCGCGCTGCGGGGATGCGGGCGTGCAACCTCGCGTGCAGATGCCAGGCGGTCGGATCGGGCGCATCCGGTCGATCGAGCGTGGCCGGGTCATTGGCGTCCAGAAGCAGGAGATCGCAGGCCGACATGCGCGCAAAGTGCCGGCCGCGCGGATTGATCAAGAATTGTGCGCCGTCCGCCGAAACGGCCACGCTCAAATGATTTGCCACCGATTCATGCATGTTGAGCCGTGCAAACCAGTGAAAGGCGGCCGCCAAATCGATTCGCGCCGCGCGATGCTCCGCCGCGATCGCGGCGGCGGTCGATGCATGAGTAGTCGCCATCAATTACTCCAGTGTCAGCGTTGCGAGGTCGCCCAATGGGGATGAGTCCAGACGCCGGGCGCTTCGCGCGGCAACGAAAATTTCCCGCGCAGAACATCGCTCATCTTCTCCGCGATCATGATGGTCGGCGCGTTGGTATTGCCGCTGACGATGGCGGGCATGACCGACGCGTCGATCACCCTCAAGCTGTGGACGCCATGAACCCGGCACTCGGAATCGACCACCGACGTCCGAGGATCGAGCCCCATGCGGCAGGTGCCCACCGGGTGATAGCAAGTTTCAACGCTGCGCCTCACCCAGGCATCGATGTCCTCATCGCTTTGAATCGCCTCGCCGGGATTGAGCTCCTCGCCCCGATAGGGGGCCAAGGCAGGTTGGGCCAAAATCTCCCGGGTCAGTCGCACGGCCGTGCGCAAATCCTCGCGATCTTGGCGGTCGGCGAGGTAGTTGAAGCAGATCGACGGCGGCGCCGCCGGGTCCGCCGAGCGCAGAGTCACGCGGCCCAAACTCTTCGGCCGCATGAGATCGATGTGAACCTGGAAGGAGTGCATGCCGACATCTTCGACCGTTCCCGGCTTGATCGCCAAGGGCATGAAGGTGAGTTGCAGATCCGGTTGCCGGACGCCCGCGCGGCTGCGCAGAAATCCGCCCGCCTCGAAATGATTCGAGCCCGCGAGGCCCCCGAGGCCGGCGAACCAGCGCAGGCCGGTCAGTATTTTCCCAATGCCTCGGTTCGCGCCGAATATCGACACGGGCTGCAGGCAGCGGTGCTGGATGACGAGATCGGGATGGTCGTTGAGATTGGCGCCCACCGCCGGCAGATCGATGCGCGATTCGATGCCGGCGGCGGATAGTTGAGCGGCGGCGCCGATCCCCGACAATTGCAGCAATTGCGGAGAATTGATCGCACCGGCCGAGAGAACTACGTCGCGGTCGGCGTATGCCGTCGCGGCCTGACCGCCGCGCGCGGGTCGATATTCAATACCGATGGCTCGGTTACCCCGGAGCAGAACCCGACGCACCAGCGCACCGGTCACCGTTTTGAGATTCGCGCGTCTCAGTGCCGGCGCAAGATATGCGCGGGCGGCGCTGCAGCGTCGACCGTTGCGCGTGGTGCGGTCGACCCGGCCAAAACCCTCTTGGCGTTCACCATTCGAATCTTCGGAGAAACCATATCCGGCCTGCGTGGCCGCTTGCACGAAGGCGGCGTTCAGCGGTGCCGCATTGATATCGGGGGCAAACACGGCGAGCGGACCCGACCCACCGTGGTAAGGATTGGCGCCGTGGAGATGCTGCTCCGCACGTTTGAAGTAGGGAAGCACATCGGCGTAGCCCCATCCCGCCAGACCCGATGCGGCCCATCCGTCGTAATCGCCCGCATGCCCGCGGATATAGACCATGCCATTGATCGAGGACGATCCGCCCAGCACCCTACCTCGCGGGTGGGTCAGGCGCCGACCGTCCAGATAGGGCTCGGCATCCGATACGTAGTTCCAATTGAACCGGTCGGTACGCAATAGACTCCCGACGGCCGACGGCATATCGATCCTCCAGCTACGATCCTTGGGTCCCGCCTCGACCAACAGGACACGGTTTTGGGGATCTTCGCTGAGACGAGCGGCCAGCACACATCCGGCAGAACCCGCTCCGACGATGACGTAATCGAAGCGCATTCTCCTATCGTCCGAAATCGAAACCCGGTGCGTCACGACCGGATGGCGTTGTAGCAGAGTTTGTGAAAATGGCGCACCAGATGCTCGCTGTGGTTTTCAA
>Ga0137418_10002528_pt1 | contig 16736 bp, 20 predicted proteins | sample CZODoug3_1_2_16f_FD_122242 | JGI IMG/M metagenome (GOLD analysis project Ga0137418, IMG submission 122242) | Vadose zone soil fungal communities from Angelo Coast Range Reserve, California, USA - CZODoug3_1_2_16fungal (Hybrid Assembly) | ecosystem: Environmental > Terrestrial > Soil > Vadose... | reverse complement strand
CATGAGGGTCATTCGGGTTCGTCGACGGGGGTGGGACGCCGGAGCGCCACCGACAGCTCCTCGAGCCGCGGCAGGTCCTCCAGGTTCTTCAGTCCGAGAATCTCCTGAAACGACGGCGTGGTGCCGTAGAGCAGCGGGCGGCCCAGACCTTCACCGCGGGTGACGACTTCGATGAGGCCGCGCTCCACCAGCTTGTCCATCACGGCGCCGGAATCGACACCACGGATCTCGTCGACTTCGAGGCGCCCGACCGGCTGGCGGTACGCGATGATGGCGAGCGTTTCGAGCGCGGCGGGCGACAGCCGGCGCGGCCGCAGCGCGAACTGCGCGCGTTCGATCGTCTCCCCGTACTCGCGCCGCGTCAGGAACTGCCACCCTTCCGCGATCTCGACCAGCTCTACGCCGTGGTCGTCGTTGTAGGCCGCAGCGAGCTCGCGGAGCGACGCGCGCACGGCACCCTCCCCCGCGGCGGGATCGAGCGAGGCAAGCTCTTCCAGCGTCAGCGGGCGCGACGCCGCAAACAACGCGGCTTCAAGCAGCTTCGTGAGGGAGTGCACGCGTGATCACCATCGGGCCGAACGGTTCGGGCTGGGACAGCGTGAGCGAGCTGCGCTTCGCGAGCTCGAGAAGGGAGATAAACGTCGACAGCACGTCCACCAACGTCGCCTGCGGACCCCCGACCGCGTCCCTCCAGCCGAACGTCTCGCGCTCCGCGAGCAGCGCCAGGATCCGCGCCGTCGCACCTTCGACGTCGAGCGGACGAGGGACGACGCGATGCAGCATCGGCTCCGGGATCAGCGATATCACGCGCTCGGCCGCCGCGAGCAGGTCGTTCAAATCGATCTGCAGCGGCGCGGGCGGCGCATCGGGCGGCGGTGCTTCGTACCCGCGGCCAAATCGCTCCGCGCGCGCATCGGCGGCGTGGCCAAGCCAGTCCACGAGCTCGCGGATCTGCTGGTACTCGAGCAGCCGGCGCACCAGCTCGGCACGCGGGTCTTCCCACTCGTCGTCGCCGAGCCGGCGCGGCAACAGCATTTGCGCCTTGATGCGCAGCAGCCGCGCCGCCATCTCGAGATAGTCGGCGGCCTGGTTGAGCCCGAGCTCGGCGATCACAGACAAGAACTGAACCGCGATCTTCGCGATCGGGAGGTCGGTGATGTCGACTTCATCTTCCTTGATCAGATGCAGCAGCAGGTCGAGGGGGCCGGAGAATTTCTCCAGCTCGACGACGAAGCCCGCGCCTGCCTGCTCGCGCATGCTCGGCCCGGTCATGGGAGCGGCAGCCCGTTCGGAAGCGCGACCGGCACGATCATGACGAGGGCGAGGTGGCGGAGCTGGAACGCAGGCCACAGGAAGAACTGAACGACACCCGGCAGCATGTAACTGATCAGCATGATCGGGAGAAACCCGAAGCGCTGGAGTTGCCGGTATTGCATACCCGCACCCGGCGGGAGCAGATGGTAGAACACATGGCTGCCATCGAGCGGGGGGATCGGAATCAGGTTGAAAAAGGCCAGGACGAGATTGTACCACAGGCCGTAGTACATCATCCGCTGGAGAAGCTCGAGGGTCGGCGTGAACGATGGCAGCGCCGGAGCGATTGTTCCAACCGTCGCAAACAGCGCCGTGAAAATGGCGAACAGCACGAGGTTCACCGCGATCCCGGCCAGCGAGACGATGATGTCGCCTCGCACAAAGTGCCGGTAGTTGCGCGGATTCACGGGCACCGGCTTCGCCCCCCCGAACGCCCATCGGCCCCCGGACCCGACCGCCGTGATAATCGGCAGGAGTATGGTCATGAAGGGATCGATGTGTTTAAGCGGATTGAACGTCAGGCGCCCGAGCATATACGCGGTGGAGTCACCCTGCCGGTACGCCGCCTCGGCGTGGGCGTACTCATGGGCGACCATAGAAAACAGCAGGACAGGCGCCCAAAGGAGAAACTCGAAGGAGATAGCGCGTGCTCGGGTAGGTGACGGCCAAAGATATGTATACGCTTGACCCGACGCAACTTACCGTCTAGTTTCCGCGCCATGCCGAAGATCAAGTCCGCGAAGAAAGCGATGCGCCAGGCGCGCTCGCGCACCATCCGTAACAAAGCCCAACGCTCCTCGCTGCGCACCGCGCTGAAGCACGTGCGCGCCGCCGCGACCGCCGACGCTGCCGCGGTCGCCTACGCGCTCGCCGCGCGCGTCCTCGACCGCGCCGCGCGCAAGGGACTGATTCACAAAAACAATGCCGCCCGGCAGAAATCGCGCCTGGCGGCGTTGGTAAAACGGTTACGCCAAAAGGCAACGGCGTAACCGGAACGGAAACCGCCACGGACGGATGTGAGTAGGGGCGCAGCATGCTGCGCCCCTACATCACATCTAGCCGGTTCGATTCCCAGCCATATCACATCGCCGCTAGTTCCCCCCCACATTTCTCGCAGTACCATTCCGTCGCCACGTTCATCGTTCCGCATTCTTTGCATTTGAGCGTCTTCTCGACCGGCGCGTTTTCGTCGATCGGCGCGAGCGGCGTTCCATCCAGTACCTCGTCGGGCTGATACTGCGCCCCACTCGCCCGCCCCGGCGACGGTGTCCGATCATCTTCCGTGACTGATTTCAGGAAAGCCAGCTCGTCGATTGGCGTCTTCCGTCGTTCCGGAGGCTTCTCAGGTGGCCTGGGTGGCGCTGCCCGCGCCGCGGCTGGAGCGGGTTTCGACAAGACCAGCTCGTCCAGCTCTTCAAGCCGAGTGATGTCGCGCTCGACATCCATCAGCTCATCGCGCACGGCGCCGAGGTCGGCCAGCGCGTCCTTGTGGACCTGGGTCCACTGCCCTTCGTCGTATTCGCCCACCTCGTGCCGCAGCTCGGTTTCGGCCAGGCGCTCGGCAGCCGCCTTTTCCTTCTTCTGGAGCTCGACGAGGTTTTCCTTGCGCTGCGCGATCAGTTGTCGCGCCGCCTGGGCGTGTGCTTTCAACTCCTCCGTGACCGCCTTCAGCCGCGCCTCATAATCGGCGCGCACCCGCGTCCGGACGTGCTCGGGCGCCGAGTCCGCGGTCGCGGTGATGCGCGCGAGCCACGCCTCGTACTGGCGACGCTCTTCCAGTAGCCGCTGAATCGCGGCGGCACTTTTGGACGGTCCTTTAGGCATCCTTCTCCCGTTGCTGCACCAGCACACGGATTGCTTCGGGGCTCAGCGGCTGCGGCTGACCTATTTGTCGAGCGGCCAGGATGATGCGCGCACCGTGCTCCAGACTCTCCATCCGAATCCAGGCCTCATCGAGCGAGCGCCCCATGGTCACGGCACCGTGATTGGCGAGCAGCAGCGCATTGTGCTTGTCGAGAAATGGGACGACCTGGTCGCCCAAGTCCGGCGTGCCAGATGTCCCATACGGAATGAGCGCGACCGGTCCCACCACGAAAATAAGCTCAGGCAACAAATTGGCCGGAATCGTCTCGCCCGCAACGGCAAAGCCAGTAGCGGCAGGCGGATGCGCATGCACCACGGCCTGCACGTCGGGCCGGTGCCGGAGGATCCGTAAGTGTAACTCCAACTCGCTGGTAGGTTTGCGGGAGCCGCGCCCGCGCACCTTGCCGGAGAAATCGACCTCCACCATGTCGCCAGGACCCACGAGCGATTTGAGGACTCCGCTGGGCGTCACGAGCGCGCGTTCCGGCCCGAGACGCACCGACAGATTGCCATCCCGCCCGGCGATCAGGCCCCGAGCCGCAAGTTGCCGGCAGCACAGCGCCATGCGCCGGGCCACCGCGCTCCGATTCATTGTGTGCCCGAGTGATCCAGGTCGTGCACGATCACGCCCGCGACGATCGTGAGGACCGCGCGGCCGGTGAGGGCGCGGCCGGCGAACGGGGTGTTGCGGCTCTTGGAATGGAACGCCGTCGGATCGACCGCCCACTTGGCAGAAGCATCGAACACGGCGACATCGGCGACGGCGCCCGGCGCGAGCGTACCGCCCCCAAGATGAAAGACGCGCGCCGGCTCGGTGCTCATGCGGCGGATCAGCTCGGGCAGCGTAAACAAGCCGCTCTCGACCAGCTCGGTGTGCGCCACGCCGAACGCGGTTTCGAGTCCGACGACGCCGAACGGCGCGTCGTCGAACGCCGCCTCCTTCTCGTCGTAGGCGTGCGGCGCGTGATCGGACGCGATGCAGTCGATGACGCCGTCCTTGAGCGCGCCGCACAGCGCGGCGACGTCCGCCGCCTCCCGCAGCGGCGGGTTCATCTTCGCGTGGGTGTCGTACTCCTCGCACGCGTAGTCGGTCAGCGTCAGGTGATGCGGCGTCACCTCGGCCGTCACGCGGATGCCGCGCTCTTTCGCCTCGCGGATGATGGCGACCGAGCCGCGCGCCGACATGTGACAGAGGTGCACGTGGCCACCGGTCAGCTCCGCCAGCAGCACATCGCGCGCGACCATGATTTCTTCGGCGGCGGCCGGAATTCCCTTCAAGCCGAGTCGCGTGGACACGAGGCCTTCGTGCATGACGCCACCGGCCGCCAGCGTCGGCTCTTCACAGTGATCGGCGACGGGAACGTTGAACGTGCGCGCGTACTCGAGCGCGGTGCGCATCAGGTGACTGGAAACGACCGGCTTGCCGTCGTCCGAGACCGCGACGGCACCGGCGCTCACCATCTCCCCGAACTCGGCGAGGCGCTCGCCCTTCTGGCCGATCGACACGGCGCCGATCGGATGGACGCGCGCCAGTCCGGCGCGGCCCGACTGCCGCACGATGAATCCGACCGCTGCCTGATTGTCGGTGACGGGATCGGTGTTCGGCATTGCGCAGATTGCCGTGAAGCCGCCGGCCGCCGCCGCGCGGGCGCCACTCGCCACGGTTTCTTCGTCTTCGTTGCCCGGCTCGCGCAGATGGACATGCAGGTCCACGAGTCCCGGCGTGACGACCCTGCCCTTCACGTTGCGCACGAGCGCGCCATCGGGCGCGGTCAGCCCGCGGCCGACGCTCGCGATCTTCCCGTCCTGGATCAAGACGTCCGCCGCCCCGTCGAGGTCGCGGCTGGGATCGATGACGTGTCCGCCCTGCAGCAGGATCGGCCGGGTCACTCCGCGCCTCGTTTCGCCGCATCGGCGAGCTCGGCGCGGCCGCCGGCGAGCAGATACAGCACCGCCATCCGGACGGCCACGCCGTTCGTCACTTGATCGAGGATGACGCTGTGCGGCCCGTCGGCGACGCGCGAGTCGATCTCGACGCCGCGGTTCATGGGGCCCGGGTGCATGATCGTAATCGGCCTCGGCGAACGCTCGAGCCGCTCCGGCGTCACGCCGAAGACGCGATAATATTCGCGCACGCTGGGGATGAAGCCCTTCTCCATCCGCTCGAGCTGCAGGCGCAGCACGTTGAGCACGTCCGCCCACTCGATCGCTTCTTCGATGCGGCCGAACACTTTGACACCCAGATCGGCGATGCCACGCGGCAACAGCGTCCACGGTCCGCATACCGCGACTTCGGCGCCGAGCTTCGTCAGGCCCCAGAGATTCGACCGCGCGACGCGCGAGTGGAGCACATCGCCCACCAGGCAGACCTTGAGGCCTTCGATCTTCCCGTGCTTGTCGCGGATCGTCAGCAGATCGAGCAGCGCCTGCGTGGGGTGTTCGTGCTTGCCGTCGCCCGCGTTGATCACGTTCGACGCGATACGATTGCCGAGGAACTCGGCCGCGCCGGATGAGGGATGGCGGATCACGACCATATCGATCCGCATCGCTTCGAGATTGCGCGCGGTATCCACCAGCGTCTCGCCCTTGGAGACGGACGATCCCGTCGCCGCGACGTTGACGGTGTCGGCGGAGAGCCGCTTCTCGGCGAACTCGAACGAAATGCGGGTACGGGTGGAGGCCTCGAAGAACAGATTGACGATCGTCTTGCCGCGCAGCGCGGGCACCTTCTTGATCGGCCGCTCGGAGACTTCCTTGAAGGGCTCGGCGGTGTCGAGGATGAGCCGGATCTGCTCCGGCGTCATGTGCTCGAGCCCGGTCAGGTCTTTGCCCAGCGTCGCGGAAGCATTCATCGGATCACATCCACCTGATCGCGGCCGTCCAGCTCTTCGACCTGCACGTCCACGCGCTCGTCGGGTCCGGTCTTGACCGATTTGCCCACGATATCGGCCTGAATGGGCAGCTCCCGGCCGCCGCGGTCCACCAGCACGCAGAGCGAAATGCGTTTTGGGCGCCCGAAATCGGCCAGCTCGTCGAGCGCGGCGCGCACGGTGCGGCCGGTGTAGAGCACGTCGTCCACGATCACCGCGTGCTTGTCCGTCAGATCGCCCGGGATGTGCGTCTCGCCGATCACCGGCTTCGGCCCGACCGTCTCCAGATCGTCGCGGTACAGGGTGATGTCGAGCGCGCCGCGCGGCACCTCGGTGCCTTCGTCCTTCTCGATGAGTTTCGCGATGCGCTCGGCCAGCTCGACGCCGCGGCGCTGGATCCCGATGAGGACCAGGTCGTCGGTGCCGTGCGCCAATTCGAGGATCTCGACTGCCATACGCTGCAACGCCCGCGACATCGCGCGGGCGTCGAGGATTTGGGTCCGGGTCTCAGGGCTCAAGGTATCTACGAATATACCGGAGTCAGGGGCGGTTTGCCGCTCAGCACAGCCTGAACGTTAGACACCGCAATCGCGGCCATCTTGCGCCGGGTTTCCTCTGTCGCGCTCCCGATGTGCGGCAACAACACCGTGCGCGGGGCGGCGCGCAACCGGGGGTGGATCGTGGGCTCGTCCGTGTAGACGTCGAGGCCGGCCGCGCCGAGGTGTCCGCGCTCCAGCGCCATTGCGAGCGCTTCTTCGCGGACCAGGTCGCCGCGCGAGGTGTTGATGAGAATCGCGCCCCGCTTCATGCGCGCGAGCGTCTCGCCGTTCATGATCCCCTTGGTGTCGGGCGTGGACGGCACGTGCAGGCTCACGATGTCGCTCTCGGCGAGCAGCTGGCTCGCGTCCGCGCGTGTCGCGCCCGTTTCGCGCTCGAACTCCGGCTTGGGCGTCCGCGCCGCGTAGAGAAGGCGCAGGCCGAACGGCGGCGCGCGGCGCCCGACCGCCTGGCCGATCCTGCCGGCGCCGAACAGGCCGAGGACGCGGCCGCGCAGCTCCATACCGAGTAACTGCTCCGGATGCCAGCCGGTCCACTTGCCGCTGCGAACCAGATCGATGCCTTCGACGAGCCGGCGCGCCGTGGCGAGAATCAGCGCCCAAGTCAGATCGGCGGTCGCCTCGGTGAGAACGCCGGGGGTGTTCGTGACGAGCACTTTGCGCATCTCGGCCGCGACGAGATCGATGTTGTTGTAGCCGACAGCGACATTCGCGACGATGCGAAGATTGCGAAGGTTCTTGAGCTCTGTTCCACCAACCCAGCGCGACAGCAACGGCACGAGTGCCACCCAGTCGCCCTTGGGAGTGGGTTCAGAGACTGGCAACCATGTGATATCGAGGTCTGCAAGCTGCGCGGGCTCAACGAGATTCTTGATCTCGGCAGCGATGAGTACCCGGTGGGTCAATCGACCTTCAGTCCCTTCGGGCCGACGTACTCCGACTGCGGTCGAATCAGGTGATCCTCGGCGTGCTGCTCGATCACGTGGGCGCACCACCCCGCAACGCGCCCACACGCGAACGTGGCCACGAACGACCGGGGCTCGAGGCCCAACGCCTGCAGCACGAGGGCCGTGAAGAACTCGACGTTGGTGCGCAGATTCCGTCCGGGTTTCACCTCGTCGAGCACCTTCACGATCGTCTGCTCCGCCGCGCGCGCCAGATCGAACAGCTTGCGGTTCTCGAGCGCCGCCGAGCTGAGCTGATCGGCGACTGTGCCGAGCACCTGGGCACGGGGGTCGCGCACCTTGTAGACGCGGTGCCCGAATCCCATGATCCGCCGGCCCGCCGCCAACTCGTTGCGCACCCACCCTTCCGCACGATCCGCGGACCTGATGTCCTTGAGCATGTCGAGCACGGGCCCAGGCGCGCCGCCATGCAGCGGACCCTTGAGGGCACCGATCGCTCCGGTCACGGCGCTGACCATGTCCGAGCGCGTGCTCGCGATGACGCGGGCGGTGAAGGTCGAGGCGTTCATGCCGTGGTCGATTACCGTCACCCAGTATGCGTCGATCGCCCGCGCCGCGATGGGGTCGGGCTCCTTGCCGTGGAGCATGTAGAGGAAATTCGCGGCCAGCGGCAGGTCGGTCCGCGGCGCGATCGGCGCCTTGCCGGCGCCCAGCCGCGCCTGCGCGGCCACGACTGTCGGGAAGCGGGCCGTGAGCATCTTCGCGGCCTGCATGTCCGCAGCGGGCGAGATGTCGTCCGGATGATCGAGATCGAGCGACAGCGTGGCGCACGCCATGCGCAGCGCGTCGATCGGCGGCGCCTTCGCCGCCGCCCGCACCACGTGCATCGTTTCCTCGGGCAAGGCACGCAGCCCGGCGATTTCCTTCCGCAGAGTCGCCAGCTCGTCCGGCGCGGGCAACGCGCCGCGCCACAACAGGTGCGCCGCCTCCTCGAAGCTGACGCGGCCCGCCAGCTCCTTGAGCTGGTAGCCGCCGATAATGAGCTCGCCAGCCAAGCCATCGACATGGCTCAGGCGAGTCTGCGCCGCGACGACCCCGTCCAACCCACGGGGCTTTACCGTTGGGTCGATGAAACCGCCCTTACCAGTTGGTAGATGTACTCGGCGCCGTCGTAATACTCCTGCACACCGATGCGCTCATCCCGGCCGTGCGCGCGAATGTCGTTGATGTCCACGAACACGCCGGAGACACCGTACACCGGAATTCCGGCGTTGCGGAGATAGAGGCCGTCGGTGGCTCCCGTTTCCATGACCGGGATCACGGGGATATTCCAGAGACGCTTCGTCACGCGGTCGATCGCGCTCATTACCTCCGGCTGCAACGCCGCGACCGGACTGGGGACCGCCGCTTGCACAACACTGACCGCCACCGCGGTGTCGGCCACCACCCTCGTCAACGTGCGCTGCACCTCCTCCTGCGGCGTTCCCGGCAGCATGCGACAATTGATCGTCGCACGCGCGGACTGCGGCAGCGCGTTTTCCGCGTGCCCGCCGGCGAGCTCCGTCGCAACGCACGTCGTGCGCAGCTGCGCGTTGTACAGGGGGCTCGCGTCCGAGAGCCGCCGGATCGCGGCGGTGTCCGGCGTGGGCTGAGCGACCCCGGCCATGTCCGCGGCGAGCGCGCCCTGCTGCAGCTGCGACCACTTGGCGAAAGACGCCCGCGTGATCTCATTCAGCTGCGCCGGAAACGCATAGGCGCTCAACCGGCCGAGTGCCGCGGCCAGGCGGTAAATCGCGTTGTCCTTGGTCGGCAGTGAGCTGTGACCACCGGGATTGTGCACCTCCAGCTTGAACGTCACGTAGACCTTCTCGGCCGCCTGCACCGAGCGGAACGCGCGCTTGCCGTTGAGGATCACCGGATCGCCCGCGTCCATGTTGATGACATAGGCCGCTTCGATCAAATCACGATGATTGGCGAGTAGCCACTGTACGCCGTTGTAGTCGCTGCCGCCCTCCTCACCGGTCGTGAGGGCGAGAATCAGGTCGCGGTTGGGGCGATAGCCTTCCTGTTTCAGGCGAGCGAGGGTGGCGACGAGAATCGCCGCACCGTCTTTCACATCCAGTGTGCCCCGGCCGTAGAAGAATCCGTCGCGCTCGAGCAACGTGAACGGATCGACGGACCAGTCTTCGCGCCGGGCCTCCACCACGTCGATATGCGCGAGGAGCAGAATCGGCTTTTGCGTTCCCGTCCCCCGAAACCGCGCCACGAGATTGTGATTCTTCGAATCACCGGGTCCGATCACCTGCACGTCGCCCGGCGGGAAACCCGCGTCGAGGAGTCGCTTCGCCATCGCGTTGGACGCCACGGTCGTGCTGCCGCTCGAGCCGGTCGTGTTGATGTTGATCAGCTGCTCGAAGATGTCGCGGGCACGCTGGTCGTTCGGCGACAGCGTGCGTGGCGTTTGCGCGCCCAACGGCACCGTCCAGCCGATCACCAACGCGAGCAGGCACACACGTTTCATCTCATTCTCCCTGGGATATGAGCAGGAGCACTACTTGGTGGCGCGATTGCGCCAGGCCATGGTCAGCGCCTCGCGCACGGCGGCCTTCTTTGCGGCGCGCAGCATGACGTGCGTGCTTCCCTTCTTGCCCCATCCGCCCGGCACGGGAACGAACGTCGCCGGCTCGGTGCGCACGAACAACTCTTGCTGCTCGGGAGTCAGCATGACGACCCCGATCCCGGGGCGAGGGTAACCGAGCGTCGCGAAGATTTTGCCCCCCACTCGGAAGTCCGGATGCCCCATGTGCGCGGCTTCGACGGAATCCGAAAGGCTCAACGCCATGCGCCGAAACTCGTTAGCGGTCACACCATAAATCTACCCGGGAATCTGCTTGACCGTCGTTGGCCCATTTCCAATGTTAGTTCTCACGATCATGAACACCGTTGCCCGCTTCCTATTCGTCACCGCCGCCGCGTGCGCATGGCCAGTGTTGGCGCAGAGCCAGAGTCGCGCCCAAGGGGACCTTCACGCGGCTGAAGACATTGGGATCCCTGGCCTGCGCCTCCTCGACACGAGACACGCAGACCAGCGCTTGAGCTTGCTGGGGATCCGGCTGGGCTACGTAGAGCAGGACGTACGGCTCGGCGAGACCGGCAAGTACTTCTGCGCAGCACTCACGAGCGACCAGGCCGTCACCGCGGCCGGGCCCGTTTCGTCCGGCATCGCTCGGCTTCCGTACACGACCGTCTACCGGATGGGATTGCGCTACGTGATTCTCTGCAGCGACGTGAAGGCGGGTGACCGCGGCATCGGCGGATTTCCCGTGCCCCCACTCAATTTACTGATGCTCGACGTAGGCATTGGGTCACAGGCTGGGTGGCTGGAGTCCACAGTGCTACACGAGCTGTATCACATGGCCGAATTGCGGATCAACGCGCTGGTTGATGGCGATTGGGAACAGCAGTTCACCGGCTATGCCAACGCCTACGCTCCGAACCTTGGAAGGGGCGACATCGGGAGCGGTGCCGCAGGTTTCGTGAATGCCTACTCGCAGACGTTCCCGTACGAGGAGCGCGCCGAGCTGTTTTCCGAACTGCTCGTCCATCCTGACGAGGTCGTGGCGCACATCAGGGCAACGAACGACGAGGTCCTGCGTCGCAAAATACGGTATATGGACGACAAAGCCCGGACTCTGCTCGGCCTCAAGCTCGCGCCGCTCGGGCTCTGATTCGCCCGCTCATTTCCTCCGCAGCTCGATTTCCGACACAATCAATCCGAAGGCCGGCCAACCGCCAGAAGCGACCGAACGCGCGAACCAGCTGCGCGCCTTGACCGAATCGCCGCGCACCAAATACCAGTTGCCTATTCCATAGCTCAGCGTCGCCACCTGGATGTCGCTCGTATCGGCCGGTGTAAACACCGAATCGGGGGAGACCTCGCCGCGATAGAGGCGCAGCCGCTGCGCATAGGCGTTGCCCGCATTCGGCGTGTCGGGACGGCGATCGAGCAGCGCCTGCGCATCCGCTTTGCGACCGGCGCGTGACAGCGACATCCACAGCCAGTCCGTCGAACCCGCCCGCTCCGCCGAGTCGGGCGATATGGGGAGCGCGCGGGTGAACGCGTCCGCCGCGCCGCGGAAGTCGCGGCGCACGAACTTCACGATGCCCAGGTGATACCAGATCCCGTAGATCGTGCTGTCGAGTTTGGCGCCGCGCTGCAAATCGTCCATCGCCTTGTCGAATTGCCGCGTGGAGAGATAGCGATGACCGCGCCAGCGATACAGCAAGGCGTTGTTCGGTGCGAGCCCCAGGCCGCGCGTGAACGTGGCGATCGCTTCGCGATACTGCCGGACGCCCGATTGCGCGACGCCCAGCGCGATGATGCGGTCGACGTTGCGCGGATCGGCCGCCAGGGCACTTTCGGCGCGCGCGATGGCGCCGGTGTCGCGCTGGGAGCGATACTCGACTCCCGCGGGCGAGCGGTATTCGACCGACTGCAGCAGACAGAGTGGCGCGACCAGACTGAGTAGAGTAGACATAATCAGTTACAACTCGCGTTTGAAGTCGACAGGAATTGCGACGCGAACCCGGACGGCCTGGGTAGCGCGACACACAGGCTCAAACTTGGCAGTACGCACCCACCGGACCGCTGCATCCGTGAGTTCGGAATCCGGCGAACTCATCGTCTGGGTGGAATCTGACGACGCGCCACCGCAGAACGTCGAATGGCCGGACGCAGTCGCCGTGCCAAGGGTAGCGATCGGCACTAGCACCCCCACCACCCCTCCCGCGCAACCAAGTGCTCCCACGAGTAGGAGCGGAAGAGAACGCGCGTTCACAGCTGGAATTCTACGCTTGACGTCGAGCGCCTGCCGCTTCCGGCGAGCGAAGCGCGATCGCTGTCCAAACCGCCGCAGCCAGATCGATGGCGGCAAACAGCAGAAGCGACGTTGGCATTACTGACGCAACCACCAGGCTGCCAAGCAGGATGGCAAACGCGATGCGACCCCAAACGGAGGCCCGAATGTAAGGGAGCAGGTTGTTCCGCGCACCGACGATGTGATATGCACCAACCACGATGGCGAGCACGCCGACAACTCGCACCCACCCATCCTGGGCCGGAGGGAAGCCAAGCGTTCCGAGAACCAGTCCCGGCACGAGAAGTAGCCCGGTTCCCGCAGCGACGGCATAAATCCCGAACGCGAAGAGACTCTTGGCTGCGGGGCTCATGGTGGGGCTCCCGCGCCCCTCTTGGGACCCGAGAACAGCTTGTACAGGACGAAGCCCCCGACACCTACGACCGCCACTGTTGGGATCCAGCCGATTACGCCGAGTAGCAGCATGCCACCCACGCCCAGGGCAGTTCCCTTTACCCAACCGACCAGCTCGCCTTTCGTGCGAGCGTTTTCGACGTCCTTGTGGGTGTAGAGATCGGGAAGGTCGATCTTGACCATGGGTAGCTATTTCGCTCGAGCGATGGTGAATGTCATCGGTCGCCTAATACCCCGCCGCGGCAGAAACCGTCGAATCATTGGTACCGTACTCGGCACATCAGCGACGCCGTGAACTCGGCCTCCGTACTGACGGTGAGGGCGTAGACGCCGGAGTCGGCGAAGACATGGCGGAGCGTGTCCGTCGCGATGGTCATGCGGGCGACGTTCTGAAATGCCTTTGCCCCATACGGAATCAGGATAACTACGCCGCGACGCGGGGTGAAGACGGCGAGTTGGGTGCCATGCGGCACGCTCATCTCCAACGTCAGCTCGTCGCCGAATCGCAGGCGCTGTGGCGCGCACACAAAGGGCGCCTTGGGGTTGGGAAACGGCCACTCATTCGGCGCCATGAGGTCGAACATCAGGAAAGCGCCGGACAAGAGCGCCGGCAGTACGAAGCCCCACGTCCAGACCATTCCGTATACACGCAGACTGCCGTCGAGCCAGCTGTCTTCCGCTTCACGCAGCGCGGCGGTCTGGCGATTCTCGAAGAATCGCATCGTCTCCCAGTACAGCACGAACAGCAACAAGGGGATGACGAGGATGCCGATGTCGTCGCGGACGGCGGGATTGACGTAGGCGAGGAGAAACGCGGCGCAGGAAAGATCCGACACGACTTGCCCGCCGGCGTAGAACGCGCCGACCCGGCGACGCAGCAGCACCGCGATCATCGCCCCCGCGAGCAGGGTGCGCGCGCCGACATACACCAGCGTGCTATTCCATATTCCCATGGGGACGGACAGGGAGGGATTCGAACCCTCGATACCCTTGCGGGCATACCGGTTTTCGAGACCGGCGGTTTCAACCGCTCACCCACCTGTCCTGCTAGGCGGACAGGGTGGGATTCGAACCCACGTAACGGTTGCCCGTTAACACGCTTTCCAAGCGTGCGCCTTCAGCCACTCGGCCACCCGTCCTGACTACTAGACGCCGAGGACAAGCTAATCACCCATCGCGGAGCTTTCTACGGTCCACCTTGCCGAGATGGGTCCGTGGGAGCACATCGAGAAATTGAACAACGCGTGGTGCCTTGTAGGGTTCCAACCGCTCTCGCGCGAATTCCTGAAGCTCTTCCCCCAGACCCGGCCGCTGCTCGGCTGCCACCACGAACGCGTGCGGCTTCGTCAGGCCGTTCGCGTCCTCGACGCCCACCACCGCGACTTCTTTCACCAGCGGATGCTGGAGCAGACATCCCTCCACTTCCTGGGGCGCGAGCCACCTGCCGCCGACCTTGAGCAATTCGTCGGCGCGGCCGCAGTACGTGAAGTAGCCATCCGCATCGCGGCGAATCAGATCGCCGGATACGTACCACTCGCCGCGGAACGCGGCCTTCGTCTTGTCCATCTGCTGCCAATAGCCGATCGCTCGCGAATCCCCGCGCACCCACAGCATGCCGACTTCCCCGTCGGGCAAATCGTGCCCCAGATCGTCGCGGACCCGGACGTCGAAGCCTGGCACGACGGTGCCAATAGTGCCCGGCCTCACGGCACCGGGCTTGTTCGAGATGAAGATGTGCCACATCTCCGCGGTGCCGAGGCCATCGAGCAGCTCGACGCCGAACGTCGTCTTCCACCGCTCATACAATTCGACGGGCAGCGCTTCCCCCGCCGATGTGGCGACGCGAATCGACGACAAGTTCTGCTGCGCCGCATCAGGATGAGCCACCATCTGATTCACCATCGTCGGCACGTTCACCAGGACGGTCGGCCGAAACCTCCGGATCTTTTCGAACAGCGTCTCGGCGGTGCTCTTTTCCGGGAACAACGCCGCGACCGCCCCCACAGAGAAGGGAAAGAACAGATTCGATCCGGTCGCGTAGCCAAAGAAGAGCTTCGGTACCGCCAGCGTGATGTCGCGCTCTGTGAGCCCGAGCACGCCCTGACCGTAGCACACGGTGGTGTGAGCGAACGATCCGTGACTCTGCACGACCGCCTTCGGCTTCCCCGTCGTGCCGCCGGAAAAGAGCCAGATGGCGGCATCGTCGCGGTGACTGGGGAATGTCTCGAGCTCCGGCGGCGCCCCGTCGAGGGCACGATTGGTCACCGACTCGCCGACGACGATGATCTGCTTGAGATGGACGGCGGCGCTCCGTGCCGCCTGGAATTGCAGCGCGGTATGTCGATGCACCAGCGCCACCGTCGCCCGGGTGTAGGAGTAGAAGTACTCGATCGCATCCACGGCGAGCTGTGGGTTGACCATCACCACGACCGCGCCAACTTTGAGTGTGCCGAACAGCGCCGCTACGAATTCCGGCCCGTCGGGCAGCGCGATGATGACCCGTTGCTCGGGCTCTACGCCGGCGCCCTCCAACAGATGACCGAACCGGTTCGCGAGCGCCTGCACCTCGCGGTAGGTGAGGGTCCTCTGGTCCGTGAGCAGCGCCGGCCGATCTCCCCTTCCCTCGCGCACCCGCGCGTCCAACAGCCAATCAGCGATGTTTAAGCGTTCCGGAAGCCCGGGGGGAGTCGTCATGGGAAAGGATGATGATGCCGGTACATGAGCTGGCGCAACTGACGTGGGAGGAGGTCCGCGATCTCGATCGGGAACACACGCTCGTCGTGCTCCCGGTCGGCGCCATCGAGGCCCACGGACCGCATCTGCCGCTCGACACCGACGTCGTGATCGCGACCGCGATGGCGCGTGCCGGTGCCCAGAAGCTCGCCGCCCGCGGACGGACCGTCGTGATTCTCCCGGCGCTCGCGTACACTGCCGCGCCGTTCGGCGCTGCCTTCAACGGTACATTTTCCATCTCCGGCATCACCGTCACCGCCCTCATCCTGGATCTCGCCCGCGGCCTGTCGCGGCAAGGCTTCAAACTGCTCGCCATTGCCAATGCGCATCTCGATCCGGAGCATCTCACCGCGCTCGACGAAGCGGTCGAGCTGGGCCGCGTCAATGGTTTCTTGCCGATCATTTTCCCGGACCTCACGCGGAAACCGTGGGGCACCCGGCTGGGTGAGGAGTTCAAGAGCGGCGCGTGTCACGCCGGTCAATTCGAGAGCTCGATCGTCCTGAGCGAACGGCCCGCATCGGTCCGCGATGGCGTCCGCAAGTCGCTCGCTCCCAATCCCATCTCGCTGTCTCAGGCGATCGCAGCAGGCAAGCGAACATTCGAGGAAGCGGGTGGGCCGCGCGCCTACTTCGGTGATCCGGCCGCCGCGACGGCTGACGAGGGTACACGTCTGACCGAGGCCCTGGGGTCGATCCTCGAAGAGGCGGTCCTTGCCGCGATTTGACGGCGCGGTCGCCGTTGTGACCGGCGGTGGCCAGGGAATCGGGGCTGCGGTCGCCCGCGCGCTCGCCGCCGAGGGTGCTGCGATTGTCGTGGCGGCACGCAGCGCTGACCGCATCGAGAAGGTGGCTGATGAGATCCGCCGTGGCGGTGGGAAGGCGTGGGCCGTGCCATGCGACGTCACCGATGCCGCAAGTGTGCATGGCCTGGCCCAGGCAGCCGCGCGACGCGCCGGCGTGGTAGATATCCTCGTCAACAACGCCGGTACCGCGCACAGCGCACCGCTCGGCAAGATCACGCTCGAAGATTGGAATCGGGTGCTCGCGGTGAACGCGACCGGTACGTTTCTCTGCACGCAGGCGTTCATTCCCGCGATGGTCATGCGCAAGCAGGGATCGGTCGTGAATGTCGCGTCAGTCGCTGGATTGGCCGGCGCTCGGTACATCGCCGCCTACGCGGCCGCGAAGCACGCCGTCATTGGTTTGACGAGGAGCGTCGCCGCG
>Ga0137418_10002527_pt1 | contig 16737 bp, 13 predicted proteins | sample CZODoug3_1_2_16f_FD_122242 | JGI IMG/M metagenome (GOLD analysis project Ga0137418, IMG submission 122242) | Vadose zone soil fungal communities from Angelo Coast Range Reserve, California, USA - CZODoug3_1_2_16fungal (Hybrid Assembly) | ecosystem: Environmental > Terrestrial > Soil > Vadose... | reverse complement strand
CAGTTGCCCTCCGGGCTCCTTCCGCAGCCAAAGAACACTTAATAGCAATTTCACCTGTAAACGATGTCATGGCACTTCTGGGTGTAAACGATGTCGTGGCACTTATCATCCGGTCGCTACCGCTCTCGGTTCTGCAATGGTTGCACTTCAAACTTGAATTCGCCAATGATAAATGGCAAATCCGCTTTGCTTTTCCCCCAACCGGGAAAACAAAGCGGACAGACAGCAATGTCTGTCCTACCTCACTTCGAATAGATCGATCCCCACAAGTTTCCAGTTGCCGTTGCTGCGCGAAAGAATGTAGAGCGCTGTACCTGCTTGTTCCTTGCCCAATTCCTTTGTCTCGAGACTGACATCGGCGGCGAACAAATCCGCGTCCCACTGTTCGGTACGCAAAACCTTTGTGCGCCAGATCTCGGGCTGAGTGCCCACCACGCCGCTAATAAATCTGACTAATTCTCCTGACACTACTCGCGGCTCCAGCTCAGCTTTCTTACCGCTGATAATCGCCTGGTCCAATTGTCCGATGAAACTACGAATCGCTGGATCCACTTGTAACGTGTTGGCAGCCGTTTCAGCCCTGATGCGTCCGTTTCGCGCCGCCAGCGAGGAGGCGTATTCAGCGTCCGCCCTCACGGCCGTATTGAAACGCGCGGCCGCTTCCGCCGGTTGTCCCTTCTTTAAGCTGATCTCGCCCAGTCCGATGTTGGCCCAGGCAATTGCAGCCGCAGTCGGCAGCGGCAGTTCGAGTAGAGTCCGGAACAACTTCTCCGCTTCATCAACCCGGTTCTGGCCCAGCAGCCCGCGCGCCAGAATGACGCTTGCTTCCTGCACTTGCGGTGAGTTTGCGAGTATCGCCCGGGCCGATGACTCAGCCTTGACGAAATCCTGTGCGCCCAATTGACGCGTTGCTTGATCCAGGGCGTCGCGAAGATCGGGCGCACGCGGCACACTGTCGTTCGCATAATCCAGTTGCGGATACATTTTATCCGGATCGATCTCGACCCGCGTGACTCGCGCTGAACTCTTGAATACTGCTTCGCCAAAGTTTCGAGCAGGAACCGTAACGTTTGCTGGAATTTGCTCTCCGCTTGCAGTAGTTGCTCTTGCCGTAGTGACCACGTCGATCGAGCCCAGGTTGCGTACAGCTGATACCCATTCGCTGCCACGTTGCTGCGGCAAGCCAATCATCAGATCGAGATCGGTTGCTTGGTCAAGTAACTGGTCCATCAGGATCTTTATGCTCTCGCCCCCACGACTGGCTATGACGCTTCGCAGCGCCGCCAGGGTCACGCCGCTTCCTTTACCTGATGCAAGCAGTTCACGAAGGCTGCTGACGAAAGCGTCGTGGCCCAATCGCTGATCAACTAGTCGCCAAAGCATCGCGCCCTTGTTTGGTACCGAACTGAAGTAGGTAGGATCGAGGGCGGTTACCCGGGAAAGCGGTGCTTCCCGCAATACCACCGCGCTGTAGGCCAACCGTTCACGTAACCGTTCTGCTTCAGCGGCGCTGCGCCCGAATTGTTTCTCGATGAATTGCGTTGCCAGAAATCGCACCAGGCCTTCGCGCAACACCGCACCACCTTCCGCTCGTACCGGAGTCTGCCCGCCAATCCAAAGACGCGCAATGGCTTCAGAAACCAGCAGGGCCGTGGTCGAGTCGATTTGCGCGCGATGAAACGCGCCGGATTCCAACAGCACTGTGCCGCTGTCATCAAAGCCTGAGCCGCGCCGCACGGATACGAGTCGAATGGGCGTTTCCGGCGCGGCCCCAAACAAACTCATGTAGAAAGTCCGGGCGTTGCCGGCCAACCCGATGATTGCTTCAGCGCGTTTGCGATCCTCGGCCGGCGAACCACGCATCAAAAAGGCCGTTATGTTTTTGTTCTCGCTGGCGCCTTCTACTTTCTCCCAATCACCTTGTAGAAAAAACGGCTGACCGCTTAGGGCGTTATCAAAGACAATTGCCCCGGACGGATCGCTTTTTTCAATTCCCGAACTAATCACGCCGGCGGCGTTAACGACTACCCGCAGCGGAGCCGTGTCGGCGCCCTTGGCTGTATACGGCGTACTCGGCGAGGGATACCAAAAGGACATTGGCAGAAATTGAGATCCGATCGGCGCAATTGCGGCAAGCCCGGTGTTGCTCTCTACCGGCAAACTGTAACCGACACTCAAGGCGAGCGATCCGTTTGCTTCCACCGGCGCCGGCAAGGTCACGGTGACTCTCTGCAAATTGCCGTAGCTCTCGGGCAGAGCTCGGAAGTTGACGCTGGCGCCGCCCACCGTCGCGCTTTTGATCACAGCCTTTCCATTGATGCGAAACGTAAAAGAAGAGCCCGTGCCACGGCCAACGTTCGTCGCATTCAAGAGCGCCGTTGCCGCCAGCAGGCGCTGGGCCTGCTGCACGTTTGCTGTGATATCGAATCTGGTGATCTGCCACGCCGCTCTTGCTTCTTCCTGAGCCGGCGAAGTGGCGGATGAAAAAACTACCAGGACAATTGTTGTTAGAAAGGCTGCGAGAGTTCTCGGCATAAGGAAAGAAGTTAGGTTTGTTTAGAATCTGGCCTCACGAGTTGATGAATGTCGCGCAGCATAATCAGCAACGACTCCATGCGTTCGAGCGGCAATGCATTTGGTCCATCCGAAGGCGCTCGCTCCGGACACTCGTGCACTTCCATGAAAACGGCATCGACGCCGCACGCGACCCCCGCGCGCGCGAGCGGTTCGATGTATTCGGACTGACCTCCCGTTGCATGTCCCAGGCCACCCGGAAGCTGTAACGAGTGGGTGACGTCAAAAACCACGGGCACGCCAAACTCCCGCATGATGGGAAACGATCGCATATCCACGACCAAATTATTGTAACCAAAGCTGACGCCGCGCTCGGTCAACATCAATTTTTCACAACCAACCGCGCGCGCCTTATCAACAATATTCCGCGCATCGTGCGGCGCAAGAAATTGTCCCTTCTTGATATTCACCGCCCGGCCTGAACGTGCTGCTTCCAAAACCAGATCGGTTTGGCGCGACAGGAAGGCAGGAATCTGAAGCACATCAGCCACTTCAGCAACCGGCGCAACCTGCGATACTTCGTGAATATCAGTCAGCACCGGAACACCAACTTCTGTTTTCACTTCCCGCAGCACGTCGAGGCCCGCTTCCATTCCCAGACCGCGAAAACTTTTTACTGACGAGCGATTGGCCTTATCGAATGAAGACTTGTAAACGAAGTCGAGCCCGGCTTTTTGCGCCCGTGACGAACATTCACGCGCCATCATCAAAGCATGCTCGCGCGATTCGATCACACAGGGACCGGCTATGATCGTCAGCCGCCCGTCGCCGAAGGTTGTTTTACCCACCTGAAAAGGTCTCACGTGTTTGTTTTCCGACATGCGCGCGATCAGTTTAGAAAGGGCTCTTTAATATGCGCTTGAATTTCTTGATAGCTGTACCTATGTTCGAATCCTTTTTTTTCTTTTCGGGCTGCCGGTTCTCGCGCTTGGGCGAAGGAGAGGGCGAAGCAACCGGCGATGGCGACGCCTCAGGTGTTGGAGTGGCGCTGGGACTTGCCACGGCAGCCGCTTCCGGAGCTGAGCGACGAGATCTGACGGCGATGATGGCCAACGCCAGCACCAGCACGACTGCAATTGCCGCCGCAATCATCATCAGTTGTCTTGTCGATCGGTTTGAGAAAGAAACTGACAGCCGCGAAAAAGAACGATTGTTCGACTGGGCCGGGGACTGTACAACGCCAGCCGCGGCCATAACCGGAGGACTTACAACAGTGACTTCAGTGGCGTCGCTGCTGGCGGCGCGGCTTTCCCTTAGTTTCGAAATATCTATAACCAGGCGCCCTGATGGCGATTCCATGCCGGCGCTGCGCAGCGCCTCGATGTTTGGCGAGCTGGTGATCGATGCATGCTCAAGCCCGAGGCGTTCCGCAGTTGTCAGTAACTCCTGGCGAAACACCGCGGCATTCGCGGGACGGTCCTGCGGGCGCTTTTCCAGCGCATGCAAGATTACGTCTTCCAAAGCCGCCGGAATCGATGCCACAAATTCGCGTGGCCGTCGCGGCAACTCCGACGTGTGCTTCATCGCGATCGCCAGCGGCGTCGAACCGCTAAAGGGGACAGTGCCCGTGAGCATCTCATAAAGAATCACGCCCAGGCTGTAGACATCCGCAGCCGGCGTCAACTCAGCCCCATCACATTGTTCGGGAGACATGTAACGCGGCGTGCCAATCATCGCGCCGACCTGAGTCAGCGTTTTGACTTCGTCCTCTTCAAGTGATTCGGCGGCCAGTTTGGCAATTCCAAAATCCAGCACCTTGACCAGCGACGGCACCTCAGCTCGCTGCACAATGAAAATGTTCGCAGGTTTAAGATCGCGATGGATGATTCCTGCTTCGTGAGCTGCTGCGACTGCGGCGGATACCTGAAGCATCAGTGATACTGATCGCGCCGCTTCCAACGGAGCTTCCTTCGCCAGAATGTCACGTAATGTGCGCCCTTCAAGCAGCTCCATTACGATGTAGACATAACCGTCTTCCGTCTGGCCAAAGTCTGTGACGGTTACTGCATTGGTGTGTTGCAGACGGCCAGCTGCGCGCGCTTCTCTTTGAAAGCGCGTGCGCGCTGCTTCGTCTTCCACAAAACGCGGGTTTAAAACCTTTACAGCGACTGGCCGGTCAATCAGCAGATGGCGCGCGCGATAAACGGTGCCCATGCCGCCGACGCCGAGTTGCGCATCCAACCGGTATTTATCGTCAAGCGTGTGTCCCAACATTGGATCTGTGGGAGGCGCTTCGGCATTTGTTGTATCCGCCTGAAGTGGCGACTGGTCCTCGGGACAGATTTCAAAGTCCGAAGAATAGTGCCGTCCGCATATAGGGCATTGAAGCATATGAACTCGATAGAGGGAGAAGCGGAGGGATTATCTCGCAAAACACAATGAGATGCACTTGCAGCGCCGGTTTATAGATGTGATCGCGTAGATTTGTGACCAAACTGATAGTGTTTGATCATATTACTCAATGACTGCGTCGGTAATTACTTTGCGACTGCTCGCGAGTTACTTGGCGCAAAAAGAGCGGGGGCAAGCCCACCTTCCTAACCTTGAGCTAATTCGAGTTGAGCTTGTGAACTGCGCAGGAAAGGCATTCAACGTGAAGGCGATCGCGCAAGTCCAAGCGTCTCGGGGTCGGGAAGGTGGGCTTGCCCCCGCTCTTTAATCCCGGTCAACACATTTTTGTGGGCAGAGCTCTAAGGTGGTCTTTAAGCTGCACCTATCTAATCAGCGCTGGTGACGTTTGCGCGTTCGGGGATCAAGATCTCCGGCTCGCCGTTTTTGTCCATCGACGTTTCGTTATGAAGCCGGTTCTCGTAAGCGGCGCGCACGAAAGACGCAAACAATGGATGGGCGCTGAGCGGTTTCGATTTGTACTCAGGATGAAACTGGCAACCCAAAAACCACGGATGCTCTTCACGCGCAAGCTCGACAATCTCTACAAACTTGCCATCCGGAGACACACCACTAAAAACTAGTCCAGCCTTTTCCAGGCTGTCTCGAAATTCGGGGTTGAACTCGTAACGATGACGATGCCGTTCACTGATTTCGTGACTGCCATAAATCTCACGCGCCAGTGAATTTTCAGAAAGATTGCAAGGCCAGGCGCCCAAACGCATGGTGCCGCCCAATTCTTCAACGTCAATCAAATCGCGTAGTTTGAAGATCACTGGATACGGCGTTTCGCTGTCAAACTCTGTCGAATCCGCGTCCTTTAGACCACAAACATTTCTGGCGTATTCAATGCACGCCGTCTGCATTCCCAGGCAGATGCCAAAGTATGGCGTGCCGCGCTTACGCGCGTAGGTGATGGCGCGAATCATTCCGGCGATGCCGCGCTTGCCAAAGCCTCCGGGAACCAGAATCGCATCAAAGTCGCGCAAGCGCGATTCGTAATCGTCGTCCATCAATTCTTCCGACTCGATCCATTTCACGTCGACGCGCAGCTTGTTTGCCACGCCCCCATGCGTCAGCGCCTCGCGCAGCGACTTATAAGAATCTTCCAACTCCACATACTTGCCGACAATCGCGATCGAAGTTTGTCCGCCCGCCGGTTGTCTTATTGTTCCCACCAGATCGCGCCACTCGGACAAATCTGTTTGCGCCGCAAGCGTGCCGAGGCCAAGTTGCGTGACGATCAATTCGTCCAATCCCTGTTCGTGAAAAGCCAGCGGCACGTCGTAGATCGTGTCAACGTCCTGTGCGCTGATGACTGCGGATTCTTTGACGTTACAGAACAGCGCAATCTTCGAACGCAAATCGTAAGAGAGCGGCCGATCCGAACGACATAGAAGAATGTCCGGCGCGATGCCAATCTCGCGCAAGTCCTTGACGGAGTGTTGGGTTGGTTTTGTTTTCAATTCGCCCGCCGCCGCGATGAACGGCACCAGCGTCACGTGAACGAAAAGCGTGTTGCCCGTCCCTTCTTCATTGCCCATTTGCCTGATTGCTTCGAGAAACGGCAGCGACTCGATATCGCCGACCGTGCCGCCAATCTCCACGATGACCACATCGGCATTGTCTTTTTCGGCCACCGCGCGCACCGCTTCTTTAATCTCATTAGTAACGTGCGGAATCACCTGGATAGTCTTGCCGAGGTAGTCGCCGCGCCGTTCCTTTTCGATCACCGACAGATAAATCCTGCCGGTGGTCCAATTGTTTGCCTGCGAAAGACTGGCATGGGTGAAGCGCTCGTAATGGCCCAGGTCGAGGTCTGTTTCAGCGCCGTCGTCGGTGACAAAAACTTCGCCATGCTGAAACGGCGACATGGTGCCCGGGTCAACATTGATGTATGGATCGAGTTTGATCAGCGCGACCTTCAGACCGCGCGCTTCCAGCAGGCAGCCAATCGAAGACGCGGCCAGGCCTTTTCCCAAGCTTGAAACCACGCCACCCGTTACAAAAATATATTTCGGCATTGCTTACTCCTTATTTCTTTCCACTCTTCCCGCTTCGCTCTTCGCTCTTTGCCTTCTGACTTCTGCTAGCTCGGGCGGGGACAGACTGGAAAGTCTGTCCTACATTCATAAAGTTCAAGAAGTTCAGAGTACAACCTTCAGCTTGCTGATACCGAAGCAGCAAGCTAAAGCCTGGACTCTAAACTGCATTCCTCTTCCTCAATAATCGAACGCACACGATCCAGATCAGCCGCCGTATCAACTCCAACCGATCGCGACGATGCTTCAATGGCTTTGATCTCAACTCCGTGCGCCAGCGCTCGCAGTTGTTCCAGCGACTCCAGTCGCTCCAGTTCCGACTGCGGCCAACGCGTAAAATCTATTAGTGTTTCGCGGCGGTAAACGTAAAGCCCGGTGTGCTTGCGGAATTGCGACAGCAGCGATGGGTCATTGCGGAGCGCGGCTTCCAAACTTCCATGTGTGCGCGCAGCATCACGCGGATAGGGCACTGGCGCCCGAGAAAAATAAATTGCGCGCCCGTCCTCGACAACAATCTTAACGACATCCGGACTCAGCACATCGGCGGCGGATTCCATCGTCTCCCAGATGGTAACGATTCCCGCGCGCGGGTCGTTTATCAGCTCATCAACCGCGCGCTCGATGGTACGCGATGAAATTAACGGCTCGTCGCCCTGAACATTCACAATGATTTCGGCATCGGGTAGTGTGGCGGCAACTTCTGCGATGCGATCTGTTCCGCTCTGATGATCGCGGCGAGGCATGACGGCTTCGTAACCGGCTGACTCAACTGCTTCGAATATGCGCTGGTCGTCAGTCGCGACGATTGCGCGTCCGACATTTCGCGCCGCGAGCGCGCGCTCAACCACCAGACAAATCATCGGTTTTCCGGCGATCTCTAGCAAAGCTTTTCCGAGCAGACGAGTGGACTCGTAGCGAGCGGGGACGATTGCGACTACTCTCGATTTGTTGTTGTTTTGAGGATTTGGACCCGTGTGATTCACGGGGTAACAGATTAGCTTGCGCACCCAAGTAATGTCAACGTAATGAGCAAACAGGTGGATAGTGAGTCAGTTTGAAATTTCAACAAGCTGGCTGTGCTTCGCCGCTTTGACTGAGAATGGGTTGCGGGAAACGCGAAGCGATCTCATTAGCACCGTGGCTTCAGCCCGGTGATAACAAATCGGAATTGACAAGGAACCGTTTCTAACGGTGTTTGTTGGCAGGAGGATCAGGAGAAACCGCTGGAAACGGTTCAAGGAATCACATTGTAGAACTTTGACCACCGGGCTGAAGCCACGGCGCTAATGAGATCGCTTCGCGTTCCCCCGCCCGTAGTTTCAATAAAAGTAGATATAACAACCCAAACTGACCCACTACCAACTGGAACCAATACAGTTTCTTTCTTGCAAGTCGCGACAAAGGTATCCAGCTCAACTTAGCGAGACGCAGTGGCCAGATAACTTTCGCGGGCGCGGATAATGAGGTTTGGCTGCCGAGTGCGCACCTTGATGTCGCGCGTCTCGCCCGCCTGCGCCGCGCTTACCGGGTAGTAACCCAAACTGTATTGCCGTCCCAGTTCTTCTGTGATTGCGTTAAAGGCCGCGGGCACGTCGGACAAATTGTCTGCACTGTAAATTCTGCCACCGGTTTTCTCAGCCAATGAGCGCAGGTAATCGGATCCGACAGCGTATTCCCTGGTCAGCTTTGATTCCATGCGAGAACGCACTTTCGTATTTACGATGCGACTGAGACGCGCGGGAAGTTCGGGCAAAGTGTTGTATTGCACGGTGTAGATAACTGCGCTTGATTCTTCTGCATCGCGCAGGTTGTGTTTCAGTGAACTCTGCTTGCTGCCGCCATCGACTCCGTCAGTTAACAAGACAATTGCCTTGCGTCCCTGAATGGCCGCCAGTTTCTGATTGAGCGCGACATCGACAGCGTCGTAAAGGAGCGTGCCGTCATTTACAGCATCGAGTCGCACTCGTTTAGTGCGTAGCTCGCTCAAGGTCACCGCTTCAGTCAGCACATTTATCTTGCCGTCAAAAGAAATAAGCAGCAGGCGATCATTCGGCCGCAGACGTTTGATGAAAGCATTGGCCGCACCGCGAATGGCCTCAAGGCGCGACTGGGTTGAACCGCTGACGTCCAGCAGCAGCGCCACCGTAAATGGCTGCTCGACCGCGGCAAAATATGACAGCTCCTGTTCGACTCCGTTTTCGAAAATGCGAAAGTCTTCCTTGCGCAGGTTGCCGATGTAACGGCCGTTGCGGTCCATCACTTCCGCAGGCACTGTGATCAGATTGGTGCTGACTCGCACCACGTCGTTCTCGTCGATTTCAGGCTCACCAGTATTGGCCGCGCCTGGCGCCGAGCCGGAAGCACGCAGCGGTTGGTTTGCGGGGCGCAGCGTTGGCGCTGTTGCCGACTGGGCGCGCACAACTGACGCGCCAACGAAAAGATGCAAGAGAATAAGCAGAGCCGGGGCGAATCGGATCATCAGAATTTCCTTTAAGCTTCGCGCGCAGGCGCTGTGAACAGTCAGTCAAGCGAAAGCTTTCCTAAGAAAACCACTAAAGGGGCATTGTTTCCCGCCTTTCGTAAAGCAAACGGTTAGTTTGCGGTCGCTGAGTGCCGCTCAACTTGAAAGCTGGTGAAGCGCCGCAAACTAATAGTTTGCTTTACCGGGTATGCTAATTGACACGTCACCACGCGCGGGCTACCATGCCTCGCTCCATCATCAAGCACTCAAACGCCTAATCGAATCATCTGATCAACTCAGCGCATTTTACTATTCACGATTTACGATTTACGATTCATTGATATATGGGTTTCGCAACTACAGCCATCCACAGCGGGCAGGAACCAGACCAGGCAACCGGCTCAGTCACAGTTCCGATTTATCAAACTTCAACCTACGCGCAGGAAGGCCTTGGCAAAAATAAGGGCTACGAGTACGCACGCACGCAGAACCCGACCCGCAGCGCGTTGGAGCAAAACATAGCGGCTCTCGAAGGCGCGCGCTTTGGTTTTGCCTTCGCCTCGGGCATGGCCGCGATCGATGCCACGCTCAGATTAGTAAAAGCAGGCGAGCATGTCGTTGTTTCCGACAACACCTATGGCGGCACTTTTCGTCTGTTTACGCGGGTGCTGGCAAACTACAACATCGAGTTTGATTTCGTGGACACATCGGAAGCGCTCAATGTGGAAGCGGCTCTGCGACCGAACACGAAAATGGTTTTCATCGAGACGCCGACGAATCCGGTAATGATAGTTACTGATTTGAAGGAAGTTTCCGAGATTGCGCATCGCGCCGGCGCGCGGGTTGTTTGTGACAACACGTTCATGTCGCCTTACCTGCAACGGCCGCTTGAGTTTGGCGTAGACATTGTGGTCCATTCGACCACTAAGTATTTGAATGGTCATTCAGATGGCATCGGCGGCGTCGTAGTGTTGAACGACGATGCCGATGCGGAATGGATCGCGTTTATTCAGAACAGCGCCGGCGCAATTCTCTCGCCGCTTGATTCGTGGCTGGTGATGCGCGGTACTAAGACGCTGGCGTTGCGCATGGAGCAGCATGATAAATCGGGCCGCGCGGTAGCGGCCTTTCTCGAGGAGCATCCGAAAGTAAGAAAAGTTTATTACCCGGGTTCGGCGTCGCATCCGCAGCACGCACTCGCTAAACGCCAGCAACACGGCTTTGGCGGCATGGTGGCGTTCGACGTGGGCTCACTCGCAGCGGCGCGCACGGTGCTCGAAGCTGTGAAGTTATGCACGCTTGCAGAGAGCCTCGGCGGCGTCGAGACGTTGATATCGCATCCGGCTACGATGACGCACGCGTCGGTTGATGTGGGCAAGCGTGAACGGCTGGGGATAACGGATGGCCTGGTTAGAGTTTCAGTGGGGTTGGAAGACGCCGATGATATAATTGCCGACCTCGATCAAGCTCTAAATAGTGTTTGAGTGTGGCGTGATTACAATTCAGTTCTTGTATTGCAAACCACTGCTGCGCACACAATCGGAAGTGACAGTTAATCTTCGATAGGGGTAGAATCTCGGAGACTTTTCCTGAGTTGTCTTCACTTGCCTATGAACGTTGAGTTGCACGCAAAATCAGATGTAGGTCGAGTCCGTCGCGGTAATGAGGACAATTTTCTTGTGCTCGAACTCTCGCAGCAGACAACCTGGACCGGATCTGAGGGCAACGCCGCGCCAAAAGAGTTGGCGCAGTTTGAGTTGGGTGAAAAGGGTTTGGTGCTGGTTGTTTCTGACGGCATGGGCGGCGCGCTCGCCGGTGATGTTGCCAGCCGCATGGCGGTTGATTCGGTGCGGGAGATGATCATGGGCGGAAATTCTGAGGATGGTTGTGATCCGGAGTCGTCCCTGGTCGAATGCCTGAAGCATGCTACTGTCTTTGCCAATCACGCCATACACAATCGCAGCCAGGAAGACTCGCGTTGCGCCGGCATGGGCGCCACCTTTACAGGCGCAGCCATCCACGGAGACTTTCTCGATCTCGTACAGGTAGGGGACAGCCGCGGCTATGTCATTCGCAAGGATCAGATTCGCCTGGCAACCAAGGATCAGTCTCTGGTCCAACAACTTGTTGACGTGGGCCAGATCAGCGAGGCCGAAGCCGAGACGCACATGTTTCGGAACGTAATTCTGCAGGCGCTGGGCGCTCAAGGCGACGTTACGCCGGTGACGGGCAGGATACGCTTGCGGCGCGGCGACACGTTGCTGCTTTGCAGCGATGGCTTGTCAGGAAAGTTGCGCTCGGAAGATATTCAAAACATCGTGGCCAGCAATGAAGATCTTTCAAAGGCTTGCGACGAGTTGATTGCCGAAGCGAATAACCGCGGCGGCGAGGATAACATCACCGTGATTTTGGCGCGCTTTAGCGGCGACGAATTGGAAGAACCTGCCAGCGACCGCATTACTATCGAGCTCCCACCGCTCGAAGAAGATATGACTCTCGACGATAGCTACGAATCCGACACCGAACCCCGCTAGCATCCCATTTTGGAGTGCGGCGGCCTGGCGCCGCTTTGGCCCGTGACCCGATACCGCGCAATTCCCCGAACAGCCTTCAACCAATTAAGATCGAGTAAGCCCGCGTTAAGACCAAAGCGCCGCCGGGCCGGCGCACTCCATAGAGTTGAATCTTATCCGTCTTTATCTGTGGCTTCAGGCAGCTCTTGTGCACGCCAGTCAACGGCTTCGTCAATGCGCCGCACGTAGATCGATGCGCCTTCAACGCTTTCCACGCGAACGCGCTCGCCGGCTTCGAGCGCTGTCTCTCCTTCAGCAGGGTATGCAGTCCACGTCGAACCAAAAACTTTAACCGCGCCTTCCCGCATTGCCCCGCGACTGGAGGAGACCACCGTGCCGATCTTTCCCGGCAGCGAATCAACGCCGCTGCGCAATGAGTCACCAGTATGTTCGCGCGAAAAGTAGTTGAGAAAAATTGTGCGTGAGGCCAGCGTCAAACTAACCGAAACCACGGCGAAGATTACAAACTGCAAACCCAGGTTATGGATGCCGACTATGCCGGCAAATGCAGCCGCCAGCGCGCCGATGCCGAACCACAACAGCACGAATCCTGACGTGAAAACCTCGGCCACAATCAAGATAGCGCCGAGTATGCACCACAGAATCCAAACGAGATTGTCCATATTAGTTGTAAAGCAAACTGTTAGTTTGCGGCGGTTGCACAGGCTTCAAGTTTGAGCGCACCGAGCCACCGCAAACTAACAGTTTGCTTTACATCTCAACCTTTCATCATGTTCTTCAAAACAAACCAGACGTTCGCCGGTCGTTCCGCGAGGCGTCGCATAAAATAAGGATACCAGTGTTTGCCATAGGGCACGTAGACTCTCATGTTATATCCGTCTTTCGCCAGTTGCCGCTGCAAATCGCGCCGCACGCCGTAAAGCATTTGAAACTCAAAGCTTTCTTTGCCGATTCCCTGCTTCTGCGCGAAAGCAATGGTGGCGTCGATCATGTGTGGATCGTGCGTGGCGATTCCGTGGTACACACCGCTGGCAAGTAACAACTGCATCACCCGCACATAGTTTTCATCGGTATCTTTCTTGTTGGGAAAGGCGACTTCGGGCGGCTCGTTGTAAGCGCCTTTGCAGATGCGAATGCGCGCCGGTAGTTCTACAAGTTGTTGCGCGTCCTCATAGGTGCGGCGCAAATATGATTGCAAAACGATGCCGACGTCATTCAGGCCAAACTCTGCACGCAGGCGTTTAAAGATATCGATCGTCGCCTGCGTTACGTTTGAACCCTCCATGTCCACCCGTACAAAGTTGCCACGCCGTGCAGCGTCTTCAACGACTGCACGCGCGTTTTTGTAAGCGAGCTCCTTATAGAGTTCGAGACCAAACTGCGTAAGTTTGATCGAGACATTCGAATTGATACCGGTCTCGTCAATCTGGGTCAGGATGCGCAGATACTCTTTTACTTCAGCTTCAGCTTCAGCTGGGTTCGCGACCGACTCGTTTAGATGATCGAAAGATGCGGAACAACGATCGGCGTTGAGTTCCCGTATGGCAACAACTGCCTCGTCTATGTTCTCTCCGGCGACAAAACGCGTCGTCAGCTTTTTAAAGGGACGGAAGCGGGCGGCAAATTCTTTCAGCCCTTCCTGTCTCGACAGATAAATCAGTGCGCTTCTGGTAACCATATTTGCAGTGTAACAACTGGGATCGCGGGCGTCCCGCCCGCAATGAGCGCGAAGCGCGAACAACGCGATTACTCAACCCTGTCTGCTAACCTGGCCATGTGGGCGAGAGCGGTCCCAGTAAAACGCTCGTTTTAGAATGCTGTGTTATCCTTGGGCCGCCTTTTCGACGTACTGCTCCACTCAGACGAATTCACGGCAACCACCGCTTTTGAAGGAACTTTTCAACGCATGCGACTGAAGCTGGTATTTGTTTCCTCGCTGATAGCCGCTGTCATCGGTGCCGGCGGCGTCATTGCGATCATACTGTTTGTGTTTTCATCGCTTACGCCCTTGATGAAACCGGGCGCCGTAGTCTTCACGACCTTTCTCTTGCCTCTAATCGCTACGTTGATAGCATCGATCTTCGTCTATCGCCATACCGCACGCCGGCGAAAACTTCAGGCGGCATTGACCGCGCTCATTGCATTATTCCTTACGGTGGCGATTTTTCTCTGTGCCTCTTTCGCGACTTCGCGCTCGCGCCCGATTCAACCGCAGCCTGGTTTGCAACGCAACGCAGGTTAACGCCAGAACAAGCATCTCTAGCCAACGCTGGCGTCCACGCGCTTTAACCCAATTTGTTCCTGCACGGGCCGCAAGGCGTCGATGACAAAGCGAATATGCTCGTCCATATCAACACCCAATTCCTCGACTCCCTGCCGAATGTCGTCTCTGTTCACCGAGCGCGCAAACGCCTTGTCCTTTAATTTCTTCTTCACGGAAGATACTTCAAGATCGTCAAGACTTTTTGCCGGCCGCACCAACGCGCAGGCCACCAGAAAGCCGCACAGCTCGTCGGTGGCAAAAAGCGCGCGGGCCATTGCGGTGTCGCGCGGCACACCAGTGTAGGTCGCATGGCCCATGATGGCCCGGATGAAACGCTCGGAATAGCCGCGCCCGCAGAGTATGTTTGCGCCGGTGAACGGATGCTGATCGGCCGTGGGAAACATTTCATAGTCGAAATCATGAAGTAGTCCCACCAATCCCCACTCGTCTTCGGCGTCATCGGCACCGCCGTATCGCTGAACGCAAGACCGCATCGCCGCCTCAACTGCCAGGGCATGCTTACGCAGGCTATCGCCCTTCGTGTACTCACACAGCAATTCCCAGGCATCGTTTCGATCAGGCATGGTAAGTAAGACAGGCATTCCTGCCTGTCGGCTTTCTGGACAGACTGGAAAGTCTGTCCTACTTTTTCCGGGCAAGCAAAACTAGCACGAGTGAATGAGAGCAAACAAGAACCTGTGGCGTGAAGCTGGTAGCGATTCGCCAGATCAATTGCCGCTGGGGGCGCGGTATCCGGGGCGCGCGCGAATGACGACCTGTTGGCGACTGCTGGTGACATTGATGTTTCGATACTCGCCATCGTGCGCCTTGTTGGTTGGGTAATATCCGATGATGTACTGCAGCTGAAGTTCGGCCGCTACTTTCGCGAAGGCGTCGGGCAGTGTCGAGAGGTCATCAACTCTTAAGACTGTGCCACCGGATTTGTCGGCGAGGTCATTGAGATATTTGTCAGCAACCAGGTACAGCCGGTCCAGCATTTCACTGATCGGATCGCCGCCATGCCGGCCACGAGGCTCAGTCTCAGACTTGGGCTTGCGCGGTGTGCCTGGCGTTGTACGCTGCTCCGTTGAAGGTTCACCAGGCCGGGGAACGCCGGTCCGGCCTCTTCTCATAATCTCTGCAGCAGATGGCAGACCAAGTATTCCCGTATTCGTGGGCTGACCAGGCGGCGGACCCTCGCGCGGATCATCGCTGGGAAATGTTGGTTCGGTAGTGCCGCTCTTCGACTTGCGAATAACATCGATCGTCGGCAATTCGGTTGTGTTGTCCTCACCGCCGTGGCGCGCAATTCGTTCTACCTCCGCGCGAGTGTTATAGCGTATCGGATAAACAACCACACCTTCTTCCTCCAGCCAGCGAAGAGTGCTGTAGTCGGACGCCTGATCGCTATGCCAATCAACACCGTCGCTAAAAAGCACGATCGCTTTGCGGCCTTCGAGTTTGCGCAATGACGACAGGGCCAGCTCGAAAGCATCGTAAAGCTTCGTGCCTTCGCCTGACGTGGTCTTGCCAATCGCAGCCTTCAGGGTTGCACGATTGCTCGAGAAGTTGCTCAGTTCACGAACCTGGCTGTCGAATGAGATCACTTTTACGCGATCCGCAGCTTCGAGTTTTTCAACAAACGCAACAGCAGCAGCCTGCATTAAGGTGAGCTTATCCCTGGTGCTGGCGCTGGTATCAAGCAGCAACACAACGCTCACAGGCAGGCGCGTGGTGGCGAACAGCGCGATCTGTTGCTTCACGCCGTCTTCTGCCACGTTGAACTCATCCTGACGCAAATCTGCTACGTTCCTTCCATCCGCAGTGGTAACTGCAACCGGGACCATAACCAGGTTTGTATCGATCTTGACTGTCTCAACTTGTTCGCGATTTTCGGCTGGCGTGGACGAGGGCGTCGCCTTCTCCTTTGGCAAAGGCCCGGCGATTTTGGCTGATGTGCGCCGCGTGGTTTGCGCCAGCACAAGAGGTGCCGCCGTCATCAGACAGATCGAAAGGATGAGGAACAGTCGCGCCAGGGAATCTCGTTTGAGCTGATGCATTAGGCTTTTCGCCGCTAAGACGATCGCTGGAGTGTCGTTACGATGTGCGTTGCCAGAGTAACGGTTGCCAGCGGCTGCGGCAAGATATGAAGCCTGGTTATAGATGCAGTTGTCTGTCATCTTTCATTAGCACCGTCGCTTAAGCGCGGTGACCTGGATGCCTGCAAAACGAAAACTGTTTAAACGGTTTCCCTTTTGAGCTAATCACTAGTCACCGGGCTTAAGCCACGGTGCTAATGAGAAAGGCCGTCAGGTTTATACTGCGCCAGTATCTATTTGGCCCGCCGGTTGCGCGAGTGTTTGAATCACGCTACGCTTGCGCCTTTTGTCGGATGCCTTTGTTCGGCCAGGACGGCATCACTTAAAGCTCTAGGGGCAACTGAAGGACTGAAAACAATTGGCTGGTAGAGTTGAC
>Ga0137418_10002526_pt1 | contig 16738 bp, 19 predicted proteins | sample CZODoug3_1_2_16f_FD_122242 | JGI IMG/M metagenome (GOLD analysis project Ga0137418, IMG submission 122242) | Vadose zone soil fungal communities from Angelo Coast Range Reserve, California, USA - CZODoug3_1_2_16fungal (Hybrid Assembly) | ecosystem: Environmental > Terrestrial > Soil > Vadose... | reverse complement strand
GCATCTCTATTTCTTCGCGGATAAGATCGTTAATATGAATCTCAGTTATGTCACCGTTGCAGGGACAAAAGCGTCCTCGGCTGCGGTCGAAAAATTTCTTGCGGAAGAATTTAGTCCATTGACCAAAAGCCTCGGGAAGCTAAGTGTTTCAGTAGTCGGACAGAAAAAACCAACTTCAACCGATCAAAAATAGACAGAAAACGACTGAAAGACTTCGAATACCTAGCAATGTTCATGGAATGCGCCTGAGGGTTGACGCTTCTGTTGGGCCGAGGCTAATCGAGAGAACCCACGCGCAAGACCGGCGAGTGGGCACCCGGTCTGAGAAGATTGAAATGTAGATGAACCGAGGGCCGAGACCGCGGGAGGGCCTGCGAGGAGAAGAGAATGGGTTCAAAGACCCTCCACCACACAGGGAAGATGCCCGGGGGATCAGGCGCGAAGGGAGGCGGAGGGGGCGAGGGCGGCGTCGAGGCAGAAGTCGGGGCGGTGGAAGAAGGCGGGGAGTTCGGAGAGGCGGAGGGCGAGGCGTTCGGGGGAGGCGGCGCGGAGCGTCACGTGGCCTAGTTTGCGGCCGGGGCGGGGGGATTTTCCGTAGAGGTGGAGGTGGGCGTCGGGGACGGCGAGGACTTCGGCGGATTCGGGGAGGTCGCCGATGAGATTGAGCATGGCGCAGTGGCCGGCGGGTCCCGTGGAGCCGAGAGGCAAGCCGAGGACGGCGCGGAGATGGTTCTCGAACTGGCTGGTGACGGCGCCCTCGATGGTCCAGTGGCCGGAATTGTGGACGCGCGGGGCCATTTCGTTGGCGAGGAGCTCGCCCTGGTACTCGAAGAATTCGATGGCGAGGACACCGATGTATTTCAAGGATTCGAGAATGCGATGGGCGGCGCGTTCGGCGGCGCGTTGGATGTCGGGATCGAGACGCTGGGCGGGGGCGAGGGAGAGGCGGAGGATGCCGCTGCGGTGGTGGTTTTCCACGAGCGGATAGATGGCGGATTCGCCGGTGCGGCAACGAACCGCGAGGACAGAGAGTTCGCGAGTGAAGGGGACGAATCGCTCGAGGATCAGTTTCACGGACGGCAGTTCGGATTTGGCTTTGGCGACGTCTTCGGCGGTGCGGAGAATCCACTGGCCTTTGCCGTCGTAGCCCATGCGGGAAGTCTTCAGGACGGCAGGCAGGCCAATGGTTTTTACGGCGGCTTCGAATTCCGCGGCATTCGAAACGGGGGCGAATTCGGTGGTGGCGATACCGAGTTTGCGAAAGAGAGATTTTTCGGCGAGGCGGTCTTGGGCGGCTTCGAGAGCGGCAGGCGGAGGATAAACGGGAACGCGCTCGGAGAGGAAGCGTGCGGCCTCGACGGGAACATTTTCGAATTCGTAGGTGACCAGCTCGAGGCCGCTGGCAAATTTTTCGAGCGCGGCTTCATCGGTGTAGTTGGCGGTGACGCGCTGGGCGATGCGGCCAACGGGAGCTTCGGGCGAGGGATCGAGAAAGCGGAAATGCAAGCCGAGCGGATAGCCCGCGAGAGCGAGCATGTAGCCGAGCTGTCCGCCGCCGAGGATGCCGATGGTCACGCGCGCTTCCCCTTCTTTTTGTCCGGAGATGGACCTACGGACGGATCTGGGTTGGCGAGGACGCGGCCGGTTTGCTCGCTGCGGAATTTTCTGAGGGCTTCGCGAATACTGGAATGCTTCACGCCGAGGATGGCGGCGGCGAGGAGTGCCGCGTTGATGGCGCCGGCTTTGCCGATGGCCAGCGTGCCGACGGGAATGCCGCCGGGCATTTGCGCGATGGAGAGGAGCGAGTCGAGGCCTTTGAGGGCTTTGGATTCGACGGGGACGCCAAGGACGGGGAGAACGGTTTTTGCGGCGGTCATGCCGGGGAGATGCGCGGCGCCGCCGGCTCCGGCAATAATGACTTCAATGCCGCGCTTTTCGGCGTTGGAGGCGTATTCGAAGAGCAGGTCGGGCGTGCGATGGGCGGAGACCACTTTCGTTTCATGTGGAACACCGAGATCGGCGAGAGCTTTTGATGCGTGCTCCATAGTCTCCCAGTCGGAGGTCGAGCCCATGATGATGCCGACGAGCGGGTAAGTATCAGGCGTTGGGAGCTTTGATTTCGCAGTCATGGGGTTTCTTCAACCGTAAGGGCACGATATATCGTGCCCCTACTTGGAGACAAGCCCGCAGCTTTTATTTTCGGTCATCGAGCGTGAACCTGAGCGCGGCTTTTCCAATACTGACGAAGTTGGCCGACCAGATAGAGAGAGCCGGTGATGAAGATCGCGTCTTGGGGCGCGGCTTCGGCGAGGGCGTGCTCGAAGGCGCGTTCGGCATCAGCGATGACGGAAAAATGGGCGGCATGGTGGCCGGCGACTTCGGCGAGTTGTGCGGCGGAAATGGCGCGCGAAGTATTTGGCGCGGTGAAAATGACCTCGGCGGCGTGAGGAAAGAGAAGGCCGGCGACTTCGTCGACAGCCTTGTCGCGAAGGGCGGCGTAAATCAGCCAAACTTTGCGGACGGAGAAATTTTGTTGCAGGAAATGGGCGAGTTCGCGCGCCGCGCCGGGATTGTGCGCGCCATCGAGGTAAACGTCGGGGTGGGATTGCAATTTTTCGAGGCGGCCGGGCCAAACGGTTTCAGCCACACCACGTGTGACAGCATCATCAGAAATTTGAAAGCCCCGGTTTCGGAGCAGACGCGCCGTGGCGGCCGCGTTCAGGGCGTTCTGGAACTGGAATCGGCCCGGCAAGCTGGGATCGATCTCTAAGATTTTTCCGGAGTCGACTTCGATTACGCGCGCGCGGACGCTTCCGTTATGGATGGATTCTCGATCGACGCGAAAGATTTTCGATGGCTCGATGACGGGGCACCCCAGAGTCTTAGCGCGCGCGAGAATCACTTCACGGGCTTCGGGGTGCTGCTCGGCGAGGACTACCGGCACTCCGTGTTTCAGGATTCCCGCTTTTTCCGCTGCAATTTCTTTGAGGGAGTGGCCGAGAAAATTTTCGTGGTCGAAATCGATGCGGGTGATGATGGTGACGAGGGGCGAAAGAATATTTGTGGCATCGAGACGGCCACCGAGGCCGACTTCGAAGACGGCGAGTTCCACCCTCTCGCGGGCAAAATACTCGAAAGCCATGGCGGTGACGCATTCGAAGTAAGTGGGATGGGCGCGCAGTTTGCCGGCGGCGAGGAGTTCTTCAATCAGCAAGTGGATGCGCGTGAGGGTTTCGGCGAAGGCTTCGTCGCTGATCTCCCCGCCATCGATGCGGATGCGCTCGTTGATTTTTTCGAGGTGGGGCGAAGTATTCAGACCGGTTCGAAAGCCAGCATGGCGAAGGATGGATTCGAGGAACGCGGCGGTGGAACCTTTGCCGTTGGTTCCAGCGATGTGGACGCTCGGATAGGCGCGGTTGGGGCGGCCGAGGCGCTCGGCGAGAACGGTGATGTTTTCAAGGTCGAACTTTGCGGCGGCGGCCTGCGTTGGTGCAGCCAATTCGCGGCCGAGGGATAGCAGGTAGCGGACCGAGGATTCGTAATTCATCTCAGCTCAAGAGCAAATCAAGGGAGCTAGCGATGAAGGATTTCAAATCTTTGCGATGCACGACCGCGTCGAGGAAGCCATGCTCGAGAAGAAATTCGGAGCGCTGAAATCCTTCGGGTAGTTTCTGGCGGATGGTCTGCTCGATGACGCGCGGACCGGCGAATCCAATGAGCGCGCCGGGCTCGCCGATATTGAGGTCGCCGAGCATGGCAAAACTGGCGGTGACGCCGCCGGTGGTGGGATCGGTGAGCACGGAAATGTACGGCAGCTTTTCATCGTCGAGCCGCGCGAGCGCGGCGGAAACTTTGGCGAGCTGCATGAGGCTGATCGTGCCTTCCATCATGCGCGCGCCACCGGAGCAGGAAATGGCGATGAATGGCTGGCGAGTTTCAATTGCGAGTTCGATGCCGCGTGTGACTTTTTCGCCGACCACCGCGCCCATCGAACCGCCGATGAAGCCAAATTCCATGGAGCACATCACCACGGGGCGGCCGTTGAGCTGGCCTTCGGCGGTGATGACCGCGTCGTTCATGCCGAGCTTCTTCTTGGCGTCTTTCAGGCGCGCCGCGTACGCCTTGGTGTCGACGAACTTGAGCGGGTCCGTGGAGGTCATGCCGGCGTCATGCTCGGTCCAGCGGCCGTCAAGGAGCATCTCGAGACGCTGCTTGGAATTCATCTTGAAGTGAAACTGGCACTTGGGGCAGACGTGGAGATTGGCTTCAAGGTCCTTGCGAAAGACGATGGTGCGGCAGGATTCGCATTTGACCCACAGCCCTTCCGTGCGCACGCGGCGCTCTTCAGGCGGGGTAGTTTGTTCGATCGATTTTTTGTCGCGTTTGAACCAGGCCATGAGAGAAAGTCGTCAGTTTTCAGTTATAAGTTTTAAGTTCCGAGAAGAAAAACCCCGCGCTGCCTGCAGTAGCTGCTTTTTCGAGAGTTCGGTCTCCAGCAGCCAATGTCTAATAGTCGATCCCCCGCTGAGCCAGTATACCCTTGGTGTAGGGGTGTTTCACCTCGCGCATCTCGGTAACCAGGTCGGCGAGTTCGACGAGCTTGGGATGGGCGTTGCGGCCGGTGCAAATGACGTGCACGCGCTCCGGGCGGCTTTTCAGGGCTTCGACGACCTCCTCGGGGTCGAGCATCTTGTAGCTGATGGTGTAGTTGATTTCGTCGAGTACAACGAGGTCGTACTTGCCACCATAAATGGCGTCGCGGCCCGCCTGCCAGCATTCCTGCGCTAACTTGATGTCTTCAGGATCCGTTTCAGCGCCGCCGATTTTGACGAAACCGCGGCCCATGGGCCGGATTTCAAATTTATCGTCGCCCAGCATTTTGGCGGCGTCGAGTTCGCCGTAGTGCCACGAGCCTTTGATGAACTGCACCATCAGCACGCGCAAGCCCTGACCCACGGCGCGAAACGCCGTCCCGAGCGCGCAAGTGGTTTTGCCCTTGCCCGGCCCGGTATAAACGATCAGCAGTCCTTTTTCTTCCGGCATGACGTTCGTCTCGATGAGCCACTTAAGGCGCGGCGAAAGGACTAGAGTTTGCGGAGTCCGAATGCAAACGTCAAGTTGTGAAAGGAATCTCTACGAGAGTTGCAGGCGCTTCACGAGCTCTTCGGCGGTAGCGGCGATACGTGTTCGCGATTCAGACGAAAGTTCGCGGCCGTTCGGGGAATTCTTGTCACGAAGGACGATCCACAGGCCGGGGCGATAAGTTTCATCGTCGCCGGGGCAGATGGCGCCGGTGAACTGGGCGAGTTCGAGGCTCGTGCCGTCGAGTAGCTCGGTGAGGACGCCGCGAGCGTCATCGACCAGGTCGCGGAAGCCTTGCGAGACGAGCACCGCGTCTACGTCGCGGGGAGTAGGCTGTTCGAGCTGGTGCAGATCGTAGTCGGGCAACGGTTTTGCCAGCGGGATTTCGATGGCGGCGGAGGGCTGATCTTTGTCGGGGGCGATTCGAATGAACATGGGCTGTATGTTATTACATTTTGAAGACTATTTCGGATACGGGCTGCCGGAAAGGATGGCGAATGCACGGTAAACCTGCTCAGCGAGCATGACGCGAGCGAGTTCGTGAGAGAAAGTCATGGCACTGAGAGAAAGCTTCTGGTGAGCGCGCTGGCGCAGCGCATCAGGGAAACCGTCGGCGTCGCCGCAGAGAAAAATGACTTCGCGGGTGCCCCGGTCGCGGAGTTCGCCGAGCCATTTGGCGAGCGCGTTCGAATCGAGATTTTTTCCGCCAGCGTCGAGCAGGACCACGGTCGCGGCGCGGTCGGCCTCAAGTTTTTTGACGGCGGCCGCGCCGTCGCGAACTTCGGTGATTTCGACCGGGCACGATCGGCCAATGCGCTTTACGTAATCGTCAAGGATGACGCGCATCTCGGGGCGGCGGGTCTTGCCGAGCATGAGCAGGCGGAGTTTCACTTCAAACCGTATTTCTTGCGCTTCTCAAGCAGTGTCTTGCGGCTGATGCCAAGGGCTTCGGCGGAGCGGCTGATCTGGTAGTGCGTGGCTTCGAGGGTGGCGGCGATGACCTCCCGCTCCACTTCCTCGAGGGAACGCAGGCCAGCGACAGAGCTGGCAGCGCCGGGCGCGGCGGAGCGTACGCTTTCCGGAAAATGTTCTGGTTCGAGAAAGTCACTCTTGGCAATCGCGGCGCCGCGGCTGGGATGCGAGAAAACCACCGCGCGCTCAAGCGCGTTGCGGAGTTCGCGGATATTGCCGGGCCAGGCGTGGGCCACGAGCATGCGACGCGCCGCATCGCTCAACTGCGCATTCGGGCGCGCGTGAATGGCCTTCAAGGTCGCGAGAAGATGGTCGGCGAGGGGCAGAATGTCGGCGTGGCGTTCGCGAAGAGGTGGAACCGCGAGAGTGAGAACGTTGAGCCGAAAAAAAAGATCCTCGCGGAAGCTGCCGGACTTCACAGCCGCTGGAAGATCGACGTTGGTAAGGGCGATCAAACGCGCTTCGATGCGCAGAGTTTCCGTCCCGCCCAGCCGCTCAAACGTGCGCTCCTGCAAAATACGCAGCAATTTGCCCTGTGCTCCAGGCGAAAGCGCCGCCACTTCATCGAGGACGATGCTGCCGTTGCCGCCAAGTTCAAAGCGGCCAAGTTTGCGCTCGACCGCGCCGGTAAACGCGCCGCGCTCGTGACCGAAAAGTTCGCTTTCGACAAGCTGGGGCGGAAGGCTGGCGCAATCGATTTTCAGGAATGGCGCGTCGCGGCGGGGACCGAGTTCATGCACCAGCCGCGCGAGGTGGTCCTTGCCGCAGCCGCTTTCCCCGGTGATCAGGAGAGTGGCTGGAGCGATGGCGACTTTTTCGGCCAGTTCAAAGAGACGGAGCGATGCCGGATCGGCGGTGATCCACGGCAATCGTTCCTCGGTCATTGCTGCGAACGGCCGCTTTGCGGTCCGCCGGAAGCGGCTTCGCCGGAAAAGTGTTCGTGCCCGAAGTGCGACTCAGGCATGTTTCGATCGGAGGAAGGACCGTCAGGCTGGTCGGGAATATCGAATTTGGGAGCATGCCGCCACAGGCGCTCGAGATCATAATAGCGGCGTGCCTGCTCGCTGAACACGTGAACGACAAAACCGCCGAAATCGAGCAGCGCCCATTCGGCGGAGCGATGTCCCTCGCGATGTTCCGGCGAGCGCTTGAGGTTCTTGTGGAGCTGCGCCTCGACTTCCGTGCAAATGGCCTGCACCTGCGGCGTGCTGAACCCCGTGCACACCACAAAATATTCCGTGAAGGCTCCCGCGGCCGTCAGGTCAAGCACGGTGATCCCTGCGGCTTTCTTTTCTTGTGCGGCTTCGACGGCCAGGCGTACGCCTGGCGGCAAGGATTCGAATTTCATTTATAGAGGCCCTGTTTGAGAATGTATTCCTCGACTCGCGCGGAAACAAGCCCGTGAATGGACTGGCCACGCTGCTGGCGGCGCCGCACATCGGTAGCGGAAACTTCACTGGAGACGTTTTCGAGCAGATACACGCTCGTCTTGTGCAGTTGCGCGACGACTTGCGAAGGCGGATCGGCTTCTTTTTTTTCATCTGCGCGCGCCATCAAATCCGGCGGAATGACCAGGCGCAGAGCCTCGGTGCGAATTCCCGGCCGATTGGCGATGATGAAATCGCAAAGCATCAGCAGCGTTTCGTATTCCTTCCACATGGGAATGTCCAGAAACGCATCGGCTCCGATCATGAAAAAAAGCCGATCGCCATGGTAGACGTGGCGGAAATAGCGGACCGTATCCACGGAATAGTGGAGTTGCGTGCCGCTGAAATCCTCGCCGGCTTCAGCCAGCGACGGAACGAAGTGCGGATGCTCCGTGCTAGCGAGCGAAACCATCGCAAAACGGTGCGGGAACGGCGCGAGATGTTGCTTCAGCTTGTGCGGCGGCCGGCTCGCGGGAATGAAATGTAGTTCGTCGAAATTAAAGCGCCGGTCGGCAGCGCGCGCCACGGATAGATGGCCGTTGTGGATGGGGTCAAAAGAACCGCCGAATATCGCAATACGGCGAGGATGCTGTTTTGCGGCGGTGCGGTGCGCTTGCGCGGTGGTCAATGACGCTCCCAAGAAAGTGCTGCCGGCCCCGTTGGCATCAAGGCCGCGCACGACATAATCAATTCTCTCACGAATCTTCTTCTTTGTTAGTGGCCACGGCCGGGTGGTCAATAGACGCGGGCAGCGCATGCTCGCCCTCGCCTTCGGCAGTCTCCGTGTCCATCGAGGAATCGCGAGCCGCGCGGGGAATCTTGTCCAAGGCATCCGCAATGGAGCGCACCAGATCCTTCACACCATCTCCGGCAACCGCCGAGATCGAGTGGAATTCCAGTTTGCGTTGCTCGCAATAATCACGAAGAGCTTCGAGGCGCGTGGTATCGGTCGTGGCGTCCAGCTTGGTGGCCACCACGATCATCGGTTTTTCGATCAGCGACGCGCTAAAGGCTTCGAGCTCGCCGTTGATGACTCCGTACGAGTGGATTGGGTCATCGACGTTGGAGTCGCTCGTGTCGATCAGATGGACGAGCAGGCGCGTGCGCTCGACGTGTCGGAGAAAACGGATGCCCAGTCCCGCACCCAAGTGCGCGCCTTCGATAAGGCCGGGAAGATCTGCGACCACATAAGTGCGGCCCAGTTCCGTGCCGTGGCCGCCGGTGCCGCCGTCGGCGTTGACGACGCCGAGATTCGGCTCCAGCGTAGTGAACGGATAATTCGCAATTTTGGGACGCGCGGCCGAAATCACGGAAATCAGAGTGGACTTGCCCGCATTGGGATAACCCACCAGGCCGACATCGGCCAAAAGTTTCAGTTCGAGTCGCAGATGGCGCTCTTCACCGGGGAACCCGTCCTCGTGTTCGCGCGGAGCCTGATGCCAGGGTTTCGCAAAGTGCTGATTGCCACGCCCGCCGCGTCCGCCGTGAGCGATCAGCACACGCTGCCCAGGCGTAGCGAGATCGGCGATGGTCGCGCCGTGCTCGTCGAACACCAGCGTACCGACGGGAACTTTCAGGTACATGTCCTCGCCGGAATGGCCGGTGCAGTTGGAGCCTTCGCCGTGACGCCCGCGATCGGCCTTGAACTCGCGGTTGTAACGGTAGCGCAGCAGCGTGTTGTCGTTGATGTTGGCCTCCAGATAGATGCTGCCGCCATGGCCGCCGTCGCCACCGGATGGACCGCCGCGCGGCACGTATTTTTCGCGGCGAAAGGCGATGCAGCCGTTGCCGCCGTCGCCGGCCTTCACGAATATTTTAGCTTCATCAACGAACACAGGAATAAAACTCCATAAAAAGATAACATAAGCAAACTAGCCTGACCGCAAATTGCCGGATGGAGGCGGTACCACCTTGCTCCGCATGCTGAAACGCATCAGCCTACTGCTATTTGCGTTCGTAGGGGTGGCGGCTGTCGCCCTGTACGTCCTCTACTTCCGTCGAACGCCACTGCCGCCTGCGGCTTCTCATGCGCGCATGGTGCCGGTGATTTCCACGATTACCGGCATTTCCGCCTGCTGGGTCGAGACGGCCAAAACGTTCAGCAACTTTTCTTTCGGCTCGACCGCCGGAAGCGTGCTGGTAAAACATCCCGCCGGCGACTTGCTCATCGACACGGGAAGTTCCAGCCACTACGACCAGGAAATTTCCGGCTACCCGTTTGTCACGTGGCTGGCACTGAAAGCTCTTGCGGGGCAGCTCAAGCCGAAAGTGCCGCTTCCAGAGTTGCTGCGGCGCATCGGTGAAGATCCGAGCAAACTGCGCTGGGCGATCCTCTCGCACGTGCACTTGGACCACGCCGGTGGCTTGATGGACCTGCCGCATCTTCCCGTGCTGCTCACTCGCGAAGAGCTGCAATTCGCAGCCGATCCCGGCGTTCAAGCCAAGGGCTACGTGATTGCCGTACACAACCAAAAATTTCCGCCCGTTGCCGCGCCCACTTTGCGATTCGATCCCACGCCCTATGAAACATTTGACGAGAGCGCCGATCTTTACCGCGACGGCTCGGTCATCGTTGTGCCTCTGCGCGGGCATACTCCCGGAAGCGTCGGCATTTTCGTGAACCTCTCTCCCGCGCGGCGCCTGTTTTACGTCGGCGACTCCGTGGACGATGAACGCGGCTTCGAGGAGCGCGTCGGCAAGTCACTCATGCTGCGCGATAGCGACAATGACATGACTCTTGCGAACCAGATCGTCGGCAGGCTTAGCGAGCTTCACGAAAAAGTGCCGGGTCTTGCCATCATTCCAGCCCATGGCCGCAGCGCCTACAAGAAATTCTTCCCTGGCGGGCCGCTGACCTGTGTTTCGGGGCAAGAGACGCGCTAAAAAGAAAAATGCGGTCCAGCCGGGCCGGACCGCGGAATTGGAGTTGAGCACAGACTAAAGTCCGTGCCACCAAAAATCGCAGCTAGTTCGCGGCAGACTTGGCTTGCTCAGAGGGCTTGACGCTGATGAACCGCCCGTGGCGTCCACGGTCTTCGAACTTCACGAAGCCCGTAACCAATGCGTAAAGCGTGTCGTCCTTGCCTTGGCCGACGTTTTCCCCAGCCTTGTGCTTGGTGCCGCGCTGGCGCACGATGATCGTGCCTGCGTTAATCAACTGGCCGCCGAAGCGCTTCACGCCCAGCCTCTGTCCGTGTGAATCGCGGCCGTTTGTTGAGGAGCCGCCGCCCTTCTTACTTGCCATGACGTATTCCTTTTCGAGAAAATCTGCCGGCGTAAGCCCGGCGAAATGTGAGGTGTTACAACTTGATGTCGTTGACCTGCACGGCGGTGTAATTCTGCCGGTGGCCGCGAGAAATCTTGTACTGGTTGCCCTTCTTGAACTTCAGCACGGTGATCTTTTTGGCACGTCCTTGCGAGACAATCTTACCGCTCACCGAAGCCTTGCCGGCATCGGCCCCCACTACGACTTTCTTCTCGTCGGTGTGGACGGCCAAAACCGAGCCGAAATTCACTTTTTCCCCTACCTTGCCATCGACCCGCTCAATGCGGATGGTGTCGCCGGGCGCGACGCGATACTGCTTCCCCCCGGTCTTTATAACGGCGTACATCGGTCCTCCAAGAGCTAAACGCAAACCCCAATTATAGAGGCTCTTGGCCCTTATCGTCAACGAACGAATAGAGGCGGTAGTGGCTACCCACTACCATAGAGGTAGTACGGGCTAAAGAACGCTGGAGTAAGCTCCCCCCCAGCGCAACAGGCTAAGCGCAACTTTTTGCTGGGTTTGGAGTTCTAATAGGTAGGTGCAGCGGGTAAGACCGAGGCACCGGGAAGCGCTCAGGTCCTGATTGGTCTAGACGAACTTCCAGGATCTGGCGAGGTCAAAAGAATGCGTTACCTAAAATATCTTGCTCTACTGGCAATTTGCACCTTGGCAGTGGCAGCCCCGTCGCATGCGCAAGTTGTTGTTGGTGTTGGAGTTGGCCCCGGTTACCTGGGACCTGCTCCCATTTGCGAGTATGGCTACTATGGCTATTACCCGTACGCTTGCGCGCCTTACGGCTACTACGGTCCAGACTACTTTGAGGGCGGCTTGTTTATCGGCGCCGGCCCCTGGTTCCATGGCTTCTACGGTCCCGGCTACGGTCGCGGGTTTTATGGCCGTGGCTACTACGGTCGCGGCTATTATGGACGCGGCTTCTACGGGCGGCCTGGGTTCGGTGGCCGCGGACGCGGGTTTGAAGGACGCGGCTTTGACCGCGGCGGTTTCCGTGGCAGTGATCGCGGCTTCCGCGGCGGTGGGGGTTTCCACGGAGGCAATGGGTTCCGCGGTGGCTCCGGAGGTTCCCACGGCGAGTCTGGCGGGTTCCACGGTGGCGGTGGGTCGCACGGCGGTGGTGGAGGTTTTCACGGCGGAGGTGGATCCCACGGTGGCGGTGGAGGCCACGGCGGCGGTGGAGGCCACGGCGGCGGACACCGGTAAGACTTCCAAGTTCTACACATGCGGAGAGAAGCGGCTGGCAGCATCTACTGCCAGCCGTTTTCCTTTTTACAGACCTTGCTTGAGTCCTTGAATCCTGTGTCGTAATGTACGGACCGTGAATCCAGTCCAGAAAACAGGCGCGTCGCGAGTCAGCCGGTTTCTTTTCAGGAAAAGGCAATCGTAAGTGCCCACTCTCCAGTTGCCACTTTCAACTCATGCCCCCGGCATCGAGCCGGTCACCATTTATTACCGCGAATTTGGCAACGGCAAGCCTCTCGTCATTCTTCATGGCGGCTGGGGATACGGAATTTATCCTTTCGACCGGCAAATCGCGGCTTTCGCTAACGAGCATCGCATTCTGATCCCCGATCGCTCGGGCTACGGACATTCCAGTCGGGTCACCGGCGAAATGCCGCTTGATTTTCACCGCCGCGCCGCGCAAGAAACATTTTCCTTTCTTGATGCGCTGGGAATCGAGAGTGCCATCCTCTGGGGCCACAGTGACGGTTCGGTGATTGCCGCGATGATGGGGCTGCTCGCGCCGCAACGTTGCACCGGTGTGATTCTCGAGGCCTTCCACTTCCTGCGAAGAAAACCTGGTTCGCGATCCTTTTTCGAACGATTCGCGGCGCATCCGGAGGAGTTGGGCGACGAAACGCGAAGGTTGCTCGCCGAGGATCACGGAGAAACGAACTGGCCAACGGTCTTGCGCCGCAACTGCAGTGCGTGGTTTCGAATCGCTGACAGCGTCCAGCGGCCGGACGAAGATCTTTACGACGGGCAGCTGAGTGAACTCCGAGTCCCCACATTATTTCTGCACGGTAGCCTCGATCCGCGCACCGAACCCGGCGAAATGGAACGCGTCCAGCACGCTCTTCCGCGCGCGACAATGCAATTCATAGGCGCGGGCAAACACAGCCCGCACAGCGAAGAAGATGCCTGGCAAGAATGCAACGCGAAAGCGACCGAGTTCCTTAGAAGCATCGCCTGAGCGCGGGCTTCCAGGACTTGAATTTGCAAGCAGGGGCTCAGATTCTCACGCGACGATAGAGATCATGCCAAGAACGTGCTGACCCAGCTTGGTGTCACCAGTGATGTTTATCTGGCTCAGCGCCGATTCCCGGTCAATGCCCTTCGTGAAGATGCGCCACGCAATCTCTTGGGGAATGGTTGTTTCAGAAACTTTTTCGCCCGCGGGTTCCCGAAGGAGCTCCCACACCTGATCCACACGACGTAAATACCAACTGCCGCCACATTCACCCGAAACATTGACTTGGACGTAGGTTCCCGGCTGTGCCGAGGTGGCGCGGTAGGTGAACGGCAAAGCACGCAAGAAGCAATCCAGAACGGGATAGTAGAGTTCGCGCGTCATGATGCCTGGCTTGTTTACGGCGAGACGAATTTGCTGCTGGTGATGCCAGCGCTCGGTAAATTCCCGCGCCGTGTCAAACCAGTTTGTGGATTTTTCTTCCCCGGCCCAGCTCACGCCGTACGGAGCCAGCGCGTAGGGATCCCGGGAAGCGTGGAATTCCGCCAGCGATTTCGCGGCGACTTCCACTAGTCTAATTAAGACTAGTGGGCTTAACCGACGATATACGATAACACCTTCGCTATTCAGCCGGTTGATGAACGCCGCCAAATCAGCAGCCGAATTGATCCTTGGATTTTCCGCCACGTAGCCGTCCCGCCCGATGGAAACTCCGCGCAGCGCCGTATCCAGCAAGTGCGCGGCAACGTCTTTGACCTTCCACCTCGGAGAAACCGTCTGCTTTTCCCAATCCGCCGGCCCGAGCGAGCGCAGCAGTTCGATCAACATTCCGTCGACTTTAGGAAAGAGGTGCGCGGTAAGAATCGGTTGCAACGGCTCGATTTTCCTGTTCATCAAATGCTACGCGCAGACGCTTTCGTCCGCCGGCTGCGGGAAGTGCTGCGAGAACCAGAAGGAAAATGCCGTCGCACCGTATTTCTGATAATGCTCCAGCCGTTCGCGGCCCTCCGCGACAGTGGGGATGTGGCCGGCGGGAATCCACCACAAGCAGTAATACGGCTTGTCCATTTTTTCGAACCACTTCGCGCGATCGCGCAGCACCTTCATGTGATCCGACTTGTAAGCGTAATCGCGCAACGCCTCCAGCGACTCCCACACTGACATGTTGAGCATGATCGACGGATCATCGTTGTAGGCGATGTCGGTGGCGTTTCCAGAGGCCGACTGCAGCCGCCATACAAAGCCCGGGGCGTTGTCGGCGAGGGCATTGATGGGCCCAAGCTGGGCTACAAATTCGGCGATCCTAGGATCGTCGATGGGAGCGATGAGCCGCCCGATATTAATCTGAGCGAGTTGATAGTCCATGGCAGGTTCCTGATGTCTCCCTATAGAGGACGCTTCAGAAATCAAAACGGTAGCCGAGAATCATCTTGGCAATCAAGTGGTCCGTCGCACGCGTCACACCCACGCCCAATCCAAAATTGACTTCCCACTTGGGCGAAAGATTCAAGTCGATGGCAGGGAGGATCTGCTGTTGCTGCTGGCTGACCGCGTCGAAACCCGTAACCGGACCCAGCGAGCCGTAATATTCGAGTCCCCCGGCGATTTTCTTGGTGACATCGTAGCTGAACTTGAAATTGGGCGAGAAAACCAGCCCTTCGTTTACGCCGGGCCCGTGGAACGACCGATCAAACGTAGGATTGAAAGCGAGATACCAGCGGCCGATTTGCTTATCGACAATCGGGCGAATCTCCCACGTCCACGTATCCGCCGAATACCGACGGCTCTGCCAGCCGATTTCATTCGAAAGGCTGACGCCCACGGGCCAGTGCCACTTGGGAGGAACGCGCACCCGCGGGCGGATGTGGCTGCCGACGTAATCCAATCCGTTGCCACTCTTCGCGGAAGTAAAAATATAAAATCCGATCTCGAACCAGTCGGCGAAGCCGTGGGTGATTTCGATCGTTTCATGCAATTGGTGGTTCGTTGGAAGGGTCCCGTCGTCCGTGGATTTGGAGCCTTGAAACGTGAAATTGGAATGGAGTTCCACCATGGTGTGGTGCGGCTCAACAGTTTCGTACGGGTAGACCTGAATTTCGTAGTTCCCTTGGGCGCTGGCTAGAAGCGGCAAAACCGCGCATCCCAGCGAAAAGGAAACAATCCGGAATACAGTTTGTAGTCGCATGTTGAAGGTCTGGCAGCTCCCAGCGTAACTCAGCGTCGCGGTGGAACAAATAGGAATAGATGCGCAAATAGGAATAGATGCGCAAATCAGGCGTGCGGATGCGCTTTGTCGTAGATTTCCATCAACTGGCGGATGGACGCGTGGGTGTATTTCTGCGTGGTCGAGAGTGACTGGTGCCCGAGAAGTTCCTGAATAGCGCGAAGATCCGCCCCGTCGGCAAGCAGATGCGTGGCAAAGGCGTGCCGCAAAGAATGGGGATGCAAATCCCAATTTACGTTGGCAATGCGCACATATTTTTTGACGATGCGCCCGACGGAGCGCTGCGTCAGCCGCCGCCCCGAATAGTTCAGGAAAATCGCTCCCGTGTGCGGCGATTCTGCGTCGCGCTTCAGGTTTCGTTGCTCAAGCAACTGTTCACGCAACGGCCAATATTTCTCCAGCGCTTCCTGGGCCTTTGCGCCATAAGGAACGATGCGTTCTTTGCTGCCCTTGCCTCGCACGCGCAGGATGCGTTCTTTTCGGTCCATGTCGACTAGATTCAAGCCTGTGAGCTCGCTGACGCGCAGTCCCGCGGCGTAAAGAAGTTCCAGCAAAGCCCGGTCGCGGCGCAGCAGCAATCCTTCCTCAATTCGCGCGCCACGGCCCCGTTTGGCGGACGGAACGGTAGCCGTCGTCTCGGGAGGCAATCGCCCCTTCCTGGAACTTGCACCACCGCCTGGCGTCGCCTGCCCCATCCCTCCGAGGTCGTTCAGGAAACCATTCATTTCCTCCGCCGAAAGCACCGATGGAATGCGCTTCGGCAGCTTCGGAGTGGGAACGAGTCGCGCTGGGTTTTCCTTCAGATGCCCTTCGCGGACGCAATACTTGAAGAACGAACGCAGCGCCGCCAGCTTCCGCGCAATCGAACTTTTCTTCAGCCCTTGCTCGTGCAGATGCGCGACGAATTCACGAATCAGCCCGTGCGTGACGCCCGTAAGAGCCGGCGGCCGGACCCCCGGCGGCGACAGAAAGGCGACAAACTGTTCGAGGTCTTTGCGGTAGTTCAGAACCGTATGCGGCGAGGAATTCCTTACCGATTGCAGGTACTCCAGATACTTCGCGAGCGCTTCTTTCATTCGCAATGACGACTCCAGGGGGAGAGACCCGGATACAGTATAGGCGCGCGCAATTCAGCGGAAAGCAAAATCACGTCGCTGTTTCTTGAGATGCAGGCAAGTCAGGACTTAACTGCCACGGGGACCGGAGCTTCCTCCGGCTGCGCTTGCGGCTGCGCTTCGGGCGCGAGCTTCTCCCAGTCGCAACCTTCTTTGAGGCAGGAATGCACGGTGCCGATCTTGGTGCGCTTTTCAACAATGAAAGGCGCGCCGCACTTCGGGCACGGCTCGGCAATCGGCATGAATGGCGTGGTGAAATCGCAATCCGGATAACGCGAGCAGCCATAGAAAATACGCGGACGGCCCCTGCCGCCTTTGCCAGCGCTGCCGCGGCGCACGAATTCGCCTTCGGTGCACTTCGGGCATTTGATGCCCATGGTGATCGGCCGCGTGTACTTGCACTTCGGATAGCCGGAGCAGCCGATGAATTCGCCAAATCGGCCGTG
>Ga0137418_10002525_pt1 | contig 16755 bp, 12 predicted proteins | sample CZODoug3_1_2_16f_FD_122242 | JGI IMG/M metagenome (GOLD analysis project Ga0137418, IMG submission 122242) | Vadose zone soil fungal communities from Angelo Coast Range Reserve, California, USA - CZODoug3_1_2_16fungal (Hybrid Assembly) | ecosystem: Environmental > Terrestrial > Soil > Vadose... | reverse complement strand
GTTAGAGCGCGCCATGGCCCAGTTGCGCACCCCCAAACGCGTGGTCGTGTTGCACTATGCGCCCGTGCAGGACACCGTGGTAGGCGAGCGCCCCGAGATCTTTTGCTACCTAGGAACCTCGCGGTTGATCGAGGTGATCGATCGGCATGGTGCCGATCTTGTTCTGCACGGCCACGCTCATAACGGGTCGCCTATGGGTAAGAGCACAGCGGGAATCGCGGTGCACAATGTTGCACTTCCACTCCTCCAAGCCCGAAATCCAGCACGCGCCTATCAGCTGTTTGACGTGTGATATCAGTTTGATGCACGACTTACATAGCCGTTCAGGGCAATCTACAGGGTGAACTCTATCCTCACACGCTTTGACCCGCCTTAAACTCCGAGGGTATTTCGAAAGTTCGTAACCGCTTCCGTCGAGGGACCTTTGTGGAGGAATTAAAAGTTCGCTACGAGTATGCCGCGCCGATTCGGGTCCGGGCCATCCAGACTCCGCCGAGACCGTTTCATGTTCGCTCCCCCCAGCCATGGGTAGACGCGCATGTCCCCGGAGGCTCGTGGGGCTACTCGCAATCCAGAAAGCAAAGCGCCTATGCCTCCCTGGTTGTCCACATCATCGCCATAGGCGGCGTTCTCGCCATATCGTTGATGCCTTCGAAACCCAAACAGACGCCTTTGCCTATCCCGGAACACGTCATGCTGATCGCGCCTTCGAAGGACGTCTACGTGCTTCCGCCCGCAGTTCAGGAAGCAGGCGGAGGCGGCGGTGGAGGAGATCGGGATAAATTCATTGCCCCAAAGGGACGGTTGCCGAAGCCTAGCATGCAACAAATTACGCCGCCGGCCATGGTCGTTCGCAACGAGCACCCCAAGCTGCCCGTTGAACCCACGGTCGTGGCCCCACCGAAAGTCGAGATTGCGTCCTCGCGATTGCCCAACCTCGGCGATCCCGCAGCTCCCGCGATGCCGCGAGCACCGGCTTCGAACGGTACAGGATCGGGAGGCGGTATCGGCTCGGGCTCGGGTGGAGGCGTCGGCAAAGGTAGCGGTCCGGGCGTTGGAGAGGGCCGTGGCGGCGGAATCGGAGGCGGGGTATTTCGCGTGGGTGGAGGCGTGTTGGCGCCCCGTCCCATCTCTACGCCCGACCCCGAATACACTGACGAAGCGCGGCGGGCGAAATATGAAGGAACTTGCGTGCTGGGCATGATCGTTGGCCCCGACGGCAAGCCGCGCGATATCCGCATCCAGCGAGCGATTGGCATGGGCCTGGACAAGAAGGCAATCGAAGCCGTGCAACAGTGGCGTTTTAATCCCGCGACCAAGGACGGCCAGCCGGTTGCCGTTCAAATTAGTGTGGAGGTCAGTTTCAAACTCTATTGAGACGCTGGGGGAAACAGCATGCCCGAAATACAGCGATTACCCGATAGAAAGACTTTCCGTTAAAGGACAAAATCGCGCCCAAGTAAGAACTGGAACGGCAGCTAGCAGAGCGGCCCAACAACGGGAGGGGCGGCTTTTTCGAGGATTCGCTCTTATCCACCTAGGGGTTATCCAACCTGGGGCGATCTTTGAGTCCCAGCACTTCCCCCCTACCGCCCCTCCTACGTGTTGAGCGGTTGCCAGTATAGTTCGCTTGCGTCCGTGCGTGCCCAAATGCAGCCACGACCGTTTGCGATTCCATTCGCCTCCCCAGCTCGCTTTTTGTCCAGCCCCCGAAGCAATCTTAGTTGCTTACGACACAACCTCAGATTCGACAAGCGGCAATGGAAAGGAATCTCGCTATGAGAGTGCGCAACGTCCGGCCCTGGAAACAGGAGAGTTGGACCCGCTTGTACGAAGCCGCGTTGTTCGAGCGAAATGCGTTGCGCCTGTGGACCCGCATCTGGAAGGCGCAATTGGCCATTCTCGAAAGAGAGAGCGAGATACGGCGTAGCCCCACCATGGACGCGAGAGAACGCATCGCGCTGCGGAAGGCGCAAGCAGTGCTGCAGGATCTTCGGCGATTGGCAAACTTGGAGGATCCCATCCAACGAGCTTGCTGACAATCGGGGCCCCTCCCCACGCCGAAGCATGAACGACGGTACTCCCCACCACCGCGCAATAACATGGGTGCGAAACAAAGTGGATCGAAAAAGACGAGGGTCTCCGCCACCCCGGCGCTTTGCGCATCTAAGCCTCGATGTCGCGCAACCAGGACATTCTGACCGCCAGCAGGTGGCATTTGAGCCGTTGGCATTGGATCGGCGGAATCGCGGTGCTGTTCGTCGTTGCCGCAGCAGCGGGGATTGTGATTTCCCGCGCTGAGCCGATTCTGCGAGCGCGTGTCATTGAAACCTTGTCTGCCAAGTTCAAGAGCAGAGTCGAGCTCGACGCCTTCCATGTCTCGTTGCTTCAAGGCCTGCAAGTTTCGGGTGAGGGTCTCAGAATTTTTGGGGTAGCCGATCCGAACAATCACGCACCCGGGATCCAGCCGCTAATCGCAGTCGCAGAATTCCGGTTTCGGACGGGGATCTCAGGTCTGTTTCGCTCGCCTACCCACGTGGACACGGTTTACTTGAAGGGATTGCAACTGAACCTGCCGCCCAGCGAACAACGTGGACAGATGAAGAACATGGGACCGAAGGATGGAAAGATCAAGATCGTCGTGGATAAGTTCGTCAGCGACGGGGCTCAACTCATCATCAATACCTTGAAACCGGGAAAGCTGCCCTTGGAATTCGATATCGCGAGTTTGAAAATGGCCAGCATTGGCCCGGATGCGCCGATGCATTTTGACGCACACCTCACCAACCCCAAGCCGGTGGGAAATATTCTTTCAAGCGGTTCGTTCGGTCCATGGCACGCCGACAATCCGCGCACGACGCCCGTCAGCGGAACCTATTCCTTCCGTGATGCAGACTTGGGCACAATCAAGGGCATTGGCGGGATCCTGTCATCGACCGGGAAGTATGAGGGAACCCTCGACAACATCGTCGTAGATGGGAGCACGGACACCCCGGACTTTCGCATCTCGATAAGCGGGCGGGCGGTCCCGCTGCATACAGATTTTCATGCGATCGTGGACGGAACCAGTGGCGATACCTACCTTCAACCGGTAAACGGCAAGATTCTCGATACCCCTCTGGTGGCCAAGGGTTCCGTCGTGCGGGTCGCTAATCCAAAGGGCCACCACGTGGAACTGGATGTCGTAATCGAGAGAGGAAAGATCGACGACCTGTTAAAGCTGGCGGTGCGAACGGATCCTCCCGTCATGACAGGCCTCGTGCGCCTGAAAACGAAATTGGACCTGCCCCCTGGGGAGCCCGACGTGTCGGATCGGTTAAAGCTGGCCGGTCAATTTGAAGTGTCAGAAGTTCATTTCACAAACGACAAAACTCAGGGAAAAATCGACGCTCTCAGCATGAGGAGCCAGGGCAAACCCAAGCTGGCACAGGACCAGATTCCCGACAACATCCATGCGGACTTGAAGGGCACGTTCCGTCTCGCGAATGGGGTACTCTCTTTTTCACAATTGCGATTCCAGGTTCCAGGCACGCAGGTTACCCTCACCGGCAAATATAGTCTGGACGGCAATCAATTCGATTTTCACGGCAAAGCGCGATTGGATGCGAAACTTTCCCACATGGTGACCGGGTGGAAGGCGATTCTGCTCAAACCCGTGGACCCATTTTTCAGTAAGAATGGCGCGGGAACAGAACTCCCGGTCAAGATTACTGGAACAAAATCAGAACCTCACTTCGGTACCGACTTTGGGCACAAGGACGATGCGGACAAGGACGATGCGGACAAGAAAGATACTCCGCGAAAGTAGGAGTCGAAACTGTAACGCGAGCCTGTGATCGCGTCGTGACTGCTTGCTCGATCCGAATTTACCGAGATTCTTCTAACTCGAGCCTGACCATATCTCTTTGTGGAGTTGCTACGGAGATCTGACTTGTTCATTACAGCATGGACTGGATGGGAGGGCGTCATCTGCGTCCCTATCCTTCATGAGGAGGGGTTCCAGTAAGGTTTGTCACGTCCTTCTTTGACTTCCACCAGATTGGGGGCCTGTCTGTATGCGAATTGCGCAAGTGGCGCCGCTCTACGAGAGCGTTCCACCCAAGTTGTATGGCGGCACCGAACGCATTGTTTCTTATCTAACCGAGGAACTGGTAAAACAGGGTCACGAGTTAACCTTGTTCGCCAGCGGAGATTCTCTTACGCAAGCGAAGCTGGTCCCCGTATGTCCGCGAGCTCTGCGGCTCAATGCAAATTGCGTCGACCAACTGGCTCCGCAGATTCTGATGCTCGAAACCGTTTTCGCGCAGAGACACCAATTCGACATCATTCACTTTCATATCGACTACCTGCATTTTCCATTAAGCCGGAACATGGAACTGACCACACTGACGACCCTTCACGGGCGCCTGGACGTGCCCGAACTGGCACCACTCTATCGAGAGTTTCAGGAAGTTCCGGTTTCATCTATCTCAGACGTCCAGCGCCGGCCATTGCCGTGGTTGAACTGGCAAGGCACCGTTTATCACGGACTGCCGCAAAACCAGTTCGAGTTCCACCCCCAACCGGGACAGTATCTCGCCTTTCTCGGCCGCACCTCTCCCGAGAAGGGCCTGGACCAGGCCATCGCAATCGCCCAGCGTGCAGGGATGCCGCTTAAGATCGCCGCCAAGATCGACCGCACGGATCAGGAATACTTCGACACCCGGATTAAGCCACTGCTCGAAGATTCTTCCATCGATTTCCTGGGAGAAATCGGCTTTCCCGAAAAAGATGAGTTCCTTGGCGGGGCGGCCGCGCTCTTGTTCCCAATCGTGTGGCCGGAACCGTTTGGCATCGTAATGATAGAGGCTCTGGCTTGCGGAACGCCGATCATCGCCTATCCGCAAGGCTCAGTTCCCGAGGTCTTGGAAGACGGCTTGACCGGCTTCCTCGTTCAAGATGTACCCGAAGCCGTCGACGCAGTATCGAAGATCGCATCCATTGATCGGGCAACATGCCGTCGAAGATTTGAAGAAAGGTTCACGGCAAGTTTGATGAGCGCGCAATACCTGCAGCTCTACGAAACCATCCTGCGTCACAAAAATGAAATCGTTTCCGCACCAAGCGGAGTCTCCATTGGTTGAAGTCAGTGTCAAAACTGAGTTCTACGTAGCGACGGAATGGGCCCCCGCCGAGGAACGCACTCGTGTCTTGAAGTATGGCCGAATGTTTGCGGTGTTTGACCCGTACGGGGATATTCGACCCTCGGGACTCGGTGAGCATGGCATCTACTATCGAGGCACCCGTTTTCTCTCCCGTCTGGCGGTGTCGCTGGGCGCAAAGCCGCCGCTGTTTCTGAGTTCGGGCGTCAGGGCGGACAATTCCCTCTTCACCGCAGATCTCACCAATGTGGATTTCCTGCACGGGGATAAGGTGGTACTGGCGCGCGGAACCATTCACCTGGTGCGATCGAAATTGCTTTTGGGGGATACCTGCTACGAACAGCTGCGCATTACGAATTACGCCGCGACCACCGTCCGCCTGCCAATACAGATTCATTTCGCTGCTGACTTTGTGGATGTTTTTGAAGTACGCGGAGTAAGACGTTCGTGCCGAGGCGAACGTCTTCCGGACCTTGTTGAGGAGGAACGCGTCACCCTTCGCTACCGGGGCTTGGATAACGTAATGCGCTGCACGCAGCTGCATTGCTCCCCAATACCGGCGGATCTTTCGGCCTCTCACATCGTGTTTGATGCGAACCTTAAGCCTCGTGAGACCGCCAAGTTTCTATTGTCGATCACTTGTGGCGACAACTTGTCTGATCCTCCCGAAACCTTCGACATCGCACTGGAGCGGGCAGTGAAAGGCGCTGCTGAGATGCGGGACGGCAATTGTGCAGTCCACAGCTCGAATGACCAGTTTAATAGTTGGCTGAATCGCTCCCTTTCCGACCTGAATATGATGACGGTCGGAAACCCGGAGGCCGACTACCCTTATGCAGGCGTGCCCTGGTTCAGCACCGTGTTCGGACGCGATGGAATCATTACTGCGTTGGAGACCTTGTGGCTCGATCCGCGCATGGCCAAGGGCGTGCTTCAGTATCTTGCGGAAACCCAAGCCCAGGAACACATTCCGGAAGCGGAAGCGGATCCGGGCAAGATTATTCACGAGACTCGAGAAGGCGAAATGGCGAAGCTCGGAGAAGTCCCTTTCCGCCGTTACTACGGCAGTGTGGATTCCACTCCTTTATTTGTCATGTTGGCTGGCGCCTATTACCAGCGCACAGCAGACTTGGATTTTGTGCGGACGCTTTGGCCTCATATTCAACAGGCCCTGGAATGGATTGATACCTATGGCGATCTCGATGGGGACGGTTTCGTGGAATATCAGCGCCGCTCGGCGAAGGGGCTGATCCAGCAAGGCTGGAAAGATTCGAGCGACTCGGTGTTTCACGCCGATGGCTCCCTGGCGGACTCCCCGATCGCGCTGTGCGAAGTTCAAGGATATGTCTATGCAGCCAAGAAGCAGGCGGCGGTGCTGGCCCGGGCCTTGAGTAATTCCGAGATGGCGGCTTCGCTAGAAGACCAGGCCGAGCAATTGCAATTGGCTTTCGAGAAGGCGTTCTGGTGTGAAGATCTCTCCATGTACGCGTTGGCGTTGGATAGCAGAAAGAGGCCGTGCCGCGTGCGCTCGTCCAATGCCGGCCATTGTCTCTACACGGGGATCGCCTCTCAATCCAAAGCCGAGCGGATTGCACAAATTCTTTTGGGCAGTGATTTTTTTTCGGGATGGGGCGTCCGCACAATAAGCTCGAGCGAGCGAAAATACAATCCACTCTCCTATCACAACGGATCCGTTTGGCCGCATGACAACGCGCTTCTTGCGAGCGGCCTCGCCAGGTACGAACTCACGCGCGAGGCGGCACTCCTGTTGGCTGCAATCTTCGAAGCCAGCACGTTTTTCGAACTGAATCGGCTACCTGAATTGTTGTGCGGCTTACACAAGCGAGACGGCGAAGGACCAACTCTCTATCCCGTGGCGTGTTCCCCGCAAGCCTGGTCGGCTGCCGCCCCGTTCATGCTTCTGTCCTCCTCTGTGGGACTCTCGCTGAACGCTCAAGAACGCTGCATCGTGCTAAATCGGCCATCCCTGCCAGAGTCGGTGCCCATGGTCGTAATTGAAGGATTGCGACTACGGGACGCCTCCGTGGATTTGGCCTTCGAACGTAAGGGACAAGACGTGCGGGTGGAAGTCGCGAACAAAAGTGGTCTGGTCGACGTAGTCGTGCGTCAGTAGTCTTGGTCGTTCGCGCGACCGAAACTTCGCTTTACGGCAATCCTGTGGTCACTCTACCCGCAAGACCGGATTCACATTTCAGGGTCGTGGCTCGAAGGTTGGGATGAAACCGGCGAACGCGCCCGGTTCCAATCCGGAAAACGCGATTTTTTGATTTTATTTCTCAGGAGGCAACATGGCCAACCAAACGCTTCAAGCTCTCTATATCGACGAACTGAGGGACCTTTACAGCGCAGAACAACAACTCGTAAAAGCCCTGCCCAAGCTGGTCAAGAACGCTGAGACTCAAGAACTGAGCGACGCAATTGCCAATCATTTGGAAGAAACCAAGAACCACGTAACGCGACTTGAGGAGATTTTCGAGAAGCTTGACGAGTCTCCCAAAGGCAAAAAGTGTGTCGGCATGGAAGGCCTCATCAAGGAAGGCGCGGAAGTCATAGACGAATTCGAGGGAAAAGTGCTGGACGCTGGCCTCATTTCTGCCGCTCAACGCGTGGAGCACTATGAGATCGCCGCCTACGGTACCGTCTGCACTTTCGCCGAATTGCTGAGCCGATCGGAAGATCTCGACCTTCTGAAAGAAACCCTTGAGGAGGAAAAGCAGGCTGACGAGAAATTGACTCAACTCTCGGAAAGCATCAATACGGAAGCCCGCGACGGCTCGGCCGAGGAGACCGCTACCAGAAAGGAACCGGTTCGTACGCGCAAGAACAGGTCCGCGGCTTAGTACAAGCGCACCAGGATGTAATCGCAGGCGCGGCACGGGAAACCCGAGTGACCGCGCCTTTTTATGCGGCTCGACCAGAAGAAAATCGCGCGGGATTCATTCCTGTGGGCCGCCTTTGGGCGTGTCTCGCGTCGTTCGTACTACATAGTAGAAATTCGTATATAACGTTTCAGGTCGGGGATGGAGCGCAAAAATAGGTAAGCGGCGAACAGCAAAACGCGGTCCCCGCAACATTTCAAAGCGCGAACATTTTATTTTTCAAGTCGCCTCCCCTAAAACTAGTGCCGGTCGGGATTCCACTTCTTAGGCTAGTCACGGTTACAGACGCCCGCCGATCGAGCAAGCGCTGTAGGTAGAATGACCGAAATGGTCGGGTACACCGAAGGTTCGAGGTTCGGATAGCGGAAAGTCTACAGTGAGCGTGCCCTGCGCCCAGCGTGTCGCGACTCCTCCTGGATCGCACGGATCACCACCCACTGGACGTCGCTGGCCCGGCACGGGCTAGCGATCATCTCGAACGCCCCTAGATCCATCGCCTGCTGATATTTTTCCTCGACATGGGACATATCCGAGATCACGACCACACGGGTCTTCAGCGCCTTACCCTGGATGTTCAGCACGTCAAGATAGGTACCATCTGGCAACGTCTCTTCGCAGAATATAAGTGAGAAAGTCGAATCCGGCAGAAGGTCTCGAGCCTCCTGCAAACTGGAACAAGAGACCGCCTCCATTGCCCATTGGTTCATGGCATTTCTCACGAATTCACGGTTCATCTCCGCGCTGACTATTAAGACCCGCCATGTTGCCGTGATAACCCACCCCCCTCCTACCGCCGTGCTTGAGAGACAGGCGACAAGTGGGCCGAGCCGGAAGTGGGACGCGGAAAACAGGATTCGACGTTCAACGTGTCTCACGACCTGGAGCCTGCTCCAACTCCGAAGACAAAACATCAAGCGCCTTCGACAATAAAGACTTAGCAGGCTGAGGCCCATCCGGTGATCGATGTAGGAAACTGCCGGAAGCTCCCTAGTGAAAGCGTTTTTTTAGGGGACATGGATGGGGCTTGGGCTTCCCTTTAAGGCCAGTTTGCCCCCCCGCCGGTTATGCCACGTGCACGATGTTATTGCGAACGGCATACCGCACCAGGTCGGCCACGGAATGCAGGTCGAGCTTGCGCATCACGTTCGTGCGATGAGTTTCCGCGGTCTTTACGCTCAAGTTGAGGGCAACTGCTACTTCCTTGCTGGTCTTACCTTCCGCGAGCAGCTGCACCACTTCGCGTTCGCGAGCCGTCAGTCGTTCCTTGAACGGCTTCTCGTCGGTAACCCGATGATTCAGAAATCCATGGAGCACAGTCTCCGCCACCTTGGACGTGAAGAACGTGCCTCTGCGCTGCAGCGCTTCCACCGCCGCCACCAGATCCCGGGCTGCATCTGACTTCAAAACGAAACCGCGGGCTCCCACTTCCAGCACCTCCCGCACAATCTGTTCCGATTCGTGAACCGTGAGAATCAACACACGGATACCGGGGAGAATATTAAGAATCTGACGTGCTGCATCCAACCCGTTTAGATTGGGCATACCGACGTCCAGCAGAACAATGTCGGGCTGCAGCTCGCGCGCCTTCTCCACAGCACCGCGGCCATCCGTTGCCTCCCCACATACTTCCCAGCCGAGGTGGTTGTCGAGCAGTGCCCGAATACCGTGACGAACGATTTCGTGGTCATCCGCAATCAGGATTCGCAATGTACTCATTTCCCACCTCCAGAACTCTCCGGCCGGCTGAGTAACGCGGATATCGGCAATGCCTAAGATGTTGCTGGGCCGACTTCCGACTGCACTGGGAAACACTTTTTCCTTTTCTAACCCGGTCTCGAACCAGCATCAACCATGCCAAACTCCTAAACCAATGAATTAAGGAAGCTAAGGTACTTGAGGCAACCCCGATAGCATGTAAATCTTGCTAGTGACCTTTTCGTAAAGAGCCGCTCCCATCCTTCCTATGGCATTTTCTTTGGGGCCCTTCCCCTTCCCTACCCTGACAGGACCGTGGAATGTCTATCTCGGACGCCTGGACGTCCGCGCGGGTCTGACCTATTTTAGGATAACCGCCTATTCAGGCTCAGGAATTTTAGGGATTTACGCTCTCCGCTTTACAGCCACTACCTGATGTTAACCATTGGGACCGCTGTTTACAGTGGCCCATGACTATGAAGCAGCGGACGGATGGACTCTCGGAAAAGCAACTGGTGCAACGGGCACAATTAGGAGACAAGGACGCATTCGCCCGCTTGTACGAGACGCACAAACAGCGCGTTTACGCGATTTGTCTGCGCATCACGCGGGAAAAGACGGAAGCCGAGGACTGTGCACAGGAAGCATTTCTGCAATGCTTTTTACGCCTGTCCACCTTTCGCGGGGAATCCGCTCTGTCGACTTGGTTATATCGCTTGACGGTGAACGTGGTTTTGATGCGCCTGTGAGCCAATCATGTAAAACCAGTCTCGCTCGATACCAGTGGATCGACCGATGACTTCGGCGAAAGCGCCATTCTGAATGCATGTCCGGTGGACGACATACGGCTTAGTGGGGCGATTGACCGGATTACTTTGAATCGCGCGCTGCGCGAACTACCTCCGGGTTACCGAACCATCTTTCTCCTGCACGACGTCGAGGGTAAAGCGCATAGCGAAATCGCGCGAGAATTGGGCTGCTCGATCGGAAACTCGAAATCTCAATTGCACCAGGCCCGAACTCGGTTACGACGATTCCTGCGACGGCCCTTGGGACGCCTGTTACGTCCCGTGGGCTCCGCACTAAGAGAACATCGCAGTGCATCTACCGCGTTTTCCCGATTGGTGCCGCAGCATTAAGGCCCTAGACTCGCGCCCGGTCAGCTAATTCGATCGTGTCGCCAAGAGCGACGAAGGAGTTTCACAATGCTCTGGACAATTGCCGTAATTCTGCTTTTGTTGTGGGCGCTTGGGCTGGTAAGTTCCTACACCCTGGGGGGGTTCATTCACCTGCTGCTGGTGCTTGCCATCATTGTGGTCCTGATCCGCGTTATCCAAGGCCGCAGCCCGGTCGTTTAAACGAGCAAGAGCTCGGACACAACCGGCTCTGCTCTATTCCGCGTGGCCAATATCGTTCGCAGGTTGACTCGAGCCCGCTGATAGCAGGCCATCGATTGCCACCATCAATTCCCGGGATACCTCGGATTTCGTGACGTACGCGCCAGCTCCGGCCGTAAGAGCCACCTGTCTCATAAGAGCCGGCTGATGCTGGCTGAGAATGACCACTTTGGCGGCGGGAACCTCCTTGCGGAGCAGCGCGGTGGCATCCAAACCATTGAGACGCGGCATCGTGATATCGAGCACGATCACATCGGGCTGAAGTTGCTTTGCTTTGTCCACCGCCTCCTGACCATCGGTCGCCTCTCCACAGACTTCCCAGTCGGCTCGAGATTCCAGCAGCGAGCGAAGTCCACGCCGGAAGATCTCGTGGTCATCTACGATGAGTATGCGGACTCCCATTGTTCTGTCTTCGCCTAAGTGATGCCAACGAACGGAATCCAAATCGTTGCCCTTTTCAGCGGAAAAACATCAGCATGCAGAAACGGAGAAGCCGACAGTAGTCCGGACATATTGGACTAGGCCGTTTTCTGGCACAATCCCCTATTCTCTGTAGTCGTGCAACCTCTTATGCGCGCGGGAGGCAGCCCATCGAACGGTGACCTTGCCCTCATACCTCACCGTCCACCGATATCCCAGCGAGTCGACGGCATGTAGCCTCTGTGGCCGAGTCGAGTTGCCTTGCATGAGGATATTAAAAGCGCCGACAGATTCGCAGGCCAGAATCCCTAATCATAAGATCTTACGGAAGGGAGCATCTTTGGGACTGCCCAACGAAAGCCCATGCGCGCATCCGAATTGTACCTGTGCGACTGCGCCCCAGAACAAGGACTGCAGCCCGTATTGCGAGACGGCAAAGGGAAGCTCATCGATCGCTTGCGAATGTGGACATCCGGGCTGCGCGCGGGCGAACTCAGACGTTAGAACCAGGTCCGCCCAAGTCTGCCCGTGGGGGTTCAGGCGCCAGCACGTACTGGCTCCCCGGCGATACTTGCCAAAGGAATTAACACCTCAATCATCGCACCGGGGTCTGCGTTCGCCAGCTGCAATGCACCGCCAAACTCTTCCACCCGTTGCCTCATTCCCCCTATCCCGACACCCACGCTTCCCGGACGCAATCTGACAGTCTCCTCGCGGAGCCCCTTCCCATTGTCACGCACGATGACGGCGACATGCTTTTCGCCTTGGGTCAGGGTCACCCAAGCCCGGCTCGCTTCCGAATGGCGGAAGACATTGGTCAGTGCTTCCTGAATAATGCGGAAGACGGCGGTTTCCATGTCGCGCGGGAGCCGGCAAAAATTGGACGGATCGACTTCCAAGGATGTCTCGATGCCGCTGCGCTTGGTCAGCCCGTCCAAGTACCAACGCAGAGCCGAAACCAGCCCTACTTCGTCGAGCAAGGGCGGATGCAGCAGGTGAGACATGGTACGAACTTCCTGGATGGCCCGATCGATGCCATTGCTCGCCTCAGCAACCGCCTGATCGGGTTGTGAATGTGTCTTCAGCATGATGCTGTCCAGGATCATTTTCGCGGCAGCCAACTCCTGACCGACGCTGTCGTGCAGCTCTCGCGCGATCCGCCGCCGCTCCTCGTCTTGCATGGTCATGAGGCGGCTCGAGAGACGTCGCAAAGCTTCCGTCCGTTCCTGGACGGCCTTCTCCAACTGCACCGTGTTCTCTCGAATCGACTGCTCCAACAGTTTGCTGTCGTGAATGTCGGCGCAGGTTCCGTACCACCGGCTAAGATTTCCGTCGTGATCGTGGACCGGAACCGCCCGGGCGCGAAACCATCGATATTGGCCGTCCTTCGCTTTCAAGCGATATTCGGATTCGTAAACAACACCCGACTCTACCGATGCTTTCCAATCGGCCCGGAGGCCCACTATGTCTTCGGGATGGACGTATTCCATCCACGCGAAGCCGGTCGCGCTCCCCTCCTCGGCACCCGTATATTCATAAAACCGTTCGCTAAGATAGTCGCGGTAGCCTTCTGCTCGACTGCTGAAGATGACGTCGGGCGCGGTGCGCATGATGGCGTCCAGTTCTTGATTTTTCTGGGTCAGGGTGCGGTTCAATTGCTGTAACGCTTCCGCCTTCGTCTCTAGCTCTTGCGTGCGCTCCGCCACACGTTGCTCAAGTTCTCGATTCAGCGCTTCCAGTTCGTGCGCTTTCCGATGCAATTCCGCGAATACGCTGACTTTTGCCCGCAAAAGTTCCGGAACTACGGGCACGGAAATATAGTCGACGGCGCCCCGTTCATATCCTTTGAGGCGGTCCAGATCGGTCAAATGGATAGCGGAAATAAAGATGATTGCAGTCCGTCGAAAGCGTGGGTGTTCGCGGATCATTTCCGCCAACTCGAAGCCATTCATTTCCGGCATGCTGACATCCATCAGCACAACAGCAACATCGGTCTTTAAGAGGCAATCCAGGGCCTCTCTTCCGGACGTGGCCTTGATCAGATTTTCTCCCAGCTCACCCAGAATCGCTTCATAACTGAGCAACTTGGAAGGTTGATCGTCAACCATCAAAATGTTGACTTTTTGGTTCATTTTTCTTTTCTTGCGCAATCGACTCCGGTCCCCAACGGAGCTACCGGTGGAGCCACATGCGCAGCGCCGAAAGCAGTTGGTCGGTGTTGACGGGTTTTGCCAAGTACTCCGACGCTCCCGCTTCCAGGCATTTTTCTCGGTCTCCCTTCATCGCTTTGGCCGTCAGGGCGATAATCGGAAGCCGGCCGAACGTCGGCTTCTGCCGTATGACCTGCATGGTTTCGTAGCCGTCCATCTCAGGCATCATGATATCCATGAGCACGACGGCCACGTCCGGCGTTGACTCGAGCGTGGCGATTGCTTCCCGGCCGGTTCCCGCCGTGAGAACAATCATGCCGCGACGTTCGAGCACACTGCTCAGTGCGAAGATATTCCGCACATCGTCATCGACCACCAGCACCTTTCTGCCGGTCATCGCTTCATCGGAGTGATGCAGGCGATCCAGCATCGTCTGTTTCTCCGGAGGTAGGTCAGCGACCACACGATGCAGGAACAAAGCGGTCTCGTCCAGCAACCTCTCCGGCGACTCCACTCCCTTTACAACCACGCTGCGCGCCAGCGTATGCAAGCGCGCATCCTCCTCCGAGGACAACTCCTTACCGGTAAAGACTACAACCGGAAGATCGCAGAGGGAAGGAGTATCCCTCAGCCGCTCGAGGACGTCGAAGCCGGACATATCCGGCAGCCGGAGGTCCAGGACGACGCAGTCGAACGAGCCCCCTCCAAGAATTTCCAGAGCTTCCCTACCGGTGGCGGCAACCGCCATGTCGATGTCGTCCGACCCCAGCAGAGCCTGGATCGTCGTCTGTTCCGAAGGATTGTCTTCCACCACCAGCAGGCGTTTCCGTCTGGGGCTGGCGTATGCCTTGATCTTGGAAAGCGCGACCGCAAGACCCTCGGGAGTGGTGGGCTTCGTAACAAAGGAGAATGCTCCGCGCGCCAGGCCGTGCTGGCGGTCTTCATCCATTGTCAACATTTGAACCGGTATATGACGTGTGCTGGGATCCTGCTTCAAATGATTGAGCACCGTCCAGCCCAACATGTCGGGAAGGAAGACGTCCAACGAGATCGCAGCGGGATGATACTCGCGGGCGAGAGAAAGAGCTTCCATACCTCCCCGCGCTACCAGAACCTTGAAGCCATTATCGTGAGACAGATCGCAGAGCACGCGCGCGTAATGCGGATCGTCCTCCACAATCAACAGGACAGTATCGTCTGGCGCCAAGTTTTCGCGATCGTCGACCAATCGCTCGGCCTCTTCTTCGGCAACGTTCACCACCGAAAGTTGCAACGGCGAGACTGCCGAGAACGCCTTTCGATCCTTGGTGATCGACGCCGCTGACGGACCCACGTAGGTTTGCGGCAGATAAAGCGTAAAGGTGCTGCCCTTGCCGGGGGTGCTGCGTAACTGGATCTCTCCTCCCAGCAGACTGGCAAGTTCACGACTGATTGCCAATCCCAGACCGGTTCCGCCGTATTTCCGGCTAGTTCCTGCATCTGCCTGTTGAAATGCTTCGAAGATAATTCGTTGTTTCTCTTGCGGAATACCAATGCCGGTGTCAGCGACCTGGAATGCCACAACCGACGCCGCATTCCCCAGCACCGGGTGGTCTTCGCTCCAGCCGCTCTCCGCCACCGAAACAGAAAGCTGTACCCCGCCCTGCTCGGTAAATTTGAACGCGTTCGAGAGTAGGTTCTTGAGCACCTGCTGCAACCGCTTGGAGTCGGTGACCAGGCTGCGAGGCAGGCGGCTGTCGCTGCCTACCTCAAAGTTGAGCCGCCGGTTCTCAGCCTCGTGCCGGAACGGGCGCCCGACCATGTCGAGCAGATTTGCGAAGAAGACTTCGTCGGCCTGCACGGAGACCGTGCCCGACTCAATCTTCGACAGGTCGAGGATGTCACTGATGAGGTTGAGCAAGTCCGTTCCCGCGCCGTGGATGGTGCGCGCAAACTCCACTTGCTTGGGCGTCAGATTCTTGTCGGGATTGTCACTGAGCTGCTGTCCCAGCACCAGGATGCTGTTCAGAGGCGTACGCAGCTCGTGCGACATGTTGGCCAGGAATTCCGACTTGTACTTCGAAGTCAGCGCCAACTCCTTGGCCTTACCCTCGAGCGCCCTGCGGGCTTGTTCGATTTCTTCGTTCTTGCGTTCCACTTCGGCGTTCTGCTCGGCCAACTGTTGTGCCTTGAGCGCAAGTTGCTCGTTCGTCTGCTGCAGTTCCTTCTGCTGGGTCTGCAGTTCGGCGGCCAGCTGTTGCGACTGCTTCAGCAAGCTTTCGGTCTGCATGGTAGCCTCAATACTGTTGAGCACGATGCCGATGCTGGCGGTGAGCTGCTCCAGGAACGCCACATGCGACGTGGTGAACGCGCCCAGGGACGCCAGTTCGATCACCGCTTTGACGCGATCCTCAAAGAGGACCGGCAACACCACGACACTTCGCGGTACCGCCTCGAACAGGCCGGAACGGATCGAGATCGTGTCCGGTGGTAGTTCCGAGACGAATATCTTTCTCTTCTCGGCGGCGCATTGTCCAATCAGACCTTCCCCGATATTCAACCGTCGGAGATGGCCATCTTCCCCGTCGCCCGCGAAGGCGGAGAGTAACACCATGCCGGCGGACTCCTCCGACTCCATCTGGTAGATGACACCTTGCTGCGCATTCACGAGCGGCGCCAACTCCGAAAGCAGCATTCGTCCGACGGTTGCCAGATCCCGCTGTCCCTGCAACATTCCCGTGAAGCGGGCAAGGTTCGTCTTGAGCCAATCCTGCTCCGTGTTGCGATCGGTCGTGAGACGCAGGTTGTCGATCATCGTATTGATGTTGTCTTTCAGCTCCGCGACCTCGCCGCTGGCCTCGACCTGAATGGAACGTGTCAGGTCGCCCTTAGTCACGGCGGTAGCCACTTGGGCGATTGCGCGCACCTGGTTCGTCAGGTTATCGGCCAGCAGGTTGACGTTGCCGGTGAGATCCTTCCACGTACCGGCAGCGCCTGGCACGTTGGCCTGACCGCCGAGACGTCCTTCCACACCGACTTCGCGAGCCACAGTCGTTACCTGGTCTGCAAAAGT
>Ga0137418_10002524_pt1 | contig 16760 bp, 19 predicted proteins | sample CZODoug3_1_2_16f_FD_122242 | JGI IMG/M metagenome (GOLD analysis project Ga0137418, IMG submission 122242) | Vadose zone soil fungal communities from Angelo Coast Range Reserve, California, USA - CZODoug3_1_2_16fungal (Hybrid Assembly) | ecosystem: Environmental > Terrestrial > Soil > Vadose... | reverse complement strand
CGCTGAAATTCATCATTCCGCACGGCGGCGGCGCGGTGCCCTATCACTGGGGCCGCTACCGGGGCCTCGCGCAGGACATGAAACGCCCGCCGCTGAAGGAGCTGCTCATGAACAACGTCTTCTTCGACACCTGCGTCTATCACCAGCCCGGCATCGACCTGCTCCTCAAAGTGATCCCGGCCGACAACATCCTCTTCGCCTCGGAGATGGTCGGTGCGGTGAAGGGCGTGGACCCGGAGACCGGCTTCAACTACGACGATACCAAGCGCTACGTCGATAGGATCGACTGGGTGAGCAAGGCCGACAAGGAGAAGATCTTCCACGGCAACGTGAAGAAGGTGTACCCGCGCTTCGCAAGGACCGCGAAGCGCTGAGGCCGGGCCGCGGGCGTGAATGGCGCGCGCCGACCCGCCTGTCGCCCTTGGGCGACATCCTGCGCGTTAAAAAATGTTCAATCGGATCAAAACAGTTCCGGGGGTTCCGCCTGCGCGCGAGAAATATTGCCTCAAATACGCTGGCGCGCCGTGCCCGCCTGATCTATCTTATGCCGCTGTCCTAGACAACCTGGCCGAACCGCCGGGAAGGGGGGTCCCGTGACAAGCTCGCAATTCTGGATGATCGTGCCCGGCAACGCGATATTGTCCGCGCTGATCCTGTTCGCGATCGCGATGCCGTTCCTGTACGCGGCGCGCAGGCTGATGCACGACTTCTTCCGCTCGGTGGGCAACGCGATCGGCGGCCCCTTGCGGCTGGGAGCCCGCTGGCTGTTCGCAGCCGCGAGAGACATGCGCGAGCGCAACAAGACAGTCCTGCTCCAGCACGGGCGCGAGCAAGTGGGCCAGCTGATCGAACGCGAGTTCGAGCGCATCAGCGCCCTGGTGACGCGCGACCTGGAAGGCTACCCCGCCTTGCAGCGCAAGCTCCTCGAAGAGCTCACCAAGGTCGAGGAGGACTACAAGAAATGCGGCGAAGTCCCGCCGCCGCCGCCCTCGTGGACCGAAGCGGTCACGGCGATCGTCAGGGTCAAGTCGGAAGGCAACGAGATGGTGCAAAAGATCCTCGAGGAGATCAAGCGCTCCGTCCAGACGATCCACGACAAAGCCATATCCGAATACCGCCGAGCCTACGAGTCGCGCCACAAGATCCTGAACGGTTTCATGCCGTTCTGGCGCTCTCTCGACAAGACTTTCGGGCAGGTGGACAAGAAGCTGACGGGACTGCAGGACACTTCGTCGAAGATCGACGCCCAGATGGAAAAATACGAGCAGATCAACAAGAAAACCGACAAAGCCGAGCATGCGCTGGCTGTCTCCGCCTACACCCAGTTCGCCATCGCGACCCTGGTGCTCCTGATTGCCGCGGGCGGAGCCTTCGTCAACTTCTGGCTGATCGCGCGGCCGATGTCCGAGATGGTCGGAGGGAATGTCTATGTCGGTCCGATGCGCGTCTCGGAAATCGCAGCGCTCGTCATTATCCTCGTCGAGGCGACGATGGGGCTGTTCCTTATGGAGGCGCTGCGTATCACGCACCTTTTCCCGGTCATTGCCAACCTCCAAGACCGCATGCGCCGGCGCATATTGTGGATTGCCCTGGTGCTGCTGGTGATCCTGGCGGGCATCGAAGCCGCTCTCGCGCTGATGCGCGACATGCTGATCGCCGACGATCAAGCCTTGCGCCAGTCTCTTGCGGCCGCGCCGCAGGCGGGGCGCGCCGACACTTGGCTCAGGGATATCCCGACTGGCGCCCAGATGGTCCTCGGATTCATGCTGCCCTTCGCGCTCGCGTTCGTTGCGATCCCGCTCGAGTCCTTCATGCACTCGGCGCGCACGGCTGGGGGAGCAGCGCTGGTGATGCTGGTACGCGTGCTGGCGTTCTTCCTCAGGGTCCTCGGAAACCTCGTGCGCCAGTTGTTCAAGGTGTTCATCACGCTATACGACGTCACCATCGTGATTCCGCTGCTCATCGAGCGCATCGTGAAGGCCGCGCGTTCCGGCGGCGAGGCCGAGGAATCGCGCCCGACTCGGCGCGCGGCGTGAGGGGAGGAACCATGGTCAAGCGAGCGTTCTTCGTAGTACTCCTCGGGCTGCTGGGCGGGGCCGCCTGCAGCGACCAGCGCAACCACTCCCAGGCGGTGTACATGCTGGTGGACACCTCGGGGACGTACGCAGCCGAAGTCAAGAAGGCGCAAGTCATCGTCAACTACCTGCTCGGTACGCTGCAGCCCGGGGACTCCCTTGCGGTGGCTCGCGTGCGAAGCCGCAGCTTCTCCGAGAAGGACATCATCGCCAAGGCGACTTTCGACGATCGCCCGTCGCAGGCCAACGTCCAGAAGCGCGCCTTCCGCGAGCAGTTCGACAAGTTCGTCAGGACGGTCGGCGGCAGCGCCTACACCGACATCACCGGCGGCATGATCCAGGGCGCGATGTTCCTGAACGAGACCGGGGCGGGAAAGAAGACCATCCTGATCTTCTCCGACATGCAGGAGGAGCTCGACAAGGAGACGATCCGCAGTTTCCCGATCAAGATGAACGGCATCCGCGTGGTCGCGGTCAACGTCGTCAAGCTCAAGACCGACAACATCGATCCGCGGAAGTACATGGGGCGGCTCGAAGCCTGGCAGAAGCGCGTCGAGGCAGCGGGAGCTACCGAGTGGCGCGTGATCAACGACATCGAGCGCCTCGACGCCCTGCTCAAGAGCTAGCTTCCGGGACTTCTCAACCGCCGGGGCTTCCCGGCTTCTTGAATTGCGCGCTGGCCTTCTCGAAGGCCTTGCGCATCGCCGCCCAGGCCTCGTCCGCGCCGCGAGAGAGCTCCATCCAGGCGTCGCCCGAGGCCGCCTGCACCTTGCGCAACTGTTCCCTGGCCTGGTCCTGATGCTGGCGGATCGCGGCGAGCTGTTTCTCGTACTCCGCGCGCATGCTCGCCTGCGCCTGTGCGGCTTGGCTTTCCCATTTCGCCATCTCGGCGTTCCATTGATCGAGCTGGGTCTTCAGCTTCGCGATGTATTCTTCACGTTTCGCTGCCATGGAGCCTCCTATGTCTAAGGGAAAGAGACGCCGTCCAATACTACTCCGACCCCTCAGATCGTGACGCGCGTCCCGAGCTCGATCACCCGTTCCGGCAGCAGATTGAAGTATTCAGCGGTCGCGGGGCTGTTGCGTTGCATCCAGCGGAACAGCTCCCTTCGCCACGTGAACAAGCCGGGCCTGGTCGCGCGCGCGATAGTCGATTTGCCGAGAAAGAACGTTGTCAGCATCGAGTCGAATGTGAGTCCATGGCGGGCGAGGAGTTTCAGGCCCCTGGGCACGTCAGGCTCCTCCATGAAGCCGTAGCGCAGCAGCGCCTGATAGACGCGGCCGCGCTCGATGATCCGCACGAATGTGCGTTCGTCGTCGGGCACATGCGGCACCTCCTCGTCGACGATGGTCAGGAACACGATGCGCTCGTGCAGCACCTTGTTGTGCTTGAGGTTGTGCAGGAGTACCGGAGGAACCGATTCGGGGTCGGGCGAGAGATAGACTGCCGTGCCCTCGACGCGCGGAATCCCCGATCCGCACATTGCAGGGAACGAGCCTACCGGGATCCGGATTTTTCCTTCCCGGACGGCCACCACGCTTTCTGCGCGCTTCCAGGTCGTAAGCATCGTAAAGACCAGCACTCCACAGACCAGAGGAAACCAGCCGCCTTCGGAGAACTTCATGGCATTGGCGGCGAAGAACACGAGCTCCACGAGGCCGATCGCCGCGATTGCCGCAAGAAGGAACGGCTTCGCGCGGCTCCGTGAATCGAGCGCGATGGCGCCGATCAGCAAGGTGGTGAGAACCATGGTGCCCGACACCGCAACGCCATAAGCCGACGCAATTGCGCTGGAGGATTTGAACTCCAGCACCAGCAGCACGACCAGTACGAGCATGGTCCAGTTCACGTGTCCGATGTAGATCTGGCCGCGCTCGGATTCCGATGTGTGAGTCACCGGTATGCGCGGCAGGTACCCGAGGCGAGTGGCTTGCTGGGTCATGGAGAATGCGCCCGAGATCGTCGCCTGCGAGGCGATGACCGTCGCCGCAGTGGCAAGGGCGACGAGCGGGAGAAGCAGGTCCGCGGGCGCGAGCAGATAGAAGGGATTCTTGATCGCCGCCGGATTGCGCAGAACGAGCGCGCCCTGGCCGATGTAGTTGATCATCAGCGCGGGGAAGACCATTCCGAACCAGGCAAGCCGAATCGGCTTCGCGCCGAAATGCCCCATGTCGGCGTAGAGCGCCTCTGCGCCGGTGATGGCGAGGAACACAGCGCCAAGGACGAGGAAGGTGAGCCCCGGGAAGCGCCAGGCAAACTCCAGCGCATGCCGAGGATCGAGCGACGCGAGCACCGAAGGCATCTGCGCGATTGAAATCGCGCCGAGCACCGCAAGCGCGCCGAACCAGATCACCATGCAGGGCCCGAAGAGCTTGCCGACCGCGCCGGTGCCCCGGTATTGGATCGAAAACAGGCCGATGAGGATTCCCACGGTAACGGGCACGACCCATCTGTCCAGCGCGGGGGTCGCGACCGAGATACCCTCGACCGCCGAAAGCACGGAAATCGCCGGAGTCAGCAGCGCGTCGCCGTAGAACAATGACGCTCCGAATACTCCCGCTGTCGCAATCGTCCATCCGAGGTGCGGGCGGTCGCGCGTCGCCCGCGAGGCTAGCGCGAGAAGCGCGAGGATGCCGCCCTCGCCGCGGTTGTCGAAACGCAGCATCATGGTCACATACTTCAGCGATACGATCAGCATCAGCGACCAGAACATCAGCGACAGCACCGCCAGGACATTGGCCTCGTTCAGGGGCAGGCCGTGCGGGCCGCTGAAAGCTTCCTTGAACGCGTACAAGGGACTCGTGCCGATGTCGCCGTAGACCACGCCCAGCGCAACAAGGCTAAGCGCGGCCAGTTTCGGCTTACCGGGCTTGGAGGTGAAGGAGCCGCCGTTGCCGGCTGCGGGGGAAGAGTTCATTGCGGGCCCCTCTTGTCAGGGAGAGGGTGCAAAGCATACTCCGGTGATTGCTGCGCTGCAACAGTAGCGGAAGTATTGAGATATCAGTTTGATTCAGATAAATAATCGACCTCAAGCGAAATTCAATTGGCTTTCACGCCTGCAGCACGCAGCAGGGCGCCCAGCGTGGCGAGATCCTCGCGCATCTGGGCGTCGAACTGTTCCGGACTCATCGGCATGGGATCCGCCCCGAGCTTGGCGTGGCGGTCGCGCACGTCGGGTGACTGAAGGGCGCGATCGAACTCGGCGTGCAGCTTGTTGATGATGGGCCGCGGCGTCTGCCCCGGTGCGAGCACGCCGATCCAGAAGTTGAACTCGGCGCCCGGCACCCCGGCCTCGGCGACGGTGGGCACCTCGGGCAGGTTCGGGGCGCGTTTCTTTCCGCTCACGGCGAGCGCGATCAGCCGGCCGTCGCGGATCGCGGACTGCGCGGCCGAGATCCCCACGGTGCCGAACTGGGTGCGACCCGCCATGGTCTCGGTGATCATTTCCGGAGCACCCTTGAGCGGCACGTGCACCGCCCTGATCCCCGTGACCGCGAGGAATTTCTCGGCGTTCACGTGCGACGCGCTGCCGATTCCGGCCGAGGGATAGTTGAGCGTTCCGGGTTTCGCCTTGGCGAGGGCGATCAGCTCCTGAACCGACTTCACTCCGATCGCCGGCGAAACGAAGAGCACGCTGGGAAGATTTCCGAGCGGGATCACCCCGGCGAGATCCTTCGCCGAGTCGTAGGGGAGATTCTCGTAGATCACCGGATTGACGGCGTAGCCCGCAGAAACCACGACGAGCGTGTAGCCGTCGGGAGCGGACTTCGCCACCTGGGCGATGCCGATGGTCCCGCCCGCGCCGGGGCGGTTCTCGACCACCACGGGCTGCCCGAGACTCGCCGCCAATTTGTCGGTAACGCTGCGCCCCATGACGTCGGTGACGCTGCCCGGCGTGAAGGGCACGATGACCCGGAGCGGGCGGTTCGGGAAAGCGGCCTCTTGCGCAAACGCGTACGGCGCAAACGCGAGCAGCGCCGCCGCGACAACCAAGAGACCTCCTCCGGCCATGACGTCTCCCTGGTTGGCTAGGCTTCCGGCCCGGCATAGGCGCCGGCCGTATGGGGAAACATCAGCTTGACGATCTTGAACTTCGATATGTCCACGGTCGCGTCCATGTGCAGGAACACGGTGGCATCGCGGAAGAGCTTCTCGATTCCGAAGTCGAGCATGATGCCGTTGCCACCGTGAAGCTCGACCGCGTGCTGCGCCACCTTGAAGACCTCTTCCGACGCAAAGAGCTTCACCATGTTGCACAGTTCCTCGGCGTCGGGGGCGCGCTCATCGACCGCGCGAGCCGCCTCGCGCAGGAGCGCGCGCACCGCGCGCAAGCTCGTCGCCATCTCCGCAAGGCGCAGCGCCACCGCCTGGTGCTTGATCAGGATGCGGCCGCCTTGAACGTAGTTCTGCACGTAATCGGCGGTGCGCTCGAATGCCGCGACGCCCACGCCCAGGTTCTTCGAGGCCTGGATGATCTTGCCGGGGCGGAAATAGACCCCGGTCTTGGCCAGCGCTTCGTTCTCCACGAGCAGGTGGTCCTTCGGCAGGCGCATGTCCTCGAACACCAGCTCGCCGTTGTTCATGAATCGCCCGCCGAGCGTCTCGTTGCAGCGCGCGATCGTGAGGCCCGGCGTGCCGCGCGGCACGAGAAAGCTGGATGTGCCCTGCAGCATGCCCACGCCCGGCTTGGTGCTGGCGTAGACGACGTACAGGCTCGCGTCGTAGCCGTTGCTGATGAACTGCTTGCGCCCGTTGATCACCCATTCGTCGCCCTTCAGCACTGCGCGCGTCTGCATCGCGGCCTCGGGCACGTTGTACGGCAACCAGCGGTCGGAGGCGCCCCGCGGCTCGGTCAGGCAGTGCGCGAGCAGAAACCCCGGATCCTTCACGATGCGCGGGAACCAGAGTTCCTGCAGGTGGCGCGGCGCGACGTTGCGGAGCAGCACCGAGACCTTCCAGATCTGTACCAGCTTGTCGGAAAGACCCGAGTCGCCGCGCGCGATCTCCTCGGAGATGAGAGCGAAGGTCTGCACTTCGTGCGCGGGATCGAGCGGAACACCGCCGAACTCCTCGGGTACGCCCAGGGTGCGGACGCCGATCTTGTCGGCCTGCTCGAGTATCGAGCGCGGCAGGCGAGCGTCCGGGTCCATCAGCCACTCGCGCTGCCAGTTCTGGCGGATGTAGGGCGTGACGAAGTCGTTGACGAACGCGCGGCAGCTCTCGCGCATCATGCGCTGCTCTTCGGACAAGCTGCGATCGATCGTGTCCATGGTTTCCGCCAGGGTTCGGGAATTCGGAGCCGGGCGAAACGCCTCCCGCCCGCGCCATGATACGCCCGCTCGACGCTACTTGCGTGCTTTCTCCAGGGCTTCCGGGTTCACCACGTTGATCGGCTTGCCGGCCACGTAGGCGTTGATCTGGTCGAAGATCTCGGCGAACGCGATCTCGTGATCCTCGCGCGTCACATAGCCGAGGTGGGGCGTGCAGATCACGTTGTCCATATTGAGCAGCGGATGGCCGGTGTCGCGAAGCGGCTCTTCCTCGTAGACGTCGACCGCCGCCTTGCCCGGGCGCCCCGCCTTGAGGGCGGCGACGAGCGCGCCGGGCTCGATCAGCGGCGCGCGGCTCGTGTTAACGATCAGGGCGGTCGGCTTCATCCGGGCGAGGTCGCGCGCGGTCACGATGCCCCGCGTGGCGTCGAGCAGGCGCATGTGGAGCGTGATGATGTCGCATTCCTCGAAAAACGCCTCCTTGCCGGCCGCCGCGGCGTAACCGTCGGCGCGCGCGCGCGCGAGCGACGCCTCGCGCGCCCAGACCAGGACCTTCATGCCGAAGGCCTTTGCGTATCCCGCCACGACGGCTCCGATCCTGCCGTAGCCGAATATTCCCAGGGTTTTTCCGCGCATCGTGTTGCCGACGCCGGATTGCCATTTTCCTGCCTTCAGTGAATCCATCTGCCGGGGAATGTCGCGCAGCCCGGCGATGATCAGGCCCCAGGTCAGCTCCGCGGTCGCATAGGACGGCATACCGAAATGCTGGTTCGAGGACAGGACGATGCCTAGGCGCGTGCAGGCATCGACGTCGATGTGCGGAAAGATGCTGCGCTGGCTGATGAGCCTGAGCCCGGGCAGGCGCTCGAGCAGGGGCGCCCGGATCTTGGTGCGCTCGCGGATCAGCACCAGCGCCTCGGCGTCCTTCAGGCGTTCGGCCAGCGCGTCGACGTCCTGGACGTGATCGTTCCAGATCGTGACTTCGTGGCCGTCCAGTTTGCCGAAAGCGTTCAGCGTGCGCAGCGTGTCGTGATAATCGTCGAGGATGGATATTTTCATGGCGGCTACGTCAGCGGAACGAAGTCGTATTCGCCTATCCCCTGCAGCACGAGGAAGGTCGCCGAGATGTCGCCGCCGTTCACGACGAGGTGCGGGCGCTTCGGCGGGACCGAGAAGGTCTCGCCGGGTCCGAGGCGCACTTCCTCCTTGGGGTCGCGCAGGAAGATGCGGATCCTGCCCTCGAGGACGTAGAACGCGTCCTGGATGTTGTTGTGGTAATGCCAGGGCACTTTCTGGCTCGGCGAGATCTGAATCTCGTTGATGCGGAAGCCGGGGCGCGCGGCATGCGTGGCCCGCCGCTCGACCTCGTAGAGATGGCTTGCGTCCTTGACCGCTTCCATGACGACCTCCTCGAATCACTGCGACTGGAAGTATTTCATCCAGCCTCTTGCCAACGGCGCCCGTACCCCCCATATTAGCGGCATCGAATTCGATTTGGGTCGGTCCGCAGTATCCTTCGGGGTGCCGCCTTTCTCCCACGGATAATTTGATGCCCCGCACACTATCGTGCGCGGCGACGCCATCTATGGAGAGATTCCATGCCTATCGGCACCGTAAAGTTTTTCAATTCCACCAAGGGGTTCGGCTTCATTCAACCCGACGACAAATCCAAGGACGTGTTCGTGCACGTCTCGGCGGTCGAACGCGCCGGGCTCGGCGGCTTGAGCGAGCACCAGAAGATTTCCTACGAGCTCGAGCAAGGGCAAAACGGCAAGACGTCCGCAGTCGATCTGAAGGCAGTCTGATTCCCAGCCGCGGGGGCAGCCGCCCCCGCATACGCTCTGGGCTCCCGCAGTCGCGGACTCCGATCGCAGGAAGATCCTGAGCCGGAAGGAGTACTGAAATGACCAAAGAGGCGTTGATTGAAATGGAAGGCACCGTCAACGAGGTGCTTCCCGATACGCGCTATCGCGTGACGCTGGAAAACGGGCACATGGTGATCGCGTACGTGGCGGGCAAGATGAGGAAACATCGGATCACCATCCTCGCGGGGGACAGGGTCAGCCTCGAGCTGACGCCCTACGACCTCACGAAGGGGCGCATCAACTTCCGGCACAAGGACGAGAACCCGGCGGTGCGGCTGCCCGCGCGCCGGCCGCAGTACCGGCGGCGCTAGGCATCCCGCCTCAGCTCCGGCCTCTGCTACGGGTCTCGCGGAATGGCGAGGGCTTGGCCGGTCTCGAGGAGGGACTTGAGGCTGGAGAGGATCTCCGGCCAGCCCGCCCTCACCGTCTCGAGGGTAGGACCGCCCACGGGAAACTCGTCGTGGGTCACCGTGAGCTTGCACACCAATCCCATCGGCTCGATCTCGTAGGTCACGCGCGAGGGCTCATCCTCGATGAATTTCGGCTCGAAGGTATGCACGAGTTTCTTCCGCGGAACGACCTCGATCACGACGCCTTCCACGCCCGCGCCGGGACGCCGGTGCACCTCCAGCCGGTGCATGTAATCGAACCGGCCGCCGCGCTTCAGTTCGGCCTCGAGCTCGAGGCCCGCGTAGTACTGGCGCGTGAACTTCGCCTGAGTGAGCGCATTCCAAAGTGCCCGCGGCGTGGTGCGGATATAGATCACGTTGACCAGCGCGGCCCGGGGCATCGTGTCATGGGTTCGGTTGTAAGATCGGCAATAATACCGGCTGGCAGGGTCTGAAACGCAGGTAGAGGAGAAAAAAATGAGGATCCATACACTTTCAGCTCGGGCACTCGCGCTTGGTGCGTTGCTCGCGGTTTCGCCGCTGTCTTTTTCCGCCGAGGCCCCGGCCACCACGGCAAAGGATGTCTCGAGAAAGGCCGGCGAGACGGGCCGCGCGATCAAGGACTACACGGTGGAGCAGCGAGACGAGGCCGTCAAGAAGGCCAAAGCCGCCCTCGATGATCTGGACGCGCGCATCCGCCGCATGGAAAGGAAACTGGACAGCGAATGGGAACGGATGGACCAAGGCGCCCGCAAGAAAGCCCGGGCGACGTTGGATGCGCTGCGCAGAGAGCGCAACGAGGCTGCCGAATGGTACGGCGGACTCAAGCACAGCTCCGCGGAATCATGGGAGCAGGTCAAGGCCGGCTTCGTGAAAAGCTACGAAGTGCTGAGGCAATCCTTCGCCAAGGCAAGGAAGGAACTCTAGACCGCCGGGATATCGGACGGGCGATTACGCCGAGAAATATCCTGACCGACCCCTACTCCTCGGAGATCATTCGCAATGAGGGGAGAGCGGAGGAGAAAGAAGAAAGCTCTCTCCATTGTGCCGAGGGTCCGCTTGAAAGCTCATAGTCGGAAAGCGGCCGATGGAAGTAACCGGCCCGGAAGGCCTCCGAATAGTCGTCGATTCCGACCATGGCATGTATCGGCGGCTCCCTGCGCTGTTTGCGGAATGTTTCGCCATCGGCATAGCCTTTGGCGATAGTGAGCGGCCAGCCGTATTGATCGGCCAGCACCTGCGACTTTTCCTTGAACGCGACTACCGACATGACACCTCCGTGTGGAAACGCTTCCATAGGTGCTTTGTCGGCATGATCAACTACCGGTGTTTACAGCTGTCGGTGTTCCGCGTAGTCCTTTCAGCCCGTGATATGCCTTTTTCCACGTTTCGTGGTAGGGCTTAAAGCCCGGGAATAGGAACCACTATCCAGGTATAGCTGGCCGGCGTCGGGTCGGTGTTGCCAGCCGCATCGGTGGCGCGTACTTGGAAGCTGTGGCTGCCGAGGGCCAGGCCGCTATAGCTCTGCGGGCTCGTGCAGGCTGCGAACGCACTCCCGTCGAGCCGGCAGGCGAAGGTGCTGCCGGCCTCGCTGGCCGTGAAGCTGAAGCTCGCGCTGCTGGAATTGCTGCGCGCGGGCGGCGCGGCCGTGATGGTCGTATCCGGCGCCGTGGCACCGGAAAAGAGTCCGAACACGCTCAGCTCGGTCTGCGTGCCCACGTAGACCTTGCCGTTGGCGACCATAGGCACGACGAATTTTACGGCGTTGCCCGCGGCCCCTGCGCCGCTCGTCGGTCGAAGATCCGGGTGAGAGGAGGATGCAGCCCCGACGCGCACCACGCCATCAGTGACAGCGCCTTGATCGCGTTCTTCGGGTCGGTGGGTAGCAGCTTTTTGGCACGAAAGGCATTCGCGAGCCAAGTGAGAATCGCTACATTTTCGGTGAGCACCTCGCCGTCGACCACGAGCACCGGCACCTTCCCCTTGGGATTGATCCGCAGGTACTCGGCGTCGTGCTGCTGCTTGTTCTTCAGCGAGATCGGCTTCACGTCGAAGTCAGCGCCCGACTCGTGCAGCGTCACCAGCGGGACGAGCGAGCAGGTGATCGGCGCGTAGTAGAGAGTGAGCTTCACGGCGGATTCACGAGAGACCGAGCTTCGGCCCGAGCGCGGCCGCTCCGTCCCCGAGCAGGGCCAGCGCGAGCAGGCCGACGATCCAGAAAGCGGGATATTCCCAGCCGCCGTCCTTGTTGGTGAAGAGCCAGCCGGCCTTGCCGTGCACCAGCACGATCGTGCCGAGCATGAGCGGCACCAATGCCAACGCCACCCAGCGAGTCTCGATGCCGAGGATGAGCAGGACGCCGCCGACCATTTCTGCCGCCATCGTCAGATACGCAAGCTCGCGCGGAAGACCGAGCGATTTGAAATATTGGGCGGTGCCCGAAGGCGTAAAGACTTTGACCTTCACCCAGGCGTGAGCGAGAAACATCACGCCCAGCGCGAGGCGCAGAAGCAAGGCCGCAACCGCTGCCTGTTCGGGGTTCGTCATCGGAAATCCTCCTCTGGAGTGGGACCGCAACTATCTTATGCCAACCATGCCACCCTTGATTTCGCCTCCGCCAGCGCGTCCTCCGCCGCAGCGAACACTTGATGCGAGTGGCGGTGGAGCGAAAACCAACCGCTCAAATCCTCCGGATCCCTGCGATATTCCTCGAAGCCGAATGTGCCGTCGGTGCGCACGAAAATATCGACACAATGATCGCCCGCGGAGTTTTCGAGGGACTTCAGAACCTTGACGGACGCGGGCATTCCGGAAATGGATCGACCCTGCGCCGCTACCCGCACACCCCCACCCAGCCGCAGGCGCTGCAGAAATCGCAGCCGTCCTTCCTGATCACCGCGTAATTGCTGCACTCGGGGCATTTCACGCCTTTCATCTTTGGCGCGGCGCCGGGCGCGGGCGGCTCAAGCACGCCCATCGCCTGCACCGGGTAGCCTTCCTCGTCGAGGATGCCGAGCATTGCGTAGCGGTGGATGATCAGGCGCGCGACGTACGACACCGTCGAAGGCCAATTCTGCTGTTTCCTCGATCCCGGAGTGAAAGCCATGAAGTCGCCGAGCGGTTCGGGGTAGTTCAACAGCTTGCGCAGTTTCATCCCGATCCACGCCGGGTCGACGACGCGCATGTCGAGCGACAGGATCTTGCACAGGCCATCGAGCGCGCGCGGATATTCGCCGGAAAGCCACATCGAGTAGGGGCGCGTGACGCCCACGGCGGAGCCGTCGTGCGTGGGGAGCGTGATCTCCTTCAAGCCCAGCACGAAGTCGTCGCGCCCGGCGGGATTGAGTACGTCCACGGTCCACGACATCGTGCCGTCTGCGCCGGTCTTCGGCTCCTTCAGGCTGAACATCGCGTCGAGCACCGGGCCGTGCTTTTCATCGGGCAACGCGCTCAGCTGCTCGCACTGCCAGCGCACCAGCTGTGCGACCGCCGAGCACAGGCTCGGCATGCGCTTCTTTTCGCCGTGCGGCGGGAAAGGCATGTCGAAGGCGTCGTCGCCCGAGGTCTTGGCGAGCGTCTCGAGCTTCAGGCGCAGCCACGCCGGATCGTTCGCGCGCATGTCCATCGAGAGCGTCTTGGCGACGGCTCCGAGGCCGCGCGGCTGCTCGGCCCCGTTCACCCACGCCTCGAAGGGATGCGCGCGGGTCTCGTTCTCCACGTGCCCGACGAAGAGCGCGAACTGCCCGTGCGGGTGCTCGATCATGTAGGTCCAGGCCGGGTTGCCTCCGGCGAGGTTGGGCCGGCCCGGCCAGCGCAAGGACGCGAGCACCGGCTCGGGCACGGCCTTGATCTCGATGCGGCGGTTGCGGTCGCTGCTGACGAAGTCCTGTGGCCGGGATTCCTGCCCCACCGAAAGCACCGACCCGATGATGTTGTTGGGCCGATAAGTCGCGAGCCCCTTCAGCCCCGACTTCCACGCTTCGAAGTAGAGGCCCTGGAAGTCCTCGTAGGGATAAGCTTCGGGCACGTTCACCGTCTTGGAGATGCTCGTGTCGATATAGGGCGCGACCGCGGCGACCATGCGCTCGTGCGCCGAGGCCGAGAGCTCGAGCGCGGTGACGAAGTACGCGGGCAGCGCGTTCACGTCCCCCCCGTCGTGCTTGTGCAGGCGCCAGGCGTAGTCCTCGACCGGGAATTCCTTCAGCGTCCCGTCGGCCATGCGCTTCTTCCTCGTGTAAGTCCAGGAGAAGGGCGGCTCGATGCCGTTCGAGGCGTTGTCGGCGAAGGCGAGGCTGATGGTGCCGGTGGGCGCGATCGAGAGGAGGTGCGAATTGCGCATGCCCTGCCTGCGGATAAGCGCCTTGAGCTCGGCGGGAAGGCGCGCGGCGAAGCCCGAGCCCGAGAGGTACATGTCGGCGTTGAAAAGCGGGAACGCGCCGCGCTCCTTCGCCAACTCGCTCGAGGCCCGGTAAGCGGTATCGCGCATGAACGCGGAGATCTTCGCCGCCGTTTCGCGTGCTTCCCCGCTGTCGTAGCGAAGCCGCAGCATGATAAGCGTGTCGCCGAGCCCGGTGAAGCCCAGGCCCACGCGGCGCTTCGCCATCGCCTCCCGGTGCTGCGCGTCGAGCGGCCAGGCCGTGATGTCGAGCACGTTGTCCAGCATGCGCACCGAGACTTCGACCACTTCGCCGAAACGCTCGTAGTCGAACGCGGCCCTGTCCGAGAAGGCGTGGCTCACGAAACGGGTGAGGTTGATCGAGCCGAGGCAGCAGCAGCCGTAAGCCGGCAGGGGTTGTTCCGCGCACGGGTTCGTCGCCTCGATCGCCTCGCAGTAATTGAGGTTGTTGTCCTGATTCATGCGGTCGATGAACAGGATCCCCGGCTCGGCGTGATCGTAGGTCGAGCGCATGATCTGGTCCCACAGCTCGCGAGCGCGCGGCTTGGCGTACACCCACAGGCCGTCTTCTCTCCGATAAGCGCCGGCCGCGATCGCATCCGGGTGCGGCCGGGCCTTGTGCACCAGCTCGATTTTGGCGTCGTCCTCGACCGCCCGCATGAAAGCGTCGGTCACGCCGACCGAGATGTTGAAGTTGGCGAGGTCGCCCCGGTCCTTGGCGTGGATGAATTCCTCGACGTCGGGATGGTCGCAGCGCAGCACGCCCATCTGCGCGCCGCGGCGCGCCCCGGCCGATTCCACCGTCTCGCAAGAGCGGTCGAACACGCGCATATAGGACACGGGGCCGCTCGCGCGCGAGCGCGTGCCCCTCACCTCAGCGCCCTTGGGGCGGATCGCGGAGAAGTCGTAGCCGACCCCGCCGCCGCGGCGCATGGTCTCGGCGGCTTCCTGCAAGGCGGTGTAGATGCCGGGCTTGCCGTCCACGACCTCCGAGATCGAGTCGCCCACCGGCTGCACGAAGCAGTTGATGAGCGTGGCCTGCATCGGAATGCCGGCGGCGGAGTTGATGCGGCCGGCGGGGATGAAGCCGGCCTCCATCGCCTCGTAGAAGCGCCGCTCCCAGTGGGCACGCTGGTCCTCGCGCTCGGCCGCGGCGAGGGCGCGCGCCACGCGAGCCCTCACGTCCCCGATGGTCTGCTCCTTGTCCTTGGTATATTTCTCGAGCAGCGCTTCGCGGCAGATCGTCTGCTCGGCAATGGCCGCGGCGACGGGGGAAAGGGGTTCGGTCATGATGCCTGTCACTCTATAATGTAATGGGGTTGAAGGCCTCGGCTGGTCGCTTGACCGCCGGGTGTTACTGTGATTGCATACAGTATATGCCGGGTGCGGACCTTCGGCAAGGCCGTGATGCGACTTTAGCAGCCACGAATTGTGCCGGCGGCCGCGCCCAGGGGCGACTCGGGAGCTTGTTCACGTACCATACGTCCTCATATTCCCCTCTTTGGGGGCAGAAAACCATGACATCCAGCACGAGCTCTATCCGCGAACCTGCCAAGGTCGTCACCGCGCACCGTGAACACCGGGTGCGGTCGCAGGCGAATCCTCAGATAAAGATCGCCGGGCTGCCTACCATTCAAGCCTGCCCCGCCCTGTCCCGCCAGACGGACCGTGGAGCCATCGCGCACGCCCGCGGGAATATTCACTTCAATCGTTTTGGGTTTGAGGACCTGACCCGAACCGCCACAGGTTTGGCACGTCTTGTCTTGTACGAGACTAGTGCCGTTACACGTGGGACAGATTTCAGCTGCCCGCATCTGCAGCGTGCGCCGTCCGCCTCGATCGTCGACCAGGAAGCGAAACAACTCTCGAGCGGCAAAGCCCCGGTCGTACGCGTTCGCGAAAACGGTTCCCAGTACCGGTTCGAGCTGCCTCGGATCCGCGATGGTGTTCAGGTTGACGATGTGAGCAGCAGGCCGTGTGTTCTCGGACATGTCGAAGGCCCGAAGACGGCCCACATAGGCCAACGCGATGCCGAATACCGCGACCGAGGACGTCACCGCCAACAGAAGACCGGACAGGTCAAAGCGGCTTTCCGCAGACCATTCCATGGCTGGCAGCAAGGGTAAAAAGAACGCCAGACCAATGACGCTGAGCAGGATCCATCTGTGAAGTCCGAAAAACTTTTCCTTTCTCAACAGAAAGTAATATGCCATGAACAAAATGGCAATGATCAGGTTCACTTTCAGAAAATAGATCAAAAAAACTGTCATATAATAAGTTTTATTTTTTCTTTTGCTCGATCATTTTCACGATGTCTTTCAACTCATCCAGGGAAACCTCTTCCTGCTCGGCGAAAAATGCCACTACGTTCTTCATGGAATTACCAAAAAGACCCGGCCTATCTACCTCGACATGCAGGTAAAAGACACTATATCATATTGGATAGTCGCACTTTTCTGACTATCTCAAGGCTACTACCCCAGTAGACCCGCGCGTTTTGGATGCCATGCTCCCCTACTTGACGGATCAGTATGGAAATCCGCATAGTCGAACACACGCATATGGCTGGGAAGCGGAGAAGGGAGTGGAGGATGCGAGGAAGGTTCGCTTATGTCCACTTGCTCCCTGCACCTTCTGTTCTCATGAACTTTTTTAGCACATTGCCGACTTGATTGGTGCCGATCCAAAGGACATCATTTTTACCTCCGGGGCAACAGAAACGAATAATATGGCCATCAAAGGGGTAGCACGCTTTCATAAAGAC
>Ga0137418_10002523_pt1 | contig 16764 bp, 14 predicted proteins | sample CZODoug3_1_2_16f_FD_122242 | JGI IMG/M metagenome (GOLD analysis project Ga0137418, IMG submission 122242) | Vadose zone soil fungal communities from Angelo Coast Range Reserve, California, USA - CZODoug3_1_2_16fungal (Hybrid Assembly) | ecosystem: Environmental > Terrestrial > Soil > Vadose... | reverse complement strand
GAAGTGGAGCAGTACGCCGGTCCAGGGCGGGTTCAAGAACTGGCCGACTGGTTCTACAACGGCGTATCTGAACAGTGCCCGGGCTAGGCCGCAAATTGTGCGATCGTCGGCGGTACAGCCGCGGAGCGGCGTGAGAGTGTAGCCCCCGGGCGCAAGCCCGGGGTAGGTGTCGTTTTGGAATACAGCCCCAGAGGGGCGAAAGATTCCGAGGACTCTTTCGCCCCTACGGGGCTGAGATCGTGTCGCAAGAAAACCCCGGGCTCGTGCCCGGGGCTACATTCTGTCGCCGCTCCGCGGCTAGCCATCGATGGAGGCGTGCCGTGGCGAAAAAGCTGAACAACAAACCTGAATTCCTTCCCGTCAACGAAGACGATCTCCAGCCGTCGCATCGCTGGAACCGGCCGCTCCAGGCGCCGGGCACGACGCAGGTCGATTTCGAAGAGCGCGTGGATTTTCGCCGGCTGCATCGTTATCGCCTCGCGCGAACGCGTCAGGCCCTGCAAAAGTCCGGCCTGGGCGCGATGCTGTGTTTCGATCAGTACAACATTCGCTATATATCGAGCACCGTCATCGGCGAGTGGGCCCGCGACAAGCTGATCCGGTACTGCCTGCTCACCGGAAACGGCGACCCGTGGGTATGGGATTTCGGCTCGGCAGCGCGTCACCACAGAATCTACTGCCCGTGGCTCCATGAGGATCACATCCGCGCCGGCAATCCTGGAATGCGCGGCGCCATCGGACCGGAGGTCGGCCTGTTCAAGCAGGCGGCGAAGGAGATCAAGGACCTTCTCAAGAAGGAAGGCGTGGCGGACATGCCGCTGGGTCTCGATCTGTGCGAGCCGCCGATGCTTTTTGCGCTGCAGGAGGAAGGCATCGAGGTGCGCGACGGCCAGCAGATGATGCTCGCGGCGCGCGAAATCAAGAGCCACGACGAGATCACGCTCCTCAACATCGCCTCGAGCATGGTCGACGGCGTCTACCAGGACATCGCTGCCGCGCTGAAACCGGGCGTGAAGGAAAGTCAGATCGTGGCGCTCGCCACCAAGCGCCTGTACGAAATGGGTTCCGACTGCGTCGAAGCCATCAACTCGATTTCGGGAGAGCGCTGCAGCCCGCATCCGCACAATTTTACCGATCGCCTGATCCGGCCCGGCGATCAGGCGTACTTCGACATCATCCATTCTTTCATGGGCTACCGTACATGCTATTACCGCACCTTTACAGTCGGCAGTTCCACGGCGCCGCAGCGAGACGCTTACAAGAAGGCGCGGCAGTGGATGGACGACACGATCGCAATGCTGAAACCCGGCGTCAGCACCGAGAAAGCGGCCAACCAGCTGCCCAAAGCCTCCGAAATCGGCTTCGAGAGCGAAATGGCGGCATTCGGCTTGAACTTCTGCCACGGTCTCGGTCTCGGCCTTCACGAGCGGCCGCTGATCTCGCGCCTCAACTCGTTCGTCGAATCCTACGAGCTCAAGGCAGGTATGGTGTTCGCGGTCGAAACCTTCTGCCCGGCAACGGACGGAGTCTCCGCCGCTCGCATCGAGGAGATGGTGGTCCTCGCGCCCGACGGCGCGAAGATCATCTCGCTCTACCCGGCGAAAGAGCTGACCGTCGCGAATCGCTACTGAGCAGCGAAGAAAAGATTTTCAGCCGCGGATTACGCGAATTACGCGGATCGGCATGCCATGTCATCCGCGTAATTCGCGGAATCCGCGGCTAATTTAACTTTTTGATCGTCCTCGCTCACTTTCTCGGCTCCCCTCGATGCTCGATGAGCGTCGGAACAAACTTTTTGAAGATCGTGCGTCGCTCTCTGACCACAGTGCGAGACTTTCTGGCCATCGTGCGAGACTTTCTGGTCATCGTGCGCAGCTTTCTGGTCATCGTGCCTGGCTCTCTGGCCATCGCGCGTCACTCTGCGGTCATCGTGCATCGCTTTCTCGTGACAATGACGTCCTACGGGACTGACGTGTCCTACTACGGGGCCATATGACGGCACTTTCTCGTAACCGAACCGTCCAACTGGACAGGTCGTTCTCCCTTTTGGATGACCTGGGCAGGCTCACGGACAATCTGATCCAACTCTTGGGCCGTGTGTATCGATTTTGGGACTCCCTGACTGTCGTACGATGCCGTCCCAAACTTTTCCGTGATTGCGTTTCCGTTCTTTTGGACCATGTCGTCCTTCTTTCCTGGCGCACATAAAGGCATTCGGGCTTCCAGTTTTCAGAATTGGAAGTCTGTGAGGGATTTCAAGGAGTTGCATTGCTGAAAGCTGTTGGCAAAGCCGAGTTCGGGAACAATCGTTCCTAAACCGGGAACAATTGTTCTCGACCCGCTTGCCGAAACCTGGTCAGGGCAGGAGAACATCGATCGGGATTCGACATTCGGGAAGAAGTTGCGGCGCAATCGTATTGCCGCGCGGAAATTGCTGGGTTGTGCGGTAACTGTTTTCGTGAAGATGCGAGTGCGCGATGAGACAGTCATTCCGCAAATCTGATATCCAATATTCAGGCACTCCCGTTTCCGCGTAGAGGTCCAGCTTGATGGTCCGGTCATATTCGAGCGAGGAGTCCGCAACTTCTATGATCAAGAAGATGTCCGATGGGCCCGCATGCCCCGAGGCATAGAAGTCATCTTTGGGCCGAAGCAGATAGAGATCAGGTTGTGGTTCATCGTACTCATCCAGTCGAACGGAACCCTGCACCCCGACAATAGCCCGATCTCCCACAATTCTCACCAACGCTTGATTTGCGCGAAGCACCGCTGCGCTATGACGCGGTCCGATCGGACTCATCGCGAGAATCTCGCCACGGATGAGTTCCACTCGATCGTCTTCGGATAAAATGCCGGCGTCGACCATTCGATGGTAATCGTGAACGGTGAACAGTCTCCTTGAGATTTCAGTAGCCATAAACGCACTCCCAGAATACCGCAAACTCAATACCGTCAGTAAACCATTGACTTCAGTTTACAAGGCGGCTGGAATGTTCCGGTTTTCGGCGATACCGCGATTTAATAATCCATGAATTCTCTGAACGTTGCCCCGAGGAAGAGGGGACTGAAACGAGGCTCGGCCCCGCAGAGCGCAATGGCATCAGGCGAAGTCGCGAACATTGGCCCGCAGAAGAGGGGGCGAAAGCTGTTGCCGATTGGTTGCCGGTCGGCCAAATACTTGAAAGACTTTCAATTCAACGAAACAGTGCGAGATCCCGGGGCCGGGAAAAGTAGGAGGCAATCCTCGCGCACCGGGAACTGACGCTCGGACATACCTAACACTAAGACTGCAGATGAGAAGTGAATGGCTGCGCGAAGCGCGAGCCCTCACTCGACCGCGGAAACCCTCGCGCTTGTAGTGTGTGGCTAGGAAGCTCGGAATGAATTGGTCGAGTCGCTCCGGATTCGGTGGGTGTATACTCGTGCGGCCTAGATTCGGTTTTGAGTTCCGAGTCATCAGTCGAAACAGCTTTTACCCACAACTCATCACTCAGAACTCATACCGTTAGGTTCACAAACAACACGCGAAGGGTTGATGAGGACACTTCCATCAGGGGAACTGACCAGACTCTTGCTGGCGTGGGGTGCAGGTGACGAGCAAGCACTCGACGATTTGCTTCCGGTGGTTTATCGGGAGCTGTACAACATGGCGCGCCGTTACATGGCAGGAGAGCGTCCCGACCATACGCTGCAGGCGTCGGCACTCGTCAACGAAGCCTACCTGAGGCTGGTGGATGTCCGGCAGATGCAGTGGCAAAATCGCGCGCACTTTTTTGGTGTGTGCGCTCAATTGATGCGGAGGATTCTGGTCGATTTCGGGCTGTTTGATTGTCGTTGCTGCTGTTCCCGCGAGATCCACTCCCGGATATAGCGTGGGCAATGGCGAAGCTCAGTTCCTTGCTCCTCACACGTGACCAGAAAGCGAACCACATGAACATCCACGATCGTGACTTCTTCCAAGTCCAGTGTGACTTTGGGACCACAACTTCCAACCTCGTTGACAATCTCCCGGAGATGCTCCGACCGCGCGTGGCCGATAATGCGGATGGTCGTTCGTTCTCCGTCGGAACTTCGTTCGAGCTTCAGCATCGGTCGTCTTGGGGCAAAGCAAGGGCCATCGACCAACAGTCAGAATCTAAATTGTTTGTGATCCACAGCAATGACGGTCCTGTCGGAAAATGCTGATTTATCAGAAGAGAATGCACCAAATCAGTTTCAGCGCATTGCGAAGGCCCTCGCCAATCCCGTGGAATTAGCGTTTATTCGTTTGCGTGTGTCGGCTGCGGTACTGCCGGCTCAGGCTTCGCGCCGCGCGGCGCGAGACGATAGACCACATAAAAGGAGACGGGGATTAGCAAAGTGGCGATGGCGGACGCGGCGAGCATGCCGCCGATAACGGCCGTTCCCATGATCCGCCGCGACACGCCACCTGCGCCGGAGGCGATGGCCAAGGGCAGGACCCCGAGGATAAACGCCAAGGATGTCATCATGATCGGACGGAGCCGCAGCCGGGCAGCCGCGAGCGCGGCATCCACAATCGATTTGCCACTCTCGTGCTCCGCTTTGGCGAACTCGACGATCAGGATCGCATTCTTCGCCGAGAGTCCGATAAGCATGATTAGCCCGATCTGAGCGTAGACATTGTTTTCGAACGCACGCAGCCAGAGTGCGGCGAATGCGCCAAAGACGGCGACAGGCGTGGTGAGCAGCACGCTCAACGGCAGCGACCAGCTCTCGTACTGCGCCGCGAGGATGAGGAAAACGAAAAGAAGTGAGAGTCCAAAAATAGCGCTGGCGGGCACGCCCACCGCCGCTACCTTCTCCTGAAACGACATGCCCGAGTAGTCGTACCCCATCTCCCGCGGCATGGTCTGGGCAAACACCTCCTCCAACGCTTGCATGCCCTGGCCCGAGCTAAAGCCGGGCGCCAGAATGCCGTTGATCTGCGCCGCCCTGTGCCCGTTGAAACGCATCGTAAATTCGGGACCAGAAGTGGGCTTCATCGTCACAATCGTCGAGAGGGGCACCGGTTGTCCCTCACTGTCGCGCACACGGAATTGGCCGATATTGTTTGCCTCCGTGCGGAAATCGCCCTCCGCCTGCACGTAGACTTGCCATACGCGGCCGAAGCGGTTGAAGAAGTTGACGAAGAGCCCTCCCATGAATGCCTGGAGCGTTTGGTACACCGACCCCAGTTCCACTCCTTGTTTGAGCACCTTGTCGCGGTCTACATCGGCAAAGACCTGCGGCACGGTGGGAATAAACGTGGTGGTGAGCGTAGCGAACTCCGGCCGCTGGCGGGCGGCCTGGAGAAACAGATCGGTCTGCTGTGCTAGAAATTCAATCCCCTGACCAGAGCGGTCCTCGAGCATGAAGGTCGCCCCACCCGAAGTGCCAATGCCCGGAATCGCGGGCGGCGCGAAGGTGAAGGCCTGCGCTTCGGTGAGCGCCGCAAGACGCTGGTTGAGGCGGCGCATAATAACCGCCGCGGTCAAACCTTGGGACCCACGCTCGTCCCAGGGCTTCAACGTGACGAAGTAAAAAGCGTTATACGTCGCATTGACGTAGCTGAGCAGGCTGAACCCGACGATAGTATTGAAATTCTTTACGCCCGGTGTCTCCTTCAACATGCCTTCGATATGCTTCGCGATGTTGTCGGTGCGCTGTAATGACGCCGCCGTAGGAAGTTGCACGTTGAGAAAGAAGTACCCCTGGTCTTCCTCCGGGAGAAAACCACTGGGCAACTTTGAGCCGAGCAGGCCGGCGAACACGGCGACGACAAGAAGCAGCACCATCGAAAAGCCAGCCTTGTGGATCAGATGGCCGCACGAGTTGACGTATCCGTCGGTGACCCGGCCGAAACAGCGGTTAAACCAGCGGAAGAATATCCCCAAGGGTCCGCGAGCTTCCTTGCGTGGTCGCAGCAGGAGGGCCGACAGCGCAGGACTCAGGGTGAGCGCGTTAAAAGCGGAGAGAACGACCGAGACCGCTGTTGTTACCGCGAACTGCTGATAAAGCCGGCCCGTGATGCCCGGGATAGCCGCGGTCGGCACGAACACGGCGGCGAGAATTAGTGCAATCGCCACCACAGGCCCGGAGACTTGTTCCATTGCCTTGAGACTGGCCTCACGCGGCGACATCCCCTGTTCGACGTGATGCTCGACCGCTTCGACCACGACAATCGCATCATCCACCACGAGGCCGATCGCCAGCACCAAGCCAAAAAGCGATAGCGTGTTAATTGAAAATCCTAACAGCGGGAAAATCGCAAACGTGCCGACCATCGAGACCGGCACCGCCAGCAGTGGAATCAATGTCGCCCTCCAGCCCTGCAGAAAGATGTAGACGACGATGATGACCAGGGCGAGCGCTTCGAACAGCGTCTTGACGATTTCGCTGATGCCCTCGGTCACCGCCAGAGTGGTATCGAGCGAAATACTGTAATCGAGGTCTTCCGGGAACCGTTGTTTCAATTCCTCCATCAACTGTTTCGCGCGCTTCATGGTGTCGATCGCATTTGACCCGGGAAGCTGATAGATGGCAATGATCGCGGACGGATTGCCGTTCAGCCGTCCGATCGCGTTGTATGACTGTGCGCCCAGTTCCACTCGGGCCACATCCTTCATCCGTACAATTGAACCGTCCACGTTGGCGCGCACGACGATGTTGCCAAATTCCTCTGCGTCCAGCAGACGGCCCTGGGCGCGAACGGTGTAGGTGAACTCCTGCCCCGCCGGCACAGGCTCGGCGCCGATTTGGCCGGCGGGGTTCACCGTATTCTGCCTGTTGAGCGCCGCCGTGATATCGCTGATGGTGATACCTAAACTGGCCAGCGTGTCGGGCCGTACCCAGAAGCGCATCGCGTACTGGCCCGCCCCGAAGATTGCCACCTGGCCGATACCACGTACACGGCTCAACGCATCATTGATATTGATGTACGCGTAATTCGCCAGGAAAGTGGCGTCGTAGGTTCCTTTGGGCGAGTAGAGAGATATCAGCGCCAGCGGGCTTGTGGGTGACTTCCGGATGGTGATCCCGTAGTTTCGCACATCCCCTGGAAGCTGCGACTCGGCCTGCGAGTACCGCATCTGCGAAAGAATTTGGTCGGTGTTCGGCTCTGTGTCGACATCGAAGTCCACTCGCAGCCGTAACTGCCCGCTGCTGGAGTTGATGGAGCTCATATAGATCATGTTATCGACGCCCTGTAGCTGCTGCTCGATCGGCGTTGCGACCGATTGCTCGACAGTCAAGGCATCTGCGCCTACATACGTGGTCTGAAGCAGGATCTCCGGCGGCGCGAGGTTGGGGAACTGCGCGATCGGCAACTGCACCAGCGTAACAACACCAACGATCACGATGACGATGGAGATGACCATCGCCACAATAGGCCGATTGATGAAGAATTTGGACATGGGTTTATCTCATCTCAGACATTACCGTGCGCGCGGTGTGGCTTCGGAAACCGCTTTGAACGGCCTCGGGTTGACCGTCATGCCCGCGCGGACTCTCTGGATACCGTCGGCGACAACCCTTTCGCCAGGCGTCAACCCTTCGTTCACGATCCAAAGCGTGCCGATGCGCTCGCCGACCTTCACCGGCCTGATCTCGACCGTGTTCTCTTCTCCCACGACAGCCACCTGGTAGCTGCCTTGGAGCTCTGTCACCGCGCGCTGGGGAATGAGGAGAGCGCCCTTCTTCGTCGTTGTGATCGCCCGCACACGGGCGAACTGGCCGGGGCGAAGGATACTGCCCGGATTCGGGAACAGTCCCTCCAGCCGCAGTGTGCCAGTCCTCACATCCACCTGGCGGTCCGCTAGTGAAAACGCGCCCTTCCGGGGGTAACGAGTCCCATCAACCAGGAGCAGCTCCAGCGGCCATTGCCTCTCTCGCGCGCGGCCGTGCGCTACATAGGTGAGATAGTCCTGTTCGCTCACGGGAAAGTGGACCTTGATCGGGTCCAGCGTGGACACCGTCGTGAGCAAACTCGCCGGCGCCACCAGGTCGCCGATCTGCGCTTGCGCGATGCCGGCGATGCCGTCAATCAGCGAGACGATCTTTGTAAAACCCAGATTGAGCTGCGCTGCAACCATCTGGGCCCTGGCCGCCTCAATTTGCGCTTGGGCTGCCCGGACTTGCGCCTGGGCGGCGATGTTGCCCTGGACGGCATGGTCGAGTTCCTGCTGCGAAACCGCCTGCGCTTTGGCGAGCGGACCATAGCGATCGACGTCGATCTGCGCCTTGACTTGATTCGCCTCGGCCTCAGCGAGCTGTCCTTCAGCATTAGCGAGTTGTCCTTTGGCGTGATCCAGCGCCGCCTGAAAAGTTCTCGGATCGATCTCAAACAGCAACTGCCCCTGTCTGACAAAGGAACCTTCTTCGTAAGCCCGGCGGAGCAGGTAGCCGGTGACCTGCGGCTTGATCTGCGCATTGACGAAGCCATCCAAGGTGCCGACCCACTCCTGATAGATAGGAACATCCTTTTGCTCGACCGCAACCACGGCTACTTCCGGCGGACTTGGCCGAGCAGGCGCGGTCGACGTAGATTGCCTGACGGGCAGCCAGGAACTCACGCCCATCACGGCCGCACCAAGCAGCGTGATGGTCAGCACGGCGAGGAGCAGCGGACGAGTGGACAACCGTGGCCGGTGCGGCCGCTCGGCCTCGCCACTGGCGCCCGGGAAGACCGCAGGCGTGGCCGAGGGCCCGGGTGGGTGCGTCACGCGTGAATCTGGATGGTCGGGCATGCATTTCTCCGTAGAGCTTGCATCGCAACTCACGGCCCACTTCTAATTCCTCTGTGTAGTGGGTGTTGTCCCCCGCTTGAGACCGATTGCCTGCCGAAAAATCGGAAGATTCTGAAGAAGCAGAACAGTACGCTCAAGCTACTCGCCGACTTCGGTCCGAGGCCAATACAGGTAATACCTCGACGTGTTCCCGCGCCATCTGATCTGATCGCCAAGAGACTTTAGTGGGTACGCATGGGCGGCAAGGCCAGGGACAAGATTGAAATTCACGACCGAGCCGCAAGCAATTACCAAGTGGTCGTAACCGAGCGCTCCTCTCTCACCCGAGGGGGAAACGTAGTCGATGGTGTTGGCCGCACGATCCACCTTCGTGACTTCGGCCGTCAGCCGTTGCGCGCGGCGGACCATCTGGTGTTCCGGCAGTACAACGTGCAGGGGGGAATCTCGCGTCCCACCGTTTCGGCGAGCAGCGGCGTAAAGACAAAATGGTTCTCACTCGACAAGACCACGATCTCCGTCGACGCCGCCACGAGGCCTTCCAGCCGCTGCGCCAGCGTGACACCGGCGAAACTACCGCCGACAATCACGACTCGGTTCGCCGAGGTAGAACGATCGTTGGACATCATTCCTCGAATCGCGCCTGGAATCTGCGTTTGTCGATTCGAAGGCTCCTGATTTTTGAATCCAGCGTTTGCCGCGGGATTCCAAGCTTGATCGCGGCTCCGTTAGCGCCGGCGACTATCCCACGAGATTCCGCCAGGGCAGCTTCGATTATTTCTCTTTCCCGATCGATCACCCTGGACCCAAAAGAACCGTCGCCTCCCGCTCGCCCGAGCTTCTCAGGCTTCAACCAGGTTCCGTCCACCGACAACGTGTCGCCATCGCAAAGGATCACGGCCCGCTCTACGACGTTTTGCAGTTCGCGTATATTGCCGGGCCAATCGTAGGTTTGAAAAATCTTCATCGTCTGCCGGCTGATGTTCCGGATACGCTTTCCGGCTTTCTTGGCATACCGACCGATCAGATATTCCGACAGTAAAAGGATGTCGTCCGTGCGCTCACGCAGAGGCGGCAACTGGATGGGGAAGACGTTCAATCGATAGAACAGATCGCGCCTGAATTCGCCTGAGGCGACTGCGGCGCTCAAATCCCGGTTCGTGGCGGCAACGACGCGCACATCGACGGAAATAGGCCGGTTGCTTCCGATGCGTTCAAACTCCCGTTCCTGGAGTACGCGGAGGAGCGCGATCTGCGTCTCTGGAGGCAGCTCGCCGATTTCGTCCAGAAAGATAGTTCCGCCGTCGGCCGATTCAAATCGCCCAGGCCGCCGTTGGAGTGCGCCAGTGAAGGCGCCCTTCTCATAACCGAACAACTCGGAAGCAATTAACGAAGACGGAATCGCTGCGCAGTTAACGCGGATGAAAGCGCGGTCGGCACGCTTCGATTGGCGGTGAATCGCGCGAGCAATGAGTTCTTTTCCGGTTCCGGTTTCGCCCAGGATAAGAACTGTGGCATCGCTCTGCGCCACCTTGGACACTTGGACCAGCACTTTGCGCAGTGATTCTGACGAACCGACGATTTCCTCAAACATCGAAGAGCGGTCAATCTCTTCGCGCAACGCCAGATTCTCGTTTAGGATCCGCTCCTCCGCTTCTTTACGATCGTGGATGTCGGTCCCGGTTGCATACCAACGCACCACCCGACCCTGTTCATCGCGGAACGGGTTGTAGTGGATCAGCATCCAACGATGCTGCCCGTCTTGGCGCCGCGCCCGCTGCTCGTTCTCAAATGGAAGGCCGCGCTCGAGCGCCTCCGCACGTTCGTTGCGCAGTTGCTCCACGTCCTCCGGGTGAAAAAAACGGGTGCGAAAATCCTCGGCCTGCACATCTTCCAACGTGAGACCGGTAAAATCGAGCAACGACTGGTTCGCGTGGAGAGCGGTTCCGTCGGGCGCAAGCACCATGATGTGCTGCGGGATCGCGTCGGTCATCCGCCGAAGCTCCTGCTCGTCCCGCCGGAGCTTTTCTTCGGCTATCTTCCGATCGTCAATATCAGTAACCAACAAATTCCACCGCACAATGCAACCTTGCCCGTCGCGCACAGCGAGGCCTCGCACGTGGAACCAGCGATACACGCCGTCGGCCCGACGGATGCGGTGCTCAATGTCGTAAGGCTCCCCGGTTTCGACCGAACGCCTCCACGTGCATTCAATCCTTTTCTCTCTCCATCCATTCGCGGATATACGAAGCGCAGTTCTCAAGCTTCACGCCATCCGCTTCGCAACGCGCTAAAAAGCTCATTACCTCGCGGTCGACCAGGCTTACGTCTTTCAGATCCAGAACGATGTCGCGGTAGTCCGTTTGGTGTTCAAACAGTCTCTCCAACTCGGCTATCGCCTGCTTTTCGATTCGGCCGCTTAGGATGAACACTGTGAATCTTCCTCGCGCCGCAGTCTCAATCCTGAAAGTCATCGTTCACCCCATGTGACCCACATTGCATCAGAGCACCAATCACAAGCAATGCAACCGAGTACCCAACTGGATTTCACTGAAAACAGGGGCTCGAATAGGAAACTGGAGTGACAGAATCTTGGGAAGTGCCAGGATTCTGGGAGTTGAGCGAGGGCCTACCGAATGTTGTGTTTCTTGATGTTGAGCTGCTTGATTTTCAAATCCAGCGTCGACCGTGGAATTCCGAGTTTGGCAGCGGCTCCATTTGGCCCAGCAACTTTTCCGTTGCTTTCCGCAAGAGCCGCTTCGATGAGTTCCTTCTCGTAGCTCTGGACGGTCTCTGTGAGAAGACCTGATGACTTCGGGCGAGCTGCGTCCTGACCTGGAAGCCAGGCTTCATCGACCCGAAAGGTATCCCCGGTGCAGAGAATTACAGATCTCTCGACGATATTTTGCAGCTCACGAATATTGCCTGGCCAATGATAGGACTGGCATAGCTTGAGCGTATTTTTGTCGATTTTGCTGATTGGCTTTCGCGCCTTCTCCGCATAGCGCTTCACGAAGTACTCGACCAGCATCGGAATGTCTTCTTTCCGTTGCCGGAGAGACGGTACGCGGATCGGGAAAACATTCAGCCGGTAGAAGAGATCGGCGCGAAATGTTCCTGAAGCAATGGCTGCCGCCAAATCGCGGTTGGTAGCGGCGATGATTCGAACATCAGTGGGGATGACCCGGTTCCCCCCCACTCGTTCAAATTGGCGTTCCTGCAGCACTCGAAGCAATGCAATCTGAGTTTCCGCGGGAAGCTCGCCGATTTCATCGAGAAAAATTGTGCCCGAGTGCGCCAACTCAAAACGACCTTGTCGGCGCTGCACGGCACCGGTAAATGCGCCCTTCTCATGGCCAAACAATTCTGAGGCGATGAGCGAAGAAGGAATCGAGGCGCAATTCACGCTAATAAAAGCTTGTCGAGCACGTTGCGAACTCTTATGTATAGCGCGCGCAATCAGTTCCTTCCCGGTACCTGTTTCGCCCGTAATCAGCACCGTAGAGTCGGTGGGAGCGACTTTCACGATGCCGGAGAGGACAGTTTTCAAGGCGGGCGAGGAGCCCACGATCTCCTCAAACATGAAGGCCTGATCGATTTGCTCCCTGAGGGCCACGTTCTCGTCATGGAGGCGGTCTTTCAGCCGCTTGTTTTCTTCGAATGCCTTCTCCAATTCAGCTCGTGCCTGCCACTGTTCGGTAACATCCATCACCGCGCCGAGGAACTCGAATCCGCCTGACTCGTCTTGCGCTGCATGAGCCACGACGTGGACACGCTTGACCGATTCGTCTGGCAATAACAGACGATATTCCAGATCGCAGTCCTTACCCTCCCGGGTGGCACGACCGATTTGCTCCTGAACCATAGCCTTGTCTTCCGGATGAACGCGTTGAAGGATCGCTTCCACTGCAGGCTTGGTGGTCCGGTCGTATCCAAAGATTCGGAATGTCTCTTCTGACCAGAACATCTCTCCCGAAGAGACTTTGCAACCGAAGCTGCCGGTGCGGCTAAGGTGTTGCGCTTCGGTGAGGTACGCTTCACTTCGCCGCAGGGCATTTTCGGCGCGCTTCCGGTCGTCGATATCCGTTGTCAAGCTATACCAACGGACTATGCGACCGTCGGCATCGCACTGCGGACGAGATCGCAGGTGGAACCAACGGTACACGCCATCGGCTCGACGCCTGCGACTCTCAAGATCAACCGGCTGCCCACTTTCGATCCCGCGCCTCCAGGCATCGATCATGCGAGGAAGGTCATCCGGATGGAGGGTGTCGTTGGTGGCCCAATTCTTCAATTCCTCAATCGTCTTGCCAAAATATTCCAGGACCTGGCGACTGACAAATTCGGCGTCGCCTGCCGCACTCATGGTAGACACAAACCCAGGAATGCTGTCGACGGTCAGGCGCAGGCTCTGCTCATTCGACCGGAGGGCATCCTCCGCGCGCCTCCGGTCGTCGATGTCCGTCAACACCATGTACCAGCCCGTAATACGGCCTTCCGTGTCTCGCGTGGGGAGAGCGCGTGACTGGAACCAGCGGTACACGCCATCGGCACGCCGCTGGCGGAACTCAAGGTCATACGGCTGCGCGGTTTCGACCGAGTGCTTCCACGCGTCGACCACGCGAGGAAGGTCATCCGGATGGACAGCGTCGCTCATGGCCCAATTCTTCAACTCCTCAATCGTCTTGCCGAAATATTCCAGGACCTGGCGATTGAGAAGTTCGACCTCGCCTGCCGCATTCAAGGTACACAGAAACCCTGGAATGGTGTTGACGATCAGGCGAAAGCGTTCTTCACTCTTCTGAAGCGCCGCCTCGTTGCGCTTGCGCTCAATCGCAACCGCCGCGAGATGCGTCATCTGCTCGATGGTTTTTTGATCGTGCTCAGTTGGGCGGCGCGGCTCGCGCCAATAGATCGCGAAGGTGCCCAATACAAGGCCGTTCGAAGCCAGTATCGGCGTCGACCAGCACGCTTTCAGACCGTGCGTCAACGCGTCCGTGCGCCATCCATACGTGTCCCATTGCGTGTCCGAGGCCACGTCCGACACGATCACTTGTGTCTTGCGGCGCGCTGCAACGGTGCAGGGTCCTCCTTCGCGATCCACCGGTCTGCCTGGAAACCGGTCGTTGTAGCTTGATGGAAGGCTCGGCGCAACTGCCTGCAGGATTTTCGAGCCACTGGGATCGATCAATATGACGCTGCAGTAGCATCCGCTGGCGGTCTGTTCTACAACTCGGCAGAGGGTTTCGAGAATGGATTCCAGTGAATTGCCCTTGGCCGTCATTTCCAGAACGAGATTCTCTCCGCCGAGCAAGCATTCCGCGCGTTTTCGGTCTTCGATGTCGGTGCTCGTTCCGAACCATTTAACAACTCTTCCATCGTTGTCGAACGACGGAGTCGCACGGAAAAGAAACCAACGATACACGCCGTCGAAACGGCGCAGGCGTCCTTCCATTTCACCTGGCTCGCCAGAAGCCAGAACGGATCGCCAGTAATCCACAAGGCCGTTCAGGTCGTCCGAGTGAAGGGCAACCGTCCAGCCCCAGTCACGCGCCTGTTCGGCCGAGAGGCCGGTATAGTCGAGCCAGCGCTGATTGAAGAAGTCTGCGGCGCCGTCCGGACGTGCGGACCACGCTAGCGTGGGGATCGTGTTAAACACAAGCCGAATGTCTTGTGTCTGCAGAGCCTGTTGGGAGTCATGACCTACGGATGTCATCATCTGATTATAGGTAGCGTCATGCTCCTGGAATGGCTAACGACGCGGGTGCAACTCCATCAGAGGGATATTCAGTGTCTGCCTTAGAGACAAAATTGAAACGAGCCGCGTGCGCTATGTTGTTGGAGAGACGAGACCATTTTCAGACGCGAGCAAAACGCGACGTCAATCGAGCTGATTACGCCACCGAAGTGCGTACCGCTCCGCCTGGAATTTGTACGATAGCCCTGTCCGTCGACATCGCTTCTCCAATCAATGCTGAAATGCCGGACATGCCGTCATTACCCACGAGCCCAACCTCAACGGCAGAACCATCTTCCATCGGAACGACAAGGGAAATTAAGGAGTTTAGCGGGAAATATACGTACTTAACCGGACCCTCTGTCTCGTACAAAAGCAATCCGAGCGTTAGCTCGGCAGGCGTCAGAAGAGGTTGCAAGCGTTGATATTCGTCGCTCGGTAAAGCAGCAAGTAATCGATTTTGACTCTGAGTGGAATTTGATTCGTGCATCGGTATCTTTAATTATTTCAGAGATGCCCTGTCTCCGGCATACGCATACCGTACTCCCTGTTGTTTACTGTTCTCGCGCTCCCAATGTCGATGTTGAGCGATCGCCTGGATAAAGGCCCTGGCGACGTTTCCTATCGAAGCATCACGACTACTCACTACGCCTTCATATGCCGCGACCTCTTTTCCCGACGCCTCCGTGCCTCTGAATCGGCTGCCGAGAGAACCGGCCAAAAATCCAACTCCCGCGCCGCTGGCCGCAATTGCCTTGCAGTGTTTATATGCCTCATATACAAATTCCTGGGCTTCCGGTTGTAATGAGAGGGTCTTTATACTTGCGTCCCCTCCCGGAATGTAAACGGCATCAAACAAAACCGACGAGCCGGTAAGAAAACTAAAATCCACTTTCAATTCGTTCCCATTGGCTCCAGTCACAACCCCTAGATGCGGCGCAATGGTTTTCGGAATGGCCCCAGCCGTCAGCAACGCCTTATTCATTCCCTCTACAGCATCGGCATCAAACCCATCTGCGAGAAGCACTGCTATCTTGCGGGTCTTGATTGTGCCCGCCGGGAAATTGGGATTATTGATCATGCTTAATGCTGGAGAGATTTCTATCGACTGGGCTACCCGCTTAGGCTGAAACTTACGCGGATCGCCGTCTGCCGGCACGCTCATGTTCATAGGCTTATCGAGCTTGGACGGTACGCTCAAGCCCAGGCCCTCGGCGACGCTATTTGCGAGCCCCTTGTCCACCTGCGCCAGCAGACCCAGCATGCGTTCCCTGATAGCCGACGTTTCAACTTTTCCCAGCTCAAACCGCAGCGCCCGGATAATGTGCGCTTTCTCCGGCTCAGACTGACTGTTAAAGAATAACGTCGCCTGACTGAAGTGGTCGAAGAAGCTTGCGCTGCGCGCACGAATTTTCTGTCCATCAATCCTTTCGGCGTGGCTGGTAAAGCCACCCATGTCTGCTCCAGCCTGAAATGGGCAGCCTCCTCTAAGGGTATTTGGATCGTAACTCGTGTGGCCGCGATTGACCGTTTGACGCATGAAGCCATCGCGCTGGTTGTTGTGCATAGACGCCACCGGACGGTTGATCGGAATCTCGTGAAAGTTCGGTCCACCCAGGCGAATCAGCTGCGTGTCAGTGTACGAGAAGAGACGGCCCTGCATAAGAGGGTCATTGGTGAAATCAATCCCTGGCACAACGTTACCGATGTGGAACGCGACCTGTTCCGTCTCGGCAAAAAAGTTGTCCGGATTACGATTGAGAGTCAATTTTCCGATCCGGCGAACGGGAACAATCTCTTCCGGGATGATCTTCGTGGGATCAAGCAGATCGAAATCGAAGCGGTGTTCGTCTTTCTCTTCGACGAGCTGCACACCAAACTCCCACTCTGGGAAATCCCCGTTCTCGATGGCTTCCCAAAGATCACGGCGATGAAAGTCCGGATCTTGTCCGGAAATCTTCTGCGCTTCGTCCCAGACAACTGAGTGCAGGCCAAGCAGCGGCTTCCAGTGAAACTTTACAAAACGTGCCTTTCCCTTTTCGTTGATGAACCGAAACGTGTGAACGCCGAAACCCTCCATCATGCGGAAACTGCGGGGAATCGCGCGATCTGACATTATCCACATAGTCATGTGCATAGATTCCGGCATCAGCGAAATGAAATCCCAGAATGTATCGTGGGCCGATGCTGCCTGCGGTATTTCGTTGTGCGGTTCCGGTTTCACGGCGTGTATGACGTCTGGAAACTTAATCGCGTCCTGGATAAGAAGACAGGTATGTTGTTGCC
>Ga0137418_10002522_pt1 | contig 16767 bp, 9 predicted proteins | sample CZODoug3_1_2_16f_FD_122242 | JGI IMG/M metagenome (GOLD analysis project Ga0137418, IMG submission 122242) | Vadose zone soil fungal communities from Angelo Coast Range Reserve, California, USA - CZODoug3_1_2_16fungal (Hybrid Assembly) | ecosystem: Environmental > Terrestrial > Soil > Vadose... | reverse complement strand
CGGGGCTCCTTCAGAAACGCAATAGCATATTCATTGTTGATCTACCAGAGGCCCATTTGCATCCGCGGCCGCAGGCTGCACTGGCTGATTTCTTCTGTGCACTCGCACTATCGGGCATCCATTGCTTGGTGGAGACGCACTCGGAGATGTTCTTTCATCGCTTGCGTTTACGCGCGGCGATGCACAAAGAACTTCGCGACAAGATCGGAATCAACGACCTCAAGTATGGAGCGGCCTACACGCCCTGGCTCCGCACCACGTACCCGAGGGACGTGGATTTCAGCTGGTTTGCCAACGAGGTGAAGGACAAGAATAACGCGCCGGTGAATCTGGAGGGGATCACTAGTGACGCGACGCTGAATAGGCTCGTGACTGCCGCGCAAGCGGCACTCGCCGACAAGAAGACCATCGACGACGCGGAGGCGAGCTGGCGCGGCGCCTCCTCTCCAACGCTGAAAGACAAGTACAAAGCGCTGAAGGATGTGATGACCGCAGCCAAGACCGACGCGGAGAACAAGACGGCGTTTCAAGAGGTGCTGAAGTTCGTGCGCAAGGCGGCGAACGAGCTACCCGCCTGGGCGACTTCCCTAAAGGGAACAAATCTGAAGCTCGACCTGGCCGCTTATGGCCTCGGAATCTATCGGTCGGCGGTGGAGTCGATCGTGGCACTGGAGAAGAACGCAGGCGTGCTAGCGCTCTCCGATCTCACCACGACGGCCGCGGTAGATGGCGCGTATGCGGCTGCTGGCGGCAGCGGTTGGTTATCGAAAGCGCCCAGTGCGATAACCGCAAGCGCCGACGACTTCGTAGGGAGTGCGACAAACAACTATCAAAAGGTACAGTTGATTCTGCCCAAGCTGGACGAGCTCTTTCAGGGAGAGGAAAAGAGCCTGGTGGCTTTCATCGCGCAGATGCGGGCTGCGGCCGCCACGCACATCAGACTCACCCAGAGCAAGCTGTACGAGGACCATCCCATTATCCGCAATATCGCCGAGGCCATCCGGAAGGACTTGGGCACGGTGCCGAGCAGCGGTGCGGTCGCCGGTGTGTACGCCACGGTTGACCGAACTCGCGGCGTGTGGAAAGCACCCGCGAACGTAAGCCTGGCCAACGTCGCCGAGCCCGTGGAGATGATCGATTTCTTCGACCAGGAAGACCTGAACGTGGACGTGACCGGCGGCAAGTCGGTCAACGCGATCCGCACTTTCACGGGGCTCGGGACGCTCGTGTGGGGCGCGCGTACCCTCGCCGGGAACGACAACGAATGGCGCTACGTCCCGGTGCGACGGTTCTTCAACATGGTCGAGGAGTCGGTGAAGAAGTCGACCTCGTGGGCGGTGTTCGAGCCCAATGACGCCAATCTCTGGACCAAAGTGAAGAGCATGATCGAGAATTACCTGATCCAAAAGTGGCGGGACGGCGCCCTCGCGGGGGCGACACCCGACCAGGCGTTCTACGTGAAGGTGGGGTTAGGGCTCACCATGACCGCCCAAGACATTCTCGAAGGGCGCCTGATCGTCGAAATCGGAATGGCGGTCGTACGGCCGGCGGAATTCATCATCCTCCGGTTCTCGCACAAGATGCAGGAAGCCTGAGTGCCCAAGTCTGACACCCGGAACCGAGGAATCCAGCGATGGCGTATCCACTACCTGTCTTCCATTTCTCCGTGGACTGGGGCGGCACACTGCTCACGTTCTCGGAGGTCACAGGACTCAATATCGAGGTGCAGCCCATCGAGTACCGCGATGGTTTGAGTCCCGAATACTCGACCACCAAAATGCCGGGCATCAAGAAATACGGAAATTTGACACTCAAGCGTGGGGTGTTCGCATCCGACAACGAATACTACGAGTGGTCGAAGACGATCAAGCTCAACAAAGTCGAGCGGCGTGACATCATCATCAGCCTGCTGAACGAAGATCACGCCCCGGTCATGACCTGGAAAGTGATCAACGCCTGGCCGACGAAAATTACCTCGCCCGACCTCAAAGCAAGCGGGAACGAAGCGGCGATCGAGACGCTGGAGATCGCTCACGAAGGCATCCAGATCGAGAACGCCTAGCGTGACACCATCGCACCACCGAGGTCGCTCACGACAATGCCCGATTTCCCGGTTGTCTTTCACTTCAAGGTGGCGTTCGGCAACAGCACGGACGAGCAGGATAACCGCTTTCAGGAGGTCAGCGGACTCTCCGCCGAAGTCACGCTCGAGGAGTACCGCGAGGGCGGGTTGAACGACCACGCCCACCGGCTGCCGACGGGCGCCAAGTACAACAACCTCGTCCTCAAGCGCGGCTATCTTGGCGACACCACGGTTGCCGACTGGTGCCGGAGGGGGATCGAGCACTTCGATTTCGACCCAACCGACGTCGATGTCTCCCTGCTCGACGAGAATCACCAAGCCGTCGCCTTCTGGAGCTTCCGCGGAGCGTTTCCCGTGAAGTGGTCGGTCTCGGACTTCAAGGCGCAGGACAACGGGCTGGCCATCGAATCCCTCGAGCTCGCCTATCAGGGTTTCCGCCGCGTGGGGGTGTGACGCCGTGCCCGTCGAGATTCGTGAGCTGCTGATCCGCGCGACCGTGGAGTCGCAACGCACGCCTGAGACGAACCCCACCGAAACGCGCGAGCAGGAGGTCGAGGAGATCGTGGCCCAATGCGTCGAGCAAGTGCTCGAGGTTCTGCGCCGCGGCCAGGAGCGGTGACCGATGGAGTCGACCTTCACACGGCTCAAGATCGAAGCCCACCGCCGGCAGGACTGTACCGACACAGCGGTTCAAACCTTCGAAGTCCTTTTCAACCCCAACACGTACTCGCAGAAGTACGAGGTGGTCTACCACCCGCGCCAAGGGGCGGGTGACACGAGCAGCCCGCAGGTGTACGGCAAAATCAAGCCACAGGAGTACTCCTTCGACTTGCTGTTCGATGGCACCGGGACCGCCATCGCGAAGGTGAATGTGCATGACGCGATCGAGGCGTTCCTCACCGTCACCGGTAAGCACGACGGCGAGATCCATCGCCCCATGTACCTCCTGCTCACGTGGGGCCGGCTGCTCTCAAAATGCGTTCTCAAATCGGCGGACATCACCTACACCCTGTTCGAGCCGGGTGGGGCTCCACTGCGAGCCCGCGTCCGAGCGCTATTCTCGGAGAATGTCGCGGACGCCTTGCGAGTCGCGTCGGATCGGCGCAGCTCCCCCAACCTCACGCACGTTCACATGGTCACGGCGGGTGAGCATCTCTCGCTCCTGACCGATCGGTACTATGGCGACCCGTCGCGCTACCTGCAGGTCGCCGAGTACAACGGCCTCACGAACTTTCGCCGGCTCGAGCCAGGCCAGCAGCTGCTCTTTCCCCCGATCCTGGACGCCGCTCCATGAGCGACGATCGGACGATACCGACCCCCGCTCCCGCGGACCGTCCGACCTTCACCATTCTAGTGAGCGGGACCGCCGTGAGCGCCGCGTACCAGGTCCAATCGATTGTCGTCAGTCGCGAACTCAATCGCGTGGCAAGCGCGGAGATCTTCGTGCTCGACGGTGACCCGTCGGCGGAGACATTCAGCGTGAGCAACGCCGCCGATTTCCTTCCCGGCGCCGACATCGAGGTGCAGGCCGGCTACCACGGCACCGAGACCACCGTCTTCAAGGGTATCGTCGTGCGGCATGGCGTGAAGAGCGTGCCGCGGCGGCCCTCGGTCCTGCGTGTGGAATGCCGAGATGCCGCCGTGAAGCTCACGGTGGGGCGCAAGAGCGCCTACTTCTACGATCAGAAGGATTCCGACATCATCGACACCATCGCCGGGGCCGCTGGTCTGACGACCGATGTCGAAGCCACGCACGTCAGCCACCACCAGATGGTGCAATTCTATTCGACAGACTGGGACTTCATTCTCACGCGGGCCGAGGCCAACGGGCAGGTCGTGCTCACCAGGGACGGGAAGCTCGTCGTCAAAGCGCCGACGGCATCGGCCAGCCCAGCGGTTTCGCTACGCTTCGGTGGCAACCTGATCGACTTCGAAGCAACGATGGATGCCCGCACGCAGTTCAGCTCGATCGAAAGCGTAGCCTGGAATCCGGCGAACCAGGCGCCGGTGTCGATGCAGGCCGCCGCGGGTTCAGCGTCCGCCCCCGGCAATGTCAGCTCGAATGATCTCGCCTCCGTGATCGGTCTTTCCGCCCTGGAGCTCAAGCATGGAGGTCAGGTGAAAGACCAGGAACTGCAGGCCTGGGCCGACGGCCTGAAGGCGCGAAGTGAGTTCGCCAAGGTGCGTGGTCGCGCACGGACGCAGGGATTCCCGGCGATTCAACCAGGGGACGTCATTGAGCTGGCGGGAGTGGGGGATCGCTTCGCGGGAAAGGCGCTGGCAGCCGGCGTGCGGCACGAGATCACCACGCACAACTGGGAGACCGACATCGAGTTCGGGTTGAATCCAGAGACGTTCGGAAGTCGCGAGCGCACCGTCCTTGAAGCGCCAGCCAACGGGCTCGTACCGGGCGTTAGCGGCATGCAGATCGGGTTGGTCACCGCGCTCGAGGGTGACCCCGATGGTGAGGAGCGTATCCAGGTGCGCATTCCGATGATCGACCCCGGCGAGCAGGGGACGTGGGCCAGACTGGCCACCCTGGATGCGGGGTCAAGCCGCGGCATCGTGTTCCGCCCGGAGATAGGCGACGAGGTCGTATTGGGCTTTTTCAGCAGCGACCCCCGCGACCCGGTGGTGCTCGGGCAGCTGCACTCCAGCGCCAAGACATCGCCGATACCTCCATCAGACGACAATCACAAGAAGGGATTGGTCACACGCAGCGGGATCGACTTGCAGTTCGATGACGACAAGAAAGTGGTGACGCTCAAAACCCCCGGCGGAAACACCGTAGTCGTGAGCGACCAGGACAAGGGCATCCTCCTCGAAGACCAGAACGGAAACAAGGTGACACTCGATGCAAATGGGATCACGCTCGACAGCGCGTCCGACGTGACGATCAAGGCCGCAGGCGACGTCAAGGTCCAAGGCTCCAACGTTGAGGCCGCGGCGCAATCGCAGTTCAAGGCGGAGGGCAGTAGCGGCGCCGAGCTTTCATCGGGCGCCAGCACCAAGATCAAGGGCTCGATGGTCCAGATCAATTAGAGCCCCCGGAGCGCCAATGCCAGCAGCAGCGCGAGTGACGGATACCAGCACGCACGGCGGCACCATTTTGGGCCCCGGCGTTGCGACTGTATTGGTCGGTGGCATGCCGGCGGCGGTCGCCACCGATCAGCACGTGTGCTCTCTGCCACCCACCGGCCACCAGCCGACGGTCAGCCCCTTTCCATCAGGCAGCAGCTCGGTGATGATCGGCGGGCTGCCGGCACTCAGGACCAGCGACACCTGCCTCTGCGGTGCCGGCGCCGCGGTGGGTGAGCCCACCGTCGTGATCGGGTAGGGAATGGCCGAGACCCGCTCCTTTCTCGGCACGGGCTGGGACTTCCCGCCGACGTTCGAGCGCGGGCCGAACGGCGTTCGCATGATCTCCGACGAGGCCGACATCCGTTCGAGCCTGCGGATTCTGCTCTCGACAACGATCGGCGAGCGTCGCCTGCAGCCTCGGTACGGATGCAACTTGCACAAGCTCGTGTTCGAGCCGACCGATACCACGCTGACCACCTACATCAAGGATCTCATCCAGACCGCGATCCTGTACTTCGAGCCCCGCATCATTCTCAACGACGTCACGCTCCAGCCGGCTCCGCTCGAAGGTCGCATTGACATCAGCGTGACGTACACCGTCGCTACTACGAACACGCGCTACAACTTCGTCTTCCCGTATCACAAGGTAGAGGGCACGGAGCTGCGGCCGTGAGCGATTGCGTTCTGCTCAATCCGCTCCGGCGCGACGGCACCAGTCAGCGCCAACGTATTCCCACGGGATTGAAGCCGGGATTTGTGCTGACAGATGAGCGCGGCACGGCTGACCTGCTGCTGTACGCTGGGGAGCTTGCCCGGCTGCTGCGTTACTACAACGAGGCGAATGAGCCGGCGGGCAACTGGGCCGAGTTCATCGAGCGCGACGTGAGCACCCTGGCCGCACTGGTCAGCGCGTACGACACCGCCGCGCTGAAAGAAGGCTTCGACCAGTCCCGTGCCTTGGCGGCGGCTGACGCAACCGCGTTTCCGGGTGCCTTTGCCGCGCTGCTGGCACACGTGTTCGCGGCCGCAGCGACCTTCGAGCGTTGGCGACGGGGATCGGCGGAAGGATCGCTGTTGCGGTCCCGGCTTGAGCAGCAAATCAGCTCGGTGCTCGCCGATGGCTTGCAAGATGCGATGCGCTATGGCCGACGCGCGAAGGAACTCTCGATTCCCGTCACCCTGCCGGATCCTCTGACCTTCGGCCCCCGCTGGGGCGACTTAGCCGTCTCTCCGGACGCCTCACTGTTTCCGTCGAATTCATTGACGTCGGAAGAGCGATCGGCCGCGATCGAGCTGGTGCGGCGCGCGTTCGAGCGATTCTACGAGACCATCAGACGCGTCGTGGGGGAGGGCCCTGCTTTCCTGGAAGACACCCTCGCGAACTACCCGCGACATCAGCCCCACGCGGCCCTGTTTCTGGCTTTTCTCGAGCTATTCGGCCACGCGCGCGAGTCCCTCAATGTGCTGACCAGCCGCCACCTCGACTTTTATTACCGCGAGGTATTGCGGCTGACGCCGCGCCCGGCGATCGCCGACCGGGTACACGTGATCTTCGAGCTCGCGAAGAGTTTCGAGCGCTTCCGGTTGCCGCAGGACACCGCTCTCAGCGCCGGCAAGGATGCGACGGGCGTTCCCCTGGTGTTCGGGCTGGACGCGGAGCTCGTTGTGAACCGCGCCGCTTTGGATCCCGTGCACGGCCTCAAGACCGTACTCGTCGAACCAGGCGACGGCAACTTCGTGCGCAACGTCTACGCGGCACCTGACGCCGACTCGGCCGACGGGTTGGGGGCGGCCCTCCAAGGCGACGAGCCACGTTGGTCGACATTTGGCAGCACGGCCATGCCCTACGCCCGCATCGGATTCGCCATCGCCTCGCCGATGTTCTGGCTCTCCGAGGGCACCCGCACTGTCACGGTCAAGTTCTCGCTTGATTCCGACAATTTCCGCTGCGGGCGCGCTGTTGCGGACGTCCAAACAGAATTGAAGTGGAATGTGGTCGTGCAGGCTACCGGAGAAAAAGGGTGGATTGACCTCGACCCGGTAGACACTCAAGTGCACCTAAGCGTCGGGGTGGGGCCGTTTCTCGAGTACACGATCAAGCTTCCAGCCTCCGCGGGTCCGGTGGTCGCGCTCGATCCAGCGCTTCACGGCGATCCCCTCGACACACGGTACCCAGTGTTGCGTTTCATCCTCGACAACCGCGGGCTTCCCGCGGAGCTACTCGTCTGGGGCCGGCCAGCGATCCCGGACTACTCCGACGATATCGAGTACAACCAGGACGAGCTGGTGCGATTCAACGATCGCATCTATCAGGCGCAGAAGAACGGCATCCAGACAAGGTTCAGACCAGACTCACATCCCGACGAATGGCAGCTGATCCCGTACGCCTACGCCTACAAGTATTTCGAGCGCATGCGCGTGCGGATGCTGAATCTCAACGTCGATGTTAGAGACATGCGAAATCTCATCCTGGAAAACGATCTCGGCGTCGTGAGCCCCGCGAAGCCCTTCTTTCCGTTCGGCCCCACACCCCGGATCGGAGCAAGCTTTCTGGTCGGAAGCCCCGAGCCGTTTCAGAAGCGATTGACGAGCCTCACACTCAAGGTGACTTGGGCCGGTTATCCAGAAGCCGGCTTCTACAGCCATTATGACGCCTACAAAAACAATGCAGGTCAGCGCATCGTCAGCGACAACGAGCATTTCATGGCTGACATCGAAGTTCTGCAAGAGCGCAAATGGAAGAGCAAAGCGTCCGATGTCCATCTCTTCACACCAGTCGGCGGAAAGCCTAATGAAACGCGCGACTTCCCAACACTCCCGTTCAACACGGTCACGACGGACTTCCCGCGCAACCCCGCTACCGAGACCTTCAACCGCTTCGTGTCCGGATTGGAGCGGGGGTTCATTCGACTCAAGCTGAAGACCAGTTTTCTGCATGAAATGTTTGCGGCCGCCCTGGCGAAGTTTGCGAAAAACGGCGGGTCCGCGCCGAATCCCCCCTACACCCCGACGCTGTCGGGCTTGACTCTTGATTACAACGCGACGGAGACCGTCGACTACTCGAGTTGGAAGCGCGAGGACATCGAGAAACGCGTCGAGCGCCTCTTTCAGATCGGCCCATTCGGGCAGCAAGAGGTGGTACCGGCGCCAGCATCTGCCGCATTGCCTGGCGTAGTCCTTGCCCATACTCTCGTTCCCGAATTCAGCTTGAATGCCACAGCTGATTCGCCCAGCGGCCCAGCTGAGGGCACGCTGTACCTCGGCTTGTCGGCACTAACACCGCCCGAAAACCTCGCGCTGTTCTTTCAGCTCGCGGAAGGCAGTGAAGATCCGTCACTGTCAGCGCAGCCGGTCAATTGGTCATATCTGACGGCAACGGGATGGTATGACTTTCTTCCCGCCGAGATCGTTGGTGACACCACCAATCGCCTGGTCGTCTCGGGCATCGTACAGTTCGCGGTCCCCCGGGCGGCCACCAACTCCGCCACGTTGCTCCCCTCGGGCCTGCAGTGGCTGCGCGCCACCGTGCAAGCCAAATCGGCGGCGGTGCCGAAGATGATCGCCGTGCACGCACAGGCCGGGCGCGCCACCTTCCGGGACCATGGCAACGACCCGACACGGCTCGCGGTGCCGCTGCCCGCTGCTTCGATCGCCAAGCTCATCGCGCGCGAAGCGGCCATCAAGAGCGTCGCCCAACCGTACGCCTCGTTCGGCGGGCGGCCCGCGGAGAGTGACGAGGCCCTCCACGTACGCGTGGCGGAGCGCCTCCGGCACAAGCAGCGGGCGATAACAATCTTCGACTACGAACGCTTGGTGCTGGACCGATTTCCCGACGTGTACAAGGCCCGCTGCATCAACCATACCGACGCAGAATCCGAATACGCCCCAGGGAGCGTGCGGCTCGTCGTTGTCCCCGATCCGCGAAACCGAAACGCCATGGACCCGCTGCGACCCCGGCTGGCGCTCGCGAAGCTCACGGCCATCCGCCAGTACCTCGAGGATCTGGCGTGCGACTTTGCGAGCATCGAAGTCGTGAACCCGGAATACGAGGAAGTACGAGTGCGTTTCAACGTCCGCTTTCTCCCCGGCTATGACAAAGGCTTTTACACGGGTCAGCTGGAGAAGGACATCATCCGCTTCCTGACTCCATGGGCATTCGACGAATCTCGGGATCTGGCGTTCGGGGGACGGGTGCACCGGTCCGCGATTCTCGACTTCATCGACGAGCGCGAGTACGTGGACTTCGTCAGCGACTTCGAGATGGACCACATCATTGGAACAAAGACGCGCCGCAACATCGAGGAGGCGGAGCCGACGCGTTCGACCGCGGTCCTGGCATCGGCGCACGGGCACGAGATCGGAGACGACATCAGGTCCTGCAGCGATGCGCCGAGCCCCGCGGCGCCCGCCGGCGGCGCCGCGACGTCGCAAAGCCCACACAGCCCGCCCGGACCGGGTCCGGGAGGTGCGACAGGCAAGCGCTATCTCGGCAACGCGCATACCCGCGAGTTGCACGACCTGCAGAAGGTGACGCCGCAATGTCAGATCGACGAAATCCCAGTCGATCGGCGCTTTTTCGTGTCTCGCATCGAGGACGCGTTGGCATTGGGCTACGATTATTGCGCGTACTGCTTCGGGCGCGCGGCATCCAGACGATGACTGTGTCCACCGCCGGTTTCATCCCCCGCTCGGTGTCGCGGCCGCGGGGCCAAGATTTCAATGTCCTCAGGAACGAAGGCCTGGGGCACATCGAGCGCCTCGCGCACGACGTGTGGACCGACTACAACATCCACGATCCCGGCATCACGCTCCTCGAGCTGATGGCGTACGCGATCACCGACCTCGGGAGGCGCGCTGCCTATCCGGTCCGCGACATCCTCACGGAGATCCGCCAGGGCGTCGCCATCAGCACCGGAGACTTCCACCTCGCCCACCAGGTGCTGGTCTGCAATCCCGTCTCGTTCGACGACCTGCGCAAGCTCCTGATCGACATTCCCGGCGTACGCAACGCGTGGATCGAGCGCCACGAGTCCGTGACCTGCGCGCTCGATGCACAGCACCATGTGCTTCGCGATCCCGCCCCCTTCGGGCTCCCCGAGGCGGCCTTCCACATCTCGGGGTTGTTCGACGTCTTCCTGGAATATGAGGAATTCGTGTCCGGTACAGACCCGGTGTTTCGGTCGGAAGCTCACGTCGGGCTTGCGGACAACGCGAACACGGGGGGATACATCGCACCAGACGCCAAGGGCATCGACTTTACCGCGGTCTCAAACAGCCGCCTCCGTTCCGTCGTGGTCTACGCGGATGAATCGAAGGATGTCACGATTCGTCTGACCGACTCGCTTGGCAACGAGCTGGCGAAGAGCCCCGCTACGCCGGCCCAACAAAACACCGCAACCCGCGTCACCCTGAACTTCGAGTTGGTGGCCGGCAAGAACTATCGGCTCGACGCCAAGGGAACCACGGTCAAGCTGTATCGAGACACGGACGTGACCTATCCGAAGGGGCTGGACAAAGTAATCACGCTCACCGGGGGAAATCCCACCGCCGGGCACTACTTCTTCTTCTACGATTGGGTGGTGGCGTACGATCCCACCGGGCTCACCAAAGGTGAGGTTCGCACCGCCGCCATCGAGCGCATCCATTCGCACCGCAACCTGTGCGAGGACGTCATCAACGTGTGCGGCCTGAATCCGGAAGAGATAGCGGTCTGCGCGGACGTGGAACTTGCGCCCGAGGCCGACACGGCGGCGGTGCAGGCGGAGATCCTCTATCTCATGCATCACCACGTTGCTCCAGCGGTGCGCTTTCACTCGATCGACGAGCTGGTCCGTCGCGGCCGCACGATGGACGAGATCTTCCAGGGACCGCTGCTCGATCACGGGTTCATCGACGACGCAGAGTTCCGAGCGATCCGGCGACAATGCGAAATCCGCACGTCGGACGTAGTTCAGCTGATCACGGACATCGCGGGCGTGGTTGCCGTCAAGAACATTCGGCTCCTGAGCTTCATCGACGGGAAGTTGCGGTTGCAAGCCGATTGGCTGCTGCCGTTGTCCGCGGACCGCTTCCGCATCGCGGCGTTCAGCCCCGACCGCTCGAAGCTGATCTTCTACAAACGAGGTCTGCCGTATTACGCGAACCGCAAACTGGTCGAGACCCTGCTCAAGGAGAAGAAGGCGACGGACGTCGAGGCCAAGCTCAAGGGCCATGTGCGTGAGTTACCGGTGCCGGTGGGAGAGGCACGGGAGCTCGCCGAATACTACCCGGTGCAGAACGAGCTCCCAATGACGTATTGCGTGGGCCGCATCCGGGTTCCGCAGTCTGAGACGCCGCTCCGCAAAGCGCAGTCCCGTCAGCTTCGGGCCTACCTGATGTTCTACGAACAGATCCTGGTGAATTTCCTCGCCCAGTTGGCGCACACATCGGATCTGTTCACCTGGCGCGGCACCGAGCGCGCGACCTACTTCACTGAAGAAGTGCAAGGCATTCTCGACTTCGCCGATCTCGACAATGCCGCTTACCGCGCTACCAAGGGTTGGGGGACTTTCCTCGAGGGACTCAAGGCGATCATCGAGAGCCCGGCAGACGCCGACAAGCGGCGAATTCGTCTGCTCGATCACCTCGCGGCCCGCTATTCCGAAGCCTTCGACGAATACGCCGCGCTCATGCGCGCAATGCCCGCGTATGCGGCACCCGCACGGCTCATCGCCGATGAGCGGGCTTTTCTGCACGACTATCCCGCCGTGGGGTTCGCCCGCGGGACCGGGTTCGATTGGCGATGGCCCGACCTAGCCGACAACGTCTCCGGTTATCAGCGGCGTGTTTACCGGTTGTTGGGAATCAGCGATGTCACTCGGCATCAGTCGGGACTCAGCGATGTCATCCGGCATCAGCTGGCCGGACATCGCTTCGTGATCGTCGAGGTGACGACGGGCGGCGTGTCACAATGGCATTTCGAGCTCCACGGCGTGGCGCAGAACGGCGACCCGCCGGTGCTGTTCAAGAGTATTTCGTGCGAAACGAAGAGTGCGATCGAGGGTTTACTCGACCACGCGCTCGAGCTGGGCGGTGACGCGACGAACTACGTCGCTCCGACCGCCGGCGCCAACTTCCAGCTGATGCAAAGATGCGCCCCAGACCAGGACCAAGAGGCGATCGGTACCGTCCGGGCCGGAGTCCCGCTGGCCGACGTAGTGGCCTACTTCGACCGCTATGAAGGATCCGAAGGTTTCCATCTGATCGAGCACGTGCTGTTGCGACGGCGCATCAAGAAAGACCCGTTCCTTCCTGTTCAGGTGCATCGCGTCGATGACCCTTGTGGCTGTCCCGAAGCGCTCGATCCGTACTCCTTTCGGGTCTCGATTGTGCTGCCTTCCTGGTCGCCGCGATTTCGCGACACCCGGTTCCGGCGCCTGGTCGAGGACACGCTGCGGCGTGAGGCCCCCGCGCACGTGTATGCCCGCATCTGCTGGGTGAACCACGACCAAATGCGGGAGCTGGAAGTCGCTTTGGAGGACTGGCAGGCGAAGCTGGCAGCCCTCGCGTCGCAACCCGCCGAATGCGACAGCGGTGACCAGAGCACTCGCACCGGGTTGCGGCCGCTGCCTCCCAGCGCGGGAGACGAGGACACCCAATACACGAGCGCGTTGCAACGGCTGATCGCGATTCTGTACGGGCTCACGACCGTTTACCCGTTGGCCCGCCTGCACGCATGCGAGGAAGCCACCAGCGATGCGCCGCAGGTCACGCTCAATAACACCAGTCTCGGCACACTCTGAATCGGGTGATACGATGACGGCGACAACGTTCTATCCGGAGTTCGTACCGAACCAGATTCTCACCAACACGCAGCTTAACCAGCTGCGCGACCACCTCGACCAAGAGGACCGGCTCACGCGGAAGCGCTTGACGGGGACTGGTATCATCTGCGGCTTCAACTGGAAGGTCGTCACCAGCACTGCACCTGTGATCCAAATCGGTAAAGGGTACGGGGTCACCTCAGACGGCGACGTGATCGCGCTATGCGATCCGATGGTCTATACCCATCATCGTGGCTATACGGATCCGGATAGAGAAGAGGGAGAGCTCCGTTACCCACCTTGGCGGGACCCCGCAGACTCGGGCAACGAAACGCAACGTGACATCATCGAGTTGATCGATGAAACAACCATGGCGGGGGACGACGCACCGGAGGACGCTAAGCAGTTTACGGTAGCCGAGCTGACCGGAGGAATCACTAAGGACCGCGTTCTGGTGCTCTATCTTGAGCACCAACCGGTCGATCTCAATTCCTGCCTGGTGACCTCCTGCGACAACAAGGGGCTCAATATCAACGTGCAGGTCCGCGCGCTACTGGTGAAGGAAAACGATCTGCTCACGTCTCCGAGCTGCGCGCCGCCGCCCAACCTGGAGCGCATGCCTCGACACTACACCATTCACCAGCCGGAGGAGATTTCCACGGCGACGCTGTTGGATGACACATTCGCCCAAATCGTCGCGGCGCGCGCGCTGCCGTTGCTGAACAATATCAAGACGTTGTTCGCGGCTCAGGCCGCTCTGCTCGATCTGGACCCGCTCGACATACCGCCCGGGCTGGAGAACACTCTCAAAGGCAGCGCTCCGGCACAATACCGCTACGACGCACTGGTTGATTTCGCCACAGCCCACAACGAGGCTGCTTTGGCCTCGTACGCCATGGTCCGCGAGTGCTGCCCTGCAAGCAATTACCCTCGCCACCTGATGCTGGGCGCCTTAGACGGAACGACCGGCTATCGGAACTACTTCGAGCCCAGCGCCATTCGCAACGTCGCCCTCGGCGAGATGGACTTCGTGCGGACGCACTTCGTGAGATTGAGGGCGCTGATCGAGGGCCTGGACTTCACTAAGCACCCGAACTCCGCGCTCAGCCAGCCCAGCCACACCGCCGAGCATTCGCTGGGCCGGCGCGCGGTGCCGTTCTACTTCAGCGCCGTTGCGCTCGATGTCTGGCGGCCACGATCCCGCTGTGCAGTGGACGCGGACTGGCCGTGGCGCAATCCATTCGTGCCGGTCGCATTCGATACGGACTTCGCTGAGGTCACGTGGCTGCGCATCGAGGGTCACGTCGGGCAGACGCATGCGTCAGCGGCAACGCAGATACGCGCCGCGCGCGACGCCAACAACGTCGAATTCCAACTCTTGCGCACGTACTTTGCGGACCGCCAGGAAGAGGAGAAGGATCAACGGAAGACGATCGCCAACCTGCTCGCTGTGCAGCTCAGGCGGGACGACGCCCGCAGGTCAATCGAGGGCGCCCTGAGGGGGGACGGCGTGCAGATCGAACCGATCAGGGTTCTTGCGAAACAGCGTTTCGAGCAAGTCAAGAGTATTGCGACCGCCTCAAGCCAATGGCGGGCACTGCGGGACGAGCGCGCTCTGCATTGCGACGTCGCAGCACTCATAGAGGACTATCTCGAGGCGCGGAGCGAGTTCTTTTGTGTCGCCGCCCGCGTGCTCGGCATGCTCGAGCGGCTGCGTGTCATCGTCGACGTGGTCGAGAAGGAAAGCCTGCTGCTTGAGGGGTTGGAGGCGATGGCGCGCGGTGCCACACGCATGCTGGTCGACCGCTTCGTGGCATTGGTCGTGGCGACACCCGAGCATTGGGACTCCCCCGAGGAAATCAGGCAACGGCTGGACCTCCCGAAGCTCGACGATCTGCAGCGACTACGCATGGCCCTGGGCGTCGCGCTGGAGGTGCTTCAGGCGCAAGTACGCTTCCTCATCGGGAATTACCTTCCCAAGTCGCTTGCGGCTTTCGACTACGAGGTATTCGCGGCCGCGTACCGCGAGGTGGCGCGAGGCTCGCTCGAGTTTTGGGCGTGGACGCGGGCGCTCGGCACCATTCTGACCACCACCGCTGAGACGCCGCCCAAAGAGGGCGACGCACCGCTACATCCCGCCGAAGCTGACAGTATCTCTGCGGATCTTCTGGCATTGGCGCGCAGCTGCATTCCCGCACGCCTGGCGACCGCGTATGTCGCCTACGAGGCGCTGCGGAGTAGAGACCTGAGCCTCTATCGCAACTTGGCGCAGTTGGACGGGCTGGAACACTTGGCCGGTGTCGCCAAAGGCGGCTCCTTCATCCTCGTGTGTGATACGTCAGCGGCGATTGGAAAAGTGCTGGCTGATTTCTCACTCGCGGGCCAGCTGCCGTGCTGTTGCGACGTCGATCCCGACAAGATCTGCGTACCTCCGCTGGCGCTCCCCGACGTTCGCGTCATTACGCTGATTCCGAAAAAAGCCGGCGGTGGCTACGAACCGCTTGTGCTATCCATCCACGTCGGAGCAAACGACTACGACCCGAACGCGACCGACAAGCCTCGCGCTGTCGGGATCGCGGTGCCGCCAACGAGCGAACAAGGGGCGAAGCTGGTGGCGGATTCCGCCACCATGGCGGTCCAATACCGCCTCGATGAAGCGGTTCCCGGCGTGGTGGATCGCTTCACTTACCGGTTGGACATCGCGGATGACTGCCACGGCCAAGCGTTCGGAGAAGTCGCGATCGTGTTCGCCGTTAATCCGGCGCTCACGGGAAGCATCGTCGGTACTGTGTACTCCGATCCAGCAGGCGGAGCAGCCCGCGGAGCAACGGTGCAACTGCAGGGCACCAATTTCAGCGCCGTGGCCGACGAGAAGGGCGAGTTCGTCTTCCCTTCGTTGCTCCCCGGCAACTACACGGCTCGCGCGTCCCTCGGTGCTCGGACAAGCGATCCTAAGACTGTCCAAGTCGTAGCGGGACCGACACCCGCTATGGTCACGTTGGTCCTCAAAACCTCGGTCCCGCTCAACGGCACTGTGGACGTCGTCGTCGTCAACGCTGCTGGCGCGCCGATCAGGAACGCACTTGTGCGGCTGATCGGTCCATCGGGTCCCACGCCGAATCTGACCGACCAGTTTGGCAAAGTCGTCTTCATGAACGCTCCGATCGGGAGCAACCTTACTCTTACAGCTCAAGCGCAAGGCTACATCAACGGCGCCGCGGGGCCATTCCCGCTGGCAGGCGGCGAGACGCATGTGGAGACGATGGTACTCACAGCGGCGGGCGTTGCGACGCCAACGCTCACCGTCAACGACGTCGTTCGCAGACTCGGGATCAACGTCGCCGAAGCGACTCTGAGAGTGCAAACGGCGTTTGCAGACCGGTATTCGCGGGTCGTCGTGAAGTTCAACGCAGCTACCGACGACCCGAGAATTCTCGTGTCCGATCCCTATGCTAGAGCGGCCAACTTCCTGGCGACGGGAGTTGGCGACCCCGGGAAGCCCGATGAACAAATCGCGGCAGAGTACAAAGAGGCATCAACCGCGCTCATCGCCGCCGTGCGGCAGTCCACGGGCGAAGCGAAGACGGCGTATCAGGAGATGCTGAGCGCCGTCAGCATGGCGTACCTGGATCGCATCGCGGGATCCAACCCACGCGCCCTGACAGCCGGGGCGGCGACAGAGGTCAATGCAATAACAACTGCCTTGAAGAACGCCGAGATCAGCCCGGCCGTCGTAGGAGCGCAATGGGCGGGTGAGGCCCTCTCAAACACGCTCGGCGTCGAAACACCGCCGGCAATCAC
>Ga0137418_10002521_pt1 | contig 16773 bp, 11 predicted proteins | sample CZODoug3_1_2_16f_FD_122242 | JGI IMG/M metagenome (GOLD analysis project Ga0137418, IMG submission 122242) | Vadose zone soil fungal communities from Angelo Coast Range Reserve, California, USA - CZODoug3_1_2_16fungal (Hybrid Assembly) | ecosystem: Environmental > Terrestrial > Soil > Vadose... | reverse complement strand
CGACGTGCAATTGCCGATGGCGCGTAGCCGGGTGCTGACGACGCTTTCTTCCGAGCTGGCATCGACCAAGATTGTGAATGTAGGCGGCTCCATCGGAACCATCACTGGCGATCATTTGACGGCCGTCACTGGAAAGCTTGGCGCGGCACCGGCGATGATTCCGATGGAACTGAATGTGAAATCTGCGTTCGGAGAGAAGACCATTCGCGCGGAGATCGTGAATCACCCGAAACTGACGCCGCTGCTGGTGGCGCTGACGGCGTTCAACGGTCTGACACAAAATATTGCGTATGGCGAGGGCACCACGCTAAAGCTGAATGCGGAGATCCGGCTGAAGGGCCACGCGCCGGTGGAGATTGAAAATACGTTTGCACCGGGCGATACGTTGAATCCGGACGGCATGCCGGTGGCGCTGAACGTAATGGGAATCTTCACCCGGCTGTTTACAAACCAGTTTGAAGCAGTGCAGGTGGAAAAGATTTCGGTGCAGGTGGAGAGCACCCCGGGCCGGCAATCGTATGCGATTGAAAGCGCGTGGCTGGAAAAAGGCGAAGCGGCGCCGGGAGAGACGTTGCGGTTGCGGGTGTTGGTACGTCCTTATCGCGGCACGGCGCGGATCGAAGAGACCACGATTCGGGTGCCGGATCAGGTAGCGCGTGGAACGACGCTTCGAGTAATGGTCAGCGATGCGGACTGGATTAACCGTGCCTCGCACGGATTTGCCGGGATGGGGCAAGGCGGGCCGGAAGGATTGGATCCGCTGATTTCGCTGATCAATAAGGAACGGCGGAATGACCGGGTGTATGTGGGATTGTTCGTGCCTTCGCCGACGATGTTGTGGGACGACAAGGAATTGCCGAATGTGCCGCTATCGCAGATCAATGCGATTGACGGGCGTCCAGCGCCGGGAACGGTGCAGATTTTGCGAGAATCGCTGGCGAGCGAAAGCTCAATTAAATTGGCGGGGCCGGTGAGCGGGCTGGTTTCATTGAATCTGCCAGTGAGGTAGTAAGTGGTGATCGGTGACCTGTGATTGGTGACTGGTGAGGGGTGGGCGTGAGCGGACGATTGGCGAAGCTGGTTTTGTGCGCGACGGGATTGATCGTGGTGTGTGCGGGCTTGGCGACCGCGGAGCATACCCGGCGGTGGCGGCAATCGACCTACGAGGAATTTTTAAAGGGGACGACCCACGGGATTGCGGTGCGCAGCGACGGCCGGCTGGAGCTGGCGCCAAAATTTACTCAGTTGGCGGATGCGGACGCATCTTATTTGTGGGCGATCAGACTGGATGCAAAGGGCGTGCCGTACGCGGCGGGAGGATCGCCGGCAAAAGTATTTAAACTGGACGCGAACGGAAAAGCGGCGACGGTGTTTGAGTCCAGCGAACTTTCCGCTCAAGCGATGGCGTTCGACGGTAAGGGCACACTGTATGTAGGGACATCGCCGGACGGGAAAGTGTATCGAGTGTCGGCGGCGGGCGAGAAAAGTGTATTTTTTGATCCGAAGACGAAATATATCTGGGACCTGGCGTTTGGGCCGGATGGAACATTGTACGTAGCGACGGGAGATAAAGGGCAGGTTTACGCGGTGACGCCGGATGGAAAAGGCGAACTTTTCTACGCAAGCGACGAAGCGCATGTGCGGGTACTGGCGTTTGATGGAAAAGGAAATTTGATTGCGGGGACCGAGCCAAGCGGGCGAGTGCTGCGCCTGACCAAGTCGAAAGGCGCGGCGACCGCGGAAGGATTTGTGCTGTATGAGACGCCGAAGCGCGAGGTGACCGCGCTGGCGGTGGGTCCGGACGGAGCGATCTACGCTGCGGCTATTGGTGAGCGGCAGCACAATGCCGCGGTAAATGCGAACGTCACGAACCTGGGGACAACAACCACAACCATTACGGCCAGCGGAAGTGTAACGGTCATCGCTCCGGCGCAGGGGACCGGGCAGCAACAGACCCCGTTTGTGGCGTTTCCAGCGCTCATCTCCAGCGGGATCTACAAGATTGCGGCCGACGGCGCGCCGGAAGAGTTGTGGACTTCGCGCGACGATGTGGCCTATTCGCTGGGAATGGGCGGCGACGGGCGATTGCTGGCGGGGCTGGGAAACACCGGAGCGCTATTGGCGATTGATGGCCGCGGAGTATTCGCGCAACTGGCCAAGGCTGGCTCCGCTCAGATCACCGGAATTGTGCGAAATAGCGCCGGAAAAATATTTTTGTGCACCGCGAACCCGGGAAAATTGATTTCACTTGGACCGGAATACGAGCCGGAAGGAACGTACGAGTCGCGGTCATTCGACGCACAGCTTTTTTCGCAATGGGGACGAATGGAATGGTGGAGCCCTCCGTCGACTTCGGGGAACAGTTCCAAGAGCAAAGAACCGCGGCTGGAGTTTTACCTTCGCAGCGGGAACACCGAAGACCCGGGCAAGGAATGGTCGAAGTGGGTCGGTCCGTATGCAGTAAGCGGCGCCCAGACCGAAGCGCCGGCGGCGCGATTTATTCAGTGGAAAGCAGTGATTCATGACGGGCGGCCGGGAGATGGAGTTGAGTGGGTCAGCCTGGCGTATCAGCCAAAAAATGTTGCTCCGGCGATCGATGGAATTTCGCTGCAAGATCCCGGAGTGCGGGTACAGGGTCAGGCAAACCTGATCACCGGTGGAAGTCAACCGGCGGTTTTGAAGTTTCCGCCAGCGCTGTCGGCAAACGGAGCGGTGATTCTGAATCAGGCGCAGAACACCGGCAGCGTAAGATTTGAGGCTCCGCCCCAGGGAACGATGCAGAAAGGGTATCAATCTGTCTTGTGGACCGCGCACGACGACAATGAGGATGACTTGCGTTATGCGGTGTATTTCCGGGGTGAAGGCGAAAAAGAGTGGAAGCTGCTGAAGGACAATCTCGATCAGCGATTTTATTCGTTTGACACCACTGCACTGGCGGACGGCGGCTACTATCTGAAGATTACCGCCAGCGACTCGGCGTCGAATCCGACTGAGAAGGCGCTAAAGGCAGAGCGTGAGAGCGAGCGGTTTGAAGTGGACAACACGCCACCAGTGATTGAGAGAATTGATGCTGGGGTACGCGGCAATGCTGCGGAATTGAAGTTTGCCGCGAAGGACGCTGGGTCGAGTATCGAGCGGGCGCAGTACAGCCTGGATGGCGGGGAGTGGTTGATCGTCGCGCCAAAAACTGGAATCAGCGACGGGAAGCGCGAAGAATACGAGTTTACGGTCAGCGGATTGAAATCCGGGGAGCATACCATCGCAGTGCGCGTATACGACCGGTTTGAAAACGTGGGCAGCGGAAAAGCGGTTGTTGAAATCCCAATCAAGTAGAAAAAACTAGCTGGTCCAGCGGTCTGGGCCGGGCATGGAAACAAAACCCTCGATCTCCGCTCCGAAGCCGATGCGGCCATCTCCGTAGGGTTCATTGCGGACGTGCACTACACGCGCGCGACAATGAGTTTCCTTGGGCTGATTACCGGTAATTTCGGCTGGCATGCGCAGAGTGGCTTCGATGGGCATGCCAATCTGCAGAGCGGCGGAGGTAGCGAAGTAAAAGCCGCCTTGGGAGACGTTGAGGGCTTCGGTGAAGTGCTCACTCTTATCCGCCGCGAGACCCATGGCCTTGAAGCGAATGGGCGTACGCAAAGCGAAACGAGTTAGCTGGCGACGTTCAGAACTGTCCATACAAAACTCCTTAGCACAGGGGAGGGAGACTGCGGCTCACTGGACGTGCTGAAGGGTGCTCTGAGAGTAGCAGACGTAACCCCGTGGTCAAGTCAAAACTGCAACAAAACTGGGAGAACGAAGGTAATGGAACCGGCTGCGGCTTTTCCCTATGTTCGCCCGGCGAAGCTAGTGCGAAGATGATCGCGAACCGAACCATCTCGCGGCATCCGTTCCAATTTGAGCGGCCCGGAACCAAAGCGGACCAATATGGTTATAGTGATTGAGCCTATGGATTCGTATCATTAGCCGAACAGCGTGGTTACAGCGAAGGCGGAATGGATCATGTCCAGTAGTCCGAGCTGGGAAAAATCGATGGCAACATGGGAAGGCATTCAGGAGGCGCACGAACGCATCGCGCCGCGGATTCACCAGACGCCGGTGCTGCGGAGCGCGACCATTGATGCGCTGTGCGGGGCGGAGATTTTCTTTAAGTGTGAGAATCTGCAAAAAACCGGGTCGTTCAAGATTCGCGGAGCGGCCAACGCGATTTTTTCGCTGCCGGAAAAGGAGGCTGAGCGCGGAATAATTACTCAATCGAGTGGAAATCACGGGGCGGCGATAGCGTGCGCCGCGGCATGGCGGCGAGTGCCGGCGTGGATCGTAATGCCCAAAAATGCTCCGCTGGTGAAATGCCAAGCGGTGGAGGCGTACGGCGGGAAAATCACGTTTTGCGAACCGCGAATTTCGGCGCGGAACGAGGCAGCGGCGCGAGTGCAGTCCGAAACCGGCGCGGTGATGATTGATCCTTATGACGACGACCGGATTATTGCTGGGCAGGCTACGGCTGCGAAAGAGTTGCTGGAAGAGGTGGGCACGCTGGACGCGGTGCTCGCTCCGGTAAGCGGCGGCGGATTGCTCGGCGGCACATGCCTAAGCGCGAAACAGTTGCAACCGGAGATTCGAGTGTACGGATGCGAGCCGGCAAAAGCGGACGATGCCTACCGTTCGCTGCAGACCGGAACGATCCAGACCATGGATTCGAGCGACACCATCGCTGATGGATTGAGGGCGTCGTTGGCGCCGCGAACCTTCGCCATTTTGCAAAAACACCTTTCCGCGATTTTCCTGGTTACGGAAGAGGAGATTATCGGCGCGATGAAATTGATTTGGGGGCGGCTGAAAGTGATCACCGAGCCGTCATCGGCAATCGCGCTGGCACCATTGTTGAAGCCTGAAGTCGTGCAAACCATTTCGCGCGGCGGAGCAGGCTCGGCGCGGCCCCGAATTGGCGTTATCTTGTCCGGCGGAAATGTAGATCTGCGCGCACTTCCCTTTTAAGAAATTCGCAGCCTTTTTGAGCAATCCATTCGTTCGCACGCTCCGGATTTGACCAGGAATTTACAACTTATCCGATTGGCCAGAATTAATGACCTACTTCGGCCAGTACTTAATTTGAGAGCAACCTCTGGCGTCAACTTGTGTTCAAATGAGGGAAGCGGCAACCTCTGGCGGGGCCGTCGCTATGCAAACCAATCCAAGGCGGGTGGTACCTACGATGAGGTTTTTCCTGCGTAAGCACGTTTTTGCGGCGGGTGTGATTTTAGTGGGAGTAAGTCTGGCATGCGGGCAGTTGGCGATGGCGCAGAGTGCCGCGCCTCAGGCGCGCGTGGTGAGCGCGCCACAGAACGACAAAATGGTGGCGCTGCGGGGCAACATACACCCGATGGCCCGGCCGGCGAATGATCGCGGCATTTTGCAAGACCAGCAGCCGGTAACCCGGATACACCTGCTGCTGCAACGGAGCACCGCGCAGGAAGCGGCGCTGCAACAATTGATGGCCGATCAACTGGACGCGAAGTCGGCGCGGTTTCACGCGTGGCTGACGCCGCAAGAGTTTGGCGCGCAATTCGGCCCAGCGGATTCGGACGTACAGGCGGTGAAAAGTTGGTTGGCCGCACAAGGATTTACTGGGCTGAAAGTCAACAACGGCAAAACCCTGATTGAGTTTGCCGGCACCGCGGGGCAGGTGCGCAACGCGTTTCGCACCGAAGTGCACCGGTTGAGCGTCAACGGCGAAGAACACTTTGCCAACATGCAAGAGCCGCAGATTCCCGGGGCGTTGGCGCCGGTGGTAAAGGGCGTGGTGGGGCTGCATAATTTTCATCCCAAGTCGCAGATGCACCGGCTGGGAAAATTCAAACGAAATGCAACAACTGGCGAGGTTGCACCGCTCTTTACGTTTAGCGATGTGAATGGGACGTTTTATGGAGTAGGGCCAACCGATTTCGCGAAAATCTACAACACCCGATCGGCAGGTTTTGACGGGACCGGTGTGAGCATTGCGATCGTGGGACAATCCAATATTGATCTGCAGGACGTAACGGATTTCCGAAACATTTTTGGCCTGACTCCCTACACATATAGCTTGAATGCGAATTGCCCAGCGTCGCCTTGTCTTGAGGTGATTACGAATGGCCCGGATCCGGGATTGGTTTCCGGCGACGAAGGCGAATCGGACCTAGACGTGGAATGGTCCGGTGCGGTGGCGCCCGGAGCCAACATTATTTTTGTCACGACCGAATTTTCGGCCACCGATGGGTTTGGCGGCGTCGATTCGTCTGCGGAGTATATCGTCGATAACAGCGTTGCCCCGATTATGAGTGAGAGCTATGGCAGCTGCGAGGCAAATCTAGGGAGCGGCGGAAATGCATTTTATAGCGCGCTGTGGCAGCAGGCCGCAGCTGAGGGCATTACGGTGGTGGTCTCCGCGGGAGACAACGGTTCAGCGGGTTGCGACGACCCGAACTCCGAGAATTCAGCGACGCTTGGACTTGGAGTCAGCGGACTCGCGTCGACACCTTACAACGTCGCGATGGGCGGCACGGACTTCAATCAGTCTGGCTTGCAAACGAATTATTGGGTTTCATTGAACAGTGTCGACGGTAAACAGCTCTCGGCAAAAGGCTACATTCCCGAAATGGTCTGGAACGATTCCTGCGCCAGCACCGCCACCCCTTCGGCCCTTACGGTTTGTGCCAGCGCGACGACAACCAGCACCACCGACCCGCTCAACATCGTCGCAGGTAGCGGCGCACCCAGCGCCGTCTATGCTAAACCCGCGTGGCAAGCGTCCGGAATCACAGGCATGCCGGCTGATGGCAAGCGCGACCTTCCGGACGTTTCACTGTTCTCGGCCACAGGCAGGAACAAGAGCTTCTTCATTGTTTGCGAGTCGGATCAGGACATTACCGGCGACACTGGCTGCAATTTGACCACGTTTTCAACGACCGCGCCGTTTCACGATTTTCAGGCAGTCGGCGGAACTTCTGCGGCCGCGCCGTCGTTTGCGGCAATTATGGCGCTTATCAATCAAAAAACCGGGCAAAGGCAGGGTAACGCAAACGTCGAACTGTACGCGCTGGCTAAAACGGAGACTTTCTCAAGTTGCGATTCGGGCAATACCTCCGCGCCCTCGACTTGTATTTTCCACGACATTACGAGCAGCAATAGCACCGACAACCTCACGCCGAATTTGAATAATTCGGTTCCCTGCGCGGGCGCTTCGACCAACTGCAGTAAAACTACCGCCAGCGGAATTGGAGTGCTGATCAGCGGAGGCAATCCGGCGTTCACGGCCGGTGTCGGGTATGACCTTGCGACAGGGCTAGGTTCCGTCAATGCAACGAACCTGATCAACGGCTGGACCACCGCCAGTGCAACCGGAACAGTGCCTACAGTGACATTGAGTCCTGCGTCGGTAACGGGCACGGCCGGAACGGTTTCCGGCAATCTGACCGGAACAGTAACCGGCTCCGGCGGAACTCCGACGGGCATCGTCATCTTGGAAAACGCGACGACAAACGCGCCGCTAACTTCCACGGTACTAAGTAGCGGCGCGTACACCATTCCAGCTGCACTGTTACCTGGCGCGTCCGCCACATATACGGTGAAGGCTCATTACAGCGGAGACGCGACATTTGCTCCGAAGGATTCCGGCACAATTTCAGTGACCCTCATCAAACAGGCCAGCAAAGTGCTTGTGAGTTTCGTGACCTTTGACGCCAGCAATAATCCGATTCTCAACACCTCCTCGCAATCAGTGCAGTATGGGTCGCCGTACATTCTCCGTATTGATGTAACCAATGCTGGTGGGACTGCGTGCCAGGACTCCAGCGGGAACGTGAATTTCATCTGCCCGACCGGAAGCGTGAGCTTGCTTGACGGTGGAAATCCATTGAAGGACTTTCCCAACGCGCAGACGGCAAACGCCTCAAGTAACGCGCGACTGAATGACCGAGGATTTGCGGAAGACCAGCCGATCCAATTGAATGTTGGACCGCATCCGATTACGGCGACATACGCTGCGGACTTGACCAGCAGCTACAACTCGAGTGCAGCGAGCAACACGCTTTCCGTAACCATCACGCAAGCAACAACCACTACCGCGGTGGTCCCGAGCACGACGATAGTTGCTTCCGGTGGGAGCGTGACGCTGACGGCGACGGTCTCGTCCAACAGCAATTCCTCACAGGGTCCAACCGGCACGGTACAATTTTTGAGCGGGAGCGCTAATCTCGGCACGGCGGCGACTTGTACGCCGACGGGATTCGATACCACCACTGGTACATCGGCATTCTGCACGGCAACGCTCACGACCACCATTTCTTCCCTGCCGCCGGGATTTTATACTCCGGCGCCGCGGAACACCCCGTTTGTGATCGTGACCTGGCTATCGGCGGTGCTGGCAGCGATCGGCATGCTGCTGGCGCTGCGCATGGCTGAACGGAAGCGAAAGTACGCGTATGCAGGACTTGCGCTGATGTTGATTGCTGCGGCGGCGATTGCGGGATGCTCAGGAAGCAGCGGCGGTGGGGGCGGTGGGGGCTCGACGCGCAGCCTCACGGCACATTACAGCGGCGACACCAATTATGCCGCATCGACGTCGCCCGCTAGGGTGATTACGGTTCAGTAGGCTCGCGAAGCCAATCGCGGGAAAAAACCAAGGCACAGCCCGCCGCAGCTGGCTGCGCTCCTACAAATACTTCGCAAAAAAAAGAAGGGCACCCGCCTCGGCGGGTGCCCTCTTAAGAAAAAACCAGACAAAAAACCTGTTAGTTGAGAATCGGTGGAAAAAAGACGCCCCAGAAATTTACGGACGCTGCGGTGAATTCGATCGGAACCAGTGCGCCCTCTGGACTGAACTGGGGCGGACGCGGCACGTGGGCCTCCGCTTTATTCTTGGTGGTGACGTTTTCGATGGTGATCTTGGTTCCCTGCGCCAACGCCTCAGGCAATTGAACCAGAGCACCAGTGGCACTGACGGTGTGCGTAGCGCCCTCAATCTCCTGGGTTTTGCCGGCGATGGTCAAGCGCACTGGAACGCGTAACAGTACGCGCTGCGCGCGGCGGCGTTCTTCGGAAGTCATCGGGCGGGTCAGCCCGGGTTTCGGCATGTGCGCCGTGGTACGTGCTTGATGTGTCGGTTTCACAGGTCCATTCCCCAGAAATCCATGTCAGGTGCAACCAATTCGATTCCGTATTCCCAGCCTTCTGGACGGGGATTGCCTTTCCAAACGACCACCGAAGCGTTGGCGGAGCCAGTGGCAAGATTGGTTAGCGAGAGTCGCTGGTTGAGTTCCAGCGCTTCCTTGAAAATGACCATACAACCGTAAGGATTGATGACTCTGGTGACTGCTTCCGCGGTGCTGCGTGCGCCGTTGGCTTCCCATTCGGCGCGAACTTTCACTCGGGAATTCATGCGGTGGCCGCGGCGCTTTTCGCCGTGGCGCGAACCGACAAGTTTCGGGGTAGCTTGCTTCTGATCCGCGGTCTTTACGTGCATTCGCCTTCCTTAGTTCAGGGTTTGTAAGTACAAACCCTGAAACCCGCGCCCAGGGTATATAAAGGCAAACCCTGAGACCGTGACACTGCCATGCTAAAGTTGGGTGCAGGGACGGTCAATGGTACGGAAGTTGGCGTGCTCCAAGTGAATAGCTGTACGAACGTACAGGCCAGGCTGGCGAATCATGCGAAATTTGATCGTGAATGCGGATGATTTGGGATGGACCGCGGGAGTGAACCGCGGCATCGCCGAAGCCCATCGAAACGGGATTGTCACCAGCACCTCGCTGCTGGCGAACGGCTGCGCATTCGACGACGGCGTTCGTACCTCCAGCGAACTGCCGCGGCTGGGCGTAGGCGTGCACCTGAATTTGAGCGACGGCAAACCGGTGGCGCCGAAAAAAGAAGTGCATAGCCTGCTCAATGAAGCCGGCGAATTTTCTGGCGGGCCGGAAAACCTGCTTTTCCGGTTGACCGCCAAAAATCTTGACGTAAACGACGTGGAACGAGAATGGGACGCGCAAATCAAAAAGGTCCAGGCGGCCGGGATTCACGCCACCCATCTGGACGGGCACAAACACGTGCAGATGCTGCCGGGGCTGTTCGGGATCGCGCTACGGCTGGCGAAAAAGCACGGCATTGAGGCGGTGCGGGTTTCGCATGAAGCCTCCAGTTTACGCGCAGCGTTGACCGACGGCAGCGAGGCTCCTGGAGTGGTGCTGAAACAAGGAGTGCAGGCACGCGGATTGAAGCTGCTGGCGCGTGACGCGAAAAAAATGGCCGAACATGCCGGCATCGCCACCGCGGATTATTTTTGCGGCATTGCGCAAACCGGAGTCTTGACGAAAAAAGGCGTGCAGCAATTACTGGCCAGCCTGCCGGAAGGCACCACCGAACTGATGTGCCATCCGGGATACGCGGACACCGAACTGCAAAAAAGCGCGACCCGGCTGCAGCAATCCCGGCAGATCGAGCTGGAGATACTGACAGATAAAGCCATTCGAAAAATAATCGCGGAGTTAGGGATTCGCCTGATAAACTACCAACAGATTGGCGTTTAGGTACATGAGCAACGACACCGACATCCGATATTCGATCGTGGTTCCGTTCTTCAACGAGCAGGAAAACATTCCTCCGCTCTACATGAAGCTCACGGAAGTGATGGACTCCATCGGCGAGCCTTACGAACTGGTATTTGTGGACGACGGCAGCCGGGACAGCACCTTTCGCGTGCTCTCCGATATTTACGAGCATGACCGCCGGGTGAATTTGATCCGGCTGCGCCGGAATTTCGGACAGACCGCGGCGCTGAAAGCGGGTTTCGATTTTGCGCGTGGCACCGTGATCATCTCAATGGATGGCGATCTGCAGCATGACCCGGAAGAGATTCCGCGGTTCCTGGAAAAAATCGAGGAAGGCTACGACCTGGTCAGCGGATGGCGCTATGCGCGGCACGACGACTGGCTGATGCGCCAGATTCCCAGCCGGGTCGCTAATTGGATGATGGCGAAATTGTCGGGAGTCGAGCTGCACGATTTTGGAACTACGTTCAAAGCCTACCGGCGCGAAATTATTCAAGAGATTCAGCTTTACGGCGAGCTGCACCGGTTTATACCGGCGCTGGCCAGCACCACCGGCGCAAAGATCGTGGAAGTGCCGATCGAAAACCTGGAACGGAAAAGCGGAAAATCGAATTACGGCATTGGCCGCACCATTCGCGTTTTTCTGGACTTGATGATGGTCAAGTTCCTGCTGGACTATTCGACTCGTCCGTTGCAGTTCTTTGGATTGCTGGGATTGTTCGGGGCGGGCACCGGCACGCTGATCGGCGGATACGTAATCTTCAAGAAGCTTTTCTACCATATCGCGGTAATGACCGAGCACGGGCCGCTGTTGCTGCTTTCGGTGGCGCTGCTGGTCAGCGGCATCCAATTTATTTCGATGGGACTGCTGGGCGAAATCATGGCGCGGACCTACTACGAATCGCAGAGCAAGCCGATTTACACGCTGCGCGAAGTGAAAAGCCATCGCAAGGAAATTGGCGACTCCGCGGAGCCCGCGCGGCCATCGGGGAATTCCGAGCGTTAATGCGCCGCCGGGCTCGCCATCCGCGGCCTTCCTTCGACATTATTTCCAGCCAACACTAGATCAAAGGTAATATTCCGCGCGGAGGACCATCGTGAATCGAGAGCAGTTTTACGCCATGATGAACGGCGAAGGCACGCTGGACTACGAAGTGTACCTGCGCACCAAGACGCTGCTGAGTTGCCAGACCGACTATGCGGAACTGTGCAATCGCGACGAATTGCAATTTCAACTGGTTCATCAAGTGGAAGAGCTGTGGATGAAGCTGATCGCCTACACGCTTCTCGATATCGATGAATACCTGCAGCAGGAGAATACCAACCGGGTGCTGACCCTGTTTCGGCGCATTCACGGCGTGCAACGAATGATGATCGAGCAACTCGGGCTGCTGGAAACTATGTCGCCCAAGGAATATCAGGCGATTCGGCAGCGGCTGGGAAACGGCAGCGGGCAAGAGTCGCCGGGATTTCGCACGCTGCTGAAAATGTACCAGCCGATCTGGAATTCGTTCGAACAGTGTTACTTGAAGAAGCACGATCTAACAGTGGAGAAAATCTACGATTCGCAATACAACCACGGCGATGCGTACGTGGTTGCGGAAGCGCTGGCGGAGTTTGACGAGCTGTTTCAAAAATTCCGGTTCGAACACATGCAGCTGATTCACCGCACCATCGGATTTGGGTCAAAGTCGCTGAAGGGGCGGCCGGTAGAAATTCTGGAAGATGGCATGCGACACAAGTTTTTTCCAGAGTTGTGGGAGATTCGCAGCGAGATGACTGATAAATGGGGCTTGGAGTACGGTGTGACCCGCGATCCGATTGGCGGGCATCATTGAGACCGCACGCAGTAGTTGGTCAAGGAACAATCCGCGTGTAGCGCCCGCGAAAGAACAGCAGCGGATTGCCGGCACACAACGACGCCGAGAGAATCTCTCCCAGTACCATGGTGTGATCCCCCGCGACGTGGGTCGCATGCAGGCGGCATGTAAATTGGCAAAGAACATCGTTCAGCAATGGAATTCCTTCGTTGGTCCAATGGAAACCAACTTTTAGCGCCTCCTCTTCCCCTTCCGGCTGGTCAGTTCGCGCAAAGAATTCTGAAATCTTCTGCTGATCTTCCTTCAAAACGTTAATTCCAAATTTTCGTTTTTCCATTACCAGTGGCAGCAGATGCGCGTGCTGCAAGACACAAACGGAAATCAGCGGCGGTTCAAGCGAAACCGAGGTGAACGAATTCGCGGTCATTCCATGAACACGGCCATGTGCGCTTTCCACCGTGACCACCGTGACGCCAGTGGCGAATTGGCCCAAAACGCGGCGCAGGTCCAGGGATGTGAGCGGAGCGGAAGACATGTGATTTCCAAAAGATAGCACAGGTAGCGAATCGGCGGGGACGCCGGAGCGAGACTGGCAGCAAGACAAAACAAAAAGAGCGGCTCGATGGAGCCGCTCCTCGTGGTTACAAATCAGTTTGATTGATTCTGCTCAGTGTGGCTTTGGTTTGTCTTTTTCGTCTTTTGGCGGCTTGTCATCCTTCTTTGGTTTCGGCGCTTTTTGTTCTTGCTGCTGGCGCTGTTGCAGCTTTTGCTGCTGCTGGTCGTGTTTCTGCTCAAGCTGTTGCAGTTGCTGCTGTTGTTTCTGCTGGATCTGCTGTTGGCGCTGCTCGTCGGCCCTTTGTTGTGCCAGCTTCTGCTGTTCCTGCACTTGCTTCTGCTCGACTTTCTGGCGCTCCTGGTCCTGTTGCTGGCGCAGTTTTTCGAGTTGCTGTTGCTGGCGCTGATCGACTTGCGGGTCGACCGCCGGCCGCGAAGTGGGTGGCCGGTCGTTGACCGAACGGTTGTTGTTCTGCTGAGGGTTACTCGGATTTCCACGATTTGGGTTGCCAGAATTCGCGTTGCTCTGGTTCGGAACGTTTTGGTTAGGAACGTTCTGGTTGGGAACGTTCTGCTTGGGAACATTCTGGTTCGGGTTCCCAGCGTTCGCACTTGGCGGACGATTCGGATTAGGTTGCGCTGGCGGCTGGTTCGCCGGATTGCCGGCCGGAGGCCGTCCGTTATTCTGCTGCACTTGGGCAGGCTGCTGCGTCGCGCGGTTATTGCGGTTATTGTTGTTCTGGCCTTGCGCAGGTAGCGCGACGGCTCTGGATGGCGGTGCGATTTTGATATTGGCGCGAGGCGCGGACGTTTCTTGCACCTGACGAGCCTCGGAAACGGCTAGCGGACGTCCACCGTTGGACTGCACCGCCTGAATTTGCCGGGTGACCGGAATCGGCGCGGGTGGTGGCGGCGTTTTAGCAACAACCTGGCGGGCGGCCATATTCGAAGGCGGACGCACGCGAGCTTCTGCTCCGGCGCCAGCGAAGCTCTTCTGCTGCGGAGCGACTGCCGGAGTCATCGGCGCTACTGGCGCGCTGGCAACTTCTTGCGCATTCACTTTCACCATGTTGCGGCCGACCGGCTGCGCCGAGGTGAACGAAGCCTGCGAGGTTGCGGTAACGGCGTTGTTGGCTCGCTGGTTCTGATAGGTAATATTGGTGACGTTCACCGTTTTATTTACGTAAACGTTGTTGTAGACATTCGTGACCTGAGTGCGATTGACGATCACCGTGTTGGACACGTTTACGTTTTCAACGTAACGCGGACTGACGCGATAGGACGGGCAGTACACATCGCGAGGTCCCAGTGGAAACCAGGCAACACCAGCAGCCACGCCGCCGGCAGCGACTCCGATTCCGAAATGCGATCCGCCAACCCAAGCAACCAGCGCTGGCGCATAAACCGGTCGTACATACGCCACGGTTACGACGGCGGGACGCGGTGGGCACGGCACCCAACCCCATACTCCTCCAACCACGACCCAGCGGCCATAATGAAACGGAGCGAAGCCCCACGGCGCGTCGTCAACCCAAGTCCAGCCCCAAGGTGAAATCCAGACCCAATGGCCGTAGCGGTAGGGAGCCCAACCAACGACCGCGGTGTGCGGAAACCAGACCGTGCCATACTCCGGCACTTGGCGCCAGCCGCCATATTCATCGAGATCTTCGTAGCCCACGACGTCGTCCGAAACATAACGCCCGGAAGTCGAATGATCCCATCGGCGATCGCGATCGCCACACCAGTGGTCAAAATCGTCATCATCGGCGAGAGGTTCGACATCGGCATCAAGCTGGTCCACGCCGCTGAAGGTGGATGACTGGCCTGCGTGTATCGGATAGGCCGAACCGCCGCCAGTCACTTCTCCCTGTCCATTACGGACCGAAACCATCGTGGCATCGCCATTTTCATTCACGTCGATGCGATAAGAACCGGGGCGCAGCACGTTGAACGCAAGATTAGGAGTGTCGATCTCCAGCGTCTCGTCATCACCGAGCCGGCGAACGCGGACGTTGAGGCTGCCTTCGGTTAAACGAATTTGCACCGTGCGGTCGTCCAGATTAAGAAACGAGAAGCCGGTTTGCGCGCCAAGTCGAAGCGCAAATGAGTCAATGCGCAGTTCGGCGCGGCCGTCGCGATCGGTCCACAGCTTGTCGCCGGTGGTCATCGGCCGGTTGACCACCGCATCGACCCAATCATCGGTGCCGGCAGGTTCGAACGATACGGCGCCGCCTATCAGGCTCAGGCGAGCAGCTCGTGCTGGCGGATCATCATCATCCGCGAGAACCCGACCCGGAGTTGCCAAGAATCCAAAAACTAGCACGATCAAAACGAAGCTGAGCGACCCAATGGCCCATTTCTTGCCGGTGTATCTCATCGTCTTCTCTCCCGAAGTGCCGCAAATTTCACAGGCAGCATTACGTTCCAAATCCCGTTCCAAATTCAATGTAAAGCTGGGTATGCCTTCCACAATAACACCCGGTTGCCGCCAGACGGCTATCGGGCTTTTGCATTATTTACCTAAAAGGAAGCATCTGAATTGCACCGAGCATCACTGCACGATATAACCCGCGGTGCAGCAAAGAGTTGCACGTGTGGGTTGCAAATAAAAAGAGCCCGCTGAAGGCGCGGGCTCGACGAAATCGTTTCGGTCGGTCGTTGTTCAGTGGTGCTCATGCGAAGAGCCACTGCTGTGGCTGCTGCCTCCGCTACTTCTGGGCGTGGGTGCGCTGGCATGGCTTCCGCCACCACCACCGCCGCCTGAAGTGTGACTCGGTGCAGAGTAGCTGCGGCTAGGAGCGGAATAGCTCCGAGACGGAGCTGAATTGCGCGGCGGCGCGGAATAATTCCTCGGCGGCGCGTAGGACGGCGCGGAATTCGAACGCTGCGGCGGACTATAAGAACGCTGCGGCGGGCTGTAAGAACGTTGCGGCGGGCTGTAAGAACCTTGCGGTGGACTATACGAACGGGGCGGCTGCTGCGAATAGCCGCGATTCGAATTGGAGTTGTCCGGGCGGTTGCCTGGATTGTTGTAGCGCTGAGGCGCTGTGTAACCGGAATTGTTGTTTCCAGGGCTGTACGCTGATGGCGGCCGGTCAGAACGAACCGCGCCACCGCGCGCGGGGTCTACGCTCGACTTTGCGCCAAAGCCCGCCGGTCCACGGCCACTATCCGTAGCGTTCCCCTGTGCCGACCAGTTGCGATTGTTACTTGGGTAATTCGCGCTGGCCTGTCCGCGCGCCGCCACGTTGGCGCCCGATTCCACACCGGCACGCATGTGTGACTGCGGTTTATCCTGCGAAAGCTCCCGCTGGCGTGAAGATTGCGCGCCGCCAAATTGACCGCCCTGATTGGCCGGTGAAAATGACGGGCGATTGGTGTTCGCCGCCGCGGCCATCTGCGCGGTGCGTCCGATTGCCGGCCCGCGCGAACCTGCGGACACGTTACCGAAAGTGCGTACCGGCATATTCGACGCCGCGGCCGCCGGAGAAGTGCGTGCAATCACCGGACGATTCTGAATCGCCGAGGATGGCCGGGCAATATTGTTGTGTACGCCGGTTGCGCCAAAGTAGCTTTGCCGCGTCGGTGCGACGTTCGCTCCGTTCGTGACCCGCGCGCCGCGCAGCTCCGAGCCATTCATCCGGTGATTGCCCGGACGAACAACCTGGCCGTTCACGAAATTGTTGCGCGAAGCTACGGTCACCGCATTGGTGTTGTGGGCGTAGGCGTAATTAAAGTTGTTGGTGCGATTGTTGATGATCGTGGTGTTGCGAATCGTGGTGTTATTGAAATTCACGTTGCGGTAG
>Ga0137418_10002520_pt1 | contig 16783 bp, 11 predicted proteins | sample CZODoug3_1_2_16f_FD_122242 | JGI IMG/M metagenome (GOLD analysis project Ga0137418, IMG submission 122242) | Vadose zone soil fungal communities from Angelo Coast Range Reserve, California, USA - CZODoug3_1_2_16fungal (Hybrid Assembly) | ecosystem: Environmental > Terrestrial > Soil > Vadose... | reverse complement strand
CTGTTCGGCGCGCCGGTGGTGATGAACGGCAAGCTCGCCCCGCCGTTCGTCCTGGCGCCGACCGTGCTGGTGGTCCTTTCCTGGTGCGCGATGCGATTCGGGATCGTCCGCCCTCCCTACATCGAGGTCGTGTGGACGCTCCCGGCGACCATCGGTGCGTACTTGAGCAGTGGGGGCGACCCCAAGGCGCTGGTGCTGCAGATGGTCAACCTCGGAATCGCGCTCGCGATCTGGTGGCCCTTCGTGCGCCGCTACGACCGCGAGCTGCTCGCGCAGGAATCGCGGCCTGGCATCTGATCGACTGGAACCCTTCGCTCCGTTAACGTCCCCTCCAGATGGAGCATCTCCTTCCACCACACCCGGTCCGCAAGCCAGGGTTCGTCGGCGCGCTGACCCACGCCTGGCACGGCCTGGTCTGGGCCACGGCGCACCAGCGGAACATGAAGATCCACGTGGTGGCCGCGACGCTGGTGGCCTGCGTGGGCAGCGCCATCCGGCTCGGGCTGCCGGAGAAGGTCACGCTGATCTTCTGCGTCCTGCTGGTGTTCTTCGCGGAGATGGTGAACACGGCTTTGGAGGCGCTGGTCGACCTGCACATCGAGGAGTTCCATGACCTGGCGCGGGTGGTGAAGGACACCGCCGCCGCGGGCGTGCTTGTGTTGTCGATCGGCACGGCCGCCTTGTTCGCCTTCATCCTGGTCCAGGACTGGCCCGTGATCCAGGCGCATCCACGGGAGGTCATGCGGCAGCTCGCGGTAGGCACCCCGCTGGCGGCAGCGGGATCGCAGCTGACCGCCAAGTGGGCGCGGGCGAAGGTCGTGGATGCGGCGATCCTCGCGGTGGCCATCGGATTGTTGGCCGCGCTCGCCTCATGGACCACGAGCCCCATCTTCACGGCCATGATCGCTGGCCTGCTGTTGCTGCAGGCGGCAGCCGCATTCGAGTTGCGCTGGCGCGCCAGCGGGACGTAAGGCCGATGGAATCAGCCAGACTGCGATCGCCACCCGTCGTAGGCAGAAGCCGTGCGCACGCACCCCACCGTGCAGCCTTCGTTGCACGATTTGGCGGTGTGGAACTGCTGACGGAGATCGTCGATCGAGTAGGCTTCGAGGTCGCGCTCGAAGTACGCCCGGGTCTGGCTGCACCAGGCGACCTTCCCGAACTCGTCCACGTAGAGATACCGGGAACCGGCGCGGCAGCGGAAGGGCGCGCTGCCGTGCTCGATCAGCTCCTCGCGATAGTCGGCGGCCTCCCGTCCGGAGCGTCCGAGGAGGCGCTTGACCCGGCGATAAGCCGCGAGATCGTCCCTGGACAGCCTCAAGCGTCCCGATCCGTCGTGCAAGAGGATGATGCGGGGGGTCAGACCGTGCGCGCGCGCGAAGTGGACGACCTCGAGCGCCTCCCCAGCCGGCGCGCTGCCAATGACGGCGCTCACCACCACCTGGAAGCGTGCCCCTCGCGCCAGATCGACGAGCTTGCCGCGCAGCTTCTCGAGCACCTTCACGGTGGTCGCGTTGCGCTTCACGCCGTCGACGCTGATTTGAAGATCCGTCAGCCCCGCTTCGTTCAGGGACTCGATGAGACCCGGGGTCAGGAGATACCCGTTGGTGATGAGCTGCCGGCGCCGGAATCCCAGCTCGCGCATCCGGGCGACGATCCGCGTGAGCTCCGGGTGGAGAGTGGGCTCGCCACCGGTCAGGCAGACCACCCACGTGCGCAGCTCGTGCAGCTTCTGAAGCCGGCGGTCGAGCGTCGCGAAGGGGATGGGCGGCGAGTGGTCGTCGTATTCGTTGCAGTAACCACAAGATAGATTGCAGCGCCGGGTGACCACGAGCTGGGCGAGGAACGGACCAAATCGCAACCACTGGCCGATCGTGAGCCTGACGCGGGGCGCAGCAGGAGGGACGGTCTCCTTGGCGGGTCCGATCATCTCGGGCAGTACGGGGAGCGGCAGGGTCACCGGGCAGCCCCTTCGGCACGCATCGCCCGGCCGCCCCGACCTTCCGCGGGACTCTCCATGGCCATCCCCCCGACGGCACCCTACCCGCCTGATGGCGGGCGATCAAGCGCGGGTTCCGGTGCAGGGCGGTAGGTCCTCGGGTCGATGCCGTACCGCCTCAGCCAGCGGTACAGCTGCATGCGGTGCTTTCCCAACGCCATGGCGGCGGCGGTCACGTTTCCCTCGGTTGCCTTGAGCGCCGCCGCGATGTCCTCGCAACGCTTGAGGTCTTTGTCCGAGAGCTGCTCCCCGGACCGCGGCGCGGGATCCGGGCGGCGCGGCATGCCCTGCGAAGCCAGGACGGCGGGAGCAAAATGCGCAGTGTCCACCGTGCCCGAACCCGCAAGAACCACCGCCGCCTGCAGACAGCGCTCCAATTCGCGGATGTTGAGCGGCCATCCGTAACCGAGCAGCACGCGCACGGCATCGGCTGTGAAGGCGAACCCCGGGGCGCGCTCACCGGATTCGCGCCTCAGCAACCGGGCAACGATCAGGCCGATGTCCTCGCGGCGCTCCCGTAGCGGCGGCAGCTCGAGCGCGAACCCCGAAATCCGCGCGAGCAGGTCGGCGCGGAACCGATCCTTTGCGACCAGCTCGTCGAGATCGCGGTGGGTCGCTGTCACCAGGCGGAAGTCCACTGGCACTGGCCGTGTCGCGCCGACGGGCACGACCTCCCTCTCTTGCAGGACGCGCAGCAGCGCTGCCTGCGCTGGGAGTGGCAGGTCGCCGATCTCGTCGAGAAAGAGCGTGCCGCGATCGGCAGCGCGGATGAGACCGGGACGGTCCTCGGTGGCGCTGGTGAATGCTCCCTTGCGGAAGCCGAAGAGCTCGGACTCGACCAGGGTAGCGGGAAGCGCTCCACAATTGACGGCCTGGAACGCCCCGGGACGCCCGGAAAGCACGTGCAGACCCGATGCGACGAGCTCCTTGCCGGTCCCGGTCTCACCCTTGACCAGCACCGGAACGTGGGATGGGGCAATCGCTTTCAACTGCTCGAACCGCGCCGCGAGCAAAGGAGAGAGGGTCGCGAACGCTGCTTCCGACAGCGCGACCTCTAGATTATGGATCCCCTCGGGATCCAGCCCGCCTTCCTCGCGAAAGAGCAGGAATGTCTGCCCGACCTCGATCAGATCACCGTCGGTGAGCGGCGACTGCTCGATGCGTTCGCCATTCACGAACGTCCCGTTCCGCGACTTGCAGTCCTCGATTGCCCAGGAGCCGAGGACCCTTCCAAGCGCTGCGTGGGCGGCCGACACGCGGAGATCGGGAAGCTCGATCGAGAGCCGAGGCCCTTTGACGGACAGGCAGCGCGTCGCGCCTCGCCCGATATCGACGTGTTCCATGCCGTTGAGGACGCACCTGGCGCCGCCTTCGAGGGGGCGGTCAGCCTGCATCACAACGAACAGGTACGCGCCCGTGATGCTTCGGGAGGCGCGTCGGCGATCTGCCGGAAGTGAGAGCGTACTGCCGGACGAGCTCGCCGCCGCCGGCATCACGGAGTCACGCTCATTGGACGCCGCGGACCAGGTACAACTCGGAGGTGATCTGGTGATGACTGTACGCGTATGCGTCTCCTCCGTCCGTCAGCGCGAAATGGATCCAGGGAATGCTCGAGACGCCAGCGGTATCCGGAGGCATCAATTCATGCCAGGCGACCCTTGTGCCGCGCTGCAGGTTGAGGAGCACGACCCGTGTGGGAAGCCCCGGCTGGCGGACCAGGAGCGAGCGGGCATCGGCGGACCAGCCGATGGGCGTTTCTCCTTCTGCGAGGTACGGCACGGGCGACCGATCGCTCCCGTCGGCGGCGTGAATGGCGAAGCCGTCCCGTTCGCGAACGATGATCCGCTTGCCGTCCGGCGATACCGGCTTCGAGATCGCCTCCTGTCCCCTGACGTCCAGGTCGGTCAACAACCGTAACTTGCCGGTCGCGAGCTCGAGAATGAAGACGCGCAAGGGTCCGCCCGCGCGTTCCCTCGCCGTGAGGACCACCTGTTTCCCGTCTGGGAACCAGCGCGCCTCTGCAATCGCTGCGATGGGCAGCTGCAAGGTCCGCGACTCCCCCGGACCGGTCGGAACCACGATCAGCTGCGAAGGATCCTTCGTCGAAGCGATCAACGCCCAGTTCCCGTCCGCCGTGATGGAAAGCGCGTACCCGACACCCACTTGCACTGGAGGCGACCCATCCGTACGGCGGACATACGCGCCGAAGAGCTCTCCTCCCCCCTGTCCTGCCTCGAAGAAAAGGAGCTTCCGGCCATCGGCGGAGAGCTCGCGAGCCATGGAGTAGTCGAGATGGCTGAAGTCGCGTTCCTGCTTCTCATGGGGAGCCCGGCCGCGAATGAAATGTCGCCATTTTTCCTGGGCAAGCAGCACTCGTCCGTCCCGCGCGACGTCATGGAGGTTGAAGGCCCCGGCCGATCGCAGCAGGACGCGCTGCGCGCCGTCCAACGAGACCGCCCGGAGCGCGGATGATTGCAGGGTGTCCCCGGCAGTGAACCACACCTCGTCTCCTCGCGGAGACCAGGCCAGCCCCATGGCGCTTCCGTAATCGGCCGTCAGCGGCCGGGGCTGGTCCCGCTTCGACGCCAGCATGACCACGCCCCGGGTGTCGCCGAAAAATGGGTGCTCGATGAACGCGATCTGCCCCGCGGGCGACACGCGCGCATGGCTGATCCAGCTCGTCGATTCGTACAAGACGTTGCCCGGCGGGAACTCCAGACGCGTCCTTCCCTCGAAATCGCGGACTACCGCCATTTCGCTGCCCCCGGGCCCCCAGTCCGCGGTATAGACGCGCCTCAACAACTCGCGAGGGGCCCCGCCGGCAAGCGAGGCTCGGGCCAACGTGCCGGCGCGCATGTAATCAAGCAGATCCTCGTTCGTTTCCAATGCGAGCGCCAGGTCGCCATTGCCCGAGACGGCGAGCACCCGGGCGGCGGGAAGCTCGAGCGAGCGCGACTCCGTCCGCCCGGGAACGACGGCATCCGCCCGAACAGGCTTGCCGTCCCACGCAGCGCTGTACAACACGGTCTGCCCGTCCGGAGCGAAGCGGGCTGACCACACCGCTCCCGTCCTGAAGGTGATCTGCTGAAAGGTTGGCGGAGGTACTGGGCGCCGCCACGGAATCACCACGGCGGCTACCGCCGCGACGATCGCGAGAGCGGCGACGAAACCGACGCCTGTTCGAGGCCACGCGATCGCCGACAGGAACCGTCCGCCTCCGAGGCGACGCGCCGCACGGACAGCCGCGGTGCCGAGCCGCGCGCTGCGCGAGTTTCCCGAGGCTGAGCCGGCGCTAGAGTGCGTGCCGCGCCCGCCCGGAGGATCGGTCCGCAGCCGCGTCAATCGGTCCAACACCTCACCCGCCGAGCCGAACCGGTGCTCCGGCGCTTTCCGCAGACAGCAGCGGACGATCGCCTCCAGCTCCGGCGCGGTCTCGGAGGGTAGCGCCGCAGCCTCCCTCCGGAGGATCGCGTTCGCCGTCTCGAACGGCGAGTTGCCGGAGAACGCGCGCCGGCCGGAGATCATCTCGTAGAGGATTGCGCCGAACGCAAAGATGTCCGCGTGGTGGTCGGCGCGCTTGCCTTGCACCTGTTCGGGCGCCATGTAGGCCACGGTTCCCATGACCGTACCGCTCAAGGTCTGGAGCGCTACCGGATTCGGGCTTCCTCCTTGCCGTGGAGGAACCACCGCCGGATTGCCCACCAGCTTGGCGATTCCGAAGTCGATGATCTTCAGGCGGCCTTCGAGCGTGATGAAGAGGTTCTCCGGCTTGAGATCACGGTGCACGACTCCCTTGCTGTGCGCCGCCGCCAGGCCACCGGCGAACTGGACCGCGTAATCGAGCAACTTCTCTGGAGGCAACGGCGCGCGCAGGCACTCGCGCAGGGTCCTCCCCTCGAGCAGCTCGCAGACCTGGTATGGAACGCCGTCGTACGTCCCGACGTCGTAGATCGTCATCACGTTGGGATGGTCGAGTGCGCTGGCCGCGCGCGCTTCCAGCTCGAATCGGCGAACTGCGTCGACGCTCCGGGCCAGGTTGGCGGCGAGGACCTTCACCGCGACGTCGCGCCCCAGCCGCGTATCCCGGGCCCGGTAGACGACGCCCATCCCACCTGCGCCCAGCTCGCCAACGATCTGATAGGGCCCGACGCGCGACCCCGTTCGCAGCCCCGCCACGGTGGGAGCCTCCCACCAACGGGTCGTGGGACGCAAGCTCGCTCCCTGGCGGGTCAGCGATGGTCAGGCTCGCCCTCGCCGAGGCAGAACCGCACGGCCTCCGCCGAACAGAGCGAAGGAAGCTCAGCCGAGCTGAAGGCCTCCGACCGGACGGGAGCGGCCCCATCCGTTCCGGCGGCGGCGAGCCGGACCGGACCAGCGTGCACAATGCTCGCCCAATGCTCGGGCGAGGCCTGGAATACGGTCGACCACAGCCATTCATCGGCCGTGCGCCCACGGACTCTCGTTTCGAACGCCAGGCCGCGATCGTCGATGAGCGCCCCCGGATCACACAGGGCTCCCCAAGGTGACGAAAGGGCTCGCTGCGCCTGGCAGGCCCGTACCGGCTCGTTCGAATCCGCCAGGGTCATCGAGAGCCAAGGTCCGTCCGGGATCGCGACCCTTGCGGGAGCTCCGTCGGACCACCAGAAGCAGATTCCGGGCGGCGCACGCTGGGGCAATCGGCAAAGGCCTCGCTGGCGGCGACTCGCGCCCAGCGAGAGCAACGACGGTGCATCGCCCTGCACGGGCAGCCGGGCGCGCACCGGCCCCGTTTGGTACGAGAACGCCACGGCCTCCCCGAGCCTGGACTGGCCGGGACCGAGCTCACCATCGATTGGGAAGCCATTCATCGACCGTGCGAGCTGGAAGAATCTCTCGGCAAAGTAGTCGGCGCTGGAGGGGCCGTAGAGCGTGGACGCGCCTTCGTAAGCCTGCACGCCGTACTCTTCGCGCGTGGTCAGGTACTGGAAGTATGCGTTGGCGAGTCCCACGACGAGAGCGTGCGCGGGCCGCCCATCCTCGGCGGTCACGGCGCTGCGCACGCGTGCATTGATCACCGCGCCTGCATGGATGGTCGGCTCGCCGGGGACGAGCGAGAGCCAGGTGTCATCCACGCGCAGCAGCGCGAACGGTGCGTGCGTGGGGAAACTCGTCCGCGCGTCCCCGACCAGCAGCCGTTGCAGGATGCCCAGCATCTTCCTCTTCGGAGCCTGACAATCGCGTCGATCCGGATCGACGTCGGAATCAGTCGTGCCGAGCAAGGAGTCGAAAGAGACAGGATGATCGCTCGCGCCATGCCCCGAAGCCGTTCCCAGCTCCGCGCCCGCGCACAGGCGTTCGCTGCCGCCTGGACGGATTGGCGCGTCGGGGAGATCGGCTTCCAGATAGCGGGATTCGACGACTGCATCATTGCGGAATCCGGCATGGTCGACCGACCCGCTGGACCAGACGCGCAGCAGCGCCAGGTCTTCGGCGTAAGTCGCCCAGGCGCGCTCGGCCAGCGCCCGCCCGACCCGGACCGCTTCGGTCGTGGTGCCGCTGCTCCGTACCGGAGCGGCGTCTCCCTCGTTCGTGTTCAGGACCGCCACGAGCGGATCCAGATCTTCGAGCCGCGCGCACTCGGGTTCGCTCCGCTGCGCACAGCGATTTGCCCATGCGCGTCGCAACTCCGCCTCCAGGAGCCTGGAAGTGGCGCCGAAGGCATCCGCGCCGAAGAGGCGATTCCGGGACCCGACCACGGTCGGGTGCATGGCGAAGAACACCAGCCATCCCGCCGGCCCCAGCATCCTCTTGCGCGTCGGATCGAGTGCTTCGAGCTGCAGCACGTGCAGCGACGGATCGATCGCTTTCTCCTCCTCGCTCAACACGAGCGAGGCCGGAGGTTGCCAGAGCTCGCCGTTCGCATTCGCGCGGGATGCCTCCAGGCTTCGGTTCCGGGTCAGCTGCCATGCCGAGGTGTGCACCCAGCGGGAGGCGACGGGCGAGCGCGCAGCGAACGCGCGTTCGATCGCTCGGGCGATGCGCTCGGCGAGAAAGTCGACCATCGCGGGATCGAACCCGGGGCGCCTCGTGCTGGCGAGGCCGCTGTAGACCGGCGAGTCGAAATAATGCGCTGGACCGGCATGCGTGTGCGTTGCCGTCATCAGAAGCCGCGACGTGGGGACGATTGCGCGGACCCGTTCTGCGACCGATCGGTGGAGAATGGTGCTGATGGAATGGAGATCGCACGCGACCAGCGCGACCCGATGCTCGGGCGCGGTGACGAAGAGGAAGATCCTGCAATAGAGCCTCGACCAGTACCCCTGCGCCACCAGCGCGTCGGGACCGTGGCCGAACGTCGATGGACCCGGCGGAGGCGTGATGTCCGCCCTGGCGGTTCCGACTTCCAGCAGGGTTGGCGGGCGCCCGCCGGTGACGGGCAGCGGCGGAGCGCTGCCAGGCATCCGATGTCCGGCGCATGCCGCAAACGACCCGGCGGCCAGTGCGACGACGAGGACGGCCAGCCGGCTCATGGCAGGAGCGCCGATGACAGCTGGATGCGGAACAGCAAGCGGGAGGAGAACTCCGCTTCCAATGAGCTTCCGGACCGGGCCAGTCCGTTGACCCCCGCGTCAGCGACGATGAGGTATCTGGCGAAAAAGGCCGAGTCCGCTTGCCACGGCTCTGGCGTATCTCCGAGGTTCACCAGCATTGCGACCCGCGCGCCGCCAAAGCCGCCAGGCGAGGAAGACGTCTCGTTTGCCGCTCCAAGCAGGCCGCCGCGCGCGCTGACCTCCCAGGCCAGCCTGCCCGTCGCCGTGGGAAGCGTGGTGTACCCGTAGAGCATTCCCAGGCGCCACGCGTCGCTTCGCGTTCGCGACCGGGTCCATTCGATTCCTGCGAAGGTCTGGTAGCTGCGGGGAAGCTGGAGCAAGGCCTCGACGCTTACGCCCGTTGCGATCGAGGAGTCGCTTCTTGCCGGACGTGTGAAAGCAGGGCCGGCCGACAGGGAACAGCCGCTCCAAAGCAGAGCGCAACCCGCGAACCGCGGGCATCGCGATCGCAACCGGGTTCCGGCCACTGTGCCCCCAACCGACTCCGAGCGCCAACGCCTTTGTGCTCCTCGCGTGCCTGCGAATCAAGCGGTCGGTTCGCACTGGACCGGGATTCGCATAGAATGGGTTCGCTTGTAGGGGGAAAAACATGGGCAAGCACGACATCGACGTCGTGCGCGACGCCAGCGAGCATGTCTTCGCGCTTTATCGCGGTGCAAAGGCGGAAACACCGCTGCTGTATCACGACTTCAGACGGGCGCGAGAGGTGGTCGACGCCTGCAAGGACATTGCGAAGGGGTGCAAGCTCGACGACGCGGACCGGGAGGTCGTGCTGCTCAGCGCCTGGTTCCACGATGCCGGCTATGCCGCGGGAACCGACGGCGATCGCACGCGGAGCACCGAGCTTTGCCGCAAGTTTCTCGGCGGGGACCAGGGACGCAATGGTCTCTGCGATCGGGTGATCGCCTGCATGGACAGCGCCGCGCGCACCGACCAGGAGCAGCGCACCATCCGCGAGGACGTCTTGTATGACGCGCTCCTGGCGCCGCTGGCGAGCAAGAGCTACGTGGAGGACGCTGAGCTGCTTCGTCTCGAGATGGAGCGGCGCGAAGGGCGGCTGTACTCGGACGTCGACTGGACGCAACACTGCATCTCCGTCTTCGAGGAGCATCCGTTCCGCACGCGGTACGCGCAGCTTCAGTACAGCAGCGGGCGCGCGGCAAACCTGGTGCGGCTCCACAAGCTGCTGCGCCGGCAGGTGGAGGAGGTTGCCGAGGAACGCACCGAGAAGGCAAAGCTCTCCAAAGGCGCCGGCAAGACCGTCGAGGACATCTTCTATTATCTCACGAAGATCCAGGTCGGTTTGGTCGGCCTGGCCGATCGGCGGACGAGCACGATGGTGCACGTCAATGCGATCATGATCTCCCTGGTGATCGGCCTGCTGGTGAGGCGGCTCGATACGGAGCGGTACTTGCTGATTCCGACCCTCTTCCTGTTGACCGTCAACCTGAGCGCCATCTTCGTGTCGATCTACTCGATGCGCTCGTCCCGGTCTTCAGTGCTCAGGGACGAAGTCCGGACCCATGACGCAAACCTCTTGCTGTTCACCAATGACGTGTCGCTCTCGATGCCCGAATACCTTGAACAGATGACCAGGATCGCCCTGGATGGTCCGGGCCTGCAGAAGGCGATGATGGAGCACTTGTACTTCGTGCGGAAGATGCTCCTGGATCGACAGCGAGCCCTCCGGATCACTTATGACGTGTTCATCTACGGGCTTGCGCTTTCGTTGGTGGTGTTCGCGGTGGCGCTTCTCCGCCTATGAGAGGACTTCGGGAGGTCTAATCGCCAGCAATGTACGACAAATGACCTACCGCCCCTTGTGCAATCAACTGTTTGAGTGCTACGTCGCTGGTCGTGAGCTCCAGCGACCGGCTTCGAGCATGCGACGCGTTTGATTGCCCGACGAAATGCGGGCTTCCAGCTACGGTCCTGTTCTACGTAGGCGGAGAAATCATCGTGCCCCGCTGTTCGCTGCACGCCGATGACTTCCGGATCGCACTGCGGGACATCCTGCGCCCCGCCATCTGGCGGGAGAGGCGCATCACAGCATCCGCACTGTAAGAGCCTGTAGCCACCTCAAGAGCGGCGCAGCGCCGATACCAATTCGCGCATCGAGCGAAACCGGACGACGCCACGCGGGACCCGCAACCGATCGCTGGACCACACGCACACGGTAGTGTGGGGGCGCGCGCTAGCGATCGCGCCCGCCACCGCGAGCACGCTTGTCTGGATCGCCACGGGCCCGCTCCCGATCAGCAACACCATCAGGCGGGCGCGGATGCGCTCCGCCAGCTCGATGAGTTGCGCAGGCTGGAGGGTGCCGGCAGGGCGAAGGATCTCGTGGCCCTGCGCCTGCAGCGCGCACGCGATCAGCTCTGCGTCGGGATGGCCCGGCTCGCCGACCTCGACGAACACGGCCGGATAGCCGGCGCGCTGACGCCCTGGAACCAGGTAAGGCAACCGCGACAACAGATCGGCGACGAAGGGGGCCGGGTTCGCCTGGGCTGCCGGCCTCACGCGCTCATCCAGCAGCTCGTCGATCGAGATCCCTTTCATCAGCTGCTCCAGCAGGTAGGCGAGACAGCTGCTCATGTCCTCGGCCGCCGCCGCGGCGTCGAAATCGATCTCCCCCCTCGACCCCTTCCGGAGATACTCGATCACGTCCTCCGGCGCGAACCGCCGGCTGTTCTTCCTCGTCGACCGCAGCCATTTCAGGCTGCCCGATTGGGCAATCCGCTTCAGGGTGGCCTCTGCCAGACCGAGCACGTGCGCGACCTGGCGGACCGAGAAGGACGTGCCCGCGCCGGATTGCGGAGCGGCATTCCGCTCGAAGGGTTGGCCTTGCAGCTCGTCCGTCACTTCCTGGACGACGCCGACCATGCGGACCGGCTTGCCGCGCCGGTCGCGAAAGACGCGGCCGCTGGATCGGACCCAGTGGATGCTTCCGTCCGGGTGATCGACGCGGAAGACCAATGCCGTGCGCGTTCTCAAGTGCTTCGAGCGCGCGAGCCATTCCTCGACGCCGGACCGATCCGCGGGATGCACTTGCCGCATGAAGAGGTCGTACGATCCTTCGACGGTGCCGGGATTGAGGCCGAACAGCTGGTACGTTTGAGGCGAGGCATCGACCTGCCCGGAGGCGAGGTCCAAGCTCCAGGTGCCGATCTCGAGCGCATCTACGGCGACATGGACGCGATCCGGCACCTCGTTCTCGGCCTCCGGCGCAGCACTTTCACTGTTGTATCCTTCGTCGCGCATGGGGAAATCACCCTCTCGAATGAGCTTTTCGTTCAACAGCAGCACGACCCATGCATCGAAGCCGCGGAAGCATGGACTTCCGCGGGGACCGCCAGCGGTCCCCGTTCATGGTTGCCCTGGCGGTGACGTTCGTCTCGTTCGTGCTCGCGTCCGTCCCGCTGCCGCCCGCCCTGGACCTGTTCGAGCACGCGCAGCCAGTTCTCCCCGGTGACCAGGTCGACGTTCTTGCGCGCCGTCACCCGGGAGATCGCCTCGACGAGCAGCGGGTAGCCGCCGGCGTCCTTTGGCACGCCGCTGCGCCCGCCGAACATGTCGAGCCCGATCCCTACGTGCTCCGGGCCCACCAGGCCGATGACATGGTCGACCTGCTGTGCCCACTCGTCGGGCGTGGGGACCGCGGCGGCCGCATCGGGAGGGTCGACGTAGGGAACGAAGACTGCCCGGGTCCGGTCGCGGGATTCCTGATCGACCCGCGCGATGAAGTCGCCATAGTTCGAGTCGTCGGGCGTGCGGCCGAACGACGGCCGATACTGGACCATGTCACCGATCGCCTTCGAAAGCTGCGCCGCCCTCTGCGGGTTCTGCGCGACCCATTGCTTGTAGCGGACGCCCACGGAGCCCGAGCCGCCGTGGATGCCCATCACCCCACCCTTGGCCGCCAGCTTCGCGATCAGGTCGTCGCTCAGGCCGCCGGGGCCGGACACCGCGGCGGCGGTGACGTGGCTGGCCACCACCGGAGCCTGGCTTGCTTCGATGATCTGCCGCTGGGCGTCGGTGGAGGCGTGGGTGATGTCGACCAGGATGCCGAGCGCGTTCATCTCCTGGATGAGCGCGCGCCCGCGGTCGTTGATGCCGCCCCAGTGGGCCCCGCCGCTGGGAAGACCTCCCTGCACGTCCGAGTACGCATTGAATCCGCTCTGTGAGGAGAACTGGACCGCTCGCAGGCCGAGCCGGTACAGCGCCCGGAGCACGTCCAGGTCACCCTCCTGGTCCCAACCCGATTCGCAGCTGAGGAAGACCGCCATCCTGCCGCTCTCGGCGATCGCCCGGGCCTGCTCCACGTTGAGCGCAAGCGCCATCTTGTCCTGGTGCGCTTCCGCGAACCGGTGGAAGGTCTCGAACATGCGCAGGATGTGCTTCGGCGTGATGTTGTAGGACCAGTATCCGTAGGTGCCGAAGTTCTCGATGATGACGTTGATGCCGGCTTCCTTCGCCCGGAGATAGTCCCATCCCGTGCCGGTTGGGGAAGGTTGCCAGGTGTCGATTCCCAGCCAGAAGGTCTTGTTCGTCACGTGGACGTGTCCGTCCATCAAGATGCGGCCCTTCCGCCGGGATGGTTTGGGGCCAAGGGACTCGGTATCGGCGGCTGACGCTCCGGCCGCCGCGGAGGAAGACAAGGAAGTGCCGACCGCGGCGAGCGCCCCGGCTCCGAACCCGCGAAGCGTATCTCGCCGACTCATCCTCGAGTTGCCCATGTCAGTCCCCCATGGCGCTGCCGCTAACGCTCGTCACCGTCTCCGCTGTCACTGCCGTAGAAGTCCGTGTTCACCGTGTCGCGCACGTGCCGCACGCGGCAGGCAAAGCTCGAGGCGTCCTCGAAGCTGCCGTGGCCGCTGTAGACCGCTTCCTTCGGATATGGGCAGAGAGGCCGGGTGCGGTCGACGACGCCGTTCGTCAGGTGTGACCCGATGATGCTGTCAGGCGCGATCCCCTGCTCAACCCATTTCACGAGGGCCCCGAAGGCGTCGAAGGTGCTGGGCCCGGTGCCACCCGCGCAGTGCAACATCCCGGGCACCATGAACAGGCGGTAGAAGTCGTCGATCCGGACGCGCTTGCGATCCTCATCACCGCCCCTGGCTTCGAGATTGTGCTGGACGGCGCCGTGAAACTGGATCGACAGCACCGGGACGAGCCGTGGGTCCGCCCATCCGTGATACATGAGGATTTTTCCGCCTGCCTTTGCGTACGCTGACAGGTCCGGCTTCACGTCGAGCAGCTCGAACTGACGCTTCAGCGCCGCCGGATCCCGATCGAAGTTGAAGGACAGCGGATCGAATCCAGGACCGAACACGAAGTACTTCAGGAAGTTGTCCGGGATGAGGACCATCAGCTCGCCCGGGCCACCGGTCACCGTGTGGACCAAGGCGCGCGGCCAGCCCAGATTCTCGACACCCGGCTCCCAGCCGGGAAAGAGCTGCTGTCCCCGCGAGTTCCTCGGCCCGCCGTAGAACTTGCGCAGGCTGCCGACCTGTCCCTGCGTCAGGCAGTCGGGACGGTCCGTGCCGGCCGGGCACGCGATCGCGCCAGGATCGAAGCGGCACCGCCGCGGATCGCTGATCAACCGATCCGGCACTCCGTCCTTGGCATCGCATTCGTCGAGAGCGGCCTTTGCGATCACGGACAGCTTGGCGGGCGGAATCGGGGTTGCAGTGAGCGCCTGCTCGTCCCAGTTCCAGGCGATCACCTGTCCGGGCGGGCTGAGGAACGGGTCGCCGGAGACCACGCCGTCGAAATCAGTCGGATACCGTTGCGCCGACATGGCACCGTGGCGGCCCCCACCGGAGCAGCCGACGTAATACGAGAATCGAGGACGGCTGCCGTAGTAGGCCGCGGTGATCGCCTTGCCTGCCTCGGCGACGACGTGCGTCGAGCGATACGCCCAGTTGATTTGCCGCTCTTCGTGATGGTAGGCCCAGCTGCCGTCGTAGAGGGTGCCGTCCGTGCTCGCGTGACCGGTGTTGGTTCCGACTTCCGCGTATCCCAATCTCAGTCCAGCCCCGGGTCCCGGCATCAGGCCGTCGAGGCCGCCGAGACCTCCAAAGTAGAACTTGCCGTTCCACTGTGTCGGCAGCCGCAGGTTGAAGTCGATCTCGGTGTCGACGTGTCCGAGCACGTTGCAGTATTCGGGCAGCGTCCCGCTGGCAGGCACCAGGCTCGCTGAAGCGAGGGTCGTGCTTGGGACGCCGAGCGCCACCAGTCTTCCGCAGTCCGCGGCTCCGACCGGGTGAGCAGGTGCCGCGGCACCCAGGGACGCGAGCAAGGCGGCGGTGAACGCAGAAACCGCTCTGAGGCTGTCCATGAGGTGCTCCTCTACCCAGGCCCGGTGGAGCCCAATCGTCCCGCGTCGAACAGGCTCAGCAGCATCTTTCTTGCGTCGCGCACATGGCGCCCTGCGGCGGCCGTGGCGGACGACACCCGTCGTGCACGAATGGCTTCCAGGATGGCCTCATGCTCGTCCCAGACCTTCTGCCTGTAAGCGCCCTGGTCGAGCACCATCGCCATCACACGGCGGATGTGGCTCCACTGTCCGCGCATCACGTCGACGATGACGTGGTTGCCTGCTGCCTCGTACAGGCTGGTGTGGAAGGACGTGTCCAGATCGATCAGCGCCGGCAAGTCACCGTCGCGGACCGCCTTGCGGCCGCGTGCAATCACCTCTTGAAGGGACGTCACGTCGAACCGGGGAGCGCGCGCAAGCATGGCGACGACGGCGGTATCGACCGCTTCGCGAAACTCATACAGGTCGGAAATGACCTGGCGATCGAGTGGTGCAACCAACGCGCTCCGGTTCGGTTGCGCATGCAGCAGACCTTCGCGCTCCAACAGCAGCAGGGCCTGACGGACGGGCTCCCGTGAGACGCCAAGCTGTGCGGCCAGGTCCTCCTGCTTCACGCGGCTGCCGGGTGCCAGGTCGCCGCGGAGGATCGCCGCTCGGATCTCGTTCGCCACCCGCGCCCGGAGGATCTCGACCGGGAGACGATTCAGCGCAGGGGTTCGCACGCTTCTCCCGCGCGCCCGCGCACGTGCACTGCGCCGGAAATCGACGCAGGCGCGCACAGGGGTCGACGCGGAAGCGGCTCTATTTGGATCCTGGATCCAATGTCAAGTCTCGGCGCGCCAGCGGGGGTCTCGTCGCTGCTGCTGGCGCGTCGCGTCTTGACTGGCGTTGCGGCGCAATGGTCTCGCAGGGGGCCGCCGATCCGAACATCGGGCAGCGACTCCGTCGGGACAGTCATCGAGGGAAAACCATGGACACGAATGCCGCGACGCACCGGTCGAGCGCGCTCCGCACGCCTCGCCTGCTGGCGCTGTGGACCGCAGCACTCTGCTGGAGCGCAGCCGCCGGTGTCGCCGCCAGACCGACGCAGGTCTTCCTTCATCCGGCGAGCGACGTGATCGTCGCTGGAGGCCACGCCTTCGGCTCGGGAGGAGCCTACGAGAAGGTACGAGGCACGGTCGAGTTCCAGATCGACCCCACCGATCCCGGCAATGCCGGGATCACCGACCTGGAGCTGGCACCGCGGAACGCTGACGGGCTCGTGTCCTTCGATGCCGACTACATGCTGCTGTACCCGGCTGACCTTTCGAAGTGGAACCGCCGGCTGGTCTCGGAGATCAACAACCGCGGCAGTCTCCTGCTCTTCCTCTCGTTCGCGAACAGCCCCTTCAACAACGATCCGACCTCGCAGGCAGACTTCGGCAACGGCTTCTTCCTCAACCAGGGTTTCGCGATGGCGTGGGTGGGCTGGGGGGCGGACGTGCAGCCCGGTGGCGGGGGCCTCACGCTCCGGGTCCCTGCTCCGCTCAATCCCAACGGCACCCCCGTGACCCAGCGAATCACCATCGAGCTGGCCGACGAGTTCAGCTTCCCGGAGGGAGGAGGCACCAACTGCGTGCCGCTGAGCGGCTCGGGGGGGATCAAGGGTTATCCCGCCGTCCTCTCGGAGAAGGCGAACGATGAGCTGTTCGTCCGCCCGAGCGACTCGCCCCGGCCTTCCGCGCCTCCCATTCCGGCCGGCACCTTGGTGCCGAACGCCCAGTGGTCGTTCCCTGACCGCGACCACCTCTGCGTCAACGGCGGCTTCCAGACCGGGATGGTGTACCAGCTCAACTACGTCGCCGAGGACACCCGCATCATGGGGCTGGGATACGC